>ERZ650301.102-NODE-102-length-19482-cov-4.981469_pt1 | contig 19482 bp, 13 predicted proteins | sample MGYA00376237_ERZ650301 | MGnify/ENA primary metagenome ERZ650301 (study PRJEB26733, sample SAMN07839255) | wastewater metagenome | biome: small river; feature: stream; material: water | place: USA: North Carolina | collected 2016-04-05 ...
CATCGCCCACCACCCAACTGCATCACGTCGTATTGAGATGATTCAGAAGGACTACGAGTTTGTCATCACGAACTACGAAGGCTTGAACCTCATCGCAAACGAAATCAATGCGAACGGTAAGTTCGACCTCATCATTGTTGACGAAGCCAACGCGTACAAGACGGCCACTACAAAGCGTTGGAAGACGCTGGCCTCGATCGTGAAGCCTGAGACGATGTTGTGGATGATGACGGGTACGCCTGCATCGCAGTCGCCAGTGGATGCCTATGGCTTGGCCAAACTTGTGAACCCCAACAACGTGCCTAAGTTCTTTACGGCATGGCGTGACAAAGTGATGAACAAAATCACAATGTTCAAATGGGCTCCCAAAAAGGAAGCGTCTGACTTAGTACACGCTGTGTTGCAGCCTGCCATTCGATTCACCAAGAAAGAATGTTTGGACTTGCCACCAGTGATTACGATGACACGCGAAGTCCCGATGACACCGCAGCAGATCAAGTACTACAACATGCTCAAAGACCAGATGCTGGTCCAAACAGCAGGCGAGACAATCAGTGCAGTTAACGCTGCCGCTGGTGTTTCCAAGTTGTTGCAGATCAGTTGTGGTGCAGCGTATACGGACAACGGTGAAGTCATTGAGTTCGACGCAGCGCCGCGCTTGCGGGTACTGGAGGAAATCTTGGAAGAGACAGATCGCAAGGTCATCGTCTTCGCCTTGTTCACCTCTAGCCTAGACGCCATCAACAACTATCTAAACAAGCAAGGCATTGCCTCAGAGATGATTCGCGGTGACGTTCCTGCATCTAAGCGTGGTGACATCATCCGTCGCTTTCAAAACGAACCCAACCCACGCATCCTAGTCATGCAGCCTGCGGCTTCTGCTCACGGTATCACGCTGACTGCTGCCGATACGGTTGTGTTCTACGGACCGTTGATGAGCGTTGAGCAATATGTGCAGTGTTGTGCGCGTGCTGACCGCAAGGGACAGACCTCCGACAAGGTGACCGTGATTCACATTGAAGGTTCGCCAATCGAGAAAAAGATGTTTAAAGCATTAGGAACTAAGGTTAGTGACCACTCACTATTAACCCAATTGTTCGACACAGAAATTAAATCTTAAAAGGAGGCTTTGGAGCTAAAAATACGTGTACACTTGTCAAACACTAGACAACTTCATAGGAGAAGCAAATGAGTGAAACAGCAATCCCGCTGGATAAACTGGCGAAGGTCTATCGCCGTATCCGTGATGAGATCGCCGTGCTGACCAAAGACTACGACACCAAGGTAGAGCAGTTGAAGGCTACGCAAGACGAGATCAAAGCAGAGATGCGCGATCAGATGAAAGCCCTCGGAGTCACATCCGTAAACACACCACAAGGAACAGTGGTCATGTCTGTGAAGACACGCTACTCCACATCCGATTGGGATTCTTTCAAGAAGTTCGTGGTCGAACACGATGCCTTGGACTTGTATGAGAAGCGCATTGCGCAGACCAACATGAAACAGTTTCTCGAAGAAAACCCCGGGTCCGTACCGCCCGGACTGAACTCCAGTGCGGAGTACGACATCTCGGTACGCAAACCTTCAGCAAAGTAAAACCATGACCAAACCTACAAAGACCGCCGACGTTGCAGTCAAAACGGTGACTAACGTTACAACCGACCAAGACCGTGCAGACATGCTTGAGCGTGATGCGATTTATACCCGCACCCGCGCCTTAGAGAACGCCCTGCTTTTGCACAAGCAAAACGGCGGTATGACTCTCCCAGAACGCATCATTGAAGATGCAACTAAATTTCTCAACTTCGTTAAAGGATAACCAACATGAGCAACATCACACTTTTTGGCGGCGACAATCTGCCAGCATTTGCTAAGAAGGCTGAACTGTCGGACATGGCTAAAGCCTTGGCTGGCGGTGGCGGCAATACAGGCAAGCGCATCTCTATCAAAGGCGGTGTGTTCCGTTTGATGTCTTCCGGCAAGGAAGTTGCGGCTATCGACGAGCGTTACATGGACGTGGTGATTGCCAAGGCAGCACCCAAAGTGTTCCGTATCTACCACGCATCTTCATACGACGGTGAGACTGCATCCGCACCTGACTGCTGGTCAAGCGATGGCGATATGCCAGACAAAGCCGTGAAAGAAAAGCAAGGCGACACATGCGCTACATGCCCACAAAACATCGCCGGTTCCGGTAAAGGTGAAAGCCGTGCTTGCCGCTACCAACAACGCTTGGCCGTTGTGTTGGCCGATGATATGGAAGGCGACGTGTTGCAACTCCCATTGCCAGCAACGTCAGTGTTCGGTAAGGAAGATGGTGAGAAGCGCCCATTGCAAGCGTACGCTCGTTGGTTGATTGCACAAAATGTGAACCCCGATATGGTGGTGACCCGCATGCGCTTCGATACAACTGCTGAGTCTCCAAAGCTGACCTTCAAGGCTATGCGTTGGTTGACCGAAGACGAGTACGCAACCGTGACCGAGCAAGGCAACACCGATGATGCAGTCAAGGCTGTCACATTGAGCGTTGGTCAGATGGACGGTGCAAAGCCTAAGTTGGCATTGGAAGGTCAAGCCCCTAAAGGCAAGCCAGCCCCTGCGCAAGACGAGGACGAAGCACCAGCACCAAAGCCAAAAGCCAAGGCCAAGCCAGCTCCTGCTGACGATGAAGACGAGGCACCAGCACCGAAGCCAAAAGCTAAGGCCAAGCCAGCACCAGTGGCCGACGACGAAGACGAAGCACCTGCCCCAGCCCCTAAAGCTAAGGCCAAGCCAGCTCCCGTTGAAGACGACGAAGACGAAGTGCCAGCACCAACCGTTCGCAAGAGCGCCGCTAAAGAACAGCCAGCCCCAACAGGCAAGAAGTCTTTGGCCGACGTTGTAGGCGAGTGGGACGACGAGTAATTTAAATCGGGGGAAAGCGGATGCTGACGGGATTTAGCGAAAGCGATCCTATCGGCGCAGCGAGTACCCCACCTTTCTTTAGGAGAAGAAATGAACGATTTTGACATCACACTAGACCAAAGCATTCGCTTGAATGCCATGAAGTTGGCTGTGGACTTGACGCTCAAAGACGAAGCGTTGTTTGCTGGCAGCACGATCAGTTTTGCTGACCGCATCTACAAATTCATCAAAGACGGCACGGTAAATACGTCGCCTATCAAGGAGTAAGTATGGACCACGACGAAAAATTCTGGGTATCTATCTGGTCATTGGTGGCTATCGTGCTGATCGCCGCTATGTTTTTTGGAACTCTGTCTAGCCATCTTCAGCGCAAAGAGTTGTCCGAGATGGTCAAGAATGGTGCTGACCCAATGTCCGTATCGTGCGCGTTTGGTGTCGGACAAAACGACGTATCCATCTGCACGCTTTTGGCCAACAAGGAGAAGAAATGAATGCAACTATCAAAACGTGCACTGTCCTGTTACTGGCTCTTGCAGTTGGCTTCGCTGACGCTAAAGGTGGCGGTTCTTCTGGCGGTGGTGGTCATGGCGGTGGCGGCGGTCACGCCAGCTCAGGCGGCGGACGAAGCGCATCAAGCTTCTCATCACGCCCAGCACCAAGCCCGTCAGCAGCACCACGACCAACGCCTGCCCCATCAGCAGCACCACGTCCAGCCGCGCCACAAGCGACTGCACCAACAAAAACCACAACCACGACAACCACAACACGAACGGTCAATTCATCGTCACGTTATGTCTCAGGCGGTGGTGTGGCCTATGGTGGCATGGGTAGTGGTTACCACTACAACAATGGCATGCTGACTGGTCTTTTGATCGGCAACATGATGCACCCAACCAATACCGTGATCTATGCGGGTGGTGGTGTGCATAACAACAACGCTCTGCTCTATCCAGACGGTCGTGTTGTTAACCAAAACGGTCAGCAGGTCGGCACTTACCAGAACGGTCAGTTCACTGAAATGCAGAATGGCCCAGTGGTGGCACAGCCTATCCCTCAAGATGCGCTGGCCCCTGTTGAAAAAGAAACCTCCGTTGGCGAGTGGCTCATGACGATCTTGAAGTTTGTTCTGATTGTCGTGGCTATCGTCTTCTTAATCTTTATCCTTGTAGGACTCTTGGCATGATTAACTTTCTCTTGGCCATTGCGCTCATCCTTTTTGTCATCATCCTCGTCATCTACGTGGTACGCATCATGAACGAAAACTATGTAATTAATAGCGACTTCGATGATGAAGTCGAAACAACGACAACAACCACAACTACTACCGTCACGGAAAGCGTTGCGGAAAAGCAAGTTACCATTGACGACTTGGAGCCGTTGACACGCTTCTTTAAGCCAAACGGTCAACCATACTGCATCGACCCTGTTGACGGTACAGAGTGGATGCTCAACACCAACGACGACATGTACGAAGACGCTGGTGATAAATGGTGGCGTCTGGTTGACGCTAACGTACCCAACGCAACTAACTAAGGAATCGGAACCCCTGCGGTTTCCATTAAACCGGAGCTACAGTACCCCCGTGGGGGTTCCACCTAAAGGAGAAACAATGTTTATCAAATACCAACACCTTGAGCGCTTCGGCACAACTGAAGTTGATGGCATCCAAGTCGGTACTACCTACGTATTTCCAAAGCTAGACGGCACAAATGCTTCTGCATGGCTGGACGATGGCGTAGTGCAAGGCGGTTCTCGCAACCGGCATTTAAGCGTGGATGATGACAACGCAGGCTTTTACCAGTCAATATTGAAGGACGACCGCGTTGCGGCTTTCCTGAACGCGCATCCAAACCTGACGCTCTATGGCGAGTGGCTGGTCCCTCATACCGTTAAAACATACCGTGATGACGCATGGCGTCGTTTCTATGTCTTCGACGTGTTCAACCGTGTAAATGAAACACTGCTTTCTTTTGAACAGTACGAGCCTTTGCTCAAAGAGTTCAAACTGGACTACATCGCACCTCTGGCAATCTTCAAGAACGCTAGCGTGGATATGTATACGGCATGCCTCGAAAAGAACGTATTTCTTGTTAAGGACGGTATGGGTACTGGCGAAGGTATTGTGGTCAAAAACTATGACTACAAAAACCGCTATGGCCGCCAAGTGTGGGCGAAGATTGTCAGCAATGAATTCAAAGAGAACCACCACAAAGAGATGGGTGCACCTGTTATTGGTTCGGAAATCGTTGAACAGAAGATTGTTGACAAGTACGTAACACTGGCACTGGCTGATAAGGTACACGCAAAGATTTCGCTTGAGCAAGACGGATGGCACTCCAAGTGCATACCGCAACTGCTTGGCACGGTCTTCTATGATTTGGTGCGTGAAGACACATGGAACTTCGTCAAGGAGTTCAAGAACCCACGCATCGACTTCAAGGCGCTGCACATCTACGCTATCGCGAAGGTGAAGCAGTTAAAGCCTGAACTTTTTTAAGACTGACATGGCCTATTCACAAAAAATCATCAACGATGTAGGCGCGGCACCGAAGACGTTGGGCAACCAACTAGGGCGCTGGGCAATCTACCTCGACTTCTCCGTGGTGCGCGTATCCAAGGCTTTGGGTGTGACGCGCCAAACGGTTTACAACTGGTTCGTGGGAAAGGACATCTTCCCTGCATACCAAGACCGCGCTGAAGTCCTTTTGAAAATACTACAGTCGTCGCCAACAGCAGATGACGCATGGAGAAAAATATGCAAGTTATACAACCTCGCACCCTGAGCAACTCGGAACTCATCAACCGCTGCGCCATCCTCATGGATGACGTAAACGAACTGCCAACTGCGTATCAAATCGAGTTGCTGCGCCGCTTCACGGCTATTGCTTTTTTGGATGAAATCCCACGCAAAGACCCTGCGCAGCTCGACTTGTTCATCGACACAAAATAAAAACCAAGGATTCATATGACCCCGCTTGAGTTCCTAGCGGTCGTTTTGCCGTCTCCCGACAACGGGTTGTACTGCGCGGCAGAGCTTAGTACCAAAAAGAAGGAACACGTTTTTGTTGATTCCATTGACGACCTGTACCCAAAGGTTGATGAGTGGGTTGAATCCAACAAAAACGTTTTCTATGCACTGTCTACTTTCGAGAAGAGTGGAAAGCGTACAGCCGACAACGCCCGTTTCATTAAGTCACTGTTCATTGACATGGATGGCTACGCCTCCAAGAAACACGCTGCACACGCCCTAACCGCGTTCCTTGCCGATACTGGCTTGGACTTGTTGGGTATGCCCTACATCGTCGCTTCTGGTGGTGGTTTGCACTGCTATTGGCCCTTCACGGAGACTGTAGATGTAGCGTCTTGGAAGCCTGTGGCGGAGAACTTGAAACGCCTGTGCAAGCAGCAAAAGCTGGAAATCGACATGACGGTGACAGCAGATGCTGCACGTGTGCTTCGTATTCCTGAGACATTCAACTTCAAAGATAAGTACCCAACGCCACGTCCCGTCAAGATCATGGCCGAAGGTGACACGTTTGATTTCGATGTACTTGGGGCGCATATCGTGAGCCAGCTCACCACTATTGCTCCTGTGGCTGCGCCTAGTTTGTTGAATCTGCCCGGCAAGCGTTTGGCAGCGGCACCTAATGCCAACAGCGTTAAGTTGTTTGAGAACAGCGCTACTTATTTCAAGCAAATCTTGAAGCGTACAAACGAAGGTACAGGCTGCGCCCAGATCAAACACTACGTCGAGAACGCGGAAGACGACGGTATGGAACCAATGTGGCGCGGCATGTTGAGCTTGGCCAAACCCTGCGCGGACGGAGAAAAGGCAGCCACATGGTTGACTAAGCTGCACCCATACCCAATCGAACGTATGCACCAGAAGCTGAACGAAATCAAAGGCCCATACCCATGCGCCAAGTTCGACAGCGAAAATCCCGGTGTGTGCGACGGTTGCCAACACTTTGGGAAAATCACAAACCCTCTGGCTTTAGGGCGCGAGATTCAGCTCGACAAGACCGAGAAAGAAATTGAAGTAAACGTCCCATCAAGCAGTCCTTCTGTCAGCGAAGAAGTGCGTAAGATTCTGCGCCCAACACCACCAAACGGCTTTGCCTACGGTCAGCGTGGTGGTATCTTCATGGAGAAAGAGGAAGAAGACGCGGAAGGCCACAAGGTCAAACGCCAAGTCATGCTGTTGCAGTACGACCTCTTTGTGGTGGATATTTTGAAGCACGGCGGTGAGCACACTGTCCACATGCTTTTGCTGCGCCCAGAGGGTGTAGAAACAATCACGCTGCCACAAAAAGCGGTGGTGAGTAAAGACGAAACCGTCAAGGCGCTGGCTAATCAGAACGTGATTGCCGCCTATGGTGCTGGCAACGATGCCAACTTGTTCCGTTATGTACGTGCGTGTGTTGAGCAAGCCAACTCCAAGGCTGTGGTCAAAGTCCCTGCAAGCTATGGCTGGCAAGAGGATGACACCTACGTGTTCGCCGGTAAGATTTACTCAAAGAACCTGCCTCCTGTGACTGTGCCTATGCCCGGTCTGGAAAACATCGTAGCTAACACGAAGCCTACAGGCACTATCGAAGCATGGCGTGCATTCGTGGAACTGCTCATCAAGAAGGAAATGTGGGAGCATCTTGCTATCCTCATGGCAGGTGCCTCTGCGCCTTTGATGCGCTTCACGGGTATCTACGGCATCACCTATCACTGCGGTTCAACCGAGTCAGGAACTGGTAAGTCTTTGGCCTTGGAAGCCGCTGCGTCTATATGGGGTCACCCCGTTCACTACCGTACAGGTAAGAGCACATCTCCTGTCGCTATGCAACAACGCTTGGGTTTGCTCAACAGCCACCCGCTTATTACGGACGAGTTGACCAGCAAAAACCGAGCTAACTTTGAATGGTTGCCTGAGTTCTTGTTGGACATGACTGAAGGCCGTGGTAAAGAGCGTATGGAGTCTGGCTCCAACAAAGAGCGCGTTAACTTATCCACTTGGATGACCTGCGCCATCATGTCTTCTAATACCCACGTGGTAGACGGTCTGACTGGTGGGCGTAAGCACTCGTCTGAGGGCGAGTTGCGTCGTTTGCTGGAGTTCATCTTGACCAAAGAGCTGTCATGGGAAGCCCATGAGATTGAGATCATCAAGTCTTTACAACACAATTACGCTGTGGCTGGCCACATGATGGCTGAGTACATGGCAAAGAACGTAGATGAGTTGAAGGCGCTGGTTCCAAACTCAGTGGCTCAGATGTACACGGAGTTCAAGGCTACTAACGACGAACGGTTCTGGATGGCTGGTGTTGGAGCGGTGGTTGCTGCTGGTGTTGTTTTCTCTAAAGCAGGCATCGCCAAGATTCCTATGAAGCACATCATCGAGGCATACAAGAAGATCGTTAAGATCGCCCGTGGCAACATCAAGTCTAGCGCTCGTGGTGCAGAAGATGTGTTGAACTCATACACACGCGAAAACTTTGGTCACTTTATCGTGGTGCGTCACAGCAGCACAGGTATCTTGGCAGAGCTTGGCGGTGGTGGGGTTGTTGACCCTACAACTACGCGTTCTAATATCATGGGCCGTGTTGAGCACGGGTTCACACCAGATCACGTTGACTACTTCATTGAAGAGTCCTTACTGAAGGCTTACTGTTCATCTATGAGTTTTGGCTATGCGGATTTCAAACGCCAGCTAGGTGCGGTGTACACCGTGTCACATATCTCTAAGAAGGACATGACCGCTCGGACGCAAGGACCACAGATGCGCGTGTCGGTGTTGAAGATCAGTCGTCGTATTACGGATTTTGATGATGAAACTTTCAATTCACTACCCGTGGGAGCAAACTGAGAAGGGGCAGGGGTTTTTCATCCCCTGCCTTGATACCGAAGCCGTACGCGAAGCCGGACTCAAAGAGTCCGTCAAGCTAAGAATACTGGATGCCAAGGCTACTGTTGGCATCCGTAATGGTCTTATGGGCGTGTGGTTTTATCGAGTGCCTCGCGCAAAGAACTAGCGACATTGATACGCATCGCTTGCAGTTTATCCAACTGGACACGCTTTTGTTCAGGTGTAAGGTTGGATGCTTTGACGGCGTTGATAGCCTGCGTAATCTTACCCAGTTGTTGCTGTGCGTTACCTGCAACAGAACCGCCAGCAATTTCTTTGGCATGCTCTTGTAAGAAAGAACGCGCATCCGCCATACGCCCATCTTTAACCATGTCATCGAACGTCTTTTTGTACTGGGTAAGTTCGTTGATACGTTCGTAGGTTGCATTGATAATGCCACCTGCATCTGCTGGTTGGAACAAAGGACCGATAACAGCAGCGTCAGACAAGCGTTTTACAGCTTGTTCAGGAGTACCGGAAGTAGGCATTGCAAAGCTAAGAGACTGCGCTAATGCCACGCCCATACCACCTGTATAGCCTCGGATTAAGTTATCTACTTTGATAGGCGACACACCAAAGGCTTTACCCAGCAGCTTCGCGGTTTCAGATGTGTTGTCACGGAAACGGTTTTCCGCCAGTTGCATTTGTTCGGCTTTTGTTTCAAGGCTTCGGCCTGTGTAGAACGAGTAATTAGCCACGTTCTCAATGACAGGTTTAAATGCCGCAGGCAGCATCATGTTCGAGCCACCGGGAATAGTCTGCAAAGCAATTGCTTTGAACGCTTTGTACGCGTCTTCTGAACCATGCTTGTCGTGCATCGTGTTGATGATGGCTTCTGGGATGCCTTTGAAGATGTAGCCGATTTCAAAAGGAACTGGTACACGAATGGCTTCCTTGAGTCCGGGCACGTGCACAAAGAAGTTGCCATACTTTTCTTCAGGATTGGCGTTCTTGTATGTGTCGTCATCTTCCATCAACAAAGTGTATGCCACGGCAGTAGCAGCAAGCATTGCGCCGCGACGCATAAGCTTACCTTGAATGTCCAAACGCTCGTTCATTGGCATCTTGCCTGTCAGGGCACGGTACAACACATCTAAACTTTGAATCTGTGCGTTGAAGAACGGAATCATTGTCGATGCCATACGAACAGATGGCGACAAGCCTTTGCGGTTGAAGTTCATAGACTCCAACGACATCAGTGTTGCTTCCATTTCAGACAAGCCTTGTGCGATGTATGAGTCATACTGAGCGCGGCGGGTAAGCGCATCGGCTTCCATCGCTACGGCTTCGGCCTTGGCAACGAATTGTGAAACACCCATCTTGCCTGTTTGCAACTCGCCAAGGATTCGAGCTAGGTCTTCATTAGTGCCTGTGAATACTTGACCCCCAACAATCCCACGGGACTCCAATGCTTGACGAGTGTCTGTTTTACCAAGCTGCTTAAGAGCACCAACCACAGGCGTAAAGTTAGCGCCTGACAGTAACGGAGCCGCAACAGAGTCACGGAACAACTGACGTGCTGAGTACAAAGGGCTCAAGGTGACGGCACGGCGCAACACATTAGAGAACCCACCCAGCATCTTCACAACAGCAGAGTTATTCACGGGGATACCGGACATGCCTTTAACTAGCAAGTCAGCAGGGATGCCGATATCGGAGGTGTTTATAGAAGCGTACTTGTCTTCGCCCTTATCTTTAAAGCGTACGATATCCTTACCTTCGGTCTTACCGTTCAAGAATTTCGCCAAACCCAACTCGTTGAGCTCGTACATAGCGTTCTTTGTGGCCTGATTACGCAAGCCCATGTCGATCAACATGGATGTGTTCTGAACAGAGCTGGTCAAGAAGTCAAGAATCTTTGTCTCGCCGCCAATGAGCTGACGCAACTGAGGTTGGTCAGTCAAGTTACCTACTTTAAAAGTACCTTCGCCACCAATTACCAGCACTGCATTGCCGTTTTCTTCACGGTAGTAAGGGATGTAGTCGTTGGTATCAGACAAACGTTTGGCTTCTTCAGGGGTGATAGCGCCTGTCTCCTCCACAAACTTCATCAAGGAGCGGTTGTAAGCGTTGTACTCATCACGTGCAGCTTCAAATACGGAACGCAGCTCTTTGTTGGCTTCGATCTTGGCAACAGCGTCACGAACTTGTGCTTCTGGGACGCCAAAATTCAAAGAGTTATACCCAACACGCTCGGCACGCTTACCTGCCAAATACAAGGTGAACAGCTTGTTGGCTGCGGCAGCGTTCATGTCTGGGGCATCTTTCAGGATGCTTACAACGTTGGCCAAGTTAGGGCCTTCTTTGCTTTCAATCAAACGCTCTGTTTGACCATCATCACGCTTTTTAGCCACAACTTGTGGCACGCCACGACCGACTGACTGCTGCACAAAAGACATCTTCTGGTCCGCCATACGCAAGAAGTACATCATCTGCGTACCTTTAAATGCGTCCATCTGTTCCTTGGCAATTTTCTCCAAGGGGGCTAAACGGTCCAAAACCTGTGTACGGAAAGCAAGACCAAGGTTAGCGTCGATACGCTCACGTACTGTTTTTGGAGTAGCAATAATGTTGTCTGCTGTTTCAAGGGCATCTTCAAAACCGGGGGCTGAGGCTTTTTTACCGAAGCCAGCAGCGGCAACAGGGGCGTTTAGCTTACCTGACTGCATATACAAACGCTCGATTACGGTTTGGGCATCTGCACTGGTAAGGTGAGAAGGCTTGATACCCACAAGCTGCAGCAACGCATTTACTACGCGGCGCAACATAGTAGAGCCAAACAGCTTTTTCTTATCCAGACGGTCGCGCAAGTTAGCGTTAGACTGCACTTCGGATGCAAATTCCTTGACGTTCTTGGCGGCGTACTCACCTTTCAGTGTGCCGTTTTCTGTCAGCAAGTTGAACATATCCGTCAGGTCTTGCTTAGCTTGCAGTTGGTCTGCATTCAATGCGGATTCAGGACCGTCCAGTGCACGCATGGTGGCGGCGTGAGTTGCTTCATGAACTACGTTTGCTTCAGTCTCATGGCCGGGGCGCACGCCAATAGCATTGACGTTTGAGTTATACGCGGCAGGCACGGCTTCACCATTAACAGTGATGTCAGGTGCCAAACCAATCTTGGTACGCGACACATACTTCAACAGCTTTTCAGCATTTTCACGGATGAAGGGTTCTTTACTGTTCTGTGCAATATCAGACAAAACATCTAAGAGACGGCCATCCGCCAGCGCTTCTTTAGCTTCGGCAGTGAGAGCGTCTTGTTGGGCACTTGTTGTTTCTGTTGCTTCTGTACCGACAATAGCTTCGTCTGCTTTGGACAAACGGGCTGGTTTACGTGCATCTGCAAGAGCCTTGTTTGTTTCTGCAGCAGCAGTTTCAACTTTGTTTTGTACCTTTGTCAGAGCGCTGATCTCAGCCAACTGCTCTTTTTCAGCGGTACGCAGCGAGTTCATCAACGGAGTCAGGCGACCTTTCACCTTATCTTTGCCGTTGGCTTGCAAGAACTTGATACGGCGCTGCGTATCAGCCAGTTCAGAACGGGCCTTAATCAAACCTTCAGTAGCACGAACGCCTTCAGACTCAAGAGAACCACGCTTGCCTTCTTGCACTACCTTACCGGTCTTGACTTCCTTGACTAAAGGGCCTTTGATGGCTGGCTTCAATGTCGGCGCTGCCTCGCCTGCCTTGGCACGGCGTTTGGCTTGGGCTTGGTCGTATGCAGCAGCCTGCGCATCATCAAACTCTTGTTGTTGCTTCAAATCGTCACGGGTAAGCAACTCTGTCTTGCGTGTTGGGGCGGCAGCATACAGTGCGTCAAACTCACGTTGTGCAGCATCTCGGCGCTTTTGCATCTCGGCTTTGCGTTCTGGGTTTTCAGCATTGGCGATTTCTTCATCCAAGCTACCCATAGCACTACGCAACTGATTTTCGCGCTTGCGCATTTTTGTCGTATCTTTTTCAATACGGATACCGGGCAGGTTCAAACCCTCACGCCCACGTTGAAGTACAGCACGGCGCTTTTCTTCTTCCGCAGCGGCTTGGTTAGCGTCTGCGTTCTTCTCACGCTCGGCTGCGTCGGCTTCAATACGCGCTTGGTCTCGTTGCTGCGCCTTCAAATCATCTAGCTCCTGACGTGCTTGCGTCAGTTCTTTGTCTGCTTTTTCGGCTTCTTTTACCAACGGAGCCACAACTGTTTTGTTAGCTTCTTGTGTTGCCACAATAGCTGACTCAAGGGCACGGGCTGTAGCCAACGAGTCTTCTACGTTTTTAAGCTTAGCGCGGAGTGGTTTTTCTTGCGCCAACACTGCTGGAGCGTTGATAAGAGCACGCATGTCTTCCGGCTCTTTTAGCAAAGATTCACGAACTGCCTCGATGTCATCGACACTATCTTGCAGGGCTACTTGCTCGGCTTCCAAAGTCTTAATAACTTCGTTAATTGCCACGAGTTCAGCACGTGCTTCTTCCAGTACGGCGTCCGCACCGGGGGCTTTTTCCTGTAGCTTCTTAAGTTTGTTGTCGTACTTATCTTCTGCCAACTTAATTTTGTTCGCCAAAGTAGGGAGCTTTTTGCTCACGCCTTCCAAAGCTTTGCGGTTGTCTTCCTTCTGCTTGGCGATAGCTTCGCGCATGCCTTGAACGTTTTTGGAGTCCAGCATCTTTTGAAAGTTGCTTGGCGTAGCACGCTGTGTCTGCACGGCGGCTTCTGGGAACAACTCACGTTGTGGCTGGGCGCTTGTGCGCTGCAGCTCTTCCTGTGTAGCACCTGGCTTTGTCTCACTACGGCCAGCTTCTGCCTGTGCCTTCATCATTTCACCCAACTCACGAACAGCGTTGGGGTTAGGCAAGTTACCTTCAGCGATCTGCTGCGCTTGCTCACGGGCCAAGCTGATAAAGTCAGCGTCGGTGGTGGCAGCCAGTGCGTCTTTAAGCTGGGTCAACAACTCGACGGATGCGGGGTCTGTTTTGGCTGAAGTGCCAGTAGCCTTCTCGTCAGCATACAGCTTGGCAATGTCATCCAAAGAGCCTACCTTGGCGGCTGGCTTTTCGGCGGTGGCAGGAACGGCAACCGTACGGCGCTCAACTGAACGCAGCACCATGTCAATAAAATTCAACGCGGCTTGCTTGTCATCCGCAGGAATACGTGGTTCGCCTTTAAGGGTCAGCTCATCAGGGGCACCGATACGCGGTCCAGTTGGTTTGAACTCAGGAGCCTTATTACCTTCTTGACCAGCACGCTCAGCGGCCTTGGCAATGCTGTTCTGCACTGCATCACGGGTCTGCTGTTGCAAAACGCGAACTGCACCGACAGGAGCTCCGAACTTACCCCAACGTGTATCCAGCTCATTCAACGCTTCCAAAACACGAGCGCGAGCTTCTGCTTTTTCCCAATCAGCCATTGGTGGCAGACCAAACACTTCACGACGCGCATTGATCTCAGCGGCATGTGCAGCCACAAAACCTTCTTTTGCAGAGCGTACGTTTTCTTCACGAACAGCAGGCGTTGTCAGCTTGCCTTTACCCTCACGCAAGCGAATCAACTCCATCAACTCATAGTTCTGGTCATCAACAAACTTACTAGCTTCACGCTCTTTCTTGCGATCAATACTGAACTCGCCTTCACCGGCGGCTGGCATTTTTTCACGGTATGTTGGTTGTGGTGCCTCAGCGTCAAGCTTCTTGGCATCGCGCAACTCATCAACGATACGTCGAGCTTCGTCGCGGTTATTTGTCAAACGTGCGACAGCAAGTTGCAGCTTCAACTGCGTAACGTTAGTGTCTCGACCAAACAAACCTTCATGTACTTGGCCGGGAGTTATTTTGCCGTTATTGATGGGCAGTGTGTTGACGAGCGTGTTGACCAGCGCTTCGTCCGTTTTCTTGCGCTCAATCTTTTCACGAGCTGCTTGTGCGTTAGCCTCGGCAAACGAGCCTTCTTGGGGCTTACCCAAGCGTTGAATACCAGCAACTTCAGGGGCAATCTTTTGTTCGCGAATGGCTTCTATTTGCTGGGCGTTGGCTTCTTGAGCCATGCGTTGTTCTTCTGCACGCTGCGCTTCCAGAGCTGCTGCTTCTTCTGCTTCTACTGTACCAAGACGTTGTTGACCGGAAGCTGTGGCGGCTGTTCCAAGTTTCTGATTCAGCTTAGCGCCTGCTTTCAAACGCAAGTTCAAACCACCGTAGATGGCTTCTGTTTCTTTGCGGCTGAGACCTTCGATTGGTGGACGCGTTTTGACGAGCTGTTCTGCCAAAGCAGGAGACTGCATGAGGTAGTCTGCATACGTACCAAAGTCCATACGACCTACATCACGTGCAGCTTGTATCTGTCCGGCAGCGTAGTCAGTTAGTGTTGTGTCGGCTGGAGCTTCTTCCGCGACTTCATTGGCACCCAACGCGCCTTTCATTCGACCGCCGGTAGGAGTAGGAGCTGCGCCGCGCCCTTGTCCCAAGTTCTGCAACATGAAATCTTCAGGAGACATTTGCGCAATGCGTTGTTGTTCTTCCTGTTCTGCAGCAATTTTCTTGACTCGACGGTACTCGCCTGTGTCCGCAGCCAGTTGTTTACCCAACTCTGCTTTCTTAGCCTTGTTTTCTTTGTAGATTTCCTTTTCTTCAAAGGTAGCATCTGCGCTTGGCTTTGTCAGGTCAATGCCTTTAAAGGCTTGTTGACGCGCTTCGTAATCTTGCTTGAACTGCGCAGCGTACTCTGGTGCTTGCTTACGCGCTGCTTCTTCGGCTTCTGCAGTTGTTTTTGCAGCAATAGCTGCTTTTTCTTGTTCTGCACGTTGTGTGATACGTGCCTTACGTGCCTCTTCCTCTTGGTCTTTTTGAATTGTTGAACGCTCCGCGTAACGACCAGCAGGCGCAATTACACCACCAAGTACAGCACCACCTACCAAGTTTTGCCAGTATTCATCACGGGCTTGCTCGTCTGTAAGGTTTAGGCCTGCTTGTAAGCGTTCCAAGAACTGCTGACCTGCTTCAGTCAAACCTTCTGCACCCATAGTCTTCAGCGTGTTGACGCCGTAGTCCTTGAGAATATTGGCAGTGCCTTGTTTGGCGATCTGTTCTGCTTCTTTCTCGCCAATCTGTTTTCCAGCAGCACCAAAAATGCCGCGAATACTAGGCATCATGCCAAAACTAATACGGTCTAGTAATGCTTGCGGTATTGCCGCACCCACGGCAGCGCCAAGGTTAGTCTCACCAAGCGTTTTGCCTGTATCCATCTGCCGTGATAGGTCTGAACCAACAAACTGAGCGCCGGATGCTGCAGTAGCAAGTCCTGTCGCAGTAGCTCCCCCAACGGTCCCTATACCAAGTGCATCAAGTAAAGCGGAGCCACCTGCAATAACAGGTGCGGACGCAGTAGCTTCAGGGAGTAAGAACGCCCCAAGACCAGCCGCAACAGGTGCTGCCATGTATGGCAAAGAACCCCCCGCCAACTCACCAATTTTAGTCAAGGGGGCTTGCGTCCAGCCTTCTTCTGTCGGTTTGAAGATTTGCTTGGCTTCAGCTTCGCGTTCTTTCTTGTACTGCTCAGCAGCGTCTACATCCATTAGACCTGTACGGCCTGCAAGAGCAGCAATGTCGCCTTTGACGTTTTGGTATCCTGCTTTTAGCGCAGGCATGAACCCTGACTCGGCTTTAGTTGCTTGGCCTGCATCAGGATTTTGGCGTAAGACTTCTGAAATAACTTCGTCTTGAGATGCCCCATCAGGCCCCTCGATTTGGTACGTTTTACCGTTAGGGGCTTGAATGCTGTAAAGGGGCATGCTGTATCTCTTTTAAGGGCTTACGAGTTTTACTTGTCCCCAGCCAGTTTTGTTTGTGCTTGGTGCTGCACTTGCCGAGGAACCTGCCACGATTTTATAGTAATCTTCTGGATTTGGGTATTGCATTTGCAACGTTGGACTTGCGGCCCATTCTTTAGATGCGGCAATACGATTAGCAGAGATACCTTTAGTTTCGTTCATCTTTTGGTACATATCCATCAGCTTGGGGTCTGCTTGGAGTGCTTTGAGCGTACGAATCTCTGAAGGCGCTTGCCCTGCAATTGCTGCTTGCGACTTGTTGTGCATGTCTTGAACAACGATAGCTTGAATACCCGCAGCTTGACGGTCATCACGTTGGGCATTTCGGTCACCCACTTTTTCCATCGCCTTCTGATAGGCGTCCATATCCCCACGCTTTTCTGCTGCTTTAGCGCGGGTGAGTTCAATCTCCATTTTTTCTTGCTCTGCCGCTGCCTTACGGAATTCTTTCAGCGCGTCACTGTAGTCAGCAGCGCCTGATTCCAACCCTTTGGCGATGTTAGTCAATCCGAACGGAGAAGCACCAGCCGCCATTGCAAGACCACCCTTAATCATGGCCATGTACGCTGACTCTTGCTTGTCAGACTTCATGCGCTCACCGCTATCTGCCAATTTCTTAGCAATCGAATCGTAGGCAGCGCTTGTTACTGCCTCTCGTTCAGCCATAAACGCATCTTTATCAGGCGCTTTTTCAGCGGGAGAGACGTACTTTTGGTACTGTGCAATTGCGCTATTCATTGATGGCATTGCTGGTCCAGTAGGGGCTGGCACTACTGGAGGTGGGTTATTACCTTGGTTTTGTCCTTGGCCTTGGTTTTGTGCGCCGCTTTGCGTAGCGGGGGTTGCTTGCGCAGCAAGGCGTGCTGTCTCAGCAGCGGATTGGTCTGGAGCCCCATTAGGGATAAGTGTTTGGCGTGTTACTTGTGGTGCAGGGCCCGTAGTAAGTGCCTGCCATGCTGGACCAAACTTTTCTTTAAGTAGATCAAACATGCCCATTTCACGCAGTCGTTTTGCTTCGGCAAATTCTTCAGGAGAAAGCTGTGTTTGTTGAGTCCCAGTATTACCAAAACCATACGGAGCATAAGACATACCCCCATCGGCAAACGACACCATGCCTCCACCAGCCATACGAACAACAGGTTCGTTGTCGTGTACAAAGTCAAACATTCCGGGCGATTGTTCTTGTGCGTCTGAACCAATAATACCGCCTTCAGCCAAATGCTCCATGTTAGGTGCTGCTAAAGCACCAATACCTTGCTCCTCTGGGAGAGCATGTTGCATGTTTGGATGCCCCATAGAAGCGTGGGGAGACATTCCGGCGATTGCTTGCTCGGCTACTTTTGGCATTTGCTGTTGACCCGCCATGCCTTGTTGAGCGGTTTGCATTTCTTTTTTCTGATTGGCGATCGACAACGCCAAAGACACCACATAAGGGTCGTTTTTGTGGATGCTTGCATACTGCTGCAGTTGCGGCAATGGCATTGCCGACAGCGTTTTTGAAAGAGCGTCTACGTTAAGCATGTATATCCTTATTCCATTTTAGAGATGGCCAGATGTGCCAACCCTGCGTTGTCTTTAACTTGGCCGCCTTCGGCAAGACCTAACCAGCCGCCAACAGTAGATGCTGCATTACCTAAACTGCTACCCAACGAGTTAAGTCCACCTACTAAGCTGCCCAAGCCACCTAAGCTACTAACGCCAGAAGACCCTGCCGTACCTGTCGTACCTGCCGTACCTCCAGTTGCACCCATCAACTGATTCAAGCCGATACCAGCCATACCCAAACCTGCCAGTTGTGACACGGTGCTAGGCGCTGCTTGATACTGCTGCGTTGATGTTGTGCTGATTGGCAAGCCTGTCAACATGTTTTTCATGTTGGTGAGCTGCGTCATAGGATACTGCTGTGCAGTTTGGTAGTTTTGAACACCTTGGTTAATGATGTTTTGTTGCTGCTGTTGTTGTGTAAGACCTGCTTGCTGTTGCGCATTGAGCACATTAAGCTGGTTGTTAAGCCCTGTTGTACCCAAACCACTAAGCGTATTAGCTCCTGTCAGTGCTGACTGCAAACCTTGTAAGCCGTAGTTGGCTCCGAACTGTTGCTGCTGTGCGGCAAGTTGTTGCGCCTGCAAGTTTGCTGCTTGGTTCAGTTGTTGGGATTGCAGGTTTTGTCCCGCACCAAGGTTTTGCGTAGTTAAGTTAGCTGCTAAGTTTTGTGCACCAGTAGTAAGACCTGCTTGTTGATTGGCCTGCTGTGCAGCAAGTTTGGCCTGTTGGTCTGCGTTGAACTGTGCCTGTGCCTGTGTATAGGCGGACTGCAACCCCTGCGCTTGGATATCGCCTTTTTGTGTAGCCAGATTACGCGCTGCTTCTGCATCCATAATGGCTTGGCGTGAACCACCAAAAGCACCTTGCTGTGCTGCTTGAGCACCGCGCTGTGTAGAAGCAATATCTGCTTGACGTTGCGCTTCGCGTTGTTGGATATTAACAACACTTTGCATGTACGGGGACATGTATTGATCGGCTGACTGTTGCCCAAACGTTTGCGCAGTTACTTGCGGCGCATTGCTCATTTGGTATTGCTGCAAAGCAGGAGCAGATACGTTGTTGTACCCAGCAGTCTGAGGTGTGTATTGGGCGTTAAGTAGACCTTGCGTTGCTTGGTTTGCGTATTGTGCGGCCTGTTGTGTTTGATTTGGTGCTTGTAAAGACGCGATGCCTTGTTGCGATTGTTGTTGCAATGGTGAGAAGCCAGCGACGTAATCTGCAACTGCCTTGATTTCGCGGTCGTTCATCTTGGCTGCCACACCGGTCATCTGAGCGCTGTTCTTGCGAACACCGTCACGGAAGGCGGTCAACTGCGCTACGGCGTAATCC
>ERZ650301.104-NODE-104-length-19464-cov-5.287908_pt1 | contig 19464 bp, 17 predicted proteins | sample MGYA00376237_ERZ650301 | MGnify/ENA primary metagenome ERZ650301 (study PRJEB26733, sample SAMN07839255) | wastewater metagenome | biome: small river; feature: stream; material: water | place: USA: North Carolina | collected 2016-04-05 ...
CAAGGTCAATAATTTTGACGGGCTCGCCCATGTCCAACACAAACACATCGCCACCACTGGCCATCGCACCAGCCTGAATCACTAGCTGCGCAGCCTCGGGGATGGTCATGAAATAGCGGGTAATACGCTCATCCGTCAGGGTGATGGGGCCCCCATCTTTGATTTGCCTGCGGAACAGAGGCACCACCGAGCCCGATGAGCCCAACACATTGCCAAACCGCACCATACTGAAACAGGTCTTACCCTCTGTTTCTGACATCGCTAAAGCCTGAGCCTGCAACACCATTTCGGCCAGTCGCTTGCTGGAGCCCATCACATTGGTGGGGCGCACGGCCTTGTCTGTGCTGATCAACACAAAGTCTTGCACCCCGTGCGCGGCTGCTAACTGTGCAGTATTTAATGTGCCCAGCACATTATTCTTTACGCCCTCTGCGGGGTTGTGCTCTACCAAGGGCACATGCTTGTAGGCTGCTGCGTGGTACACCGTATGCGGCTTCCATGTGCGCAAAATTTCATCTATGCGAGCCTCATCGCGCACATTGGCCAACAGTGGCACCAATGGCACAAGCCTTTCAGCAGTGGCCATTTGGCCTTGTAGCTCTTGCTCAATGGTGTAAAGCGCAAACTCCGTCAGCTCAACCAGCAGCAACGCGGATGGAGACAGCTTCACAATTTGCCTGCACAGCTCCGCTCCGATAGAGCCACCAGCCCCAGTCACCATCACCACCTTGCCCGTGATGTTTTTGGCCAGCATGGCGCGGCTGGGAGGCACTGGGTCGCGCCCCAGCAAGTCTTCAATGTCCAGCTCTTTCAGGTCGGACACCTGTACACGACCTTGGGCTAGGTCCATCACGCCGGGCAATGTGCGCACCTGCACATGGGCAGCACGCACCAGCTCTAATATCTGGTTACGCCGTGCGCGTGAGGCCGATGGCATAGCCAAAAACACCTGAGTAACACGCAGCTTGGCCACCAGCTCGACCATGGCTGACGGTGCGTATATCTTTAAACCATTCAATACTTGCCCATGCAAGCAGTCATCATCATCTAGAAAGCCCACAACGACCAATTGCGCGCTTGTTTTAAGAGCAGCAGCTAGCTGCCGACCTGCCGAGCCCGCACCATAAATCAGCACACGTGGCAAGTTTTCGCGATTCAAAATACCGTGATACACCCCGCCCAACCAATAGCGCACAAACGCCCTTGACAAGACGACACACAACAACAGTAACACAGGCTGCAAAATACCCACACTGCGCGGCACACTGGGAACACTCACGATAGTAAATGCGATGCCGTAGATCACAGCGTAAAATGCAATGGCCTTTAAAACCGTCATCAACGCTGGCATGCCCGCATAGCGAAAGATCGCACGGTACAAACCAAAAATAATAAACAGCGGCAAAGCAAACGCTGCGGCCCCTACAAACGCAATGAAATGGGCGTGCGACCATACAGTCCAAGACTCTAGCCTTAAATTAAACGCCATCCACACTGTTAAAGCACACAACAAAATATCCGCACCTAAAGCCATCGCGCGTTTAACGGTTCGTGGCAAATGCAAAAGCCACTCCGTCAACCCCATGGCATCCATAAACTGCCTCATCAGCTTGATAGCTTTCATCGCACAATGGCTCTTAAGGTTGCGAAGATAATAACTAAATCGCCCATAAATGACCTATTTTCAACATACTCAACACAGTAACGCAGCTTAATTGGCAAAACCTCATTCACATACGCATAGTGCGGATCAGCAGCACGGCCAAGGACTTCGTTCTCATCCTTGTATTCAATGGATGCACGGTCTGTGATACCAGGGCGAACAGACAACACCACATCACGTACGCCAGCAGGGAAGCTAGCCACATAGCGTGGGACTTCGGGGCGCGGGCCGACTAGGCTCATGTAGCCTAGCCACACATCAAGCAGCTGGGGTAGCTCGTCTAGCTTGTATTTACGCAGCCACTGCCCCACGCAGGTCACACGGGCATCGGCCCCAACGGTGATTTGCAAACCCAAACTCTCAGCATCCGTCACCATGGTGCGGAACTTATGAATGCGGAAGACTCGGCCAAATTGCCCTACTCGCTCTTGCCTAAAAAACACTGGGCCTGGCGAATCTAACTTGATCCAAAGCGCCAAAGTAAATAACACAGGAGCTATCAGAATCAAGCCCAGGCCACTAGCCAACCAATCAAACAAACGCTTGGCCATTAGCCCAAAGCAACCTTAACTGCAGCCACTACACGCGTTACATCGTCCTCGGTCATGCGTGTGTACAGCGGCAGCGACACCGTGCGCTCGTAAATGCGCTGGCTAACAGGAAACATCTCAGGCGTCAGTTTGTAGGTGTCGCGCCAATACGGTTGCAAATGCAGCGGAATGTAATGCACGCTGCAACCTATGCCCTGCTCAAACATGCGTTCGATAAACACATCACGCGCCACGCCCGCGCTATCTGCCAGCTGTGTGACATACAAATGCCATGAATGCATATCCCCCTCAGCTGCATGGGACGGACGAATGATCGGCAAATCCGCTAATGCTTCGTCGTACAACGCAACAATATACTCCCGCTTTTGCTGAAAAGCATTTGCTTTCTTGAGCTGATGAATGCCTATCGACGCAGCTATGTCCGTCATGTTGTACTTGAAACCTGGTGCAACGATCTCGTAGTACCAACTAGGCGCTTTGGATGTGAAGCGGTCAAATGCATCGCGGTTGATACCGTGCAAGCGCATCACACGAGCGCGTTTGGCAATCTCTGGATCACGTGTAACCAGCATGCCGCCCTCGCCTGTGGTGATTGTTTTGTTGGCGTAAAAACTAAACACCGTCACATCGCTGGCCAATGTACCAATGAGCGCGCCATCGCAAGTGGTAGGCAGGGCATGCGCTGCGTCTTCCATCACCTTAAGGCCGTGCTGTTTAGCTAAAGCAAGCAAGCGAGTCATGTCGGCGGCACGACCCGCAAAGTGCACCGGAATGATCGCCTTGGTCAGTGGCGTGATGGCATGCGCCACCGCATCCACATCAATACAAAGCGTATCGGGATATACATCCACAAACACAGGGTCAGCGCCCAGATAACGAATGATCTCGGCCGTCGCAGTGAAGGTGTGCGTGGTGGTAATTACCTCGTCGCCGGGACCAACGCCCATGGCCTCAAGTCCCAAGTGCAAACCCGCCGTTGCCGAATTGACCGCAATCGCCTCCACACCGCCGCCCAGGTAAGCGGCAAAGTCGGCCTCGAACTGCTTAGCCTTTGGGCCTGTCGTGACCCAGCCCGAGCGCAAAGCAAGAACCACTTCGGCAATTTCCTCTTCACCGATTTCGGGAAGGGCAAAGGGTAAAAAATTTTGAGTCATTTTTTCGGTCCAATCACTGCCGAATACTAGGTGCGATCACTATTAAAAACTGCGCAGCTAAGACAGCGTAGGTACGCTCGGTCTTTATAAAAGCCTCACCTTTTTGTCCCAAGGCCTGCTTTTCTTCTGAGGTCATTGCACCCAGCGCCATAGCCGCTTTCGCAATAGCTGCAGAGTCATTCGGTGCTACTGTGATGCCGCACCCCACTTCAGTCACTGGATCGTTGCCGGCACGAATGGATTGAATAATTGGCTTACCAGCCATCATGTAATCAAACAATTTGTTAGGCGAAATACCAAATCGAAACAAGGGCTCAGGTAGCAGCCCAATGAAAGCGATGTCCAGCGCCTCTAACAATGCAGGCATGGCTGCCTTGGGCACAGAAGGCAGCATGGTCACGTTGCTCAAGTTCTCCTCAATCACGCGGCGCATCAGCTGGTCACGCTCTGGCCCGGTGCCCACCAGCACAACCTCGACCTGCCCCTTCAGCAAACGAGATGCATCCAACAGCACATCGAGCGCATTGGCCAAACCGTGAGTGCCCGCATAACCCAGAACGGGCAAGCCACGCGCCTTGACAGATTGCAACGCGGCTTGTGTATCAACCGGTAGTGGCGCGCGAACACGCCACTCGTCCAGATCCACGCCATTGGGCACATACGCCCATTTATCGGCCCGCATGCCGCGAGACACCATGTAGTCCAACGTCTTAGGCAACATGGACACAACGCGATCTGCCGCCTTGTAAGCATGATCTTCTGCCCACTGTACCCACATGATGAATGGATGCCAACGTGACATGCCACCCAGCTCCATTGGCGACAGCGGCCAAAGATCGTGCACTTCGTACACCAGTTGGGCACTGGCCAGCTTCGCAATGCGCTCGGCAGGCCAAATGTCCATGGGATAAGTGCTCGATGCAATCACCACATCGGGCTTGAACTCCGTAGCAATTGCTTTCGCATCACGCCAAAGGCTCCAAATGAAAGACAACATACTACTTAAGCGGCCAACGCCATTGCCTTTATAAGATAACGTTTGGTACCAACAGTATTCAATACCGTCGATCTGTTCCACGGTCTGTACGCCATCAACCCCTGCAGGCTGTATGGCACGGATGTGCGAATAACTGCCTGCCACAATCCGCACCTTGTGCCCAGCCCTTACCCACTCACGAGCCAAGTAATAAGGCCTGAACTCCATCCCATGCTGAGGCGAACCTGCGTAGTGGTTGATCAGCAGAATCTTCACGAAGCCAAACTTTCCACCAACCGCCCCACAATCCGCTGCGCCGCATCCCCCGCCCCATAAGGCTGCACATATGCCCCACGCTGCCCCAGTGCACCGAGAATGGCCGCCTGCACCGAGTCAGCGCTTAGCGGCGGCACCAGACGGTTCCAACCCGCTTCCACCAGCTCCACCCATTCGGTTTCATCACGCAAGGTCACGCAGGGGACGCGGTAAAAGAAGGCTTCTTTTTGCACACCACCTGAATCGGTGGCAATGGCGGCGGCGTATTTTTCCAGTTGCACCATGTCCAGGTAACCCACAGGATCGATCAGGCGCACGTTGGGTGACAAACTCGCCAATCGCCCCATGTGCTTCAACACACCCCGCGTGCGCGGGTGCAGCGGCCACACCACGGGCATGCGCTGGGCCACGGCTTGCAAGCCATCCACAATGGCCAGCAGGCGCGGCTCTTGGTCAGTGTTTTCGGCGCGGTGCACCGTGGCCAACACATAAGACGCGGGAGCCAACCCCAGCTGAGCCAATTTCAGCCCCGACTCATTCACGCGGCTGCCGTGATGCAGTGCCACGTCATACATTACGTCGCCCACTTCTTCAATCTGCACATCGACTACGCCTTCGCGCCGTAGGTGTGCGCTGGCTGCTGCTGTGGGCGTGAACAGCCAGCGCGATATGTGATCCGTCAAGATGCGGTTGACCTCTTCGGGCATGGCCATGTTGAAGCTGCGCAAACCCGCCTCGACGTGCGCCACCGGAATATGCAGCTTGGCAGCAGCCAGAGCACCGGCCAAGGTGGAGTTGGTGTCGCCATACACCAGCACGGCATCGGGCTTTTCGGCCAACAGGACTTTTTCAATCTGTTCGAGCATGCGGCCCGTCATGGCCCCATGTCCACCGCCATGAATGTCCAGAAAGTGGTCAGGCTTGTGCATGCACAACTCTTCAAAGAACACATCGGACATGTTGGCATCAAAGTGCTGCCCGGTGTGCACCAGCACCTCTTGCAGCTGGCCCGACTGCCGCATAGCGTGGGAGACCACGCTGGCCTTAATGAACTGTGGGCGTGCGCCCAGAACGGTGACGATTTTTTTCATTCAGGTATGCAAGATGTTTTTATAAAAGTCCAACAACTTAGCCTCTTCTACCGACCAGTTGTATCGTTCCAGCACAGCACGTCGGCCGTTTTCGCCCATCTGACGGGCTTCATCGGGGTGCTGGGCCAAATAATCAATTGCCTTGGCAATGGCACCGGGGTCCATCGGGTCAACGCACAGGCCGCACTGGTTACCCAGCACAATTTCGCGCCACAGTGTAAAGTCTGATGCGATTACTGGAATGCCAGCCGACATGTACTCGAACATTTTGTTGGGCTGCGCATCGATGTGATTGGGCAGGGGGTGAAATGTGACCAAACCTGCCAACGACCTGCCCAACACCTGACGCACCCCAGCGCGGTCCACAAAACCCTGTTCATTGACCGCCTGCCAGCCTGGCATGGCCTTGCAAGCTTGCTCCACAGCAGGCTCGGAAAAGCGGCCGCACAAAGTGAGACGCACACCGCTTTGCACTTGGCCCATGGCCTGCACTACCTCGGCAATGCCACGGATGCGACCAATGCCACCCACGTAACACACCTCAGTGGCTTTATCGGCCCAAGGCACTTGAGCATCCAGCTCGCCCAAAAGCGGGAAGTTGTTAATGTCTACGGACCGGGGATTGATCGCCAAAAACTTGTCTCGAATGAACGGCGTAGCGGCAATCACTCCATCAAATTGCCTGCAAGCCCATGACTCGAACACGCCAAACACCTTGGACAGCGTCCACAGCGCTGGCTTGTTGAGGTAGGGCTTGTCCAGCAACTGCTTGGGCACATCCTCATGCGAATCAAACACCACCCGCTTGCCCATGCGCTTGAGCCTGAGGCCGATGGGGATCAATTCGGGGTCGTGCAGGTGATACAGGTCAACATTTAACGAGATGCCTTTTTCAAACACGCGGCTTGGTGCATTTTTGATGCGATCAAAACGCCCCTTGGATGCACCAACGTCGTGGATTTGAACACCATCGCGCAATTCATCAGCCAAGCCATCGGCCACCACCAACGAAACGTTGAAATGACCAGACGCCAAAGAGCGGCACATCTTGTGAAAGATGCGGGTGTCGCCACGGGCATGGGCGGAGGTGAGGTGGGCAACTTTCATCATGAGTAAACTTTGATCTCACGCCCCAAAAATTTGGTTACCCAGGCTTGCACGCGCTTGAGTTTTTGGTAACGTCCATCCCAATTAGGAAAATCACTGTAATGATGTGTTGGCACCTTCATCAGCTCATCAAATTGCTGACGGGGTATACGAAGCTTTTTACAGAAATAAGAAATGTCAATTTCCAATTCCGCAGAGTCATAGAGCGGCTCATCCAGCTTAGCCAAAGCCTCATCGCGAGTCATTTGGCCTGAAACAATCATGCTTGCAAAGTGAGGACGGCGCTTGTCCATACCGAATTTTTGAGGCAAATAATGGTTTTGAAATAATTTGGTGAACAGCGATTCACCATGTTTTCTCGGGTAAGGCTTATAACCGACTTTTTGCTGCAACTCACTCAAAGCTTCTGCCTTGTCGTAAGGAATGTAATTCAGAGGCCTTAGCGTGCGCATTTTTTTTATAAATGGGTACCAAATATAACAATCAAAGAAGCTAATTGTTTTGTAATGAGCCAATTTACGCGCACCATACTGTTTATGTATGGCTTTCAAATTTATAGCATCCATGGCACTGCCGTGCCAAGAGGACGGAAATATACCTTCAGTTGCCAAATTACCACCAGACAGAATATGGCGTATTCCATTACTTGTTGCAAAATGATAAAGGCTGGCAAAGAAAATGTGATCCTGAGGAACATCTTGATTCGAAACTGCAGCCCGCATATAGGCCAAATGCAAATCGCGCATATCCTCCCAGTCGACCACATGGGTGTGCAAGTCGAAGCCGCAATATTTGACAACTGCCTCAATATTGGCAACTGCAAGCTCCGTGTTCCAACCTGCATCTACGTGCATGACCAATGGCCTAAGGCCAGACTCATGCACTTTAAGGGCCAGGTAAGAACTGTCAACCCCACCGCTCAAGCCCAAAATGCAATCATATTCTTTACCACGCCCAAACGCCTTCATTTGTGCAACCAAGGAATTCCAACGACGACTACCCTCATCATTTGGAAACCACTCACGACGAGCTCGTTCAGCAAATTGGCAACAATGATTGCAAACACCATTTGAATCAAATGAAATTTCTGGATCAGAAGTGTCCATTACGCAGCGAGCACAACATTGGTAATTCAGTACATTCATTCTCTAAATACTTTCACAAGTTCATCCGCTTTGGGGTAATTAATCAAAACAGCACGATGCTTGCCATGAAATACAAACATGCTACCAGCCGCAACGGCAGATGCACCGCCTTCATGGACTGCCTGACTTAGATGCTGCATAGTCCCCGCACCACCACAGACCACCACAGATACAGGCGCTTTTGAAACAGCTCGAACCAAATCCAAATCGTACCCTGCCATGGTTCCATCTCGGTCTACATCATTGATGAATAACTCACCAACGCCCGCCTGTACCAGGGCTTGAAGATGCGCTTGCAAATTCAGACGTGTCGTGACTGTCCCTGATTTGGCAACAACCGAATAACCACCAAGCATTTTTCGCCGCACATCCAAACCGCCTACGATAGCTTGGCTGCCAAAGACCTCCACCGCCTTGCGAATGAGGTCTGTCGATTCAGTCGCCAGCGTATTGATCACCACCTTTTCAACACCCGAACGAATCAAACGACGGATTTGCTCCAAAGAACGAATACCACCACCATAGGCGACTGGCATGAAAGCCTCGCCAGCCATTTCAGCAATCAACTCATAACTTGGCTCGCGCCCTAGGCGAGAAGCATCAATATCCAAGATAACGATTTCATCCGCTTCTTTATCGCTAAAAATACGAACAGAATTGACTGGATCGCCAATATAAACTGCATCCTTATACTTTCTGGTTTTCACCAAGCCATCACCCCGAAGCAGCAAGCAGGGAATCACACGCGCCTGAAACATCAATAAGCCCAGTTGGCAAAAGCAGAAAGTAATTGCTTACCAAATCGATGGCTTTTTTCTGGGTGAAATTGAACACCCATCAAGTTGCCATGCGCCACACCAGCCGCAAAATCAATGCCGTAATGCGCTTGAAGCAAAATATCAGCGGGATCTTTGGGAATCATATAATAACTATGCACAAAATAAAACCGCGAATCAGCAGCCAAACCCTGTACGAGCGAGTGGTCTTTTTGTACTGGAACCACCTGATTCCAGCCCATGTGAGGAATACGCAAATCCAACAACTCCGGAAAACGCTCCACCCGCATATCCATCCAACCCAACCCTGACTCTACCCCTTCGGCACTACCCAAACCAAGCATTTGCGCACCCACGCAAATCCCAATCAAAGGTTTGCCTAACTTGAATACCTGATTTTCCAGTACTGGAATCAACCCACTGGAGTGCAAGTTTCGCATGCATGAATCAAAGGCCCCATTACCTGGCAAGATAAAGCGATCAGCTTGCTCCACATCCGCGGCAGACGTTGCAATGCTACAAACAACTCCTAGACGTTGCAGCATATTTACAACAGCAGAAATATTGCCAATATTGTAATCAATTATTGCTATCACTGTATTTCCAAAAATATTTAGCAAGCATCGGTTAACAACTTAATAAACAAGGATTAAACATTTTTAACGAATGAATAAAAATATGAACGACATACTTGTATTCAATATTCATAAATCGCTGCGGTTGCCCCAAGCATTACGGCCAAAAACTAACAACTCTGCCCCCTCTGAGCGAAAGAAAAACACAACCATAGGCAGCAAACCCAACCATACCAGCGCTACAGGAAAAGGCAAGTTAGGACCTATCGCAACCGTACCAACTGCGAGCATCAATGCTACGCTAACAAATATGTAAAGCCTTTGTCGGGGGAACTGTCGCCAGACACGCGCCGATGCTTCGGTACGTGCAACAAAAAATACCAAGAACGCAAGCGCATTAGCTATAACTGCACCCGAAGCACCATAGACTGGCACAAGCCATAAACTTAAAAAGACATTGGTGAAAAGCGCTGCCAATGTGACCCAAATCGTGAGCATGGTGCGTCGAGTAATGCCAATACCTACGCAAGTAATTTCAGACAAGGTGTAAAGCAAAACAGGTGCGATGGCACACAATACTAGGTACTTAACGGAAACATAATGGACGGGTAGCATGTAATCGACCAGCCACGAAAAAACACCGACCAACACAAAAATACCACACACGACGGCCAATGCTTGCCGTGCAATACCGTCTACACGCGTCATGTCAACCCCTTGTTCGACCCACTTGTAAACGGTGGGGGGCCAAACAACGGTAAAAATCGATTGAAAAATTGCTACTGCTCCAGCGATACTACTGGTAACAGCATAAATGCCCATTTCACCAAAAGTTGAATTGGCTCGCAACACCAAAATACTTGTAGCAGTAAGTCCCCAATAAGCTAAACCTGAAAAGACTAGCGGCAACCCAAATCTTAGCAAGAGCCTGAACTGGACCACGCTAGGATGGGCCGTCATAGCTATTTGCCATTGATCCCGTGTGTTCAATGCATAAACAAATAACACGGCGACCATGCTTGCCATCGTTACCCATAACAAAGTCAAGAAATTTTTCTCTAAACCAGCCAAAACAATGACCCCTAAGAGCATCAACTGCAAAGCTTTCGGTAGTATCTGACTCATGGAAAATGCCAGACCGCGCTCTTGCATGCGCAATATTAATGATAAAAAGCGCGATACATAATTGGCCATCACACAAATTAGGGTAAAAAAATAGAACCAAAAATTGTCTTCGCCATATAACCAGTGCGACAATTGACAACCAAACGGAACCGTGGCCAGCAGAACTACACACAACAATAAAAAGCCGGGGGCGAAGCATGCTTTGAGCAATGCGGGGCGATCATTTGACGCGTGAAACTCGCGAACATAGGCCTGATCCAAGCCCAACAACGTAAGGAGTAATGAGAACGACAGTAGCACCTGCAGCAGGTTCATACGCCCAATGTCTGCTGGACTGAAGATCCACGCCATGAGGGGGACTGATAACAGCCCTAGCACAGCGCTAACAAGCGGCCCAAGCGCAAAACCAGATATTTTTTTAATATTCAACCGTAAAACCTGTTGGCGCCTTAAAAGACTATTATTTTTCCCGTATACCCATATACTCAAGAATAAGCACTACAATTAGTTCTATAAGTTCACAAAATAGGCCGAGTAGGAAAATTCAGCCCATTTGAATGTTCAAGAAAAAATCGCCGCACAGTTGAGATAACCTTTTTTATATCTACGTTTGTCATCCTATAATATAAGGGAAGCCTGACAATTTTTTCACTTTCTTTGGTTGTGTAACGATCTACGCCGTTAAATCTTGCATATTTTTTACCTGCTGGAGCGCTGTGCAGTGGGATGTAATGAAATACAGCCAAGATATCATTTTGCTTCAAATACTCCAAAAGGGCTGTGCGCTCATTCAAGTCTTGGCATTTCAGGTAAAACATGTGGCCATTGTGTTGGCAGTCACTGGGAATACTCGGCAGAACCAACTTTCCAGCCGCTTCAAGATCGGTAAAGGCTTCCTTGTAAGTATTCCAGCTGGCCAAGCGGTTAGCTGTAATGTCATCCGCCATTTCTAACTGCCCCCACAAGTAAGCCGCTTGGATTTCAGAAGGCAAATAACTGCTCCCCAAATCAACCCAAGTGTACTTATCCACCATACCCCGAAAGAATTGGCTGCGGTTGGTACCTTTCTCACGGATGATCTCTGCACGATGAATGAAGCGCTCGTCATTCAAGATGAGCAACCCACCCTCACCACCGCTTGTAAAGTTTTTTGTCTCATGAAAGCTGTACGCACCCATATGACCCAGAGCACCCAAGGGCTTACCTTGATAGGTTGACATCATGCCCTGTGCAGCATCCTCGATAACGTACAAACCGTGCTGTGCGGCTATGGCATTGATTGCCGCCATATCGCACGCAACACCCGCATAATGAACCGGCACGATCGCTTTTGTGCGCGGCGTGATGGCCTCTTCAATCAGTGTTTCGTCCAGATTCATGGTGTCTGGGCGAATATCAACAAACACAATCTTCGCCCCACGCAATGCAAAAGCGTTCGCGGTACTGACAAAAGTAAAGCTCGGCATGATTACTTCATCGCCGAGCTGGATGTCAATCAGAATGGCCGCCATCTCCAGAGCTTGCGTGCAAGATGGTGTGAGCAAGGTCTGGGGGCCGCCTAGATACTTTTCGAACCACTCTTGACACATCAAGCCAAAGCTTGAATCACCCGAGATTTTGCCACTCTTCATGGCTGCAAGGACATGAGCTTCTTCTTTGCCCGTGTGAGCAGGAACGTTGAATGGAATATATGCCATATTTAATTTTTGCAAAAACGAGTTCTAAATTTCTCAAGGGGGATTAAAAATTTTCCATCAAAACTCCTAATGTCAGTAATTTTAAGGAGCCCCTTCCCGCACACAACTATCGGGCACTTATTTTCCAAAAATATCACTTTACCGATTGCCGAACTTCGATCAATCACATCAACATCCTCTACTGACTGAGCAGAATGTATAATTGCATACTCATTATTGAAATGCGTACGCGCCCCAGCGTATGGCAAGCCAACTGCATTTATAAATCGCTCAACTTTATCAGAGTCCCAACTCCAATCGATCCAATAGTCATCTTTATCCCTCCACAAGCTGTAGGTTGCCTTAGATTCATCTTGCTTAACAGCATGTATTTTCTGCTTAGCGCAAATAACCAAGAACAAATCCCTAACCATTTGAACATATATTTCAGACATTATAACTATTGCCTCAGAAATCGTAATCGGATAACTAATTGGCCTAGTCGATTGAGCAACAATCTCTCCCCTATCGTAATCTTCAGCAGCATATAAAACTGTAGCACCAATTTTATTTTCGCCATTGATCAAGGAGTTTACTAGCGGAGAGAAGCCTCTATATTCTGGCAAAATTGAATCATGTATTATTAAATTTTTCTTACCCGATGGCAGCAACCATCTCCAACCAACCGCAATCAAATACCCATCGTAGCTTTCAGGCGAGAAAGTTTTACTTAGTCTTTCATGGAATGAAATTCCACTCTTAGCACACAATTCAGATATTTCTTGATAAAAATCATTATCAACACCGTCATCGCGTGTTGATACAACGTCAGTCAAGATTTTATATTCTGGTAGAAATATTACAGCCTTCAGGACTTCGTATCCTTTTTTTCCCGCCAGTAATAATGCTATCTTACTCACAAATTAATGCCCATTGATCTTTGAGTTTGGATTTGGAGAAATATTGCGAAACTACGCGTTTGTTTGAAGTGGCAATATCTTTACAAATCAAAGACAAGTTTAAGTCACTTATCGGATAAGCTTTTACGCCAAGTTCTGTGAACATTGCATATGGTGTAACATCGTCACGCATAAAGACTTTTTTTCCCATTCCCAACAACGATATCGTATTGCCCATTCCTTGTTGCCTTTTGTGGTTAAACACAGCAATATCGATTTTAGACAGTATTTTCATGTAATCATCAAACACCATGAAATCAAGTAGCGGAATAAACTTATGGCCAAAAATACTTTTAGCACAGACTGTTACCTTCTTTGCATACTCAGAATCACCATATGAAAGTGGGCAATAAATATAAATATTCTCAGCCGCAAAAGGTCTTAGTTTATCCAAAACATCCATGTGATTGTTACTTGGATCTGCCGAATTGCCTAAAAGAATATTTATTCCATCATGCAGGGTGTCCTGCATAGGCTCCTCTTGATACAAATTGCTCGGGTACATAAAACACTCATACAAAACCCCTTTGGCGGAATACCACTTACACGCCAGATCATAGTCTCCACGAATGTATGTAATAAAATACCCAAACCGCTTTATTACGCCACGTCGGAAAATTTCATTTAACTTCCGCCTATAATCATTCCCGCTTAATTTATACGAGTAAAGATCACCACCCCAAATTACCCAATGACATTTACTCAGCACCCAAGGCATAAAAAACAGAATGAGCACTAATCTGGGGTCAGATATTCCGTGCAAAATCACTTTACGGGCTTTGTGTATCTTTATAATTAATAATATGTAATGTTTTGCTCTAGAAAAAAATGCTCGACTTGAAATATGAATATTATTATACTCGGCAGGGCCTTTGTTTTCATCGGTTATCAATAAGAATTCATGTTCTGAAAATTTAAAATTGTTTTTGACAAAAATAATATAGGAGTTTAATATAGGATCGCAAGCACCTATGTGTAAAATTTTCTTCATTATTTGAAGTTTTCTCAATTTACCTGAACTTTGTTTACAGTTTTTTCAATATCCTGGCTCGTCAGATAAGGCCCCATCGGCAAACTCATGACCTTCTTGGCCATGACCCCTGCGACAGGCGTGCAGTCCGGGCAGCACAAGTGCTTGTAAGCGGGTTGCTCGTTCAGCGGCACGGGGTAGTGAACAGCGGTGGGAATGCCGGCTTCGGCCAAGCGCTTTTGCAGTGCTTCGCGGTTGGGCACCATGACGGTGTATTGGGCGTAGACGCTGGTGCGGTCGGGGCGGATGGTGATGGTTTGAACGGATTCTTGTGGATTGCTTCGCTGCGCTCGCAATGACGTGATTAAGTCGGTGTAGCGCTGGCCAATTTCTTTGCGTTGTTGCACTTCCCACTCAAACCGCTCGAGCTTGGCCAACACGATGGCGCACTGTAGGGTGTCCATGCGGCCGCCCACACCTACTCGGGTGTGCACGTAGCGCTGGCTTTGGCCGTGTACCCGGATCTCGCGCATGGCTTGAGCTAAGGCGTCGTCGTTCGTAAAGATGGCCCCGCCGTCGCCGTAGCAGCCCAGTGGCTTGCTGGGGAAGAAGCTGGTGCAGCCGATGGTGCTGAGGTTGCAACTCTGGCGGCCTTTGTAGGTGGCGCCGAAGCTTTGGGCAGCGTCTTCAATGACGGCCAAGTTGCCGTGTTTGGCGGCGATGGCGTTGATGGCGTCCATGTCGGCGACTTGGCCGTACAGGCTCACCGGCATGATAGCTTTGGTTTTGGTTGTGATCTTTGCCTCAATGAGGCTGGCGTCTATATTGCCCGTGTCAGGCTCAATATCCACAAACACAGGCTTTGCGCCGAGCAACACGATCACCTCGGCCGTGGCCACGAAGGTAAAAGGCGTGGTGATGATCTCGTCACCGGGCTTGATGTCCAAGGCCATGAGGCTCATGAGCAGGGCCTCGGTGCCGCTTGCCACCGTGATGCAGTGCTTCGCGCCCGTGAAGGCCGCGAGCTTATCTTCCAGCTCTTTGACCTCGGGGCCCATGATGTATTGGCCATGCTCCAGCACGGTGTCGATGCGGGCTTGAATTTGCGGCTTAAGCGCTTGGTATTGAGTTTTAAGGTCGATGAAGGGGATGGACATATTGCTGCGCTTCACTTGCTGTTGCTGCTATTGATGGTTAAGGTCTCAGCATGAAGTTTGTACTGGTGACCTGTGTGAGGACATGTGTAAACACCTGTTCCTTGGGTAGGCAGCGGGATTTGTTCGCCGTATTGGCTCATCCATCCTATTTGTTTGGCAGGCACGCCAACCATCAGCGCATAGGGCTTGACGTCTTTGTTGACCACCGCGCCTGCACCCACAAATGCAAATTCGCCGATGGTGGTGCCGCACACGATGGTGCAATTGGCTCCTAGGGTGACGCCTTTTTTGACCAAGGTGTCGAGGTATTCGCTTTTGCGCTCGATGAGCGAGCGCGGGTTGTACACGTTGGTGAACACCATGCTTGGGCCACAGAACACCCCCTCTTCCAGGGTGACGTTGTCGTACACGCTCACATTGTTTTGGATCTTGCAGTGGTCGCCAATGACCACCTTGTTGCCCACGAACACGTTTTGGCCCAGCGATACGCCTTTGCCGATTTTGGCGCCGCCGCACACATGCACAAAGTGCCACACGCGACTGCCCTCGCCGATTTGGGCGCCTTCGTCAACGATGGCCGAGGGGTGAATGTTGACATTGGGGTAACTCAAGCTCAGCACTCCAACGGCAATGAGACCTTCACACCGTCTTTGGCCGACCGGTACATGGCGACCAACAGCTCCAAGCTTTTGAGGCCCGAACGGCCATCGGTCTCTGGCTCGGCTTGTCCACGCAAGGTGTCAATGACGTTGGCGTAATAGAGCGGGTGACCAAAACCATACACACTGGTGGTGGCATAGCTGGCGGCTTTGATTTGCTCGTCTTCGGGTAGAGCTTGCTCAAACTGCCACTCTTGAATTTCGTTAACCGCAACTCCGCCTATACGAGCGGTACCCTTTTCACCCAAGATGGTGATGGAGCCCTCTAGGTTTTTGGGGTAGGTCAGCATGCTCACATTGAGCGTGCCCATAGCGCCACTGCGCCATTGGATGGCAGCCACGCCGCTGTCTTCGGCCTCAATGTTGCGGGCTTGGGTGGCGGTGTAGGCCATGACGCTTTCCACCGGGCCCACGATCCAGTCGAGCAAGTCGATGTAGTGACTGGCTTGGTTCATGAAAGCGCCGCCGTCAAACTCCCACGTACCGCGCCAGCCGTTGCCTTGGTCGTAATAGTCTTGCGGACGCGTCCAAAACACGTTCATCGCCACGTTGTAGATGCGGCCAAAGCGGCCATGGTCCACCGCTTGTTTAAGCAACTGCAAGGTGGCATTACGACGGTTTTGCTTGACCACAAATAGGCGCACACCGGCATCATCGCAAGCCTTGACCATGCGAAGGCCATCTTGCCAACGCGTGGCCATGGGCTTTTCGGTCATCACGTGCTTGCCAGCTTTGGCCACATCGATTGCCTGCTGAGGGTGCAAGCCGCTTGGAGTAGTCAGCACAACCAAGTCTGCAGCGGTGGCCTTAAGCATGTTGGTCAAACTAGTATGGCTTTTTGCCCCCGTGCGTTCAACCGCCGCCTTCAGTGCGGCAGGGTCAATGTCGCAAACATCAACCAGCTCGATGTTGCCTGCGTGGCCTTCCATTGCGCCAAAGTGATTGGCCGCGATGCGGCCGCAGCCGACTAGGGCTATTCGAAGCTTACGGTCCGTTATGGGTGTGTAATTTTGCATATCAAAAGCGCTTAAAAACGAAAGACTGTAAAGCCAGCATCAGCTGCTTCATGGCGGTTGAACAGGGACTTGATGTCTGCTAAGACAGGTTTATCTGACTTGCAGAACGCCCGAAGTTGAGTGGCTGTCATTTCACGATACTCTTGATGACCAACTGCAACTACCAACGCATCGACTTTGTGGGCCACGTCAATAATGCCCAAATCTATGCCGTACTCATGCTTGACTTCGCCAGCCTCAGCCCAAGGGTCAGCCACCACAACGTTTGCACCCCACTGTTGTAGCTCTTTGACCAGATCAGCCACTTTGCTGTTGCGAATGTCTGGGCAGTTTTCTTTGAAGGTAATGCCCATGACGCCTACTGTGCTGCGCGCGACATCGATACCGTTTTGCAACATGCGCTGAATGACACTGCTAGCCGCGTAGCGCGCCATGTCGTCGTTGATGCGACGCCCAGCCAAGATGACTTGCGGGTGATAGCCCAGCTCTTCGGCCTTGTGCGTCAGATAGTAGGGATCCACACCAATGCAGTGCCCGCCGACCATGCCAGGGCGGAATGGCAAGAAGTTCCACTTACTGCCAGCAGCTTCTAACACCTCAAGGGTGTCAATACCGATGCGCTCGAAAATGACTGACAGCTCGTTGACGAATGCAATGTTCAAGTCACGCTGGCTGTTTTCGATCACCTTGGCGGCTTCAGCAACCTTTAGGCTGCTGGCTTTCCATGTGCCCGCTTTAATGATGCTTCCGTAAAGAGCATCTACCTCGGTTGCCACCGATGGTGTGCTGCCACTGGTAATTTTTTTAATTGTGGTTAGTGTATTGACCTTATCACCAGGATTGATGCGCTCGGGGCTGTAGCCACAGAAAAAGTCTTGATTGAATTTGAGACCGCTGACCTTTTCGAGAACAGGCACACAGACCTCTTCGGTTGCACCAGGGTAGACGGTTGACTCATAAATGACGATGTCACCAGTCTTCAACACCTTGCCCACGGTTTCACTGGCTTTGACCAACGGAGTCATGTCGGGGCGGTTGGCTTGGTCGACCGGCGTGGGCACAGTGACTATGAATATTTGGCAAGTCCTGAGTTCGTCCAGATTGTTACTAAAACCTAAATGTGACGCCTCTTTCAGCTGCGAAGGACTGCATTCAAGCGTGTGGTCTTGGCCTGACTGTAGCTCAGCAATGCGCTGCTGATTGATATCAAAGCCCAAAACTTGGCGGTACTTGCCAAACTCAACCGCGAGGGGGAGCCCTACATACCCAAGACCAATGATGGCAATTTTTTTCATATTCAAACAGTTTGTGAAATCAAAACTTGATCCGTGGTCAACCCAAATCGACGCTGACGCTGCCCATACCAAAGGATGGCCTTATCAAACTCCACCACACCAAAGTCAGGCCACAGCATATCAATGAAATAGAGCTCGGCATAGGCAGCCTGCCAAAGCAAGAAGTTGCTAATACGCTGCTCACCGCCAGTGCGAATGAGCAGATCCACATCAGGCATGCCAGCTGTGCTGAGGTGCTGTGCCAAGCTTTGCTGCGTCAGTTGGTCAACGCTTGATTTGGGGTGGGCGGCCTGCCAGTTTTTGACAGCTTGCACCACGTCCCACTGGCCGCCATAGTTGGCCGCCACGCACAGGGTGAGACCGTTATTAATTTTCGTGGCTGCTTCGGCGGCGTGAATACGTTGCTGCAATTCGACGGGGAAGCCTGTCACGTCACCAATTACCTTCAGGCGCACACCCGCATCGGCCAGTGCACCCATTTCCTTCTCAAGGTATTGCACGAACAGCCCCATCAGAGTGGAAACCTCGTCTACCGGACGGTTCCAGTTTTCGGTGCTGAAGGCAAAGAGAGTGAGATATTTGACCCCCAACTCAGCACTATGCTCAACCAGCGCTTTGACTCCGGCCGCGCCTTTTGCATGGCCCACGGTGCGAGGCATGATACGCTTTTGGGCCCAACGGCCATTGCCATCCATGATGATGGCAATATGTTGAGGGGTAGTTACTGGGTTATCTACAGACACTGATTAGGTTTAACAATGCACGGGCATGCTACCGCCGCATCACTCAAAAGCAAACTCTACAATTATCAGGGGTGTAGGCATGAATGCACCGGCATCGACAATATTTAACGTATGCTTTTTAACTAAAAGTAAATTAATTTTTTATCAACGCTCGTTTACTCAACACTCACATTGAGACTGTAACCATGCTTTTTGAGCAACGCATGCTTTTTAGCCTCTTCTAGGTCGGTAGCAACCATGTCAACACACATTTGCTGTACGGTGATTTCTGGTGTCCAACCCAGCTTAGCTTTAGCCTTGGATGGATCGCCCAGTAGGGTCTCCACCTCGGTAGGGCGGAAGTAGCGCGGGTCGATTTTGACGATCACGTCGCCTACCTTAAGGCCAGGGGCTTTGTCACCCTTGATGGCTGTGACCGCTGCGGTTTCATTGACACCCTCGCCCTCGAACTTGAGGGTGATGCCTAACTCTTCAGCGCTCCATTGAATGAACTGACGCACGCTGTATTGCAAGCCCGTGGCAACCACAAAATCTTCCGCATGGTCTTGTT
>ERZ650301.106-NODE-106-length-19414-cov-6.709644_pt1 | contig 19414 bp, 18 predicted proteins | sample MGYA00376237_ERZ650301 | MGnify/ENA primary metagenome ERZ650301 (study PRJEB26733, sample SAMN07839255) | wastewater metagenome | biome: small river; feature: stream; material: water | place: USA: North Carolina | collected 2016-04-05 ...
TATAGAGCAAATGATGCGCCGTGATGGTTGCGCCCACATTGCCACCGGCGCTGCGCACAAAGGCTGCCGCATCTGCCGTGGTGATGTGCTCAAAGACCACGCGCAAATCCGGAAACTTATTCAACAATGGCTTGAGCACTTGTTCGATGAACGCCGCTTCTCGATCAAATAGATCCACTGCCGGGTCTGTCACCTCGCCGTGCACCAACAAAGGCACACCTTGCGCTGCCATTTCTGCCAATGCGGGATGGGTCTTTTCAATGGCCGTCACGCCCGCATCGGAGTTCGTCGTGGCCCCCGCCGGATAGAGCTTCACCGCTTTCACGAAACCCGAAGCTTTGGCTTTGGCGATTTCTTCGGGTGTTGTCGTATCCGTCAGATACAGCGTCATCAGTGGCTCAAACGTCGAGCCCACCGGGCGTGCCGCCAAAATGCGCTCACGATAAGCCTGTGCCGCATCAACCGTGGTCACCGGTGGTCGCAGATTCGGCATGATAATCGCCCGCGCAAACTGGTGTGCCACATGCGGCACCGTTGCTGCCAGCGCAGCATCATCACGCAGGTGAATATGCCAATCATCCGGTTGGCGAATAATGAGTTCGTTCATCACTGAGGTCACGGCGATATCCTTGAGCTAAATCATTGATCAGTACATTTTACGCGCGCCGCTGCTTCCAAGAGCAATCAGTCTTTGAGTGCCAGCGCCCGCTGATACAGCAGATCTTTAGGCACGCCGGTTAATTGCTGGGCAATCTGAGCGACCTGTTTCGTTGGCAGACCGGCTGCCACCAGCGTCGATACCACTTTCTCAGCAGCCTCATCTAGCCCTAAGGCCACGGCCTGCCGTTCGGCCGGCGGGAAGACTACCAGCACGAACTCGCCGCGCGCATGATTCGCATCGCTTTCCAGCCAGGCCACGGCCTCGCCCAGCGGCAAACGTACCGATTGTTCAAACACCTTGGTCAACTCGCGTCCAATGAGAATCTCGCGCTCGGCGCCAAAGGCTTCGGCCAATGCCGCCAGCGTTTCATCAATGCGGTGCGGCGCTTCATAAAACACCAGTGCCAGATCATCTGCTGCACGGGCTTTCCAATCCGCCAACACCCGTAGGCGTTCTTGCGTTTTGGTCGGCAGAAAACCCGCAAAAATCCAACCGCCGCCCGTATGGGTCAGCCCGGCAATCGATAATGCCGCCGCTGCCGCACAAGCCCCGGGTACCGCAACCACGGGCCAACCTTGGGCGCGCAAGGCGGCCACAACCCGCCCACCGGGATCGGATATCGCTGGGGTACCGGCATCGCTGACCAGCGCCACCGACTGCCCTGCGGCCAGATGTGCGGCAATCTTCTGCGCCGCCCGCTGCTCATGATGTTCATCGGCCACCAGCATGGCCGCGCCGCTCCCGACATGCCGCAACAGGGTGGCTGTGCGCCGCGTATCTTCGGCAGCCACCACAGACACCTCTCGCAGAATCCGCGCCGCACGAGGACTCAAATCTTCCAGATTACCAATCGGCGTGGCCACCACATAAAGCGTGGCCGTGCTGTTTTCGGGCGGTTGCGTTAAAGTAGCCATTGCCATTAAATAAATTTTCTTAATTGAAGAAATTGATGCCACATCAAGATACCACGCTCACGCCCAAGCAAGTGGCCGGCAATGCCGCCGAAGACCTGGCGTCGGCTCACCTGGAACGGGCCGGGCTCCGCATCCTGACCCGCAATTACCGAGTGCGCGGCGGCGAAATCGACTGTATTGCGCTCGATGGCAACACCCTGGTCTTTGTGGAAGTGCGCCTCAGACGTAATACGCGCTTTGGGGGCGCCGCCGCCAGCATTGACGGCCGCAAACAACAACGCATCATTCACGCCGCGCGTTGTTTCCTCCTGCGCTATCCGCGGCAGGCGGATCGCCCCTGCCGCTTCGACTGCATCCTGCTCGACAGCCTGAGCGCTGACCAACTGGAATGGATTAAAAATGCCTTTCAAGCGGATTAACCGCCACGCGATTACCCGCAGCTTGCGCGTCGGCCTCTGCTGCATGCTGTTCCTGGCGCAAAGCGTATCGGCAACACCGCTGGCTGCACCAGTCACTGAGGTACCGGTGCGCCAGAGCAAGGCGACCCTGCTGATCCAATCCTCGCCGCTGGCGGGAAGCCAGTTTCATGCCTTACCTGAGGTCGTGTCAAAAATAAAAGTAGGCGATACGCTCACCCTCAAACGAGCGCCCACCAATCCCCATGACTCAAACGCCATTGAGGTCTTATGGCAGGGCCAACTGCTCGGTTTTGTCCCGCGCCGTGAAAACAAAGCGATTGCCCGCGCGATGGATCGAGGCGAGCCGCTCGTAGCGCGGGTTGTGGCCTTACGGCCAGAAGAATCCCCGTGGCGTCGTTTGCGCTTCGAGATCAGCGTTCAGCTATCTGACTAAGCCCATCCGCTGCGCAAGCCCCTGGCCGCATCATGTTAAGATCAGGGCAACTTTCATGGCTTACTGGTCAGCCAATAACGGAGCATCTCCATGGATTTACAAGCCCGCGTTAAACGTCATTTCGAAGACAGCGCTCAAACCAAACTACGTGCCGCAGAAACACTCAGCGAACCGGTAGTGCACGCAATCGACACCATGGTCGAAGCCCTGATTGCCGGCGGCAAGATTCTGGCGTGTGGCAACGGCGGATCCGCTGGCGATGCGCAGCACTTCGCGGCAGAACTGGTTGGACGCTTTGAACGCGAACGTCAGGAACTGGCAGCGATTGCACTGACAACCGATACCTCCATCCTGACCGCTATCGCCAACGATTACGCTTACGATGTGGTGTTTTCCAAGCAGGTGCGCGCACTGGGTCACCCCGGCGATATCCTGCTGGCCATTTCGACCTCCGGTAACTCGAAGAACGTGATGGAAGCGATCAAGTCTGCCCATGATCACGATATGAAAGTCATTGCGCTCACCGGCAAGGGGGGCGGTCAGATTGGCCAAATGCTGCGCGACGGCGATGTGCATCTCTGCGCCCCCGCAGATCGCACCGCCCGCACCCAGGAAACCCATCTGACGATTATTCATGCGCTCTGTGATGGCATTGATGTCTCGCTGCTCGGAGAAGAGGCATGAAGCTTAACGCCAAGCGCACCCTGGTCACGGCGGTTGCAGCAATCTGCATCTCGACCCAACTGACCGCCTGTATTGAAACCGTGCTGATCGGCGGTGCCGTTGCCGCCAGCGCCATTGTGCTGACCGACCGTCGTTCGGTGGCTGTCTATTCCAAGGATGCCTGGATTGACGTCCAAGCGGCAACGCCGCTCGGCGAGATTGGCACGCCCAAAGACACCCATATTATTGCCAACGCCTTCAACGGGCGTGTTCTGCTCACTGGTCAGGTTGCCAGCGAAGCCGACAAGCAAAAAGCCACCGATGTCGTTAAAGCCATCTCGGGGGTTAAAGGCGTCGATAATCAGCTGACCGTTGGGCCGATCACCTCGCTGGAAGTACGCAACAATGATGCCTTTATTACGTCCAAGGTTAAAAGCCGTCTGCTGGGCGACAACCCGGAACTCGCTAACGCCTTCAAGCTCGTCACCGAAAACGGAGTCGTCTATGTTCTGGGCAATCTGACGCAAAGTGAGTTGGAGCGCGGCATTGAGATTACCCGGACCACCTCAGGCGTGCAGCGTGTCGTGAAAACAAGCCTGATCACGATCATCCAGGAACCACAAGCCAAGGCGCTGGATCAGCACGCCAAGGAAGATGCCGCTAAGACACAAGGCACGGTCACGCCGTTACCTGGTGGTGATCAGCAACCCACAACCCAGGGCGTTAACTAACGCGTTAAATCGCTAAACGCCTTGCAGCAGCTTGGCCTCGGCCGCCGCTGCTGCATTGGGGGTGCCGAGCAGCACAACGACATCGCCTTCTTGTAAACGAGTCTCGGGACCGGGTTCCAAACCGCGGATCCCGTGACGACGAATCGCACTGACTTCAATGTCACACAGCGCCAGATCAGCCAGGCTCTGGCCGATCGCAAACGCCCCCGATTCAATCAATACAGAATACATACGGGCAGATTCAGCATCCGTTTCTTCCGGTTGATCCGACAGGCCTTTGAAGAAACCGCGCAATAAGCGATAACGGGCATTACGTGCATCGCGCGCCCGACGCATGACCCGGTTGAGCGGCACGCCCATCAGCAACAGGGCATGAGATCCCAGCATCAGACTGGCCTCCTGTGCATCAGGCACTACTTCGGCAGCGCCCGCTGCCACCAGGCGCGGCAAATCTCGCTCATCCTCGGTGCGGACCAGCACCGGCAAATCTGGCCGTAGATCACGACAATAATGCAGCACTTTTTCAGCGGTCGGCGTATCGGCAAACGTAATCACCACCACGCTGGCCCGCTTGACGCCCGCCGCAATGAGATTTTCACGTCGCCCCGCGTCACCAAACATGACGGACTCGCCCCCTTTCGCGGCTTCTCTTACCCGTTCGGGGTCAAGATCCAGCGCTACGTAGCTGATGTTTTCCTGCCCCAGAATGCGTGCCAAGGACTGGCCGCTTCGACCAAAGCCACAAAGCACCGCATGCTTTTGTGTGGCAATTGAAGCCGCCGCCAATTGGGTCAACTGCATTGATCGCGCCAGCCATTCACCGGCTGAAAATCGAATCACAATTCGATCGCACCAATGCACAATAATTGGTGCCAGCATCATTGAAATCAGCAGCGCCGCAAGCACGACTTGAACGATTGGCCGCGGGGCAAGCTTGGCGGTGGCGATTTCTGTGAGCAGCACAAAGCCGAATTCGCCCCCCGCCGCCAACCAGAGCGCCGAACGCAGGCCCGTCGACTGGCTGCCACCGAATAGTCGAGACAACCCATAAACGATGACGGCCTTCACCAGCAGCACACCCACAATCAGCAACAGCACGAGCCAGAACTGCTTCCAGATCACGGTGGGGTTAAGCATCATGCCAATCGTGACGAAAAATAGCCCCATCAATACGTCACGGAAAGGTTTGATGTCTTCTTCCACCTGATGCCGGTACTCGGTTTCAGAAATCAGCATGCCCGCCACGAACGCGCCCAACGCCAGCGACAGACCGGCCTCTTCCGTGACATACGCCAGCCCCAGCGTCACCAACAACACATTGAGCACAAACAGTTCGGAAGATTTGCCGCGGGCCACAATGTGGAACCAGCGGCGCATCCACTTCTGCCCCAGAAACAGCACTACGCCCAGCACCACGGTGGCTTTGAGCAAGGCCATCCCCACTTCCATGGCCATGTCTGCGGCGGGCTGGCCCAGGGCCGGAATCACGATCAGCAACGGGACGACAATCAAATCCTGGGCCAGCAGTACACCCATCACTTCGCGGCCGTGCGGCGCTTGGAGCTCACGGCGCTCAACGAGTAGTTTCGACAGCACGGCCGTCGACGACATCGCAACGGCACCACCCAAAGCCAATCCGGGCTGCCAGGCCAACCCGGCGAACATGGCCAGCGCCGTCACAACCGCCATTGTTACCAGCACCTGGGCCATGCCAAAACCAAACACGATCTTGCGCATCGTAAACAGGCGCGCCACCGAGAATTCGAGGCCAATCGAGAACATCAGGAAGACCACGCCAAATTCGGCCAGCGTATTGGCCGCTTTCACATTTTTGAGCAGCGATAACGCATGTGGCCCGATGAGCAGGCCGACCAGCAGATAGCCGAACATCGGCGGCATATTGATCCGACGCACCAGAATCACCCCGAAAACCGAGGCGGCTAACAGCATCAAGACTAAAGACAACGTAGACATGGTGATCGATGGGGCGTTAGCGCCGGGCAGACGCTGCTGGTTTGTTATACTCGAACCCAATCATACCTCTGACGTCACCCATGTCTGCACACCCATCCGCTGGCGCTGCAAATAATTTCGCCGAACCTGACGCCGCCCGTATTCTGGCGCTGGCGCGTGGCGTCTTGCACACCGAAGCGGAAGCGCTCCTGGAACTGGCCCCGAAGCTGGGCGATGCTTTCGTGAGCGCAGTCCGGCTGATGCTGGCGACGCCGGGCCGCGTCATTGTGTCTGGCATGGGCAAATCCGGTCATGTCGCTCGTAAGATGGCGGCGACCTTTGCCTCTACCGGCACCCCGGCCTATTTTGTGCATCCGGCCGAAGCCAGCCATGGCGACCTCGGCATGATTACCGGGTCGGACGTCTTTCTCGCGCTCTCTTATTCCGGTGAAGCCGAAGAGCTACTGAGCATTTTGCCCGTGCTTCGCCGTCGCGGTACCCAGGTCATTGCCCTCACCGGCAACCTGCAATCAACACTGGCCCTAGAAGCCGATGTGGCGCTGGACGCCAGCGTTGCCCGTGAGGCCTGTCCGCACAATCTGGCGCCGACAACCAGCACCACCGCTGCCCTGGCCTTGGGCGATGCCCTGGCCGTTGCCCTGCTGGAAGCGCGCGGCTTCAGCCCCGAAGACTTTGCCCTATCACACCCCGGCGGGGCTCTGGGCCGCCGCCTGCTCACCCATGTGCATGACGTCATGCATGCCAAAGCTGATCTGCCCTGTGTCGGGCCAGACAGCTCACTCGCTGATGCCGTGCTGGCCATTTCTCGCGGCAGCCTGGGCATGACTGTCGTTTGCGACCCGCAGGATCAGGTACTGGGTATCTTCACCGATGGCGACCTACGCCGCGCGTTCGCCAAACAGCTGGATCTGCAGGCAGTCAAGGTGCGCGAGGTGATGACACCAACGCCCAAAACGATCCGTGCCGACAAATTGGCCGTCGAAGCCGTTGCCCTCATGGAAAAGCACCGCATCAACCAGCTCATCGTGACCAACACCCAAGGCGCACTGGCTGGCGCGCTTAACATGCACGATCTGTTTAAAGCCAAGGTGGTCTGATGACGCAGGCACTACAACACCTCAAGTTCATGGCCTTCGACATCGATGGTGTCATGACCGATGGCACATTGACCTACCTGCCCGACGGTACTGAAACGAAAACCTTCTACACTCTCGATGGTGCCGGCATCCGCATGCTGCAACAATCAGGCATCGTTGTGGGCTGGATCACCGGCCGCTCTTCGTCCGCCGTTGCCCATCGCGCTAAAAACCTGGGCATCACCCATCTGGCACAAGGCGTCAGTGACAAACACAACGTATTGGGCACCTGGCTGCAAGAAGCCGGACTAGATTTCTCTGAAGCCGGTTTCATGGGGGATGACCTCATCGATTTAGCGGTCATGAAAGCCTGCGCGTTCTCCGCTGCCCCTGCCAATGCCGTTGCCACGGTCAAGCAGGCCGCCAGCCTGGTGACGACCGAGGGCGGCGGCCGAGGTGCCGTGCGCACGGTCTGCGAGCACATTCTGCAGGCGCAGGGCAAACTGGACGCCTTTCTGAACAGTGGTATTCACTAATGAAACAACGCCTCTGGGAAGCCTTTATTATCGGAGCAGCAATGCTTTGCAGCACGAACGCTCTGGCCGATAAACAGGACAGCAATCAGCCGATGAAGCTTCGGTCCGAGCGCGCAATGCTTGATGACTATAAGAAAACCTATGATTACTTAGGTAGCGTCCACATGACGCAGGGCACGCGTGTCCTCACTGCTGATCGACTCTTGATCAAGCAGGATGCTGCCGGATTTCATCAAAACACCGCGTTTGGTAGCGCCGAAAAACTAGCGCACATAAAACAACGAGAGAGTCAGAACAAAGGCTGGATGGAAGGCTGGGCACAGCGCATCGAGTATGACGACCGAACCGATAAATGCTGTTTTTACGATCAAGGGCGTATGAAGACCACTAATGATGACGCCCAAGGCGAAGTGATCATTTATGACAACGTGACCGAGCGCTATCAGATTCTGTCCAAAGGACAAGCCTTGCCAGAGGTTGCTAAGCCACTACCAGCTCAGCCAGCTCCGGCAGCACATGCGCCCAAGACTAACGATTGGATTCCCGCACCGAGCAAGGCCACCCTACCGAGCACCACCGCACCCGCCATCAGCAATGCGCCGGATGGTCGTGCCAAGGCCGTTATCAGCCCCGGCAAATAACCCGCCGCGATGCGTTAATCGCGATAACGCCAGGCAAGCTTGCGGCGATCCACTTCGGCAATCATTTCCTGTAGCGCCTGTTCAACGCGGGCGGCAGGTCCGGCAACGCCTAGCTCCAGATGCCGCCGCACCCCCTCTTCGGTTAGCGATGGCAATGAAAACAATCGCAGATCCGGGTAGCTGGCGACAATCCGCTCCATCAGATCCAGTAGCGCACTCTCGTAAGCGCCCTCACCGGTCAGCAGAATCGCCCGATCCACATCCGGCTCGCGATTGAAGTAGCTGCTGTAATAGGTATCCAGCACCCACTCGAGCATCGGGTGCGCCATCTGCGGAAAGCCCGGTACAAAGTAGTGCGCATGCATCATAAAACCGGGAATTCGGTTAAACGGGTTCGGAATAATTGCCGAGCCCGCCGGAAAGGTGCCCAGCAACAAACGTTGCGGTGTCACTTCCTCTGCGGCAAAACGCGCACGGATTTCACGTTCGGCATCCGGGTGTAGCGTCAGCGATACCCCGAAGGCCTCGGCCGCAGCCTGCCGGGTATGGTCATCCGGCGTGTTGCCGATACCACCGAACGAGAAGACGACATCACCGGATTCTCGCGTACGGCGGAACACCGAAGCCAATCGCGCCCGATCATCACCCAGATACTCTGCCCATGAGAGGCGCAAACCACGTTGCGCCATCACGCCGGCCAACCACGTGAAATGTTTGTCCGTTCGTTTGCCGGAAAGAATTTCGTCGCCAATAATGATGGCGCCGAAAGTAGGCGTTCTGACTTCACTCATCGCAATCGACTCCCCGTCACAATCACTTCGCCTTCGACTACCTCGCCCGCGCCATCACGCTGGCCACGTGCCAGGCTCAGCACTTCCATGGCCGCCACGGCAAACATCAGCGCCGTAAAAGATGCGGCGAAAAATCCCAGAATCGGAATGTGCGCCATCAAGGCACCCACGGCGCCCAATACAAAAAAGCTGCCGCGATACTGGCGGCGCAAGTTACGGATCTCTGCGTCATCGGCGTAGTTCGTCAGCGCATCAAAGGCTAAAGTCCGTGCATTGAACCAGGCCAGCCAACCCACCGGTAACACAAAAGCCAGACCCGGAATCAGCCACAGGGGCAAGGTCATTAACCAGCCCAGTAGATAGATCGCCGTGCTGGAAACGCTCACCCAGACTGACTGCAGCACGCGGTCAGACCCATGGCGTCGCACCTGCGGATACGTTGATTTACCCAACCAGTCCACTAACCGGCTGACGATCACCAAACCCGAGAACAAGGCCGCACAGGCGTAACTGATGGCAAAGAGCATCAACCAGGCGGCCACCCAGGCAAATACACCGGCCAGGCCGGTCCATCCGATACCCACGAGCCATGTCGCTGGGGCCATGGTTTCAAATTGCCCGGCCAGCGGCTGCAACGCCGTTGCCAACAGCAACACAAAGACCCCGATTGCCACGGCGACCGGCATCATCAGCAACTTCCAGAGCGCCGGATTACGCACCACCGTCAGGCTGCGCCAGAACACCCGCGTTACAAAAATCAGATCCAAAACAATCCCCTACGATGCATGGCCTAGCTGTTGCCAGGCCTTTTCCAAGCGTTTCACCGATACCGGCAACGGTGTTTTCAATTCTTGAGCGAACAGGCTAACCCGTAACTCCTCGAGTTGCCAGCGAAATTGATTCAATCGCTCGTCCTGCACACCGGCACGCGCCAGATCACGCGCCCGTCGTTCGTAAGACTGCCACAACGCCGTCCATTCAGCGAGCGCCGATTGATCCCGCGCCAGGGCAGGCGCACCACCGCTCTTCAGCCGATCGAGGCGCACCGTGTGTGCCTTCAGGTAACGCGGCACATGCTGCAGCTGATCACGGGCCATATCCCGGACAAAGGTCGGTGTCATCAAACGCGCCAGATGCGCTTCAATATCACTCACAGCTGTGGGCCAGGCTTTTGCGGTGAGCAGTTTTTTACGGACGGCCGACCACTCATCCAGAATCACGCGAACCAGACGGGACAGCTCCTGAATCAGCAGCCCCAGACGTTCGCGCCCCCGGCGTGCTGCTTCGGCAAAATCTTCGGCACTACGCGGCCAGTTCTTTTCCTGCTCAGGCAGGCAGGCTTGTTCCAGCGCGCACCATAGCATCTGCTGCGCCAGATCGGCGGCATCACCGAGCGGCATATAGCGCATACCCAGTTCACTATCCTTGCGCAGCTGCTTTTCAAAACCCTTGAAGGGCTCCTGCAAGGCAATCGCAAACAATCGTAACAATCCCTGACGATGCACCTTGGCGGCCGCATCCTGCGCATCGAATAGCCGTATGGATACGGCATCACCATCGTCGTGCAATGCGGGGTAACCATAGAGCGTCTGACCATCGACCGTCAGCTCCATCAATTCAGGCAGCTGGCCAAAACTCCAACTCATGATGCCTGAAGTCTGCGCAGGCGCGTCGGCATCAATAGGTGCATCCGATGTAGCAACCTCTGTCTTATGTGCCACCGCTTTTACGGCCGCCTGTGCCGACTGGCTGAAGGCATCGCGCGCTTCCTGCGCCCAACGCGCACGTAAATCACTTAGGCTGCGCGACTGATCGTGCTGACGCCCTTGCCCATCGACTAATCTGAAGTTCATCTGCAAATGCGCAGGCAACGACTCGGGGGCAAAGGCATCCGGCGTTAAGGTCCAGCCACGGGCGTTCAGACCACGCTCAAACAGAATATGCTGGATCAGTGCCGCCATTAAACCAGACGGACTCTGATCCCCGGCCCGGTCTCGTACCAACTGCTGTGCAGCAATAAATTCATCGGCAAAGGTCGGTAGCGGCACCAGCTTGCTGCGATAACGATGCGGCAGATTCTTCAGCAACTGCAAGACCTTGTCGCGCAATAGCCCAGGCACCAGCCACTCACAGGCTTCTGGCGGAATACGATTCAGGTGCGCCAGCGGCAACGTCAGTGTGACACCATCATCGCTCGCGCCCGGCGCAAAGTGGTACGACAAATCGTAACGCACGCCGTTCATCAAAATTTCCGGCGGAAAATTATCGGTAGTGACGCCGCCGGCTTCGTGCCGCATCAGGTCATCCCGATTCAGATACAACAGCTTCGGGTTGGCTTTTTCTGCGTCACGACGCCAGGCATCAAAGCCTGCGCCATTAACGACGTCTGCCGGAATACGTGCATCGTAGAAGGCTTCGATCAATGCATCATCCACCAGCACATCCTGGCGCCGTTGTTTATGCTCTAACTCCTCGATGTCTTCAATCAGCTTCTGATTGTGTTTGTAGAACGGCCAGCGATTGACCCAGGACTGATCAATCTCTCCGGCGACCAGCCCTTCGCGAATAAAAATCTCGCGCGATGCCGCCACATCCAGTGCGCCGTAATGCACCCGGCGCTTGGCCTGCAGCGTTAAGCCATGCAAGGTGGTCCGTTCGAAGGCCACCACCTGCATCGCCTTCTTTTCCCAATGCGGCTCGCTATAACTACGCCGGATCAAGTGCTCGCCGATCTGTTCAATCCACTCGGGATTGACGCGCGCCACACACCGTGCAAATAAGCGCGAGGTCTCGGCCAGCTCGGCGGCAACAAGCCATTTGCCAGCCTTCTTCTGCAGGTAGGAGCCGGGATGCACCACAAAGCGGATGCCACGTGCACCGAGGTAATCACCCTTCTCTTCCGACTTGCAGCCGATATTGCCGAGCAACCCGGTTAACAGTGCGCGGTGTATCTGTTCATAGGTCGCAGGCGTGGCGTTGAACTTCCAGCCCAGCTCTCCGGCCAGCGTATGTAACTGCCCATGGATATCGCGCCACTCACGTAGGCGAAGAATCGACAGAAAATGCTTCTGACAGAACTGCGTTAATTTGCGCGACGAGTTGTGCTTCATCGCCTCGTCGTACCAGGCCCAGAGCTTGAGCCAGGCCATAAATTCGGATTGCTCTTCCGGCCCGAACATAATGCGGCGATGCGCTTCATCAGCCGCCTGTTGCTGTTCGGGTGGACGAAGTCGTGGATCTTGCGCACCCAATGCGCTGGCGATAATCATCAACTCGGTAAGGCAATGGTTATCCCGTGCGGCCAGCACCATACGGCCCAGACGCGGGTCCAGCGGCAAGCGCGCCAGGTCCCGGCCTATTGGTGTTAATTGCTGATGGCCTTGCGTAGATACCCCAACCGCACCCAGCTCTTCGAGGAGTAACAGTCCATCTCGAATCGCCTTATCGGGCGGCGGTTCGATAAACGGAAACTGCGTCACATCGCCTAGCTTCAGATCCAACATCCGCAGAATAACGCTGGCCAACGATGAACGGAGAATCTCCGGATCAGTGAACTCGCTCCGCGATTCGAAATCCAGCTCATCGTAAAGACGAATACAGATCCCATCGGCCACCCGGCCACAACGACCGGCACGTTGGCGCGCTGCTGCGCGAGAAATCTTTTCGATCTGCAGCTGCTCGACCTTGCTGCGATAGGAATAGCGTTTAACGCGAGCAAGCCCCGCATCCACCACATAGCGGATACCCGGCACGGTGAGTGACGTCTCCGCCACATTAGTGGCCAGCACCACACGGCGGCCACTGTGACCACGGAAGACCCGATCCTGCTCCTCGGCCGATAGCCGCGAATACAAAGGCAGAATTTCCGTATGCGGCGGATGGCGTTTGCGCAGCACCTCAGCAGCATCGCGGATCTCCCGTTCACCCGGCAGGAAAACCAGCACATCGCCAGAACCACTCCGGGAGAGCTCATCGACGGCATCACTGATCGCCTCATAGAGCCGGTCTTCATCGGCTTCGCGTTCTTCACGCGCACTGCGTTCACTACGCTCGGCTCTTACGCCCGGCTTGGCCAAAGCCTCACCGTTGGCAACAGTGTCTCGCGGGTCTTCTATAGGCCGCCAGCGCACTTCCACCGGATAAAGCCGACCGGAGACTTCAATCACCGGTGCCGGCTTGCCATTCATGGAGAAGTGTTTTGAAAAGCGTTCGGAATCAATCGTGGCCGAGGTAATGATCACTTTCAGGTCCGGACGCTTGGCCAGCACGCGCTTCAGATAACCCAACAGAAAATCAATATTCAGGCTGCGTTCATGGGCCTCATCGATGATGATTGTGTCGTAGGCTTTGAGTAGCGGGTCATGCTGCGACTCGGCCAGCAAAATGCCATCCGTCATCAGCTTGATCAGCGAATCCGGTGCCGTGCGATCCTGGAAGCGGATTTTGACACCGACGCCCTCGCCAATCCGAGTATCCAGTTCTTCCGCAATACGCCGCGCGACCGAACGCGCAGCCAGTCGGCGCGGCTGTGTATGGCCGATCAAGCCCTGAACCCCACGCCCCAGCTCCAGACAGATCTTGGGCAACTGGGTTGTTTTACCGGAACCCGTTTCGCCACAAACAATCACCACCGGGTTGGCTGAAATGGCCGCGGCAATCTCTTCTTTGCGGCCACTAACCGGTAAGTCTTCTGGAAAACGGATCTTCCCCGCCATGTCGGCCAGTCGCGCCTCTCGGGCAGCAATCTGGGCGGCGATCTTGGGGCTAATTTTGGCAGCAGCTGAACCTCTCATAGCCGCTATTTTAACGGCCGCGCGGTATCGAATGCGGTAAAATGCATCGCAATATTGCCAATTCTAGTGACACCATCGTGAGCCACGCAAAACCTGCCGCTACAGCTACTGACACCCCGGAAAAAAACGCCGCCTCTTCCAATTTTCTGGTGCAGGTGGTTGAACAGGGCCTGGCCGAGGGCAAATACGCATCGCGTCACTGGTCGGGCAAACCGGGACCGGCAGCTCAGCAACAGGAGGGGCCGCTTGATCCTGCTGCTATCCGCACCCGATTTCCGCCCGAGCCCAACGGCTATCTGCACTTTGGTCACGCCAAATCCATCTGCCTGAACTTTGGGCTGGCCGAGCGCTTTGGTGGTGCCTGTCATATGCGTTTTGATGACACCAACCCAACCAAAGAAGAGCAGGAATACGTCGACTCGATTATCGAATCCGTTAAATGGCTGGGCTACGGCTGGCAATTCCAGAACGAAAACAATCTTTATTTCGCCTCGGACTATTTCGGGTTTCTCTACGCGTTTGCCGAAAAACTCATTGAAGCCGGCCACGCTTACGTTGACGAGCAGAGCGCCGACGAGATCCGTCAGAACCGTGGCACACTCACCCAACCCGGTACCAACTCGCCCTGGCGTGATCGCCCGGCTGCCGAGAGCCTGGATCTGTTCCGCCGTATGAAGGCTGGCGAATTCGCCGATGGTAGCTTAGTACTGCGCCTCAAGATTGATATGGCCTCCGGCAATATTAATCTGCGCGACCCGCTGGCCTATCGCATTCGTCATGCCCACCATCACCGCACCGGTGATGCCTGGTGTATTTATCCGCTTTACGACTTTACGCACGGCGTATCGGACAGCCTGGAAAACATCACCCACTCCATCTGCACGCTGGAATTTGAATCGCACCGGCCGCTCTACGACTGGCTCAACGAGCGCCTGGCCGAACTCGGCTGCCTCAACACACCGTTGCCGCAGCAATATGAATTCTCACGCCTCAACCTCACCTACGTGGTGCTCTCAAAACGTAAACTGATTCAGCTGGTTGATGAAGGCCATGTGCAAGCCTGGGATGACCCGCGCATGCCGACGCTGGTGGGTGCACGGCGTCGTGGCTATACCCCGGCCGGCTTCCGCCTCTTTGCCGAACGCATCGGTGTCTCGCGCTCTGATTCGTTGATCGATTACACGGTACTCGAAGACTGCATGCGGGAAGATCTCAACATCGCCGCCGAACGCCGTATCGCCGTGCTCGACCCGATCAAACTGGTGATCACCAATTACCCAGAAGGCCAATCGGAAACCTGCCACGCACCGAACCATCCGCTTAAACCGGAACTCGGCAAGCGCGAAGTGCAGTTCTCGCGTGAACTGTGGATTGAGCGCGAAGACTTTGCTGAAGCGCCGCCTAAAGGCTTTCATCGCCTTTACCCGGGCAACAAAGTACGTTTGCGTTACGGCTACGTCATTGAATGCACGGGCTGTGAGAAAGACGCCGCTGGCAAAGTCACAACGGTCTATGCCACCTACTTCGAAGATTCCAAGAGCGGCACACCGGGCGCTGACACCTATAAGGTGAAAGGCAACAGTCACTGGATCTCGGTCGGGCACGCCTGTGCTGCTGAAGTGCGCCTCTATGATCGTTTATTCAAGCGCGCCAACCCGGGCGGCAAGCTACCTGATACGCCGGAAGGCGAAACACGCGACTTCATCGACGACCTTAATCCGGACAGCATCACCACCATTCGAGCACAAGTCGAAGGCAGTTTGGGTGATGTCACTGCAGAAACGGTATTCCAGTTTGAGCGTCACGGTTATTTCGTTGCTGATCGCTTCGACACCAAACCCGGCAACCCGGTTTTCAACCGCACGGTGACGCTGCGCGATAGCTGGGGCAAAGCGGGTCAGTAACCTGCTTTGCAACTTGTCTATTGAGCGTATCGACAGCGTTATGGAGTGCCGCCCCAATTGCGGCGCCTGTTGTATTGCGCCTTCCATCAGCAGCCCTATTCCCGGCATGCCCAATGGCAAACCTGCTGGCGTAGCTTGCGTGCAGTTGGATGCAGATTATCGTTGCAAAATTTTTGGGCAACCAGAACGACCCGCCTGCTGTAGCGGCCTACGAGCTTCTGAAGAAATGTGTGGCAATAACCGGGATGAAGCCCTGGCCATGCTGCAACAACTGGAACGCTTAACCAGCCCTTAGGCGCGGCATGAAGCGCCTTTAAAATCTTTCGTCGGCACCCAGTAAGCGCCACTGGCCTACCGGCAAATTGCCGAGTTTAATCTTGCCGATACGGATACGCTTCAGACCCACAACCCGCAGCCCCACCAACTCACACATTCGGCGGATCTGACGTTTACGCCCTTCGCGCAACACAAAACGCAATTGGTCTTCGTTCTGCCAATTCACTTTAGCCGGGCGCAGTTTTTTACCATCCAGCGACAGGCCATGATTGAGTAACTTCAGGCCATCGGCCGACAGTTGGCCCGTAACGCGCACCAGATATTCTTTATCGACATCCGAATCGTCACCGATTAGCTGACGTGCAATGCGTCCATCCTGCGTCATCACCAGTAAACCAGTGGAGTCCACATCCAGACGGCCGGCTGGCGCGAGATTACGCAGCATGCCATGAGCGAAAGGTTGCTGCCGTATCGTCGGATCTTCCACCCAACGCGAGGCCCCGCTAATCAACTGGACCGCAGGCGTACAACCGGGCTCCGGCTGACCGGATACATAGCCCACCGGCTTATGCAGCAGAATCGTCACGCGCTTGGCTTGTGCATTCTGTGCCGAATTTTTCAGTTCAATCGACACGCCGGGCAACACCTTCGTGCCCAGCGTATCAACCACAGCACCATCCACTAAAACCCAACCGCGCTCGATATAGCTATCGGCCTCACGACGCGAGCAAAGCCCGCGCTCGGCCATGAGCTTCGAAAGACGGATGGGTTCCTGCATCAACGAAATTACTTAGTACCGAGCAGTTCGACTTCAAACACCAGCGTCGCGTTCGGTGGGATGACGCCACCAGCACCACGTGCACCATAGCCCAGTTCTGGCGGGATCGTCAGCTTACGCTTGCCGCCCACCTTCATGCCGACCACGCCCTGATCCCAACCCTTGATGACCATGCCCTGACCCAGCGGGAACACGAACGGGTCGTTACGATCCTTGCTCGAATCAAACTTCTGACCATCGGTCAGCCAGCCGGTGTAATGCACCGTCACCATCTGACCCGCTTGTGCCTCGGCACCGGTACCTGCTTCCAGATCTTCAATCTTCAAAGTCATTTTCTTCCTTTCAGAGCAAGCGCTCATGGCAACACCCAGGCTAACAGCCACGGGCAATAATAAAAAACGGGATAAAAACTGACGGCGACGCATCAGCAGGCACACCCGTCATGAGACTTCGGCGCACCCTCGGCATCCGGACCTTCGATCAACACATAGGCCAGTGCCGCATCCATCGTTTGCGCATGCTGGTTGAACCATGGCACCAGCTCTTCCGCCAACCGACGACCGATGGCGTAATCGCCGCCAGCGACCATCTGGCGCACTTGCTGCACAATGGCCAGCACGCGGTCGTGTTCACCGATGTGGCAGCCTTTGGGCGGGAAGTTCGTGTTTTCCATCCACACACGCTCCTGCTCGAAGTGCGCAACGGTATGGTCGATAAACTGATCGACGGCGGCCAGCATTTCGTCATCGGGCACAGCCAGCATGTGATTAATTTCGGCAATAAACTCGTGGTGCGTCTCATCCATTTGTGAATGATTCAACGTCCATTCATCTTGCCAGGGAATCTGTTTGGGTGCGGTTGCCACACTAGGCGTTGTTGCAGTACTTGTCATGTCGCTATTATCCCTCATTCCGCTGTAGGGCCGCATCAATCAGCAAGCCTGCGGCCACCATACCGAATACAGCCGTCACGGTGACGAGTGAGCCATAACCCGCACAGGCCAAGGGTGCGCCGCCGGAAGGATCAAATGGGGCGCAAACTTCCTCCGCCTGGACTGGGCGCTTCACCGGCTCGGTGGAGAACACGGCGCTCACACCAAAGCGCGATTTCTTAGTCGAAGCTTGATTTAGCTTTAACTGCCCAGCCGGAAAACCATGATCGCGCCTTAGACAGCTACGCACCTTGGCCAACAAAGGATCCTGAGTGGTTTCACTCAAATCACCCACCTGCACCAACTCACCACGGCGCTTGCCGCCGGCCGCACCGCAAGTCACCACCTGTTGTTTATGCCGTTTGCACCAGGCCATGAGCGCCACCTTGGCGGCAACCTGATCCATCGCATCGAGCACCAGCGTCTGTGGGTCGCTGCCAATGAACTCCCCTACATTCTCAGGTGTCAGAAAATCATCCACACAGCGCACGTCGCATGCAGGGTTAATCAATGCAATGCGCTGCGCCATAGCCTCAACTTTGGCCTGACCCTGTGTGGTTTCTAGCGCATGGAGTTGACGATTGAAATTGGATTCAGCCACATGATCCAGATCGATCAGCGTCAGCCGACCGATACCGCTGCGTGCCAGGGCTTCAGCCGCCCAGGAGCCAACCCCACCAATGCCAATTACGATGGCATGTGTCTTTGCAAGGCGAGGTAGCGCATCCGCGCCATAGAGGCGGTTGATGCCACCAAAGCGACGCTCGTACGGATGAGGTTCAAGCTCTACCGACATAAAAGCTAGGCAGCCCTTTTCTCTTCTTGCTGTTTCCAGTATTCCAGGCCCTGCGCATTTAAATCCAGATCCGTTGCAAAGATTGCTTTAATGTCGGCATCCGGCAAGTTACAGCCATGCGCGCGTACTTCCTTGAGCAGATAGTCGGTCATGGCAGTTTGAATCGCTGCTTTGCGCGCATCACCCTGGCCGGGTGCATTGTTCGTGATATCCACCAGCGCATCGATATGACGGTGTAGATCATCGGCCAGCTTATCAACTTCAGTCACCTGGCTGTAATGCGTTAAATAAATGCCATGCGGTTTGAATGAGCGCATTAGTTCGATAGAGGCATGCATTGCATCCGGCTCGAAGTTCACAGGCGTGGTGGTCGGAAAAATAAACGCTTTATCGTCAACATCCAGTTCACGGTAAGACAAACCGAAGGTATCACCCGAGAAGATGCCTTTGGCGGCATGATCGACGATACTGATGTGATGCCGTGCATGCCCTGGTGTGTCCAGAATCTCTAGCGTGCGTTTGCCGAGGTCTAGCTTGTCCCCATGCTTACCGACCTGAATGCGTGATTCAGGAATCGGCAACAGATCACCATACAAACGCTTGGCATTCTCCTTACCGTAAACCACTTCGACACCTGCATAGAGCTTGCTCGGGTCCGCCATATGACGTGCACCACGTTCGTGAACCACCAATGTCGCATTCGGCATCTTAGACATGAACAAACCGGCACCACCTGCATGGTCCAGATGCACGTGCGTCAATATCAGCCAACGCACATCGTCCGGCTTACGACCTATCTCAGACAATGCGGCTTCCACTTGCGGCCAGGCACCGTTATGCGCCGTATCAATAATCGCCAACTCACCGCTGTCTTCAATCAGGTGGATTGCATCCAGAATCGGGCGTACATAGTCCGAGTCGACTGCATAGATACCATTCTTGTAATCGATCATGATCTTGCTCCGCACAGAGGCCACAAGGCTAAATAAGAGTGAAGATGATAAGGCAAGCGCAGGGGTTGTGGGTGTTAAAAATCTAGCCGTAAAGTAAAAACCCCACCCCTCTTTTGGAGGGATGGGGTTTTTGGTATGGGGTGC
>ERZ650301.108-NODE-108-length-19294-cov-6.242840_pt1 | contig 19294 bp, 10 predicted proteins | sample MGYA00376237_ERZ650301 | MGnify/ENA primary metagenome ERZ650301 (study PRJEB26733, sample SAMN07839255) | wastewater metagenome | biome: small river; feature: stream; material: water | place: USA: North Carolina | collected 2016-04-05 ...
CCGGTGACCAAGGGGTCGAGAGTTTGACTCGCGGCCAAAGACCGTCGAAGCACACGCAAGTAGTGCTTTGGCGGGCGAAGTAGAACTTCGCGGGCCCGAAGAACTCGGGCAAAGTGCAGCAACCCTGTGCGAAAGGAGAACCAAGTGAACAACCAAAACATGCAGCAAGAAGACCAACAGAGTGCCCTCGAAAAATATGGTGTGAACCTAACCGAGGTGGCCAAGGCGGGCAAGCTTGACCCGGTGATCGGCCGCGATGCCGAGATTCGCCGAGTGTCTCAGGTGCTTAGCCGCCGAACCAAAAACAACCCCGTGCTCATTGGCGAGCCCGGCGTTGGAAAGACCGCGGTGGTCGAAGGCCTCGCTCAGCGCATCATCGCGGGTGACGTGCCAGAGAGTTTGAAGGGCAAGCAGCTGATTTCGCTCGACCTGGCTGCCATGGTGGCCGGCGCGAAATATCGCGGTGAATTCGAAGAACGCCTAAAGGCGGTGCTTGCCGAGATCAATGCCGCCGAGGGTGGCGTGATCACCTTTATCGACGAACTTCACACCCTGGTTGGTGCCGGCGCGGGCGATGGCCAAGATGCCGCCAACATGCTCAAGCCAATGCTTGCCCGAGGCGAACTTCGCCTGATTGGTGCAACCACTTTGGATGAGTATCGCGAGCGTATCGAAAAAGACCCCGCCCTAGAGCGCCGTTTTCAGCAGGTCTATGTTGGCGAACCATCGGTGGTCGACACCGTCGCAATTTTGCGTGGTTTGAAAGAGCGTTACGAAGCACACCACAAGGTGGCCATTGCCGACAGCGCACTAGTTGCTGCCGCTACCCTCTCGAACCGTTACATCACCGGTCGCCAGTTGCCAGACAAGGCAATCGACCTAATCGACGAAGCCGCTTCGCGGCTAAGAATGGAGATCGACTCGGCCCCGGTTGAGATCGACGAACTTCGTCGCCAGGTTGACCGACTAAAGCTCGAAGAGATGGCGCTTAAGAAAGAGAAGGATGAGGCGTCGAAGGATCGCCTCGAAAAACTTCGCGAAGACTTGGCTGCCAAGACCGAAAAGCTTGAAGGGCTAAACGAACGTTGGGCTCGCGAGCGTGCTGAGCTAAACAAGGTCGGTGAACTCAAGACCAAGCTAGATGGTTTGCGCATCGAAGCCGATCGCGCCCAGCGTGAAGCGAACCTAGAGCGCGCCTCGCGCCTACTTTATGGAGAGATTCCGGCTCTTGAAAAAGAGTTGGCAGCGCTCGAGGCGGCCGAAAATATTTCGAGTGCCGATGGCACTGAACGAATGGTGAATGACCAGGTCGGCGAAGACGACATCGCTGCCGTGGTTAGCGCCTGGACAGGCGTGCCAACCGGCAAGTTGCTTGCTGGCGAGAGCGAGAAGTTGCTAAACCTTGAGAATGAATTAGGCAAGCGCCTGATTGGTCAAAAGGCCGCGGTCAAGTCGGTTTCTGACGCGGTTCGCCGCACCAAGGCTGGCATCAGTGACCCAGATCGTCCAACCGGTTCGTTCTTGTTCCTCGGCCCGACCGGCGTTGGCAAAACCGAGCTGGCCAAGAGCCTGGCCGAATTCTTGTTTGACGACGAGAAGGCCATGGTTCGAATCGACATGTCTGAATACGGCGAGAAGCACTCGGTCAGCCGTTTGCTCGGTGCCCCTCCGGGCTACATCGGCTACGAAGAGGGAGGTCAGCTGACCGAAGCCGTTCGCCGTCGCCCATACTCGGTGGTCTTGCTCGACGAGGTTGAAAAGGCGCACCCAGAGGTGTTCGACGTTTTGCTTCAGGTCTTGGATGACGGTCGCCTAACCGACGGCCAGGGTCGCGTTGTTGACTTCAAGAACGTGATCTTGATCTTGACCTCGAACCTCGGTTCGCAGTTCTTGATTGACCCAGAGCTCGGCGAAGAGCAGAAGCGCGAAGGCGTGATGGCGATGGTTCGTGGCCACTTCAAGCCTGAGTTCTTGAACCGTCTCGACGACATCGTGATCTTCTCGGCTCTCGATCGCAGCGAGCTCGGCCAGATTGTTGAACTCAACATCGACCGACTTTCGAAGCGCCTTGAGCAGCGTCGCTTGCAACTGGCGGTTACGCCGGCTGCTCGCGCCTGGTTGGCCGATAAGGGCTATGACCCGATCTACGGTGCCCGCCCGCTTCGCCGTTTGATGCAGCAGCAGATCGACGACAAGCTCGCCAACCTATTGCTTGCCGGCACCATCCATGACGGCTCACTGGTTCGCGTCGATGTCGCCCAGGATGGCGTTGCTCTAATCGTGGAGCCTGGTGATTTCGACTAGTTCGCAGTTGACGGTAAAGAAAGTCGGTGTTCGGTTAACCGTATGCGCGACCACATATGTACGGAATTGGTTTTTTCAGCAAACCTAGACTCGAATTGTGATCGGTCAAAAGTTTAAAAAAGTTGCTGCCAAACTGAATATCTTCGCCATATCGGCGGCGATTTCGGTCTTCTCAACTTTCGTTCCGCTGCATGCAACCCCCGCACTAGCGGCTCCATGCCCGACCGGCTTCACCTTTACTGCACCGAACTGTCAGCGTAGCTATGAGTTCACAGGTGCGATGCAGACATTCGTGGTTCCAAATGGTGTCGACACGGTGACTACTTATGTGATCGGCGCACGAGGAGGCCTCAGCTACCCTGCCCCGCCAATGACTGGCGCGATTAACAACGAGGGCCAGAAGCGCTCGACTGGAAATAACGGCGCGATCGTGATGACGAGCATCCCGGTCACCCCTGGCCAACAACTAAATCTTTTTGTTGGTGGTGCGGGCCAAACCATTTCTGGTGGTTGGAATGGCGGCGGAAAGGGCGCAGCGAGAATCGTTGGCCCACGCATGACATACGAGTCAACTTCACGAAACCCAAATGCAGCCTCAGGCGAAAAGGGTGGCGGCGGTGGCGGCGCCTCGGATATTCGAATCGGAGGCACCGGATTAGCGGACCGAAAGATCGTTGCAGGTGGTGGCGGTGGCACCGGCTTCGGAAACGCCGGAATCACAAGTTGGTATATGGGCGGAGATGCCAATGGCTGGGCAGCGGGTCAATCGGCCGGCAACAATGGCATTTCGCAAGCCGCTGGTAAAGGCGGAGGCCCGACTGCCGGGGGCGCCGGGGGCGTTGTTCCCAACTTTCAATGGCAGGGTTTCTGCACTGGTGCAAACACCTCTGCTGGCGTCGTTGGTCAAGGCGGTTACGGTGGCGGAAACTACACGCCGGACCCGGCCAGCTCATCAATTGAATACTGCGCAGGTGGCGGAGGCGGTGGCGGCTACTTCGGTGGTGGTGGCGGTATGGTCGCCGGTGGTGGCGCTGGTTCGAGCTTCATAAAACCTGAGTGGTTCGGTGTCAATCGACCAAATGCGGTTGCCATTCAAAACCCTCCGGCTGGTTCGGGAAACATCGAGGGCATGGTGCCAAATGGCAATGGTCGAATCATCATCGCCTATCGCGCAACCACTGTCATTGCAGTCACACCATTGACTCCGGTTTCGACAGCAACAACGCACGATTTTGACGTGACCTTTGCGCAACCTGTTTCGGGGTTCGACGTTAATGATTTCAGCGTCAAGAACACGAGCACGGCGAGCGGAGGTTCGTGGACTAAGTCGGTGGTTTCGTCAAGTGACGCGAGTCACTATCGAATTCGGGTCGCAAACGTCTCGGCGAGCGATGGAACAGTCGTCGTTAATGTGAACGCTGCCGGCGTGACCGTTATCGCCGACAGCTCGATAGGCATCGGTGACTTGGATGGCACGGCAGCCATTGACCGTGTTGGCCCGATTCCAACTTCAGTAACTTTTACTCCTTCGATCATTAAGGCATCGCCGGCAACTGTCACGGTTGTCTTCGATGAACCTATTTCTTCGATTGACCCTTCCAAGCTTTCGATTGGTGGCACCTCAACGGGCTGGTCTGCAGGCGCTATTTCAGGATCGGGAACAAACACCCTGACGTTCACCATCAGCAAATCAGGCGGATTAACCAGCGGTCAAACGGTCAGCATTGCCCTAGCCGCCGCGCTTGGTGCAGACTCGGTCGGTAACACATCTTCGGCGTCGAGCACCTCAACCGCGAATATCGATAACACTCCACCGACAGCCACCATTTCGCACACGATGGGCTTGCTAACTAGCCTCGCCCAGATGCCATACACGGTTACCTTCAACAAGGATGTGCGCTGGCTGAAAGCGAGCAATGTTGCTTCGCCATCTTTCTCCGTCAGCGGCACTGCGAGTGGTTGCGTCGCTACCCCGGTGGCATCATCAACCACTAACCGTGTAGTCATTGTCAACGTAACCGGCTGTGGCAACGGAACCGTGATTCTCAATTTGCTTGCCAACTCGGTCGAGGATTTCGCGGGAAACACTTCAGTTTTCGGTGCCGGAAACGCTGGCCCTACCGCGACAGTCTCAGCCCCATCGGTGACCCGTGATGGAACACCGCCTTCGGTCACGGCATTCACAAAAACTACCACCGCACGCAATGCGTCGACGATTCGTTATTCGGTGACGTTCTCTGAGTCAGTGCTCAACTTCAATGCTAATAACATCGCTATCACCGGAGCAAGCGGCACATCAGGTACCTGGTCTAAGTCGTTGATCTCTGGTTCGGGTGCCGGCCCATACGTGTTCGAAATCTCGAACTCATCGGCTAACCACGGCGATGTGTCTGTGCGGGTAGCATCAGGTGTCGTCACGGACGCGGCACTTAACCCGAATGTGGCATCCGCCACCATCTCAACAGCGATTTTTGTAATGCCTTCGGTGACCCTCGGAACCGCCGCTCAGGTAAGCAAGAGCACTGCCGTTGCTCTCGTTCCAGCGGCAGTAATCACAGATCGTGGCACCGGTCTGGTGGGCATCCGTGTAAAGATTTCGCCTTCGACCCTGAAAGCCGGAGACACATTGAGTTTCGCAAGCTCTGCGGCAACGGGCTCGATCGCCGCCTCAACCTATGCGAACGGAACACTAGACCTCAGTTCTGCATCGGCAACTCCGGCCCAATGGCAGGCAGCGCTGCGTTCGGTGAAGATAAACACAACCTCAACCAACACCACGGCTCGAAGCTTTGAAGTCATCCTGAAGCCATTCAAGAACTTTTCATATGATTCGCAACATGCTTTTGTGAACTATCCGCAGACTGGCGCACACACCACCTGGACACAGGCAAAGGCAATTGCCGAGGCGTCTTACTTGGGAACAATGCCGGGCTATTTGCCGACTCTCTATTCGGAGGAGGAGAACGCCGTAGCGCTGGAGGCGAGTGTAGACAGCTCATCGAACCACCAGAAGTTCTGGCTCGGCGCCTCGGACGCCGCCTCAAACTACACCTGGAAGTGGGTAACCGGACCCGAATCAGGTGAACAGTTCTGTTTCGAAGACTGGTTCTGGCACGGCTGCTCGCCTACCTCGGGTCGTTACAACAACTGGCAAGTCGGCTCCCTAATTCCACTGCTATTCACCAAGCCAAACAATGGTTCTAACTATGGTGCGATGTTGCCTTCAGGTGTCTGGGATGATGCCCCGCACGACTGGAACCTGCTCGGTGGAAACGTAAACAACGTGGTCGTTGAATTCGGCAGCCAGCGCATTGGTGACCCAAGCTATAACGTTGCCGCGACCGGCACAACAGCCATCGACATAACGGCACCGTCGGTTCATTTGGTTTCGGATGGTGGGCTAATCGGCGGGAAGTTGAACTTCACGTTGGCTGCCGACGAAGAAATTCTTTGCTCTTCATTGACCTCGAGCGATTTCACTTCGACCAACTTGACTATTGGAAGCATTGTCCAGTCAGGCCCGAAACAGTGCTCGATCATCACCTCTCCGACAATCGCCGCCGGTTCGAGCGGCACAGCCTCATTGGCGAAGAGTGGAACTTTCGGTGTCACCGACCTCAGTAATAACGCCGCTACCTCGATCACTGCACCAAGTGGTACTACCCCACTCTCGGTCGCGGTTACTGTTCCGGCTACCTCGACTCCGGCGCTACCGGGCGGTTATTTGTCTGTGGCCCCAACCACGGGATTCAGTGCGGGTGACCCAGCGGCACAAACGGCAACCGATAACGCCCTAGTCAACGCCAAGATTGTGGATGCACCAGCAGGTGCTCCCGCGTCCAGTGTGTTGCGTGACATTTCTGACCGAGCTGCTACAGATTTAGTGCAGCTAAGCGACAGCATTACCGTTCGAGCCGGAACCGAGGTAGATGCGAGCCTCAAGGCTAATCCGTCAAGACAGGCGACATCCAAGGCTTGGGCCTATTTGAAATTGAAGAATGGCTCATGGTTGCCGCTGGGGCAGCGTTCGCTGGATACGAATGGCTTGGCCAAGGTTGAGCCGATGGCGTTCACCGACCCAGGAACTTACGTGATCAAGATCATCATCGCCGATGAAGGAACAATCATGCCTTCGTCTGTTCGCCGAAGCGGAATCCGGCGTGCAGCTATCACTAGCGATTCTCAGCTCGCCGGCATCGGCACCCAGAGCTATGAGCTCACTATCGTAGTGACCGGGACAGCTCCGGTAATTTCGAATCCGATTCCCGTGGTCACCGGTGTGACTAGCTCGACAGCGAGTGGAACCGTAACAACTGGTTCAGCGGTATCAGTCGCGGTTGCCTTTGATAGTGCTGTCGACGTTATTGGAGGTACTCCAACGCTGGCTTTGAACCTGGGCGCAAATACGGGCTATGCCAACTATGTCTCTGGTTCTGGAACAAACTCCCTGATCTTCGACTACACGGTTCGAGCCGGTGATAGTTCTAGCGACTTGGATTATCTGTCAAGCACAGCCTTGTCTCTTGGTGGGGCAACTATCGTGAGCAGTTTGGTTCCGGCCAATAATGCGGTGTTAACACTGCCAACGCCTGGCAGCGCCGGATCTTTGGCAAATAATCAAGCGATTGTTATCGATTCGGCTCCACCGGTTGTAACTTTCACCGCATCGGCACAGAAGTCGACTACCACGACTTTGACCTATGTGGTGCTTGGAAATGAACCGATCAACTGTTCGACTTTGTCGACAACCAACGGCGTCGACTTCGACTTTACGAACATCACCAGCATCTCGATCGCCCAGACCGATTCAACCACCTGCACCTTGAGCGCTACTGCTTCCACTGCCGTAGGTTCAATTTCAACGGCCAAGCTAGTTCAGTCGAGCAGTTTCTCAATCGCCGACTCAAATGGTGTGGCCACAAGCACCCTAAGCCCGGCAACGGCAGAAACGGTGGTGAACAACGGAAGCACCCAACCTGCGGTCAACAGTGTGACGTCTAACACAAGCGGCACATTCGGAGCGGGAACAACCATCCAGGTGCAGGTTAACTTTGATCAGGTGGTAACTGTTTCATCAAGCGGTGGTGCGCCAACCTTGGCCCTCAATTTTGGTGGAGTTACTCAAACTGCAACCTACACTGGCGGCTCGGGAACTAATTCACTGACTTTCAGTTACACGATTCAACCGGGAGACGCGACTTCGAACCTGGACTATACAAGTCCCGGGGCCTTGACCATCCCTGTTGGGTCGAGCATCGGTTCTTCGGGTGGATCGGCGTATGTAACGCTGCCAACTCCGGGTTCGAGCGGTTCCTTGGTCACCACTTCGAACATCATTACCGACATTGCAGCGCCAACCTTGGCGATTATCGCGGTGACTCCGACGGCAACGACATCCGTGATCAATTTTGATCTGACCGCTGACGAACCAATCAGTTGTTCGACTCTCTCTACGGTCAACGGTGTAGACCTGAACTTCACTAATGTCAGTGGAGTCGAAGTGAGTCAGATGGATGCCGTGACGTGCCGAATTTCCGCCACAACCTCGGTTGCTATCGGCGCGAGCGGCACCAGCACTTTGTCAGCGGCACCAACCTTCTATGTCACCGACACAAGCGGTAACGCAGCGACTTTCGGCTCGTTAACGGCCAACGAGGCTAGCATTCAGGTTTCGCCGATGGCCCTAATCACCACTGTTCCAAGCGTCACCGGTGTGGATGCGTCAGTTTCTAGCGGGTTACTTGGCATCGGCGATTCGATTAGCATCCAAGTTCATTTTGACAATCCTGTTCAGGTCACTGGCACACCGCAGTTGGTGCTTAACTTTGGCTCAGGAGCGAACAAAGCCGACTATGCGTTTGGCTCAGGAACGAACACGTTGACCTTCACCTATTTCGTTCAGGCGGGTGACACGGTCACAGATCTCGACCTAGCCTCGGCTAGCGCGTTGATTTTGAACGGTGGAACGCTGGTTAATCCGAACACGAATGAGGCAGCCGCGCTAAGTGTGCCGGTGGGAGGCAGTAGCAGTTCATTGGCTTCAAACTCGCAAATCATCATCGATACTGTGATTCCGACCGTGGTTTTTGCAGCTAACTCGAGCAGCAGTTCTTCACGCCAGTTGACCTTCACGGTGACCGCGGATGAACCGATCGTATGTTCAACGCTCTCCGTTGTAGACGGTGTGGACTTCATTTTCACAAACATCGGCTCTATCGCAATCACACAGGCGAGCAGTCGTGTTTGTGAAATTATTGCCACCTCATCAATCGCATCAGGTGAATCCGGCACGAGTGGTTTGGCAGCAGCCCAAACATTCGCCGTTGCGGATATAAATGGATTGATCGCCTCTGCTATCGCTTCGCCTACGCTTTCGGTTGCGATGCAACCAGCGACATCGGGTGGTTCAGGCAGCTCATCGGGTGGAGCTTCGAGCTCGATGCCAGCGATTCCAAAGCTTCCTGGCGAGGCGAAAGCACTGTTGACTTCCGGAGGAGAGTCGTTGGCGCTCGACGGCACTCATCTGGATGGAGTTAAGCGCGTGACCGCTATTCAAGGCACGACCGAAATCGAGGTTGAGGTCATAAGTTCGACTGCGACGCGTCTAGTTATAAAGACGCCCGCGCTGCTTCCAGGTTCAGCGGACTTAATCATTGAGACAGCAAACGGTTCGGTTATTTTCAAGAATGCTTTGATGTACGTAGAAACCTTGGGTTCAGGAGCTGTCCTTTCGGCCAATAAAAAGTCCTATGCTATCTCGGGATTCGCACCGGGCAAGGCGATTCTTTCGTCGGCCATGAAGCGCGCCATTAACTCTTATGTTCTGGCCAATAAGGGCTATCGTTCAATCTCATGTATCGGTTACACGATGGGGCCAAAGCGAAGTGCAGCTGACTTGGTGCTAGCCAGAGCGCGTGCGCAAGCCGCCTGCTCTTATGCCTTGGTGCAAAACAAGTCACTCAAGATTGCAAAGCTGGTTGGAATCCGCGAAACCAAGGTTGGTGCGCAAATTCGACGTATTCTGATTTCGCTCACCAAGTAACGTTCGGGAAGCCCGCTGCCTAAAGAAAACCGATAGAAAATGCTAAATGTTGTTTTGGTAGAAGATGACTCTTTTACCCGCCAACTGATCTCGCATGCCCTGACGCTTCAGGGGTTCGGCGTCACAGAGACCGACAACGCATCAGCTGCCGTAGAACTAGTCAAGCGAGTCCAACCCCACGTGGTTGTAAGCGACTTGGATTTGGGCAAAGGTGCAAGCGGCTTAGATCTTCTGAGAATTGTGCATCGCGACTTTCCATGGATTGGCTTGGTTGCGCTATCGGCCCACACGGCATCAATGTTGGTTGGCGAAGGCTCGCTTCCCGAAGGCACTCCTTATTTGGTGAAATCAGCAATTCAAGACCTCGGCGAAATCGGAACAGCGATTCGCGAGTCCATATCTAATGCATCTGAGGAAGCCAAAGCGAGATCAGCGGATGTTGTTTTGGGCTTAGGCGAACAAGAACACGTGGTTTCAAAGGGTCAGGCTGAGACTCTTCGTTTGCTTTCGCAAGGTCACACAAACCAGGCAATAGCCGACTTGAGGGGCACATCACTTCGAGCTGCAGAAACAATGATCCAACGAACCTACAAATCGTTGGGACTGAATCGCGAATCCAAGCGAAACAACCGAGTCGAAGCGGTAAGTCTTTGGCGTCAAGGAAAAGTTCAGGTTCGGTGACCAGCCGAATCAAAAGGTTGGAAGCGTCCTATGCAAAGTCAAGGTCGCTCGACTGGCGTGTTGTCAGCTCAGTCAGTTCGCTTTTCTACATATTCAGTTTGACGGTATACGGTGGTCACGCGTCAGCCAATCAACAAAACGTGCCCTGGCTTAGCGCGTTGGGTCTAACTCTGGGTGCTGTTTCGCTTTATGGACTGAGGTCTCTTGTAGCACCAGCAAATCGCGCCAATGCTCTTTGGCGGATTTTTCTCTTGTATTGGATGCCTGGCGAAATTACCGCCGTCTATTTCATCGTCGTATTTAGTGTTCCGTTCACCGCACCTGGAAACGGCCTAAGTGCTTGGGTGCTGCTAGCAACCAACGGCCTAATTTCCATGGTTTGGTATGGAATTGGGCACCTAGCCGCGAGCCTTTTAAAAAGCGACTGGCTCCTCATGCGCGATCTCTCTCAAAAAGCGGCGCAGGTTTCAAACCTTCGAATTGAGGCCAAACAACAACTTGCTCGGGAGCTTTCAAGTTTGCGTGCGACTATTGTCGACCAAATAGCAACGGTAATCGCCAAGATTGCGAATCAAATTGGTGAGCTTGCCCCGAACTCGTTGCCGGGCGACCTTTCTAAGCGAGCCGCAGAAATTCGTTTGTTATGCGAGGGGCAAGTGCGTGATTTAAGTCACCAACTCGCCAAGGATCCTCTTGAGCCCGAATTGTCTGGCTCTGCCGAAAGCCCAAGAGAGCGAGCCCTCAGGCTCCTGCATGTTGGGGCAACAAAAATAGAGTCACAATGGTTTTGGGTCGCATCAATCGGAACAATAAATGCAGTCACGCTAGCTTTGCAGGTTGGCGGATGGTCCGCCGCAGCCCTGGCTTTGGCCTCAATTTGCTTAGGTGTTCTGATGCTGAGCCTTTTGGATATTGTGCGCCGCCGATACTGGCAAAACCTCTCAGCGCCTAAAGCGGTGCTTTTAGTGATTGGCGAATATCTAGGTCTAGGCTCACTCGGCATCTATGCGCTCACCGTGATCGGGCAAAATTGGCCTGAAATTGCAAGATTTGCCCAGTCGATTTATGTGATCGTTCCGGTAGTTATCTTGATCCTCTGGCTGCTGACGCAGTCGATTCGCACTCTGTCAAACGCCCTACGTGTGCACAGTGAGCAACTTATTGAAGGAATTCAAGAGTTGGAGACGGAGATCGGAAATGTTAGGGCTCAATCCTTGAGGACCCGCAAACGACTAAGTAAGTTGTTGCACGGAACTACTCAGGGGCGGTTGGCGTCTGTCACCTTGGCGCTGACTGCCGCCTCGGCGACCAAAGATTCTGTTGAAGTTGCCGCACTTGTTGAGCAGGCAAAATCACAGCTCGCCATCACTGAGATAGAACTCGAAGAAACGCTCACCCTAGTTGACGCTTGGGAAGGCTTTGATCTTCAGAAAGAAATTGATTCAATCCGGGATGGTTGGCTGAATTTGGTCGACCTTAAATTTGAAATATCTCCGGAAGCACAGCAGGCGGTTTCGCAAAACAGGACCCTCTGTGACGCCCTGGCTGAGGCTATGCGCGAATGCATCACAAACGCGATTCGCCACGGAAATGCAAACACTGTTTTCCTTAAGGTAACAAAAGAAGACGCCTTGGTGCTCAGAGCATCGAATGACGGAAGTGTGGTGGAAGTTATTGAGCCAGGTTTCGGTATCCGAGCAATTGCAGAATCTGCGACGAAAATCGAAATCGGCACAGACGGAGGGTGGACTTCGGTCATAGTTCGTTGGCCGATTTAAAGCTCCACTTCGCTAAACTTTGGCGTATGACTGAAAACAACCGTTCATACGGCCAGGGGGCTCAAGGCGAACTCGATGCACCAGTTGCAAAGAAAGTTAGCTTTCTAACTCGCCTGCGCTATAACTTCGACAACTCAATCGCAAAGAGCGGCACCTTCGTCGCCTACATGTTTGGCGCGCTCGTCATCATGTCGATTCTCGTTGTCTTGATCAAGTACGCGCTTTACGCGGTGCCGGCACTTTACGCCGGCGACAAGCTTCCGGCGCCTACCTTCGAAACCTTCTGGGGTTCGTTTGCCGGACTGCTGGGCAAGGGTGGCGAGCCGACCTGGGCTGACCGCATCCTTGGAATCATCAGCTGGGCAGTAACCATCACCCTCGCCGGTAGCGTTACCGGTTTTATCGTCGGCGCGATCAACCGCACCTTCGAGCGCCTTCGCAAGGGTAAGAGCCCCGTGGTTGATTCTGGTCACACCCTCATCCTTGGTTGGTCAAACCGCGTGTTCCCGATCTTGAAGGAACTAGCAATCGCCAATGAAAACGTGCGCAAGCCACTCGTGGTTATCTTCAGCGACAAGACCCGTGACTTCATGGAAGACGAGATTGAGTCTCGCGCCGAAGGTCTGGGCAAACTAAAGGTCATCACCCGTTCCGGTGACCCGACCAACCCAGCCGACCTGAAGCGCACAAACATCTCTGGTGCCAAGTCGATCATCATCTTGGATGAAGACGAAGCCGGCGATGCAACCATCGTTTCGACCGTGCTTGCCGTGAAGTCGGTAAACGCGAACCCGAACACTCGCATCATCGCTGAGGTTGACGACATTCACACCGCTGAGGCGCTGGAGACCGCGACCGAGGGCCGTGTTATCTCGGTTCGCTCGCACGACGTGATCGCTCGCGTGACCGCACAGGCTTCACGCCAGCCTGGTTTGGCTGCAGTAACTCTCGACCTGCTTGACTTCGATGGTGACGAGATCTACTTCAACACCGTTCCGGCGCTTGCTGGCAAGACCTATGCAGACGCCATCCTGGCCTTCAACACCGCATCGGTCATCGGTATCGTCGACGACAAGGGCGTCGCACACTTGAACCCTAAGCAGGGCACCAAGTTGACCGCGACCACCCAGATCATCGCAATCGCCGAGGATGATGACAAGGTTGTTTACACCGGTGTTCGCGAAGACATTGCAACCAAGAAGATCAGCACCAAAAAGTTGCCAGCTGCCAAGGCAGAGCACCTTTTGGTAATCGGTTGGTCATCCATGGGTCGTTCGGTTATCTCTGAGCTTGCAGCGTTCTTGCCTAAGGGCTCGACCGTTCACATCGTCGCTCAGAGCAAGTATGTGGATGCAGCCGAAATGGTTGACCTAAAGTTTGGTGACATCAAGGTGACTCACGCCTCTGTTTCGGGTGATATCGATGAGCTGATCGCTGCTGCTTCTGCAAAGAAGTACAACGAGGTCATCATCCTTGGTTACCGCAACGCAATCAGCGAATCTGAAGCAGACGCTCAGACCATGCTGACCATGCTGCAGATGAACCAGTTGTTCGCTGCCGACGGCAATGGCGTTGAGCCAACTCGCTTGGTTGCCGAGATTCTGGACAGCCGCAAGGCCGAACTAGCTCGCGTTGCCGCGGCAGACGACCTAGTGGTCAGCGACAACTTGGCTGCCTTGCTGATTGCTCAGGTTTCTGAGAACCCAGCGCTGGCTCCGATTTTTGAAGACCTCTTCGACGCCGATGGTGCAGCGATTAACGTTCGCCCAATCGACCACTACGTGCCGCTAGGCAAGGAGATTGAATACGCAGAGTTGGTTGCAGTCGCTCGTGCGCACGGTGAGTCGGCAATCGGCTATCGCGTGCTGGCCGAGGCTCCTGGCGATGCAGCTTCTGGCGTTCACCTGAACCCGGCGAAGAACACCAAGTTCACTCCGGCCGAAGGCGATGCTCTGGTCAGCATTTCAGAGCTAGAGTAACTAGATGCTTGAACAAACAGTGGCCGGGGCAAAAGCTGCCCTGGCCACTTTTGTTAACCCCGAGAAGCAGGCTTTCTTTCCGAAATTCTTTAAGGCCGGGCCGGGGCAGTATGGCGAGGGAGACATCTTTCTCGGAGTAACCGTGCCGAATGTGCGCGAGGTGGCCAAGCAGTTTGCCGGCCTGACCGAGGCCGAGGTTTATGCGTTGATGCAGTCGCCGATTCACGAGCATCGCCTGTTGGCCCTGATCATCATGGTCGGCAAATGGAAGAAGGCAAATTCCGCGAAAAGTTCGGCGCCTTCGGCGCAGCAAGAGCTGTTCGATTTGTATTTGCGATTGGTCTACGAGGGTCGTGTTAATAACTGGGATCTGGTCGACACTTCGGCTCCGTATTTTGGAATGTACTTAATCGGCAAACCTGACTCGATGAAGTTGCTCGAGAGCCTAGCCCGGAGCGAGAAACTCTGGGAACGCCGAGTCTCGATCATGTTCACCTTTGCCATGATTCGCTCGAGCAAGCTCGGCAAAGGCCCAGACGATTTCGCCCCGACCCTGCATATCGCCGAGATGTTGCTGCACGATAAGCACGACCTGATTCACAAGGCCGTCGGTTGGATGTTGCGCGAAGTCGGCAATCGCGATGTCGCCGAATTGCGAAATTTTCTGAGCCGCTTCGCGGCTGAAATGCCTCGCACGATGCTTCGCTATGCGATTGAAAAACTGGACGCCGAAGAGCGCAAAATCTGGATGGGCAAAGCGGCCGAAGTGGCCACTCGATCGTCTAGTTAATCGATGTCGACGACCACGGGCACGTGGTCACTCGGGGCTTCGCCCTTGCGCTCATCCCGGTCGATAACCGCACGAGTCACGCGCTCGGCAAACGGGTCATTGCCCAGGATAAAGTCGATGCGCATGCCCTCGTTGCGGGGGAACCGAAGCTGCTGGTAATCCCAGTAGGTATAGCCCTCTGGGATGCGTGGGCGGACCACGTCGGCCAAGCCGATCTGCTCGAATGCCTCGAAAGCCTGGCGCTCTGGTTCTGACACGTGGGTTGCGCCGACGAAGTCGTTGATGTCCCAGACATCTGTGTCTAGCGGAGCGATGTTGAAGTCACCCATCAGCGCTAGCGGGACATCGCCCGAGTGCTCTTGGAATTCGGCGGTTGTGGCTGCCAAGCGGTCGAGCCACTCGAGCTTATAGGTATAGTGCGGGTCGTCTAGCGTGCGCCCGTTAGGCACATAGAGCGACCACAGGCGAACGCCGTCGAAGGTTGCACCGAGAGCGCGTGCTTCCTCAACTTGGGGTTTGCCCTCCTTGCCGAAGCTTGGCATTCCGCTGAAACCGATCTCGATGTCTTCGGCCGGAATTCGGGTGGCGAAGGCGACGCCGTTCCATTGGTCTAGACCGTGCATGATCACCTGGTAGCCGGCGGCCTCAAAGGCGGCAACCGGAAACTGCTCAGGCTTGCACTTGATCTCTTGCATCGCGAGCACGTCGGTCTTTGAGCGTTCGAGCCAGTCGACCACGCGGCCGACGCGAGTGCGAATTGAGTTGACGTTGTGAGTGGCGATGCGCATGGTTCAACAATAACGCGACCGACCAACCGCCATGCTTCGATCGTGGACATGCCGATCTAAGTGGTTAACCGAATAACTTTTGCCGCTCCTGTTCGGTTAACCCGCGATTGACGAAACCCCATTTTTCGTTGCTCGCGGTCAACAAGGCCTAGAAATTTAGACTGACTTGTAGCGTGTTTCTTGGGTGAATAATCAGGAGTTTTAAGCAATTATGAGGAAAGCAACATCAATACTTGCAAGCGTTTTACTCGTCGGAACAGCGCTTATCGCTGCGCCTCAGGCTGCGCACGCTACAAGTTATGTCGGCAAGTATTACGTCGGCAGTGAGAATGGCAACGGCTCAGAATCAATCTTCGAATTCGACCCTCTTTCGGGACAAACTTCGTCCACGGCACTGGCGACTTTTGCTGCAACGAACTATCTGACCAGCCTCGAGGTAGATGGCACAAACGGAATCGCATATGCAGTTTCCTACTCCTACGGTTCAGCAAGAACTCAGTTTTGGACCATCGATCTTGGTGCGGGTAGTGCAACACTGACTAACTCAGACATGTCATCGACGCCTGGGGCCAATGACCGAAATTTCAGCGACTTGGCTTTGGATCCGATCACTGGAACTCTTTACGGCCGCTCTGATTCGAGTTCTGACATCTTTATCATCGATAAATCGACTGGCCAAACTTCGAGCGTCGGAACCATCACGGGCTCGGGTTTCCCTGCAAATGGTTTTGGTTTGGCCATAAGCTCCTCTCAAAAGCTAATTGCAACAAGCGGTGGTTCGGGAGTAAGCCCGAACCGAGCAACCACCTTTGGTGTTCTCAATACTTCAACCGCTGCAGTGATGCCTTTCGGTAAGGCCGTGGTCAACGGCAATGCTGGTGGTGTACCTGTTTGGGCAGCTGATTTCACAGAGGCCGGGGACCTAGTGTTAGTTGGATCCGTGGGGCGAGCAACAATCTCAGCTGCAACTCTTGCAACGTTAGATCTTGTAGGAACTGGTTTTGTCAGTTCTACGGCAACTACCTCAGTGTCTGCGACTTCCGCTGCCGGGTACATGCCTGGTCCCTTTGCGATTGCAAACACGGCACCCGCTGCTTCTAGAACCATTAGTTACGACGCAAACCTAGGTGCCGGTTCGGAAGCCGCCACGTCTGGTTCTGGGTCTCTTACCCTTTCCAGTGGATCGAGTCTTACCCGCACTGGCTATACCCTTTCAGGCTGGAACACTGCAGCAAACGGCTCTGGTACGGCTTTGGCGCTGGGCTCTTCTTACACGCCGAGTGCAAATATCACCATCTATGCACAGTGGGCCGCCGTGCCGGTAGCCGCCTCAGCCAAGTATGAGGGGCCGCTATTTACCCCAATTGCAAAAAGAAACATTAATTCGGTAACGGGTGGAACTCTTACTCTGGAAGGCCGATCGCTTTCAAAGGTCACCAAGGTTTCGCTCAACGGTTCTGACCTCAGTTCGGAAGTGAACACAGTCGGAGGAATCGATGTCAAGGTGCCTGCCGGAAAACCCGGTTCAGCGGACTTGAAGATCACCTTCTTAGGCGGAAGTCTCGTCTGGGAGAACGCGTTTCAGTATGTCGACCCAGCGTCGATAAAGCCGGAGTTCGTCTACCACGAGCCAAAGCCTTCGAAGCCCGTAAAGAAGCCGACCAAGGTCAAGACCAAGGTAAAGAAGTAACTATTTAGCGGTGGCCCCGAGTTTTCTCGGGGCCACCGTTATTTTCGAGCGTTAAACTGAAGTCATGACTTTTGACCCAACCACTCACCCACGCCTAGTCGAACTTATCAAGCAGCTTGCCGTCGTTCACGGCCGCGTGACCCTATCGAGTGGCATCGAAGCCGACTATTACGTTGACCTTCGCCGTGCGACCCTGCACCACGAAGCGGCTCCACTAATCGGTCAGGCGATGTTGGATCTTCTCGACCTAAACGGCGTCACCGACTACGAAGCCGTTGGTGGTTTGACCATGGGTGCCGACCCGGTTGCCACCGCAATCATGCACCAAGCAGCAGCTCGCGGTCGCGCAGTTGACGCCTTCGTGGTTCGCAAGGCCGCCAAGGCTCACGGTATGGGACGTCAGGTCGAGGGTCCAGACGTAAAGGGTCGCCGCGTGATCGTGGTCGAAGACACCTCAACTACCGGTGGTTCGCCGCTGACCGCAGCCCAGGCTCTTGAAGAAGCCGGCGCAATCATCGTTGCTGTGGCAACCGTGGTCGACCGCGACACCGGTGCCAAGAAGGTCATCGAAGATGCCGGTTACCGTTACTTCTCGGCCGTTTCGCTAGACGATTTGGGTCTTCGCTAAAAATTGTCTGCTGCCACCAGCACCACTAAGCCGCGCCTGACTCCTATCGTCATCACGCTGCTCTCTTCGATGCTGAGCGTGGTGTCGGGCTCGATGGTCTTTATGGCCTTTCCGTGGCTCGCAATCAAACTCACCGGTTCGGCAACCAGCGCCGGCGCAATGATCGCTATCACTTCGATTCCGGGTCTCCTGTTGGCCCCGGTTGTCGGTTCAATCATCGATAAATTCGGCCGCCGTCGCGTTGGCATCATCATCGAATTCTTGACCAGCGGCGTGACTCTACTGATTCCGATCGCAGCCGGGATGTGGGAGATGACCCTTCCGCTCCTAATCGCAATCGGCCTGATTCGCTCGACCGTTGGTTCTGGCGCAGGCTCGGCACGAAAGTCGTTCATGCCAGACGTGGCTCGCGTTGCTGGACTTTCGCTTGAGCGCGTGAACTCCATCCAAGAAGCAATCTTCGCCACCGGCTTTGCCATCGGCCCGGCCCTGGCCTCGATCTGCATCGGCCTATTCGGTGTTTACAACACCTTCTATGTGGTCTGTGCCTTCGGCATCATCTCGGGAGCGCTGATGTTCTTCGTGCGAGTCAAGGAAGTCATCGAACCGCATGAAGAAGAGAAGAACCTCTTCAAGTTCGCGATGGAGGGCTTCAAAGTTTTGGGCAGCACTCCATCCGTGGCAATCATGCTCGCTGGCGTGATGACCCTAGCGATGATTTATCTGCCGACCGAAATGATTGTTTTGCCGAAGTACTTCACCGGCAAGGGCGATGCCCAGGGTCTCGGGTTCTTGCTTTCGGCGATGGCCGCGGCCACCATCTTTGGCGCGCTGGCATTCGAGAAGCTTTCGAAGCGCTTCAAATACAGCACCATTTTTAGAATCGCGATCTTGGGCGTGGCTTTCTCAATGATTCCGATGTCGTTCTTGCCGCCATACGCGGTGATGATTTTCTTCGGTTTGATCTTGGGTCTCACCTGGGGCCCGATTACACCGCTGCTCAACACCGTGATTCAGCGCAAGATCGCGCCGAGCAAGCGTGGTCGAGTGTTCAGCCTCGAAATGGTGATCTGGTCTGGTGGCCCGATGCTCTCAATGGTGCTCGCCGGCATCGCCGTGGACGCCTTCGGGGTCATGCCGGTCTACATCGTGCTGGCCTTCGCAACCACCACCGCCGGTCTGTTCATCACGTTCAACAAACGCATGAAAGAGATCAACACCGCCGACTTCGCGGACTAGTCGCGCTAGGTTGGCCGCGGCCCGCGCTTTGGTAGCCTAGACACATGGCAGATCGCAGCAATATCACTTCTTGGCTCACCGACATGGATGGCGTGCTCGTGCACGAGGGGCACCCGATTCCTGGCGCTGCCGAGCTCATCGCTAAGTGGACCGCCGACGGCACCCCTTACCTAGTGCTGACTAACAACTCGATCTACACCCCACGCGACCTTTCGGCGCGACTAAAGATCGCCGGGCTAGACATCCCAGAAGAGCGCATCTGGACCTCGGCGCTCGCCACCGCCGCATTCTTGAACAGCCAGAAGCCACAGGGCACCGCCTATGTGATTGGCGAGACCGGCATGACCCAGGCGCTCCACGACATTGGCTATGTGC
>ERZ650301.109-NODE-109-length-19246-cov-8.074045_pt1 | contig 19246 bp, 3 predicted proteins | sample MGYA00376237_ERZ650301 | MGnify/ENA primary metagenome ERZ650301 (study PRJEB26733, sample SAMN07839255) | wastewater metagenome | biome: small river; feature: stream; material: water | place: USA: North Carolina | collected 2016-04-05 ...
GGCAGAGCAGGTGAGTTGTTCAGCCTTTGGCGATGTGATGATTGAACAGATGTAAGTCTGTTAGGCCTGCTTGGTCAGTGCGTAGCGCTCGCTGTGCTTGGCCAAGTCCAAAATGGAAGTCGCTCCCATTTTTTTGAAAATTGAAGCGCGATGAACCTCAATCGTCCGCGTGCTGTTGCCCAATGTTTCGGCAATTTCGCGGCTCGTTAGGTTTTCTAAAATCATGCCGAAAATTTTTCGTTCCTGATCAGACAGTTGCGCTTCGTGTTGCTCATACGTCGTGATGAAGTCTTGATTGGCTTTGATCTGATGAGACTTCTCTAATGCCGTCGTTAGTTTTTGCATCAGCAAAAATGGATCGAATGGTTTGGTTAAGAAATCAAATGCGCCCATGTGCATGGCGTCTACAGCCATCGCAACGTCGGCATGACCCGTGATCAAAATAACAGGCCAGACGCACCCCGGATGTTCTTTACGAAGTCGCGCCATCATGTCCATGCCTGAGAGCTTGGGGAGGCGAATGTCAGACACCACACACGTTGGTAAATGCAATGCTTGTGGGTTGCTTTTGACCGCTGCTAAGAAATCCTCTGCGCTTTTGTAGTGCACGCAGGTGTAGTTCGATGCTGACAGCAACATGAGCAAGCTTTGCGCAAGTGCGATGTCGTCTTCGATGAGCTGAATGGGGTGTTGTTGTAGTTGTGCTGACATGGCTGAATTATGCGTTCAACAACTTGGGTAAAAACAAGGAGAACGTGGCGCCTCCTGCTGTGTTGTTCGTCCAACGTATGCGTCCGCCATAACTCTCTGCCACGGAGCGGCACAAGCTCAAGCCAATGCCCATGCCTTCTGTCTTCGTTGTAAAGAATGATTCAAACACACTTGGGGCCGCCTGTTCGGAAACGCCGTGCCCAAAATCTTCCACATCAATCCGAGCCCATACGCTGCCATTGTGTGATGTGTGGGTATAGGCGTGGATGTTCAACTGTCGGTGGTTGGTGTCTATATCTGCCATAGCTTCCAAACCATTTCGACTGAGATTGAGTACCACTTGTTCCAAGAGCGCTGGATCAATCCGAGCGCACAAATTTTTCTCACTCTTGATGGTCATTTTGGTTTGATGCTCTTTGGCGGAGAGCAACAAAATTGGCTTGAGTTCGTGGAGCATTTCTTTCACATCCACTGTCGTCATCACATTGGGGCGTCGTTTGAGGTAGTTGCGAATCGACTGCACCACCTCTCCAGCGCGCATGGCTTGTTTGCGCGCATTCAGCAAAGCATCTGCAAGTACAGGATCTTCGTAACCTTGGCTTTGGATGCGCATTTCGCAAGCCGCCACATAGTTGGCAATCGTGGCGAGTGGCTGGTTTAGCTCATGCGCCAAAGCTGTAGACACCTCACCCATCGTGCTGAGTTGGCTCTGCTTAACCAGTGCCATTTCTTGGCGAGCTATTGTTTCTTGTGCGGTGCGATGGCGCTTCAAGTCAAATGCGTAGCGGACCAGCAAGACGCACAGAACCACGCCTAGCACGGCCAACATCCAAGACGTCCTGTCAAACGTCAAATCAGAAGATGCGAGATAGGTAAAAACCAAATGCGAATGAATGCCGGGCAGGTCTAGCGTGTCGGTTGCACTCAGACTGTTCGTCAGCAATGTTGGCGTTTGTTCGCTGAAACTCACCTGTGTGTTCGGCGCAATCTCAAGGCCAGACTTAGGCGGTAGCCAATAGTTCGTGTCTACGCGCACAATCCACAGCACATCATGGCCGCGTGCTGGTACCACCATTTCGGGCGTGCTCTGGCCGGAGGGCGAGTAGCTATGTGCCCAATAAACTTTTTGTTGTTCATTGGCTCTTAGAAAACTCAAAAGCACAGCAGGTGGCAGTTGTTGTCGGCCTGTGGGCAGCCAAATCTCTTTGCTAAACGCGGACTCACGCTGGGCCAGAAGCATGCCCGATTCATCCCTTAATTCAATGCGGACATAGCTTGGGTTTTCTTCCATCAAACGCTTGGCACGTTGGCTGAACGTGACAAAGTCACTGGCTTTTTCCAGCGAGGCAATGCTGAGTATCTTTTCTTCTTCGTCTTTGATCTTCGCTTTAATTTGGGCTGTGTAGCGTTGGGCGCTTGCATGAAGCTCGTTCATGCGGCGCTCTTTAACGAAATCAGCAGACAGCACAATGGCCAAGCTTGTCAACGCTACGGTCACAGCAACCAGCACCAACACCTTGGCACTGTTATCCAAGCGATCAGAGAAATAGGTAAGGATTTTTGGGGGCTTCATGTGCCTCCAAGGTTAGCGCTTATTTCAGTAAGTCGGACAGTTGCTGTCCTGAAGTCTTTAGTTTTGGCACGATGTGCACTTGTTCGGCGAGCCACAACTTATGCGCAAAATCTGGTCGCGTGCAGCCCCGAGCCTCAAGATCAACAGCAGCTTCATAGCTTTTAAAGCGTGCAAACGTTTCAGAGAAGTAAGTTTGAGCTGTATTGCTAACTGTTTGCGCGGTTTCTGTGTTTGCTTGATAGCGCGCACATTGCTCAGTGACGCGCAACAGGGCGGGCAGGGCAGAGCATGCATTCATATTCAATGCGTGCGTGCTGCGATATTCAGCGATGGATTTATCAACGATCGCTTGTTGTTCACTCGCCATCAGGCGAGCAGAGGCCACCTCTTTAGGCACCAATGCACTTTTCGTGAATAAGGTGCTTGTTGTTGCTGGTTTGGATTTATTCGTAAAGGTGCAGGTTTGTTCTAGCCGTGCCAAGCCAGCGCGTATCTCGTTGTTCAAACCAGCCTCTGGTTCTAAAAAAGCTTTGACTTTCGCTTGTAAGGCCGTTTGAGGGGCTGATGTCGTGGTGTTGCTGGGCTGCGCATTGGCCGCCAAACCAGTCATGGAAATCGCAAAAACAACAGCCGGTATCAGTGACAACGATGAGATCTTTGATGCTGAGTGCATGGCTCCTATTTCTAGGTCCAAATTCTTCTTGCAACTATAAGAATTAACGTTTGTCAATTTGCAGTCTTTAAATTAGATAAATACAACTACTTACCATTATGATTAAAGTATTTTAAACCATAACTGATGTCTTGGATTTAAATTGATCTCATATTGATATGAATCAAGTAGGTAGCTGCCGAAAAAAATATTTCGGGAACTACGTAGCAATTTGCTAAGTAATGTGATAAATTCAGCACAAGTGATAAATATCTACAAAAAGCAAACAGACAAATCTTGTCCATGACACAGAAGAAAAACAACTCTTCCAAGCTAGTGAGGTCCCTCAAGAAGGGGGCGCGCTCGCTGCTGTCTGGCAAGAAAGCGCTCGCGAAATACGGTGCTTCGCTGCCTTTGTTGGCGTTGTTTGTAGAAGAGGTCAGAGCTGCGCAGGCCAAAGGCCACACGATCAATCCAGAGTTGTGGCAAGCACTGCCGCCAGAGGTGTCTGCAGAGCTAGGCATGCCATCGCCAGAGTTTGTTCAAGACGAAAACTCGGCGCAAGAAACTGCGAATGATGTTGCAGGCTTGGAGCAAAAGATTCAAAGCGCTCGCGAATCTTTGCGTGCTGTGCTTGAAGATGAAATTTCCACTGTGCAAGCTGCGGCTGGTGCCGCCAAGATAGATCCTTCGGCTGCAGATGCAGGTCAGCAAGCTGTGCGTTCTGTCTTGAACGATGAGGTGAGCTACGAAGTTGCCAAAGCGCTTGAGGCTTCGCCAGATGCGGTTGACGTGCTGGCCAAATTGCCCGATTTGCCTCCTGTCTTCGGATCGGTCTCTGGTAGCTTCAATCCTTCCTACATGTTGAGCGCCTTGGCGTTTGCAAGCGGTGGCAGTGGCGGTGCTTTGGCTGCCAATTTGGCTGCAGCACAAATGGGTGTTGTTGCTGACGGCTACCTGGTTAACGCACTTGTGTACTACGTTGATGCAAGTGGTCAGATCATCAAGCCAGCTGGTGTTTCTTGGTATACCAAAACCACAACAGGCGGAAAGTTTGATTTCGCACAGTTGCCAGATGCAAGCGCTTATCCAGGCGCCAAATTGGTCGTGCAAGGCAGCTACAACGACCCTGTCACAGGTTTGGCGCAAACGGCCACTGACGAAAGCACCGGCCTTGCATTCACCATCACGCTGCAAGCGCCTGTAGGTGCAACTGTCGTCAACCCCTTGACCACGCTGGTGCAAGCCTATGTCGATCAGCTGCATTTGACGGCTGATGCAGCGGGAGCCATTGTTGCCAAAGCATTGGGTTTGGTGGGTACGGTGAACTTGCTCAGTTACGACCCCATCAAAGTTGCGATGAGCGGTACTGGTGTTGATGCGACAAATGCGATTGCTAACCAAGCCAAAGCGGCGCAAGTTGCCAACTTGTTGGTGACTGGCTCGGTAGCTGTTGCTGCGGCTGATTCGACCGACTCGCAAACTGCAGCTGCTGAGGTGTTGGGTAATTTGGTCACTCAAATCTCATCTTTCGCAACGGCAGGTAACACCTTAGATCTTGCCAGCGCAGCCAACATTACTTTGTTGCTGAACAACGTCAGCAGCAGTGTCATTAATTTGATTGCTGCTGGTAACAACGTTTCGTCGAGCAGTCTCAAGTCGATCTATGAATACCAGAAGGTTGTTCAAGATGACATGGCTCAGGCGGCAGCGGCGGGCATGGCCGATCAATCATTCGCTGCGCTGTCGAATTTATTGAACGTCATTGCCAGTGGTCAAAAAATCGTAGATATCCGTTTGGCTCCTGGCGCAGATACAGGTGTGAGTGATCTCGATGGATTCACGCAGCTCACCAGCCCAACCATCCGTTTGTCGCTCTCAGATATCGCCACGAGCTTGGCGGTGGGTAATGATGTCACTGTCAAGTTTGGTGCTGCTGAGAAATTTCATGCGCAGCTAACTGCGGCTGATTTGGCCCGTGGGTACATTGACTTCACGTTTGAGGATGCGACAACAGAAGGCGCCAAGTCTTTGGCTGTGGTCATTCGCGACAACGTCAAAGCCGTGGATATCGCTTCAGGCTTCATGGCCTTCACGATTGACAAGACTGCCCCCACAGCGCCAACAGTTAACACCGTTGCGGGTAACAACGTTGTTAATGCTGCTGAGGCGATTGCTGGCGTTCACTTGTCGGGTGCAGCTGAACTCGGTACATCGGTGGTTGTCAAGGCTGGCACACAAAGTTTCAATGCCGCTGTCAATAAAGACGGCTGGTCTCTCACGCTCACGGCAGCGCAAGTTAAAGCAATTGGTGATGGCAAAAATTTAGACATCGTCGTGGTCAGTACGGATAAAGCGGGTAACACCACATTGTCAGGACCGCACTCGTTTGACATCGACACCATTGCGCCCATTGCGACTTTGCCAAGCAAGGTCGCAATCAATGACATCATCAATGTGGATGAGGCCAATGCCCTTGTCAATATTCAAGGTGCTGTTGAGGCTGGTGCGTCAGCCGTCAAGGTGCATCTCGGTGCGTCCATCTTGGATGCGGATATCTCTGGTACGACATGGTCGCTCACGCTCACGCGCGCCAAGTTGACGGCCGCTTTAGGTGGTGACACCACGAAAACAATTTCGTTTGGTGCAGTTGCCTTTGATGCTGCGGGTAACCAAGCTCAAACCACCACGCGCGAGTTGTTGGTTGACCTAACACCTCCTGCTGAATCGACCATTGCTTTGACGGGTGTCAATGCAAGTGCTTCAGATTTGAAGGTTTCAGCTGCGGATGCCATCCATGGCGTTGTTCTCAGCGGCAAAGCAGAAGCCGGCGCAGGCGTTGCTGTTGTCGTTCAAGGCGTGCCTTATGCGCTGACCCAGCGTTCTGGCGAAGATTGGTCCATCACGCTGACGCCTGCACAAATTCAATCGTTGCAAGGCTCCGATGTCAGCATTGATGTGGCCGTGACCGATGCCGCTGGCAACGTCACCACATCCACTTTGGATCAACTTGTCTTCGCCACGATTGCGCCCACCAAGCCTCAGTTGTTGTTGCCCATCAAAGGCGACAACATCATCAATGCCGCGGAAGCTTCAGGTGGGTTGACCCTTTCAGGTGTGGCGGCGGAAGGTACAACACCTAGCGTTGTTTTGGATGGTCGCGCTTTCACAGATGGCAGCTTGGTGCAAGTGGGAACAACATGGAGCTTGACCCTCACAGCGCCGCAGCTTGCCGCCATCACACAAGGTGATCACACGCTCAAGCTCATCAGCACGGATGCGCAAGGCAATACCACCGAGAGCGATTCCGCCACCTTCAAAATCGATACGTTTCTCCCCGCGCTGCCCACCCTTAGTGCGCCAGTCACAACGATCGCGCCTGTCAACACCATCAACCAAGCTGAGGCTCAAGCCCTCACACTAACGGGGACTGCAGAGCAGGGTAGCAAGGTCGAACTGGTGGTGACCAACGGAACAACCGTTGTTCAAACGTTCGCCATTGCGACAAGCCTCAGCGGCACGCAATGGTCTTTGCCATTGAGTAGTGCACAAGTCACCGCCCTGGGTCAAGGCAACCTTGGCTTTGTGGTTCGCTCTACAGATGCCGCAGGTAACGTCACTGCCGCTGCAACTCTCAATGTGACGATTGATACGGTGGCACCCACCACGCCTGTGCTGACGCGTCCCATTGCAAAAGACAACATCATCAACGCCACCGAGAGTTCGGAAGGTGTCTTGTTGACGGGTACCGTAGAAGTGGGTACCACGCCTGAAATTATTTTTACAAAAACTGGTGGAGCAACCACCAGTTATACAAGCACATCTTCGCCAGCAGTTACTGTCGGCGCTGACGGAACATGGTCATTGACCTTGGGTGCCACGCAGGTCAATGCATTGACCAATGGCGCTTTCAAAGTCAGCGTGAAATCCACGGATGTTGCGGGCAACAGTACAACCAGTGCGCTGGCTGATCTGAGCATCGACACCGTGGTGGATGCGCCGAATGCGCGCATTGTGGACACGGGCAATGCGAATGTCTCAGGTTCAAGCGCTGACAGCATCACCAGCTCAGGTGTTGTCACTGCCGGTCAAGATACTGGTTCGACTTGGGAATACAACACGGGCACGGGTTGGCGTCAAGGTACAGGCAATACATTCACCGTGTCGGGTGATGGCGCTAAGTCGGTTCAAGTGCGTCAAACCGATGCTGCTGGTAACGTCAGTGCGGCTAAGACACTGTCGTTCACCCTCGATAGCACAGTGGCTGCGCCCACATTGCATTTGTCAGCGGATACAGGCAAGAGCAGCACAGATGGCATCACCAACAACGGCACGTTGCTCTTTAGCAGCCTCGAGCCAGGTGGCACATCAACTTGGGTTTATTCAACGAACAATGGCGCCACTTGGTCTGCGCCACAAAGTGCCAGCACAGGTACTGCCACGCTGGAAACCAGTGGCAATTATTTGGTCAAAGTTCAGCAGACTGACGCTGCAGGTAACGAGTCACAAGCCAGCACCGTTAAGCTGACGCTCGACAAAGACGCGCCCACCATGACGCTCAATGCCGTCTCCGGCGACGGCGTCTTGAGCACTGCTGAGGCGCAACAAAACTTGGTCATCACGGGCACCACCAGCGCTGAGTTTGGTCAAACCGTCACCATCAATTTCTACAACAAGGCTGACGCGGGTGCGACGGTCCTTAAAACCTACACCGGCACCGTCAGTGGCTCGCAGTGGTCAGTCAATGTACCGGCCAGCGAAGTGGGCGCCTTCAGCTCAGACATCACCTATGTGGTCAAAGCTTCGGTGGCCGATGTTGCCGGTAACGTTTCTGTCGTTGCGGCGCGAGAGCTTGCACTTGCCGTCACCAACTCTGGCTTAGACGGTTACATCACGGGTGCGGTCATCTTTGTGGACAACAAAGCGGTTGCAGATGGTGGCGTGATTGGTGTTTTGGACTCTGGTGAGGCCAGCGCACTGACCGATGCTGTGGGCTCGTTCAGTTTGCCTGCCAATGGCGCCTTGGTCATGCGCGGTGGTATGGACGTCTCGACAGGCTTGGATTTCCAATCCACCTACGAAGCGTCTGCTGGTTACCGTGTCATCAACCCCATCACCACCTTGATCCGTGAGTTCGAGTTGGTCAAGGAAAAATCGACCGCAGAAGCAGAGACTTGGATCAAGTCTGCTGGTTTGCTCGGTACTGGCAATGCGGCCAGCAGCATCCAACTGGGCACTTACGACCCATTCCGTGTTGCCACCCAAACAGACAGTGGCAGTGCCTCTGTGGCTGCAGCGCGCTTAGAAGCCATCTCTTACCAAAAAACGGCCGCTGCATTGGCCAATTTGATGGATGTGGGTGCAGGCTTCTTGCAGTCACTCAAGAACCCAACAGCTACCGCTGAGCAACAGCTTGCATTGCGTCAGACCTACAGCCTTCAGTTGGTCAAAGAAATCGCAAACTACAGTGGCTCTGACCTAAGCGCCGCCTTGGCCAATACAGGTCCCACTGGTTTGGTTTTCAAGGCGCTCTCTGCTGTCGCTGCTGGCAATGGCATTGCTGCAGCATCGGATGCCGTTCTGACCAATGTGGCCAACACATTGGCCACTGCCAACAGCAAGCTCGCGGCCATTTCCCCAAGCATGGTTGGCGACTTCGATGCAGTCATCGACAGCAGCACAGAAGCTGTTAGCTTGTTGGCGCAAATCATCCGTGTTCAAAGCCTCACCAAAGGCACAGTGGCCGACAGCGTCATTGAATACGCTGCCAAAGTAGGTAGCGGTCAAGCTGCGGTTTACAACAACGGCATCAGCGATGAGGTTCTGTTCTCTGCTGACAGCATCGCCAAAGCGCCCGTGGGTTTGATTGTTCCAGCGCGTGTCAGTATTTCCTCCATCGCACCTGCGGCTGCCGAGCAGCTCGAAGGCGAGGAGGGGGCACTTACCCCTTACACCATCACGCTGACCCGCGAAGGCAACGTCGAAAGCGTTGTGAGCTTGTCGTATAAGGTCAACGCCGGTTCTGGCATGGATGCCAGTGACTTTGCGGGTAACACCATCCCTTCAGGCACGGTCACATTTGGTGCAGGTCAAGCCAGCGTGGCAGTGACTGTGATGGTCAAAGGTGATGCCATCAACGAACTCAAAGAGAGCTTCGGTGTCGTCATCGTGGATCCTTTGGGCCAAACGCAATTGTTTGATGCTGCGGGTAAGCAAGTCTCGTTCTTGTCGCAAAGCTTCACCGTTCAAAACGACGATCCCTACACGCCCATCTTCACCCTGCCTGAATCGTTCGATTTAGGTGCAGGTCATGAAACTGTACTGAGCGGTCTCAAGCTCGATTACTACGACGCTAACCAAACGCTCACAGTCAAGGTCACTTCTGTGGCCGCGGCGGATTTGAGCGCGACCCTTGGCGTCACACAGCATTCGGTGTTGAGCGATGGCGTGATGGTTCTCACGCTGACGGGCAATTTGGCGCAAATCAATGCAGCCTTGGCCACACTCACAGTCAAAGTACCGAGCGATGAGCCTTCAGCGTTCTTGTCCTTTGATGCGGCAACGCCAGCCAGCGCGACCGAAGTTGCACGCCATGGCAATGCCGACCTCCCCGTTGTGTTGCACCATGCGCCTTCGGTGGTGAGTTACGCCACATGGCCGACTGACATCGTTGCAGGTCAAGCTACGGCATTGACTGGTTTCTCGGTTGCTGACAAGGATGGTGGCGAGCTCACCGTGACGCTCACACCAAACAACCTCTCTTTGAGTGTTGCCAGCATCGCAGGTGTGAGCAGCAACATCAATGACGATGGCGAGCTCACCCTGATTGGTACAGCGGCCAAGGTCAACGCCGCATTGGCTTCGTTGGGTTTCAAAGCTGAAGCTGGCACCTTGGGCTTGAGCATTCAAGTCAGCGATGGCGACACACTCACCACACCTGATACCGAAGTTCTTTCTGCAGCCACAGCCGCTCCAGCCCCCACGTTGGTTGATGCCCCAATGTCGCTGGCTGCGACAGCAGGCAAGGCGTTGCAGGTCAGTGGTATCACGGTCAGTGATGCTGACAGCGGTGTGGTCAAAGTCACGGTCTCTGCCACGCATGGTGTTTTAGGTCTTGACTCGACCGTCGGCGCAGACATTCGTTTAGGGGCCGATGGCAAATACACCATCAGTGGTGATGTTGCCTCCGTCAACAAAGCACTTAGCTCGCTGACCTTTAAAGGTGCCGAGGCTGGCAAAGATGGCGTGATCACGGTTTCGGCTGATGACGAATCAACAGCCTCTGCCATCGGTGTATCGACCATCAATGTTGCCGTGCTCAGTCGCAATCCACCGTCGGCAGGTGGCAATGCCACAGTCGCCACCCCTGTGGTGGAGGACACACGCACAACCCTGAACCTCAAAGTCAACACGCTCGAAGCCGATGGCGGTGATGTGCCCACAGCGGTGCGTATTTTGTCGGTCACTGGTGGCACCCTGTATGACGCCAATGGTCAACCCATTGCTTTGGGTTCTGCTGGCACCATCGTTCAACTCGCAGGTGATCTGATTCACCTTGACATGGTGCCCGACAAAAACCGTGTCGATGGCGTCAAGATCACTTACGCGGTGGTGGACACGGTTAACTCATCCCTCAACAGTGCCCCCAGTACGTTTGATGTCGCCATCACTGCGGTCAACGACGCGCCGGAGTTGCAGCCTTCCGGCTTGACCTACAGCTACACCGAAGATGCATCTGGCCTTGCTCTGTTGCAAGGTGTACAAATCACGGATGTAGACAGCACACAAATCTCATCAGCTCGCGTCACCATCAGCGCCGCTACTCTTGCACAGGGCGATGTGTTGGCCTTGTCTAGCTCGTTCAGCTTGCCTGCGGGCGTGACAGCTAGCTACAGCAACGGTGTTTTGACCTTCACAGGTACTGCCAGCCTTGACGTGTACCAAACGGCTTTGAAAAATGTTCTTTACTCGAGCACTTCTCAAAACCCAAGCACGATTGCGCGCCAAATCAAGGTTGATGTCACAGATAGCCAAGGCGCTAGCTCTGTTGCCATCGTCCGGACCGTCAACGTTGTGGCTGTCAATGATGCGCCTATCTTGGCCACTGCGACCACCCAACCGCTGGTTGCCACAGAGCAAACAGAGTCAACGCTTTCAGGTAAGGGTTTGCAAATCACAGACGTGGATGCAGGCGCTAGCCAAGTAACGGTCACCGCCAGCGTTGTCAACGGCAGCTTGAAATTGATCGGCACATTTGCTGATGTGACAGTTGTCTCTGGTGCTGGCACTGCAAGCATGGTGCTCAAAGGCACAGTTGCTGCCATCAACACCGTGCTGTCCAGCGCCTCAGGTGGTTTGGTTTACAACAACCCGAGCAACGCACCTACGTCCTCAGACCAACTCACCTTGAGCATCAACGACAACGGTGCTTCTGGTTTGGGCGGTGCACTGGCTGCCTCACAAAACTATTTGATCGGCATCACTGCCGTGAACGATGCCCCTGTGTTGAGCTTGACGGCTGACGCCACCAACACCACGGGCTTGTTCTCTTCGAAGCAGGGCTTCACGTTGGTTGCACCAACTGTGACCTTGAGTGATGTGGATGGTGCCAGTTACTCAGCCTTTACTGTCAAAGTGGCACAAGCCAAAGTGGGAGAGAACATCACCACGGCTTACCAAATGGGTGACAAGCTTGCACTGAGCAGTGCGGCTCAACAAACCTTGGCCTCTGCAGGTTTCACGGCCAACACTTCAGTGGCCGGTGAAATTTCGTTCACAGCAGCATCTGGCAAATTCATCACGCAAGCAGATTTGCAAACCGTGTTGCGTGGCGTGACGTTCTCGATGTCGCAAGAGTTCACCGACGGCGACACCCGAACCATCACTTACAGCGTCACCGATTTTGATGCGGCAGGTGTACAAATCAGCAATGCTGCTAGCTCAGTCTTGACATTGGCACATAGCCCTTACGCCCAAGTGGTGGGCGGTCAAGTGCTGGAGCTCTCAGGCAACCCACAAAGCAACACCGTCACGGTGGACTTGAGCACCTTCCGCATCATGTCCAACGGGGCCAGCATGTCGGCCATTGACTCCGTCAAGAACACGGCCACCAACATTTTCTCGGTCAACACCGTCAACGCAGAAACCAGCACAGCCGCCGTTCAGTTCACGGGCAACAAAGTCGCCAACACTTTCATGGGCTCCGCACAAGGCGACACCGTGATCGGCGCTGGCGGTGCAGACGTCTTGATCGGTGGTGCTGGGTCTGATACGTTTGTGATCGGCACCAATGCCGATGGCAGCAGCGAACTCAAGTCTCTCGCTCGCGTGGTGGGTGGTACGGCCACAGCCACAGGTGCGATGACTGCAGACGATGGCGCAGACACCTTGAAATTGGTCAAAGCCCAATCCTTGGCCTTGTCCGATTTCCTTGGCGCGGACAGCGCGCCGAAAGTGGTTGGTATTGAACACCTGGTGTTGGCGGCAGATGAAGGCCACTACAGCATCAACCTCACGGGTGCAGGCAATGTTTTCACCACAGGTGTTGACATCACTGCTGCAGGCTTGCAAGTTGCCGATTTGGTCATTGATGCCACTGGCTTCACCCAATCTCTCAAGGCCACTGGCGGCGACGCAGCAGACAGTCTCAAAGGCGGTAGCGCATCAGACACCTTGTCGGGTGGTGCAGGTGCAGACACGATTCAAGGTGGCTTGGGCCAAGACACATTAAGCGGCGGTGCAGGTGGTGACAAATTTGTCTTCACACAAGGCGACACAGCCAGCTTGGCAAACATTGCAAATGCTGACCGAATCACCGATTTGGCGGTGGGCGATCGAATTGATTTGTGCAAGCTCGGCTTGACCAGCAAAGACCAAATCAGCATTGCAACCATTGACAACGCGAACTACCTCAAAGTTGCCAACCTTGCGGCAAACGGTGAAGATGGCTACATCCGCATCGATGGTGCCTTACCTGGCAAGTTCTCGGCTTGGACATTCAATGCTGGCGTACTCACCGTAGCGCCCAATACACCACCAGCCATCACGGTGCCTACGTCGACGGCTGTTCAGCCCAAGGTGTTGGTGACAGGTGCAGGCCAAGCTGCAAGCTTGGGCACTGTCCAAGTCACAGACATCAACAGCAGCGACACCATCACAGCCACCGTCACAGCCAAGCTTGGTAGCTTCTCGCGTGCGGCAGGTACTGATGAAGGTTCGATTGATGGCCTTACCTACACCGTCTCAGGCACACAAGCTGTTGTCAACGCCGCCTTGGCCAACTTGCGCTATGTACCTGCCACATCTGGCGACACCCAACTGTCCTTGAATGTCAGCGACGGCGATGCGCAAGTCAGCAGCGCCTTGTATGTGCGCGTGCCAAACACAGCGCCTACTGTCACAGTTCCTGACACGGCAGTGGCTGGCACAGTAGGCACTGCCGTGGCCTTGACCGGTGTGCGTGTCAACGACCCAGACGGCGCAGATGCACTCACCGTCACACTCAGCGCTGCCAACGGTGCCAAGTTGTTTGCGGTTGCTACTGAAGGTGTGTCCGTCACCACCATCTCTGGCTCACAACTCACCTTGCAAGGCTCTGCGGCCAATGTCAACAGCGCCTTGGCTGCTATCACACTGCAGGCCACTCAAACGGGTGCCAATTCTGTCAGCGTGGTGGTCAGTGATGGCACTGTCAACTCTGCCGTCGCGTCAGCCAATGTGTTTGCAGGAGCGAAAGCGCCTGGCACCTTGATCGTTCCGGAAGCTATCAGCAGTGGTGTGAGCCTTTCGGAAATTGTTTCTGTCAGCGAAACTGATCCTTCTGTCAAAACCAATTTCAGCTTCAACGTCAACGTTCCCTTGAGTGGCACTGGCGCCAAAGTCGGCGACGTGGTGGTGGTCTATGGAACGACCAAAGTCGGTGCAATCGAAAAAGAAGTTGAAATCGGTCGCACTGTGTTGACGGCTGGCAGCTTGAACAATGCCACCATCTCTGTTGAGCTCAACCCTGCGCTGCAACGTGTCACTGGCGAAGATGTCATCACAAGTTTGACACCCGCTTTGTCCGCCAAAGTGTTGGTGCCAACCACACCAGCGGGCGCCACGTTCATGGCAAGCCCAGCTTCCCCCAGCTTTGGTTTGAACATCGCCATCAAACCACCTGTGTTTGTGCGCGTGGAACTCGACGAAGTGCACGACACAGCCGGTGGTTCAGGTACCCATACCGACCTTTACACCCAATCGATTGGTCAACTCAAAGTTGTTTTCAACACGCTTGGCGCTGAACTGGGTGACAAAGTCACCGTGCGCGAAGTGTTTGCGGATGGTACGACCAAGCTTTTGGGTCAAGTGACCTTGGACACGGTTGAGAAAATCTCTGCCGGTTTCATCAACGTACCTGTTGGCGCTGTCGCCGATGGTGCACACAACCTCAGCATCGCAATTCGTGACGCGGCTGGCAACGTCAACGGCTTGTCGAGCTACATCCTCACAACCGACACGGTGGCTGACAAGCCCGCCGTTAGTTTGGCGGTTGATACTGGCTCGAACAACACCGACGGTATCACCAATACCTCCACTTTGAGCGTTGCTAAAGAAGAGGGCGCCTCGCTTGAATACAGCACAGATGGCGGCAAGACTTGGAGCGCAACATTTGCAGCCAAGGAAGGTGCCAACAGTCTGCAAGTTCGCCAAATCGACAAGGCTGGCAACATCTCTGAAGGTCAAGCCGTTGCCTTCACCCTCGATACGCACGTGGATACGGGCACCGAGGCTTTGGTATCTGTGGCCTTGAGTCATTTCAATGCCAGCACCAAATCGAATCTCTCTTACACCGTTGCAGGCCTCGATGCAGACGCCTCTGCAACTTTGGTCTTCTCTGACAAAAACGGTTTCACCAAAACAGTCACAGTCAATGCCGATGGCACAGCCACCACCAGCTTGGCAGGTTTGGCTGATGGCAATATCAGCGTTGCGCTCAACATTGCAGACACCGCTGGCAACACAGTCACCCGTGTGGGCCCAACCCTGCAATTGGATGCAACCGCACCTGCACAAGTTTCTATTGCGACCGTCGCTGGCAATGATGTCATCAACCTCAGCGAGGCCAATACGGGCGTCAATCTCACGGGTGTGACAGAAGTCGGTAGTACCGTGTCTGTCCGTGTCGGTGCTGATACCAATACGTTCTCTGCATCAGTAGATGCTGCAGGTCATTGGAGTCTGTCCCTCACCAAGGCACAGATCGAGACCATCGGCCAAGGCGTTAAGCAAATTGTTGTCACCAACACCGATGCGTTTGGCAATGCCACCAAGGGCACACCCAAGTCCGTCACCATTGACACCTTGGCCCCCACATCGCCGTTGCTGGCCAACAGCGCTGTCCTTCAAGACAACCACATCAACTTTGCCGAAGCTCACACAGGCGGCGGTGTGGTGCTCTCGGGTACAGCAGAAGTTGGCACAACCGTTGCAATCCGTATTGGCGACGCCATCAACACCTTCCCAGCGGTAGTCGATGCCTTGGGTAACTGGAGCCTGGCTCTCTCCAACGTACAAATCGAAGCCATCGGACAAGGCGCAAAAGCCATTGTGGTCACCTCCGCAGACAGCGCTGGCAACACCACGTTGCTCGATGCCAAGACTGTCACCATCGACACCTTGTTGCCTATCGCACCTAAGTTTGATGGTGTTTTGCGAAATGAGGATGGTTCAGCCACTATTTCTGGTTTCTGCTCTGCGTCTGACACACTGAGCTTGACCATCAAAGGCGTCCAGTTCAAGCCAGTGGTGACAGAGGGGCAGTGGACCGTCACGCTCACCAAAGAATTCGTATCGACCGCAGGCTTTGACCCGCAAGGGTTGGTTGTGACCAGCACCGATTCGGCTGGTAACGTTTCTACACTTTCGACAACCTTCACCTTTGCCAACAACGCACCGTCTGACATCGTGCTCAGCGCGATCAGCGTTGCAGAAAACATCGACACATCCGCTGGTTACAAGGTTGCGGACTTGTCCATTGTGGATATCGACAAATCGGGCAACAACAACGTTCTCAGCATTGATCCAAGCAGTGCTGATGCTGCGATTTTCGAAATCAAAGACAACGCGCTTTACTTAAAGCCAGGCGTTCAGGTGAACTATGAAGCCAAGTCTTCATACGCCATTACCTTGGTGTCGACCGATCAGAACTCAGGCAAAGGCGATGTTGTTTACAAAGAAAACATCACGATTGCAGTACAAAACGTCAATGAAGCACCTGCCTTGACAAGTGCGGCAGCTGTCTTGGCTGCAGGCACAGAAGACCAAGTTTATACACTGACACGTGCGCAGTTGTTGCAAGGCTACGCCGATGTCGATGGCCAATCCCTCAGCGTCGTTAATGTTGCTATTGCCGGTACGGTGCCTGGGGTAACCATCGCAACGACGGATGGTGGCGCAACTTACACCGTCACAGCGCCAGTCAACTACAACGGCGCAGTGAACTTGTCTTACGGCGTGAGCGATGGTGCACTGACGACGTCAGTAACCAATAGTTTCACGTTGACTGCACAAAATGATGCGCCCACGCTGGCAGGCGCAGCCGTTGTATTGACAGCGGGTACAGAAGATGCGGTCTACACAATTACTCGTGAACAATTACTGCAAGGCTACACAGATGTGGATGGTCAACCTCTGAATGTGGTGAATATCACTGCATCGGGCACATTGCCAGGCGTATTGATCACAACGACGGATGATGGCGCAACTTACACCGTCACAACACCAGCCAACTACAACGGTGCGGTGAACTTGACTTATGGTGTGAGCGATGGCGTTGCCATCACGCCGATGACAAACAGTTTCACGCTGACAGCACAAAATGATGCACCAGTGTTAACTGGCGTGGTCAATGCAGTTGTCGTGACGGAAGACCAAACAACTGAGTTGCCAAGCCTCGATTTGCTTTCGGGTGTTGCAACCGATGTAGACACCTCGTCAACACAATTCGTTATCAGCGCACCAAGCGTCAAGGCTTATTTGGTGGACGCAAATGGCGTGCGCAGCGCCTTCGAATTTAATGGCACATTGCCGACCACGCATACCGCAGACACCCCAGTTTGGTTAGAAGGCGCTCAGCTCAAAATCAATCCAGCTGCCGCTGAATTCCAGTTCTTGGAAACCAACCAAAAACTCGAAGTTTCCATCAGCTACAAAATTTCTGACCAAAGCGGTGGCTTGTCTGAAGCTGCCACTGCCTCGTTCACCGTGGCTGGCAAGAGCGAAGGTGCAAGCTTCAGTGCCAAGGTCATTGACGGTTATGTACAAGGCGCGCGGGTCTTTTATGACTCTGATGCCGATGGTCAATGGGATGAAGGCGAAGCATTCGCCATCACCGATGCCGACGGCAACTACAAGTTGTTTGTCGAGAACGACGATTTGGTGTCAGGTGGCAAAGGCAACCTGATTGCCGAACTGGACTGGACAGATGCCACCGGCGATCACATTGCCACAGATAAATTCACTGGCAAAGAACTCTCGGGCGAGTTGATCGCTCCAGAAGGCTTTACCTACATCACGCCACTGACCACGTTGGTCGCGTTGACGGTCAAGCCAGACGAAGATCCTGTTGCGTTGGCGAAATCTATTGCAGACGGTTTAGGCTTGTCAGCCTCGCTGCAAGACTACGACCCATTTGCCAGCATGACAAGCGCTGATCCTGTCTTGTCTGCACAGGCCGAGTTGGTGTTCAAAGCCCAGCAAATGGTTTTCACTGTGATGCAAGCGGCGACCACAGCCCTTGGTGCCGATTCATCTGCCTTGCAAAAAATGGCAAGTGCCGTCACCAACGCCATCACAGCAAGCACCCCAGCAGAGGGGGCTAATCTTGCAGACACTATCGGTGCAGTCACACAAACCGCCATTACCAATCTGTTTGGTACAAGTGAATTGGCTGTCGCCCAAGCCAACGCCATTGTGGCGAGCGTCAACACAGTCAACGCACAAATTGATGTGAACTACACAGGGTTGGCTAGCGCGCTTGAGTCGGGTGATACAGGTGCCATCGCCAAAGCCGAAGCTGCGGCGGGTGTTTCTCAAGACTTGTTGATCTCATCGGTCAAATCTGTAGCGGCAGCACAGACCGCCGATGCTGCCAATAAAGCCACATTGGACGACTCAGCTGTTCAGCACGCTGTCACTGAAGCTTTGGCTGAGAATCCAGACGTTGCCAATAATGCCGAGCTCGTCTACACCCAATCGGAAGGCAACACCTTGGGGGCCACACTCAAGGCCTTGTCTGGTAAGTTAGCCATCGTCATGGACGGTGTGACAGCAAACGACAACGCAACGGCGGATGTTTCCATCAACTTCGCCAATGCCGCTGATGGCAACCTTGCATTCACAGGTGGTGTGCCAGGCATCTCTGCCAAAGTTGAAGGCGTTGCGCTGTCAGAAGAGCAACTCAACGTCACCCTCAACGTGAGTGATGCGATTCAGCTCGATCAAGTGACTGACATGGGCGCATCGCTCAACTTGGCTGGTGTAGATGCTGTTCAACTCAACTTCGCAGGTCAGTCTGAGTTAGACGCTATCTTTGCGGATAACAGCTTCACCAGCAATATTGACAGCTTGCGTGCTGACGATCTGGTGATCAACAAGATCGATATGGTGTCCGACGGCACCATCACCCTGAGTGACACAAACGCCAGCACGCTGCTCGCCAGTGACTTGTCATTTGCTGCTGGTGATGACATCACAGTTGATGCAGCCAATACGCACCTCAGCACCAGCCTCAAAGATCTGCAAAAACTCGGTGTCGATGGTGTTGGCTTGGCTGGTCAAGACGATGCCATCAACCTCGACTTGGGCAACGACAGCTTCAGTCTTTCTTCAGGTGTGCTGCCTACATTTGAAACAGGCTTGGACGTCACGCTGAACGTCAACAACGTCGCCCAACTGGGTGAACTTGCCGACTTGAGTGGCCAATCCCTGGCTGGCATGGGCATCGACAACGTTCAACTCAACTTGACCGGTCAAGCCGAGTTGAACGATTTGCTCAACTCAAATATCGGTCCCGATGCTGCTTTTGACCAGCAGCTTGCTCAGCTCAATGGCATCAGCCTCAGCACCATCGACATGGTTGATACAGATCCTGTGCACTTGAGCGACACAGACGCCAAAGCCTTGTTGCTCGATGGCTTGCACTTCGCATCCAACGACCAAATCAATGTGGATGTCAGCGCTGGCAACACCCATCTAAGCACCAGCCTCAAAGACTTGCAAAAGCTAGGCGTTGATGCCGTGGCTGTGGCAGGCGAGGGCGTTGATGGCTT
>ERZ650301.112-NODE-112-length-18954-cov-6.852796_pt1 | contig 18954 bp, 19 predicted proteins | sample MGYA00376237_ERZ650301 | MGnify/ENA primary metagenome ERZ650301 (study PRJEB26733, sample SAMN07839255) | wastewater metagenome | biome: small river; feature: stream; material: water | place: USA: North Carolina | collected 2016-04-05 ...
CGATCACGCGGTCGCCGAGAGGACGAAGTTTCATTGCATCTCCAAATAGGAACTAGGGGTTTGAAAGCAAAGCGCCCAGACATGCTGGACGCCGATTAAGCCACTGGAGGGGTGCTGTTAGCACTCCCATCCATTGAGTGCTAATTTTAGGCCATCTGGGTGGATTTCAAGGGCTGAGCCCATGATGTCGATTGAAATTAAGTTTTGAATTTTTACAGCTAAGTTTTGAATTGGCTAATCTGCTATCTAGTTGATTTATAAAGATTTTTACTATGTAGACCTTTAAACCATTACTCTGCAAGTTCGTAAGCGTGCTTTAGGCAAAGAAAAAAACGATGTTGAAGATTCGGTTAAGTTTTGAATTTTTACTATGAAACTGCAGGTCTGCCACCTGTTGCATGTAACTCTTTTGAATTCAAATATCTGCTTTTACTTGCAAGCAGACGTAAAAGTGCTAACTAATAAAACTGAGCCTAACTCCATAGCCTTTCCAAATCAACATCCTCGCTCGCCGGTTGCCTATCGTTGGGCAGCCGGTCAACCTGGATCACCATTGGCAATTCAAATGCGGTCCCCGTTACAACGCAGCAACCTTGTGACAATCCAGGTATGAGGCTTCTTGAAAGAGAATCCAGCGTTGAAATAGTGTTATCGATCAGGTAGAGATCTCGTTCGTTCACGAGCCTATGAATAAAGAAGTTGTGCAGTTGTGAGACGATGGTCGGCGAAATATCGGCTGGTCTTTGACTGGCGATGGTTATAAACATGCCGAACTTTCGTCCTTCTTTGATAATTTCCTCAAATAATTCAAGTCGGTAGTCCTTCCATGTTTCGCTTTCGCGTGACGACTGGTTGGACAGTATGTTGTGAGCCTCGTCAACGATAAGGTGCACGGTCCGGTCCGGCGGATTAGCGACAGTTGCTTTATGACTGTTGTAATAGTGCTTGGCAAAGAGCAGTGGCAGGACCTTCTTAATTTCGTTGTTGCACCGCCGCATGGAGATAACAGTGAGAAGGAGTTCCTCTGCAGCCAAGTCCGAAATCCTGAGTACTTTTCTTAAACTGGCTAAGGATGATTCGACGCGCTTAAGCAGCGGTTGTATGTGTTCAAACTGTACATACCCCGCGTTTAGATCGGACATTAGTTGAAGGTTAACTCGAATGACAAGTTGGTCAAATTCATCGAGTCCTTGAATATCCAATGTCTCCACTGTTGGTGCGATGTTTGCCTCGTACTTACCACCGTCCGGATCAATGAACGCTCCGCGATAGTTGAAGCGACCGTTGCGGTATATGGTGACTTCAGCTAATAAATCATGCAAGGCCTGATTGCCCATCCGCTTTGCTACTGTGCGCATCAGATCAAGCGTTGCTGGCTTGACTTCGCCTGCACAGAACGACTGCCTGAATTTAGCCTTGGCGTAGTTCGCCAATGAGTTCGGATGTGCTCCAAAGCGCCGTTTCCCCGCGATGACACGATTTAGGAAGGGACGCTGTGTGTTGGACGTAGCCTGAAAGAGTAAAGACATACTTTCCAATTCCCAGAATTCATCTGGAGACAAAGGAAACCGAGCCGTCGGATTGTTATGGTCGGGGTCACTATGTGTGGAAAGCTGGTAGACAATTTTATTGGTCGCAGTAGCGAGCTGATTGCCGCCGTATTCGCCATTGAAGTCCAAGATGATGAATCTGCTTTTTCCTGTGATGAGAGGCATTTTCTGATCGAACAGGACTGTGTAAAGTTTAGCCAGCGTGTTCGATTTGCCACTGCCAGTGTTACCGAATATGCCGATGTGGCTGTTAAAAAGGCGCTTCCACGGAAGTCCGACAGATATCTCCTCTTTGAGCATTTGCCCGATCTTGAAGTCGCAATCTGCTTGGCGGTCAAAGATGGATCTAACCTTCTGCTCTGGGAGCAAGTAGGCGGCGTCTTGAATCATAGGAAGGTACTTGATGCCTTGTGTAAATCCAGCTCGGTCGAAGAAGCCTACAGGCCTTACTTCAACCTTCCGAACATAGGCTTGCTTACCATCATGGAACTCAGTCCTGCTTTCGTCTAGAAACTCACCTTCAACCATGCAGATGATGTCGCGGAACCCACGTTGAATAGATAGATATTCCCTAATCGCCACGCCTTTGAATTTGTCGCCGTCGTAGAAAAGAGTTTCTTTGCTTGATTGCTCGTCGATCCGCAAGATCACCTTGGTGCCATGCACTGCGATTACCTCGCCAACGCGAATGCTCATGTGTGATCCCCAAATCCATCTAGCGCTTTAACGGCAGCCATCGGTGTATTGGCGGAAGATGAAGCTGTCTCTACAGCTGTCCAAGCTAAGACTTTTTCATTGAAAGCAGTGAAGTCCATCACGCCGTCATCGAGAGCAAGGCATTTGACGTTACGGTGCCCTTTGAACTTGGCAGTCAACGCAGCCTGTTCACCTTTATTGAAGCAACAGACAAAGACTTGTAGCCGAGGGTTCGATAGCGATCGCATGACCAAATTTAGGATGTGCTCATCTGCGAATGAAAAGCCAAAAGTAATCAGCACTGCATTTGGTTTCTCTAACTCGTAGCTAAGCAACCGAAGCATTTGGTAGTAATGCTCTTCATAGACCGTTTCATGGAACTTCCATTTAGTTGGGTTGACGATCGGCATCTGCTCGTACTTAGTCCAGAAACGCTCAAGTTCTTCATCACTGAAGTCGGTCTCGGGGACGTCTGAGAGTGTTGATGTAGGGTTGGTTATTGCGACTGAGAAGGGGTGAAGCTTCGCGAGCGCATCGGTATCAAGTAGGGCTTCGCGGTTTGAAAGGTCGTAGCAAACCTGGATCGCTTGATCTAACTTGTTCCAGTAGACAGAGCCATGAAGGTGGATAAGGTTTACCTGAGGAATACTGCTTTGGTATCGCCCAAAAACGCCAGCTTGGCAAATGTAAGAACCGAAGTTTCTCGCTTGAAGGATGTGGTGGGTGAATCCTCTGGTGCCGTCGTTTAGTACGAAGTCAATGTCACCCTCCTTTATGAGTGCGTCAGCTACTAGTGGGAAGCATCCATCGTAATTTGTGGTGAATACATTGCAGCGGCGATCGAGTGCATTGCGACGCTTCACCATTTCTAATGCAGTTAGCAGGAAGGTCCGGTAGTTTTTCATTACCGTCGCACCCGGCTCCCCAGTCGCTGCTTTTGCCAAACTGAGTTGTTCCGCGGGGCGTATGCAGTTGGCGTAGTAGTGCATGAACAGAGGAATTAGACGTCGGTCTTTTTCATGCTCAAACTTAGTAGCCAAATCTTCCAGTGTGTAGCGGGCGTCACCTACGCCAGTCCGTACCTCAAGCTGTAATGTTGGAAGGATGCCGAACGATGCTCCAGACCCAAAAAGGAAGTTAATGTCCTGGTTGTAGATATCGCTGATTGAAATCACTTGTAATACCTTTTTCGCTCATGATTGGAGGTCGATAGTGCCAACGGAAGATAGTGGCTGTTGTTAGTGAGGTACTCGCCTGTGTGATTCTGTAGGTTCAAAAGCGGATTTAAAAATACAGAAACTTCTGAAATCCAACAAACGCCTGCCTAATCTCAGCAGGGTTGCCCAACGAGCCCATTGCCTCTGATAAACCGCCGTACTTCAACTCGATCAATGGTTTGATCTGTGTGTCGTCCAACACATTCACACCCTGGCTCACGTATTGAGACAGTACAAAGTCTAAGAACGCTTGTTGCTTGTCGTTGAAGTCATGACTCAGCTGAGTACGCGCTTTATCCGCACGCTCTGCGCGAGAGGTTGGATAAACGGCAAAGCGAATGTTGGCCAGTACATCAAACAAGTCGCTGTTCTCTGCATCGATGGCTTTTTGCATGTCCGCCAGTTGTTCAGCGCCAAAGCCCTTTTCAGCCAAACCTTGCAGCAGTTTTTTGCGTGTTTCTGGAACGCTCCAAAGTTGACGCAGTTCATCTTCGTCTTTGAAAAACTCGGGCAATGCGCCAAACAAGATTTCCATGAATTGCGCGGCTGAGACTAGCTTGCCCCCAGCCCAATACGACGTAGCTGACATGCTGCGTATGGTGCGAGCTTTGCCATCAGCGAGTTTGATCACAACACGTTTAGGAGGCTCACGATCTGGCTTTTCTTCACCCGCAGGCACTGGTGTGGGTGAAGTGGGCGGATAGTCCTTTGGTGACTTTGGCGTATCAGGCTCTATCGGCTCGCCATCCCACTCAGGGTCATTGAACAAGTGGTGCGCTTTTACAAAGTCATAGATCGTGAAATAGTCTTTACCGTCATACAAGCGCGTTCCACGACCAATGATTTGCTTGAACTCAATCATGGAGTTCACAGGTCGTAAAAGAACCACGTTACGCACGTTGCGAGCATCTACGCCAGTAGTCAGCTTTTGCGAAGTGGTCAGGATTGTGGGAATCGTCTTCTCGTTATCCTGAAACTCCCGAAGGTTCTGATCGCCCAATGCGCCATCACTTGCCGTCACACGAACACAGTAGTTTGGGTTCGTGCTGGTTTTGTTTTGATTGATTAAGTCGCGAACAGCTGCGGCATGGGCTTGGCTTGCGCAAAATACGATGGTCTTTTCGCGCTGATCAATCATGCTCATGAGTTGCTTGATGCGATAGGCCTCGCGCTCTTTGATTTCAATCACACGGTTGAAATCTTTCTCTTCGTAGCGCTTACCTTGTTCCACTTCACCTTCAATGATTTCGTCATCAGAGGTATAGACGTAGTCATCCAATGTGGTTGCGATTTGACGCACCTTGAATGGCGTCAAGAAACCGTCTTCAATGCCTTCCTTGAGCGAGTACACATACACAGGCTCGCCAAAGTAAGCGTAGGTGTCTGCATTGCCTTTTCGCTTTGGCGTGGCTGTTAAGCCTAGCTGCACGGCAGGGCTGAAGTAGTTCAAGATGTCGCGCCATGCGCTTTCATCGTTTGCGCCACCACGGTGGCACTCGTCAATGATGATGATGTCAAAGAAGTCTGGCGGGTACTCACCAAAGTAGGGAGAGGGCTTGCCGTCCTTGGGTGGGCCACTCATAAAAGTTTGGAAGATGGTGAAGAAGATGCTGCCGTTCTTAGGCACGCGCCCCTTTTTGCGAATGTCTGCTGGGTCAATGCGTACCAATGCATCGTCAGCAAATGCAGAGAAAGAGTTGTAGGCTTGATCAGCCAGAGTATTGCGGTCAGCTAAGAACAGGATGCGAGGGCGTCGTGTGGGCTCGCCACCGCTCTTCCAGTCGTTCAAGTTCCAGCGGCTTTGAAACAGCTTCCACGCTAGTTGAAACGCGATGAATGTTTTACCAGTGCCCGTGGCTAGCGTGAGCAAAATGCGATCTTGCCCCTCGCTGATGCGCTTGAGAACCGCTGCAATGGCGTTGTCTTGGTAATACCGACCTTGCCAAGTGCCACCTTTGTCTTCAAAAGGAATGGCTGCAAACCGGTCGCGCCACGCATTCAGTTCTGCAAAGGTCTGTGCCCACAATTCATCAGGCGAAGGGAACTTCTGAACTTCACCTTCCGCACCTGTCTGCATGTCAATGCCGTAAAAGCCTTGACCGTTGGTGGAATATGTAAATCGAACCGACAACTTCGCTGCATAGCTCTTTGCCTGGCCAACGCCCTCGGTCAGTGGTTTGTCCCAAGCTTTTGCCTCGACTATGCCTAGTTTCGTGTTGCGATAGACCAACACATAGTCTGCAATGTCAGCTCGCGCACGTTGGCCAGCGCCTTGCAAACGGCCTTGTGTGATGTGGTGCTCGCGCAAGATACGGCTGCCATCGACTACACCCCAGCCTGCGGCGGCTAGCACAGGATCAATGTGTTCGGCTCTAGTTTCGGCTTCGTTCATCTGTTTAGCAATTTTGATAATAAATCAGTGTAACTATTTCGAATGCATCTTCTGGCTGTAATTGGCGCTAATAAATTTTTTGAATGGCATGGTAAAAAGCCAAAAGCTATGTTCTATACTAAAAGCCAAGTGGATTGGGGGTTCCCGGTCGGCGCTACAGCCTCGGTGAGTTTCATCGGGGCTTTTCGCTTTCTTGGGGTGGATAAACCTTTAGACCCCAATTTTCAAAGCCATCGCCTACTTGCTCTCGCCCTCCACTGCAAAAGAACTTTTTCTTAAGTACGTCGAATGCTCGGTTCGCTTGTTCTGGCCGAATCACACTCAGGCCCACCGGACGTGCGACCAAGTCGGCTAGTTGTAATCCTGCTGAGTTGGTTTGTTTGCTGGCAAAAATGATGTCAAACGGCAAGCTCTTACCTAGTTTGTTAGCGCCATCACAGACGCGGCGAAACTCAAGCTCTAGGTCTTTGTCTTCTTTATCGCCTCGACATTCCACAACGATATGCGTCATCGTGCCGTCTTGATTCTTTTCTAGCATCAATTCGTAAAGTGTTTCAAGACAGAAGCCCAAAGCTAGGTGGTAAGGATTGCTGCTTACGCCATGCTTATCTTTCAACAGGCGTTTATCAATCACAGCGCTGATTAAGATGAAGTTGCTAGCTTCGATGATGGTGGTTAAACCATCCAAGAAATCGTGCTTGTGTTGTTTGCTGTTGAATTTAAAGCTTCCTTTTTCTTTGCGAATTTCATGTTCGTGCAGTACGACTACATCGTGCCCGAAATTGTTGAACTTGAACTTCTGAAGAGCAGGGACCAATTTCTCGCTGTAATGCCCCTTGTAGAAAACGCAAAAAGCCAACACAAATACAGGGTAATTTGCATCGACTGTTTGCATCCCGTGGTCACCGCTCTCGTCAACGTAGACGATGAAGTTGCTGTAAGGCCCGGGTGGAGGCAGGCAGGCAAGCGCCTCTTGTGAAAGCAAATTTTCTGTGTCGAATAGAGGAAATTGCTGTTGAGCTTTATCTGCTGACAAGTTGAATCCTTTAGAGCTGCCCGCTAAAGGCTTGGTGCAGAAGCGACTTTTTGAGATCGTCGAGCGCAGTAATTTTTTGGCGGTACAAGGAAACAAGCCGGTCCTCTGTGTCAAACAATTCGTTGACGTGATTCACGATGCGTTGCTGATCGGCGATTGAAGGTATGGCGCAGATTTTGAAAGCACGTATGTCTTTCATGTTGATGTGCTGAACCGTTGCGCCGCGTGAATGCGCCAATAACCGTCGCTGGCTGTTTTGACGCAGCAGCAGCTGTGCTAGGTAGGCGGACTCAAAAACTGTTTTCTTGGGGCGAATCAATACAGTTCGTTGGCCAAGACATACCTTCGTGCCTTCAGGGATGACAGCCACATTACCTGCTGGTGCTTCGCGAGCCAAAATCAGGTCACCACCTTGCGGTTCACCTCTACGTGTCCACTCTGCGTAAGTCTTATCAGAAACACGGTACACGCCTTCCAATATCAGTCGACCTTTGCCAATATTGGGGGTTCGAATTGAAGGGATGCCCGTTTCTTGCGTGGGGGCAGTTTTGTGTTCGCAATCGACGATCAACTCACAGAGGCTATCAAGTGATGGGGAGTCAGGCGCTACGTTTTCATCGTCGGGAAATAAAGCCTGCATCAAACCTTCGCAAAGCTCGCGTGCGTTTTCGAGGTTCTTTTCGGCGTTAGCTTTGGCAGTGGCGATGTTCGCAAAGGCTTCGTCCAGGAGGGTGACGATGCGGCGTTGTTCTTCAATTCGTGGGTAGCGCAGTTGAATCGCCTTGTATTTATCACCGTCTAAATTTCTAATGCCTGTCGAATGCGACTGCATGCCCTCCGTGACACCAGACATGTACGTCCAATGCAGAAATTTATGCAAATATTTAGGATCTATTTCGTTTGTCGATCTAACACGAATAGCCGCCGTGAAATTACTAAATGAATAGTCGCCGTTCAGCATATCGAAAAGAACTACTCGTCCTACTGGTTGCTTTGGACCTCCGCCTGATTTCTCAAGAATGATGTCACCCGGACTTAATCTTCGTTTTTCGAATTTCTTGACTTCGACGTCAATGAAGGCAATGTCTGAGTTATCAAGGGTACCTTCTTTAGTGAAATTAGTATTACGAATTACACCAACTGTTTTTAGTGGTGCTTTCTCACCTTTCCAGAGACCATTGATGAATGTGCAAGCTTCGTCGAGCGTCTTGATTTCCCAACCCTCCTTCACGTCAATAACCCCCTAATATTCCATAGCACTTCTGACGCCTCGGCATCTAGAGACTTAATTTGATCCAATATCTCAGCTGGACTGCGGTACAAAACCTCCTCGCCGCAATTAGGATTTCTTACAGATAAATCATAGGTATCAGGGTTCACGCTGTCGGCGAGTACGCTCCAGCTTTTCGGCGAATCTGCAAATGTCTTCTGCAGTTGCACAAACTCTGCTAAATCTGAGTCGTTAAGGGGGTTGGTTTTGCCCATGTTGCGGCCAGGGTCGAGCTGATAAAACCAAGTCTTGGTAGTGGGCTCGCCTTTTGTGAAAAAGAGCACCACAGTCTTAACTCCTGCCCCCAAAAATGTGCCACTTGGGCAGTCCATTACGGTATGAAGGTTGCAATCGGTCAACAATAGCTCACGTAGAGTTACGCTTGCGTTATCAGTGTTACTGAGAAACGTGTTTTTAATGACCACGGCAGCACGTCCGCCAGCACGCAAGCTCTTTACAAAATGTTGCATGAACAGGAAAGCCGTTTCTCCTGTTTTGATCGGGAAGTTTTGCTGCACCTCTTTGCGCTCTTTGCCGCCAAAGGGTGGGTTGGCCAGAATCACATCAAAGCGGTCACGCTCTTGAATGTCGTTGATGTTTTCGCCCAGCGTGTTGGTGTGCACGATGTTTGGCGTTTCAATGCCATGCAGGATCATGTTCATGATCGCAATCACATAGGCCAAGCTCTTCTTCTCTTTGCCGAAGAAAGTGCGCTCTTGCAAGGTGCTGAGATCCTTGGCATTGGTTGCCTTGGGGCGCATGTAATCAAACGCCTCGCACAAGAAGCCGGCTGAGCCACAAGCACCGTCGTAAACGCGTTCGCCAATCTGTGGATTGGTGATTTCAATCATGGCGCGAATGAGTGGGCGCGGCGTGTAGTACTCGCCACCGTTACGGCCCGCGTTACCCATATTTTTTATCTTCACCTCGTAGAGGTGAGACAGTTCGTGTTTTTCGGTTTGTGAGCCAAAGCTCAGTTCATCCATTCGGTCGATGACATCACGCAGGTTGTAGCCGCTTTGAATCTTGTTTTTGATTTCGTCAAAAACTTCACCGATCTTGTATTCGATGGTGTTTGGGCCACTGGCGCGTTGCTTGAAACCCGCCAAGTAAGGCATGAGCTTGTGGTTGACGAACTCTTTCAGATCGTCGCCTGTCATTGCAGCGTTGTGGTCGATCTGACCATTAGCAGCTTTAGGTGCCGCCCATGTTGCCCAGCGATAAGGAACATCCAAGATGTGTTTGTAGGCTTTGCCTTCCAGCTCAGCTTCCATTGCCTTGTTTGTTTCTAGGGCGTCGAGATACTTTAAAAACAGGAGCCAAGATGACTGCTCGGTGTAGTCCAGCTCACTGGTGCACCCTGCGTCTTTGTGCAGGATGTCATCGATATTTTTAAAGGTTTGCTCAAACATGTGTCGCTTACAAAATTAGTAATTAAAGTCTACCGTGAAAACTAGATTTTCCACTCTGCGGACGAGCAACTTTTCCCTGCTGAGGGCCAAGCAAAAACAGCCCCAGACTCGCCCCATATGGCCTCAGGTCAGGATCTTTGAGAGGAATGGGAACTCTTGAAAGCAGACAGAGTCAATCTGTGCTCTCAATACTGCGTCTCCGCTGTTGTGTTGCCCAAGGCATAGGTAATAGTTTTGACCTTGATGCTTTGCAAAAATAATCCATTCACCTGTGAGAGCAGATTCTTTAACAAGCCGCTCCCAGTTGCCGACTACTGCGTCATGCGCAATTCGTCCGCAGTCTTGTTCCGTTAAGTACTTTTCTTCGCCTGATGCCTGGGCTTGTTCAATCTGTACGTCAAACCATGGAAGCCCATGCCTCTTGATTCCTTTGCGCAAGTTGATTGCCATTGAGGTCAATCCATCTTGAAGGTAATGCTTGTGCCAAAGCCCTGCCAAGGGTTCTCGCAAGAATTGGGTTGCCGGCTTTAAGCTGCTTTCGCCTCTAAGACCCTCAAGTGACTCGATTTCGTGAATGACTTTTGCTGGATTCAGTCGCCTGGCTTGAGTAGCTCCGTAAAGTGCAAGTAGCAACAGAAGGCTGTAACGACCAGGTGCTATGCGCTCAATTCCAATTGTTTCGGCAAATTCGAGTAGATCAGGAGCCATATCGGTTCCGTCTTCCCTCGTCGCCTTGAAGCTCTTTTCGAAAGTTGCCATTTTTAGGGGCTTGGTCTTTTGCTGCCGTAGATTTGGGTCAGTACGCGTTCACCGGTTTTCCATGCACTTCCGAATCTGAAAAAGATGACCGAAGTTGGAGCTGTAACGATGAATACGCTCAATGCGATGGACGTAAATGTATTCATCGAATCGCCAAAAGCAAATAGCAACCCTAGAAAAGTGATTAAGCAGGGTATGTAGGCGCAGGCCAACAGAAAGTTTTGCGGAAATACGTTCAAGGGCTTGAGCCACCGCGGTTGTGACTTGATGGCGATTCCAGTTGTCGTTTTCACACATGCCTTTGAGTGAAAGGCTGTGTAAACGTCCCAATTTGTTATTTCTAACTCGAGGATGCGTGCACGTACAAAGCTCACTTCAGTAACGGGCGGGTGCATTGGACCAAATTGCAGACTCAGCAGCGTTTGATCTACTCGCTTGATTAGTTCGGGATCTTTTGGATCAATCGACAGGAACGCTCTGAAAAGCTGGAATTTGCAGTAGTCAACAACCGCAAATAGCTTTTGCCACCATTGAGCGACATACACACGATAGAAGACTGAGCTTTGAGTTCTGCATGGCCTTTTGCATCTAGTGCTGCAATGTTCTGTCGGTGTGCGGCAAAGACATTCTCGAGTGCTGTGTGTTTAGTGTTCTCATTAGTTTTCGTGATGCCAAATCTCACGAGCAAGAGCGTGCGAGCTCTCTTTATCCACAACATTATTTGCTTTAAGAGTTTCATAGAGTTGCCTAACAAGCTTGCTTTTTAGTCTGGGTGGACATGTTTCGTTCAACGCTATACAGATAGTCTCAACTTCCTCGATTGCCATTTCTAGAAGACGCCAATCAAAGCGGTCTTGCTCAGATTTGGTTGTCAACTCATCGGCATGGGTCGCGAACAAAACATATGGAATGTCGAGGCCTAATTTCTGAACCTTTTGAAGGTAGTTCACATCCGGTGGTGTTTGCCCGTTTTCATAGTTGTACTGAGTCGCCCTGCTTACGCCCGCGGCGTTGGCAAGGTCCATTGGTTTTAGGGTCAAAGCATCCCTAGCTTCCCGCAAACGCAGGGCTACTTGATCTTTTATGTTGAAAATTTGACAGAGCATTAGAAAGTTCAATAAAATTAGACAATAATCCGAGTAACACTTAATATTTTATAGAAAACCTGATGAATAGACAAGAGGTTAGGCAAATACTTGCTGCCAACGGATTAACCGTTCGAGAGTTTGCGCGCGCGCACGGATTCAACGAGGGGCTTGTCTATTCAGTTCTGGCTAACAAAACCAAGGGGATGCGCGGGCAAAGTTTCAAGATTGCCGTAGCCCTAGGGTTGAGACCTGCTCCGTCAATGGAGCAACAGCCTGACTTTGTTAAGAAGTCACTAAAGGCATTAGAACTCGCTAACCAGGAGACAGCATGACATAGTCCATCTGCGTGGTTGGCGAGCTTCGAAAAGCAAAAAGCCAATCACTTTTTCAAATGACTGGCTTTGCCGACTTCGATTGAATCGAAACCTAGGATTGATGACCCTTAGGCGAATTTTCTCTCGAAAAAGGTAGGCCTGTCAAGCCACGCCCATTCATTTTGTTGATGGGTGAGTTGAAACCTATTTGAGAGAAACATGAAGCCTTCAAAACGCAAGGTGATCAGTCGATCGCCTTCACATACGGTGCGCCTAATCCACCTCCCGCATGTTCAACCTGAGCCGGTTGAGGCGGATTCAAATCCAGAGCGACTTTTCATTCATATCGCTGCGCTTTACCCATTCATTCACAAGATCACGGATCAGCCCTTTTCTTTGGAGCTCGGGGCTAAACGCTATACGCCTGATTTCCTTTTGGAATTCAAGGATGGCTCTCGCCTAGTTGTCGAGGTCAAACCCGAATCTCGGATGAAAGAGTACGAGGAGCTATTTACGAAAGCCACTGAAAAGCTTAGCGCCCATGGCTATGAATTTTTAGTTGCTAAAGACGTTGACATCACGCGGGATGAATTAGCCACTCGCGCGCTACGCATTCGGCGCTACTGCAAAACAAGATTTAACCAACAGGCGTGTAAACGAGCACTCCGAATTGTTGAAGCTAGTAAGCGTGGTGTGACCATGCGAGAGCTCATGCAAACCCATCGAATCAGTCAAGAAGTTGTATTGCATTTGATTGGCTATCACCAACTGTGCACAAACAACAACCTATCCATCGACGAGCGTGCCATCGTCAAAAGCGCCAAAAAACTCAAACAGGAGATCGCAAATGAATACCAATCCCACGCAATTCACTTTGGAAGTTGGTTTGACACTCAAGAACGGTCTTAATTTGATTGAGCTAGTGAGAGTTCTAGATTGTGACGAATACTTGTTTGAAGACACGAGAACTAGAAGACCGACCGTATTGACGAAGGACAAATTGCTTGAGGGGGTTTACTCAAAAAAGTACATCGTTGTTTTGGCTGACGAAAGAAACCTGGCTAGAAAAGTAGACGGCCCTGTTGCGGTAGCGTTGGATTTGACTTCCCTTACAGATCGAGAGCGTCAAAAGCTTGATGAGCGATATGAATATGTCAAAGCATTAGATAGACAAGGAGTGAGTCGAGGGCGACGCGAAGAGGTGGCTGAGGTCATCAACAAAGTAGCCAAAAGGCTGAAAGCCATAAAAATTCCTTCGACATCAGCTGTGATGAAGTGGGCAAGAGATTTTGCTTTGAGCGGCAACAACTACATCGCGCTTGTAGATAAGTACAGAGCAGCAAAAAGGAAACTGAGAATTCACCCAGACATTGAGTCCTTACTGTGGGATGTGTTGAAGCGATGCTATTTCACGCAAGACAGATACACGGCAAAGCATGCATACGACCAGCTACAAATTGCTTTCAAGAAGAAGTTGAAAACAGGTGAATTGGCAGTGAATGATGCAATGCCTAGTTACTCATCATTTACCAACCGAATTAAAAGTGTTGATCTCTACCATCGAATCGCATCAAGAGAGGGACATGCTCGCGCTCGAATGCAATGCCGCACAGCGTTCCCCGATGGATATCCAGAGTATCCGTTGGAGCGGGTGGAGATCGACCATACACCACTGAATTGGGTTGTGATTTGTGATCGGACGGGGTTGCCGCTAGGCCGTGCTGTCTTGACGATCATGATTGACTCATTCTCTGGCTATGTCCTAGGGTTTTATATCTCGTTTTACGGCCCTGGTTTGACCTCAGTCAGCGGTGTTGCACGTAGTGCACTCCAACCCAAGAGCAGTTTGCTTGATGGGTTGAACCTTAAAAATCAGTGGTTGAGTCATGGATTGGGTGATGAATGGGTAGTTGATAACGGGTTGGAGTTTCACAGTTTTGGCTTTCGACAAATGGCCATGGCCCTTGGCGTTGACATCATGTATTGCAAAGTCAGAACTCCTTGGCTGAAGCCTCGGGTGGAGCGTTTCTTTGCAGGTTTAGATCACTTAACGTTGGTGAAAGGTCGCATCAACAAAAGGGTGGCCAATGTCGTGAACATTGATCCGTACAAAAACGCTGCAATTGTGTTTTCTGACCTTGTACAAGGGCTGATTAAGTTCTTTGTCGATATTTATCCCTTTGAACCAAGCTGGAGAAAGATGGCACGCCCTTTTGATTTGTTTCAAGAGGGCTTAGAACGATGTCCGCCTGCAATGTATCCAGGAAATTTGGATCAGTTAACCCTTGCGACGGGCATGTCAAAAATGCTCACAACAAATCCAGGCGGGATCGAACTGAATGGACTTCCATACGGCAGTTTCGAATTCAAAGATTTTGCAAAACGTCATGGCTCAACGTGCAAAGTGCTTTGCAAGTGGGATCCGGACGATATTCATCGTCTTTATGTCCAAAACCCAGAAAACAAGTCATGGATGACCGCCTACTGTCGCTGGAAACAGTATTCGCAAGGGCTCAGTCACAACCAGCACAAGCTCATTAGAGATTTCTCTAGGAAAGAATTAAAAGCATCTGGCCAATTGGAGGACTTGATTCATGCAAAGGACGAATTGCATCAACACTTTTTTGACGCGACGAACAATCGAAAGCGAGCCGACGCGTTGCTTGCCGCGCGTTACGCGGGATTGACCTCCAGTAAATTAACGTATGTAGAAGCTGCGGATTCAGAGTCGGGTGAAGAGAGTGCTGAGTCGTCTTTGAAGTTGGTCATGCCAACACGTGCAACGGAAATTAAAGTCAAAGAGATTCCTGACTTTGATTCCTTTTCAATGTGAGGCCCGCATGAGACAAATTCAATTTGATGCCTCTATGGCCGATGACGATAGCCTTGACACTGATGCTGAAGTCGAAAAAAGACGAGCGTCCGTCTATTCTGTTGAGGCGCTTCGTGCGGCGAGTCAGGTGGACAAGATTTATGTGAATCACCCTAGTTTTGCAAGTGCGGTGCACGCGCTGGATCGAATATTTCAGTTGGCACCTGAATTGGATATGCCGCAGGGCATGTTGTTAACAGGGCCGACGGGGTCCGGTAAAACGACTGTGTTCAAGTACTTTTCGAATAGTTTGCCTCCATCGAGTTTTTTTGCGCCAGGCTTTGGAGCTATTTCAATTCGTTGCACCAAGCGACCAAGCGCTGGATTTCTGATCGGAGCACTACTACGTACATACAGATATCCATTCTCGACTGGGACAGGTAAGCAGCTATACGCAAGGCGGGAGGTCGTGTTTGATGCAATCAGAGAGAAGAAGACACGTTTGCTCTTTCTCGATGAGGCTGGTGGTTTGCTAAGCCCTAGGGATAAGCTGGTCGTTGATAACGGTGAAACAGACGTCACAGATTTTCTTCGTGAATTAATGGACACATGCCGAGTTGGGGTTGTGATGGCCACAAAACTGGGCGCAGGGGTTCTAGACACGCTTGACGACGCATTGGCCTCTCGTATTTCAGTTCGACAGTCAATTCAAACGTTCAAGCCGAATGAAGAATGGCAAGGAATGATGAATGCAATAGTCAAGCAGTGCAAAACGTTTGATGTGGGGTTGATTTCAACACCTGGCATTGCGAAAAAACTTAACTTGGCAACCAACGGAAATCTTCGAGGCTTTAAGAGGCTGTTGGCTGAGGCTATTTTGATTGCGTATGACGCAGAAAAGTTTGTCCTCAGTGAGGTAATTTTGGCGAAGGCATTTGTGAGGGTGTACGGTGAACAGGTAGGGAGGCCAAATGTTTTTCAGTGAAGCAACCCTACCTGTTTCGATCGTTCCTTATGACGATGAATCTGGCATTGGGTATTGCTTGCGTTCGATTAGTCGTAACGGGGCCAGTCTTCATGGTCTTCGTAGATTGCTTGGAATAGACAATATTGGACGATTCACAGCACGTCATGCAAGCCATCTAGGCCGAGTCTTTCAGCAGCCATCTCACTGGTTTGAAAAGGCACTCCCGTCGATTGAGAAAACGAGGCCTTATCAACGCGACTGTTATGGGCATCGATGGTTTTCCAAAAACAATCTGCGCTCCCAAAGTCCGCAGGTCTGTGTCCAGTGCATTCACGCAAAAGGCTACTGCCGTGCCGTTTGGGATATGTCAATTGCAAATGTTTGCGTGGAGCATCAGTGTTACTTGATGGACTACTGTGCAAAGTGTCGTAAAACCTTAAGGTGGGATCGTCCAAGAGTCGATGTAGGGCATTGTGGGCATATCTTGTCGTCTGGAGCGTTCAAGAAAGCTCCTGATGCTCTCATAAGGTTCCAAACCTTTCTAGAGAAAAAGTTCGCCATAACTAACACTAAAACTGATCTTGGAGATGCACTCAATTTCTTTGGGTTGGACGCATTGAGCTTGAGCGGCGTGCATGCGATCGTTGCGAGCTTTGGACTTAGAAGTAAGCCCTTCCAAGTCCTTCATTCAACAATACGTACCCGTGAATATCGAACGGATGAGTGGTGTGAATTTGTTAGTCGCGGATTGAACCGTTTGTCGGGTAAAGACTTTTCCGAAGATGGGCTTGGTTATTTGGTCGTTGAAAGCATGCTTGAGCATATGGCTCTCAATCATGATTCTGTGCAAGACCAGCATTTCGCTGTGGCTTTGCTAGAACGCATATTTAATAAAAAGCTAAGGGCTGAGTTGGGTAGCCGACTAGAACGACTAAGCCAGTTGGAGCTGCTTTGAAATGAAAAGCAAAGAAGCCACCTCCGAAAAACGAACCAAACGAAAAGTAAAGTCATTTAGCAAGAACGCAATTTTGTATGGAGTTCCATCCCCAACAGAGTTTGAAAGCCCTGCGTCATGGCTCACTCGTGCCGCTTTATCTCAAGGCGCCTCGCCGCAAGAGTTTTGCAAATTTTTGGGGATCAACTATCGACAGGATCCTGACCTCTGTTTTACGAGGGAGGTGATAAGAAATATTTCAGCAAAGTGTGGGCTCAATCCACGTGCTTTTGACTTCGGACGACACATGTTTACGGGCTTAATGAGCTTCGACAGAAAAGGCGACAGATTTCTTCTGTTTGGCAAAACAGGCGCGCGCTATCGGTATTGTCCTGTTTGCTTGAAAGAACAGACTATCAAGCACTTTCCTGTTCATTGGCGTTTTAAGGCTTGGCGTCATTGCCCTTTGCATGATTGCTTGATGGAGGATCGGTGTCGCTACTGCGGCATGCAGGTTGAATTGCCTGCGCATCTGATGGATGGCGGTCCTGAACAATCGGGAGTGGCATTTCTTCATCAATGCGTAGCATGCGCAAACCCTCTAAGCAAATATTGGCGAAAAGTAACTGGGATTTTGAATAAAGGTGTCTTGGATTGGGATGAGCGAGTTGCGCTCAATCAGGGGCGTGCTGTTTTGGCGGCTGTCTACCAGAGGCGTTTGTACTACTCTGGCATAAATCAAAAATACAGAATGAAGGCGCTCGTCGGTCTGGCGAAGTCAGGGGTGATACCGCATGAAAATTTTCTGTTGGATGCGGGGGAGCTAGAACGACGGTGGGATCAGAAAAAGCTTAAAGATTCAGCGCAATTTGAGGTTGTTTAATGAACTCAAAGTGATGCCGACATCTGACTACCAAATTAAATATGACTCAGTAAATGCAAGCGATTTCGTTCATGGAACTCATGATGGTGAGTTCATTTGCTGCTCACGTGTTTCTTGTCCCAGGTGGTTAATGATTTGCGCTAACCTGCGTCTCTAAAAGATTACAGTGGTGACCCAGTTGCTATAGCCAACAATTTCTGCGTGAGGTGTTTATGTCGAAAGTCTCAGACTTTATTGCTGCTTATCGGAAACAGCAGGAGCCTACTGATCAAACGGTTGCAGAGTATGCAATGGAACTTAGTAAGCCCCTCGACTCCTTTATGCAGCAATTGAGTGAGGCTGGAATAAAGAAGAGTTCCACAGATGAAATTTTGACCCAAGAGGACAAGAATCAACTTCTAAAGCATTTGAAAAAAGCTCATCGTCCTAGAGGAAGACGTATGGGCAGAACCATAACTATCGATGACGAAATAAATAAATTTTTAAGAACGGTAGCAGCTCAAGAGAATGGCGCAGAGTGGGAATTGCTAGAGCGCTTTGCTGCTGAGGTGGTTTGGGGGCAGCCGATTGAGCCGGCGTTGCAAAACGTGGCAAATTTAGTTTGTGCAAAAGCTGTCTTAACTGGAGCGCTTCCTCTTCGACGAAGAGGGCGGCCCGAAAGTGATGAAATTAAAGAGCTAGGTTTAAATGTGACTCAAGAGTATTGGTTTATGCGTGACTCAGGTCATAGTTATCAAGAAACCGTTAATCAGTTGGCACTCAAGCATCACAAAGACGAACGACATTTGATGCGGATGGTTGAAAAGCACAAAAGCGAAGTCGGTCTAACCTTGGAGGATCGGCAGAGACGCAGGCGTTGGGTTCAAACAATGCAAAAAATCTATTCCTCTTCTGAAGCTTACGAGGCGCATCTAGCACCTATTTTTAAAGAGCAAATGCCTGTTCCTGATTTTTCTTCGGAGGATTACATCGAGCATCTTGATGAAATGATCCGAACCCATGTCGACACTTTAAAGCCACTGACAAAAAAGATTTGATATTTATCGCCAGTGACATCTATCGCGGAAAGCTTGAACATCGCTATGTTGATTGACAGAAAGGTAGAACAACATGGCAGCTAGGGAAACAGATTCACCAGCCCTTAAATCCGTAGAACTATTGCGGCTGTTTGCAAAAGATGGAGTCGTAGTTCGACTTACAGTTTTTGGTGGACTCGTTTGTGCAGAGATCGCCATGCGTGCAATCAGCTCTTTACCGCGAGTTGGAGTCCTTCTCACACTGCTTTGCGCACATCTAATCCAGAAGATCTGAGGCAGCTACGCAAAATTTTTCATCCTTTGAAACAGTTGACGATTGGGTGGGCAAAAATTCAAAACTTAGCTGTAAAAGTACCCGAAAATTCAAGACTTAGCTGTAATTCACTTCAGCAGTTGCGCGTACGGTTAAGCTAAGTCCTTGAATTTATTAAAAGACCAATCCCAAACTTAAATAGAATCGACACATGAAAAAAGCACCGGCGCTGCGGTGCTTTTAAGGGACATGGCGCATGGCGCCGTGCATTGGCAGTGATTATTCGCTGCGGCTTTGCGCGCAACGGATGTCCGCCATGACGCGGTAGTCGGTC
>ERZ650301.114-NODE-114-length-18881-cov-4.049612_pt1 | contig 18881 bp, 4 predicted proteins | sample MGYA00376237_ERZ650301 | MGnify/ENA primary metagenome ERZ650301 (study PRJEB26733, sample SAMN07839255) | wastewater metagenome | biome: small river; feature: stream; material: water | place: USA: North Carolina | collected 2016-04-05 ...
CCGCAGATGGCGTGAATTTCGCCGCGCTCGACGGTTAGAGAAACCTTGTCGAGGGCAATAACGCCTGGGAAAGTCTTTGTGATGGAGCGCATCTCGAGGATGTTTGTGCCCATGTTATCCCTGCTTACTTCTTTGTCTGGGTGGTGATTTTGTTGCGGAACCTAGTTGAATCTTATGTTGCTTTATTGCTTAGTTAGTGAGAACCGGTGGAGTGGTCTCCCACTCCACCGGCCCCCTGATACCTATTAGGAATTAACCTAGGTCTGCTTCCTTGATGTAGCCAGAGTCAATCAACAATTCCTTGTAGTTGTCCTTGGTAACGATGTAAGGAGTTAGTAGGTAAGAAGGAACAACCTTCACACCGTTGTCATAGGTCTTGGTGTCGTTGGTCTCTGGAGTCTCACCCTTTAGGATGGCCTCCGCCATTGCAACGGCAACCTTAGCTAGTTCACGGGTGTCCTTGAAGATGGTCGAGTACTGCTCGCCAGCTAGCATGGCCTTTACCGATAGAACTTCAGCGTCCTGACCAACGATGGTTGGTAGGTCGGCAGCAGCGTAACCACCATCGGTTAGAGCTGCGATGATGCCGCGGCTTAGACCGTCGTATGGTGAAAGAACACCGTTAACCTTTGCGCCATCAGCGTATGAGCCAACAAGGATGTCTTCCATACGCTTCTGAGCTACAGCGCCGTCCCAACGTAGGGTTGCTACCTTCTCGAAGGCAACCTGACCCGACTTAACAACAAGAACCTTCGAGTCGATTAGTGGCTGTAGAACAGACATTGCACCGTTGAAGAAGAAGGTTGCGTTGTTGTCATCTGGTGAACCAGCGAACAACTCAACGTTTAGTGGGCCCTTTGCGTTTGGACCATCAGCTGAGGTTGACTCCTCTGATGCGTAAACGCCCATGCCAACTAGCATCGAGGTTGCCTGCTGTACGCCGACCTTGAAGTTGTCGAAGGTTGCGTAGTAGTCAACGTTCTTTGAGTCACGGATCAAGCGGTCGTAAGCGATAACTGGAACGCCTGCGTCAGCAGCTGACTGTAGAACGTCGGTTAGCTGAGTACCGTCGATGGCAGCAATGATAAGAGCCTTTGCACCCTTAGTTAGCATGCCCTCAAGCTGGGTAACCTGGGTTGGGATGTCGTCTTCTGCATACTGAAGGTCAACTGAGAAGCCGTCGGCCTCTAGAGCTGACTTGATGCTGTCACCGTCTGAGATCCAACGGGTTGATGACTGGGTAGGCATTGAAACGCCGATAAGACCTCCGGCGGTTTCTGCAGCTGGTGCACAGCCGGTTAGGCCAGCAACAACAAGAGCACCTGCGGCGGCGATGCCGAGTACTTTCTTGAACATGTGTTTCCTTTCGGGATTATTTGTGGACTTTAGGTTGGTACAAGATTTTGAGCCGCGTCCATCTCGGTTCAAAAAGTTTTTACGCTCTGAGTCTGCCACCAAATGTGAGCGATAACTAAACAAATGGTTTCGACTCAAAAACGTTTTGATAACAGTTGTGTAGCGCTGTTCGTTATTTAATGAGAAACCTCTCGTTTTAGCGCTTTTAGGCGCTTCATAACGTCGTTGGCGCCACGGCCAAAGTAGTCGTGCAACAGCAGATACTCGGCATATAGGCGGTCGTATTGCTTGGCCCGGGTTTCATCTGGTTGGTAAACGCCGCGGTTCGATTTGCCCATTACCTCGGCGGCTTCGCGAATGTTTGGGTAGGCGCCGGCGGCAACGGCCGCGTGAATTGCGCTGCCAAGGGCCGGGCCTTGGTCTGAATCGATTGTTGAAAGCGGCAAGCGAGTGATGTCTGAGTAGGCCTGCATGAGGAACTTGTTCTTGAGCAAACCACCGGCAACGATGAACTCGGTAACCGGAACACCGCTGGCCTGGAAGGTCTCGACGATCTTGCGAGTGCCGAAGGCGGTTGCCTCGAGAAGTGCACGGTAGATCTCTTCAGGGCGAGTGGTGAGTGTGGCGCCCAAAACCAAACCGGAGAGCTCGTGGTCTACCAAAACCGAACGGTTGCCAGAGTGCCAGTCGAGCACGATTAATCCGTGACCACCTATTGGCTCGTCGGCGGCTAGATCGGTTAGGTACTGGTGAATGCTCTTGTCAGCTTTTTCGGCGGCCACAAAGTATTCGCCAGGCACCTGGTTGTTTACGTACCAGGCAAATATGTCGCCAACGCCCGATTGGCCGGCTTCGTAGCCGTACAGGCCCGAGACGATTCCGCCGTCGACCACGCCACACATGCCCGGCACCTCGGTGAGAATGCTGCCGTTCATTACGTGACAGGTTGAGGTACCCATGATGGCAACCATTTGGCCAGGCTCGGTTGCGCGTGCAGCCGGTGCGGTTACGTGTGCGTCTACGTTGCCAACTGCAACAGCGATGCCCTCTGGCAATCCGGTCCAGGAGGCTGCCTCGGCAGTTAGGCCGCCGGCACGCTGACCCAGCTGGCCAATCTCGTGAGCCAATTTGTCCTCAGCAAAGCCGGCAAAGTCTGGGTTCAAAGCCCCAAAGTACTCGCGGCTCGGGTACTGGCCATCCTGCAGGTTACCCTTGTAGCCGGCGGTGCAGGCGTTACGAAGGTAGCTGCCGCAGAGCTGCCAAATGATCCAGTCGGCGGCCTCAACAAAGTGATCCATGCGGTGGTAAAGCTCTGGGTCTTCCTCAAGCAGTTGCAAGCCCTTGGCCAACTCCCACTCCGATGAAATCTGCCCGCCGTAACGCGGCAACCAAGATTCGTTGTGCTGACGAGCCAGCTCGTTGATGCGATCGGCGTGCGGTTGGGCCGCGTGGTGCTTCCAAAGTTTTACGAATGCGTGCGGGCGGGTGCGGTACTCATCGAGTTCGCAAAGCGGGGTGCCATCGGCAAGCACCGGCAAAATTGTGCAGGCGGTGAAGTCGGTGGTGATGCCGATTACCTGGGCTGGATCGATTCCGGCAACCTTGACCGCGGCCGGAACGGCGTTCTTTAGAACGTCAACGTAGTCTTGCGGAACCTGCAGCGCCCACTCTGGCGGCAGGGCGGCCCCGCCGAAATCGCTAGAAAGCGCGGTGTCCATCACAGAGTGCGGGTACTCGAATACCGCAGAACCAAACTCAACACCATCGGATACTCGCACCACAAGGGCTCGCCCCGAAAGGGTTCCGTAGTCGACACCAATTACAAACTGGTCGGTTGAGTTTTGTTGTAATGCCACGTTGCACACTCTCTTATCTAGAAGCCGATGAATCTATGTTAGCGATAACAATGCCGGTGTTGGAACAATCCAAGTAAAAATCGAATAACGGTTATTTGGCTGGTGCAGTTACCGATCGGCGAACCACCAGCGCCGGCACGATTTGCTCGCGGCGGATGCTTTCGGCACCGTTGAGTTCATCGAGAAGCAGAGCCACTGCCCTGCGGCCAACCTCGTGAAAGTTCTGACGAATGGTGGTTAGCGGTGGGTCGAAGTGAGCGGCGTCTGGCAAATCATCGAAGCCAATGACGCTAATGTCTTTTGGCACCGAGATGCCGGCCTCGCGGAATGCATGAAGCAGCCCCAAAACCATGTGGTCGTTGGCAACAAACACCGCGGTGAAATCTAAGTTGAGCGAACCAAGGCGCTGGCCAACGCGATAGCCGGTGTCTGAAGACCAGTCGCCGCGCTGCAAGGGCAAGACCTCTAGCTTGTGTGCGCGAAGTTCATCTTCGTAACCACGGATGCGCTCTTCGGCCTCGACCCAACCCTCGGGGCCGGTGATGTGCAGCACGCGCTTGTGGCCAGCCTCGATGAGGTGCCGAACGGCAATGCGAGCGCCCGAATAGTTGTCGACCGCGGCCGAGAAGACATCGCTGCGGTTGGTTGAATCAACGGTAACCAGCGGCAGGTTCAGTGACATCTCTTTGGCTACATCTAGCACGGCAACCTGAGGAGCGATTACAACGAGTGCTTCGACGCCAAGTTCGAGAAGCTGGCCGAGACCGGCCGCAATTGAATCGCGCGATGAGCCGTTTACGCTGGTGGCAACGGCCATGTAGCCGGCATCTCTGGCTTCGTGCTCGATTGCATACATGAGGCTGGTTGGGCCAAACTGGCCGGTGTCTGAGGCCAGCACGCCGAGCAGCTTGGTGCGCGCGGTGGCCAGGCTTCGGGCGGCACGGTTTGGTCGGTAGTTCAGCTCGGCCATGGCGGCAACAACTTTGTCGCGGGTTACCTGGCTAACGCTTTGGTTGTCATTGATTACGCGCGAAACCGTTTGGTGCGAAACGCCGGCAAGCCGCGCAACGTCATACATGCTCGCTGCGCGATTGGTTTCGACTGGTTTTGCCATGAACAAAGCCTAGAACTTTTCTTGGGTTAGAAGTGCTGCGATTTTTTGCGGTTGCGGTTTAGGCGCCTGGTCAAGAACCAAACGCCGGCACCGATTGCTACCAAGCCCGATGCCACTGCGATTCTTAGGGCCGGTGAATCGATCTGGCTTGGAATGAGGGGTTGCTGAACCGGCTTTGGTGCGGTGCCATCGACGCCGTTGGTGTTGGCCGGGTCGCCATCGCTAAAGTTTTCAACCCCATCACCATCTATGTCGTCGTCGAGCCCGTTAACGATTCCATCGCCGTCGAGATCTGAATCCTCGTTGTTGATAATGCCGTCACCATCGGTGTCTATCTGAGTGGTTGCCACCGGGTCTGGGTCTTCTGCGGCGTGCGAAGAGTTTGGATTAGGCGGAAAAACCGCAAGCAAAATGGCCAGCATAATTGCGGCGAGCCCGGCAAAAACTACACCCCAGCGCAACCCACGCCCGAACAGTTTTGATTTTGAAATCACAATGTCAACTAGATTACGCCAGCAATCTTAAGTGTGATCAAAAGCATGATCACACCACCGATGCGGTAGACCCACTTGGCCTTTGGCGTACGAATCCAGCGCTCTTCGCCAGGGTTCCCCTCGCGACCAAACATGTGCAGCAAACTGAGCGCCAGCATTGGAATTGGCAGCAACGCGAATGACCAGAGCACAAGGTCTGGGGTGTTGCCAAGCATCCATCCAACAACGGTAGTAGTGGCATTTGCCACTAGAAGTGTTAGGGCAAGCCCAGGAATACCGTTTGGCATGATGCGCCAAAGCAACGGAGAGTTCTTGAATTTATCGGAGTAGAAACCGATTAGGTTTGGCAGCACGAATAGTGCGCTACCAAGCCAAACGCGCCAGTCGTTGCCCATCAATGCTGCCGTTACGAAGATGAAGACGGCAAGACGAATGACGAGCGAAACCCAACGTTGGGATGCATGGGTATCAGCCACAAGTGACGGGTGCAGGTAGTCGAGGCGACGCGGGAAGATTCGCGCCGAGGCCTCTTCGGCAATAACGCGAACCATAACGGCCGCGGCGATTGCAAGCGAGAAGTCGGTTACGTGGTTGGCAACCGGAAGTGTGACGCCCGCAAGCGCTGGCAAGGTGCTGATCATGGCCGAGGTGGTCCAACCTGCAATAAACGGAAGCACGCCGAGGTCAACCAGGCGCTCCCACCAGTAGACATCGCCTTTCTCAGGAACCTTGCGGAAGGCACGGAACGAGTTTGCCAAAAGTGCCGGGCCGTACCCAACGATGATGACACCGAGCAGCATTCGAATATCGTTTAGGTCACTGAAGCCGTGCACTAGCAACGCACCGACAACAAAGATTATGGTTCCCAGCGCACCGGCAAAGGTGTCGAAAATTCCGATAACGGCGATGGCTAGGAACAGCTGCCAAACCGGTGGCTGCAGGTTATCGCCATTGCTAACCAGCGAGGTGATTGCAATTGCAGCAGCAGCAATCGACGGCAGCATCGCAAACGAGCCGAAGGCAGCACGCAGATAAGCGCCGTCTTCGAGGATGCGTGTGACCAGAGGTGAGAACTTGCCGGTTGCCACGGTGAGAGTTACCGATGGCTTGTCAAGGAAGGTCATGAACTTGCGCTTCCACAACTTCCAGCGGTCACCGCGGCCACGACGACGGAGACGATACTCCTCGTGCGCTGCATCGATGTTAGCAATCGAACCGGCATCGCCACCAGATGAAGAGCCGCCACCAGATGAACCGGCCGAACCAGCTGCACCCGCAGCACCTGCCGCTGCGGCACCGGCTGCAGCGGCCGCTGCGGCAGCCGCAACCGAAGCTGCAACTGCGGCAATCTTGCCGGTGGTTTCGGTAAGCGCCTGAATACCCTCTTCACTTGCCAATGGGTCAAACGGAACAGAAGGTGCGTCGTCGTCGCCGCTGGCACCAATGCCCGGGTTAGCCACTGGCTCTCCAGGATTAATCTCTGGGATAACTGGAATTACCGGAACCACTGGCTCGGCTGGGCCGGCGTTGTTGTCGGTTGGCAGCGGGCCAGGAGTAGGCGAGCTAGTGCTTGCTGGCTTTGGCGTTTCGGAAGCAGAGGACGAAGCCTTTGGACTTGCCGACGGTTTAGCCGTTGCCGAGGCCGAAGGCTTTGCGGTTGGCTTCACCGAAGGCTTTGACGTTGGCTTAGGCGTTGGCTTAGGCGTTGGCTTAGGTGATGCCGATGCACTTGGGCTGGCCGAAGGCGATGGGCTAACCGATGGGCTTGGGCTGGCCGAAGTTGGTGCAGGTGCCGGTGGAGCCGGCGGGGCTGGTACCGCGTGCGAGGCAAGCGAAGCCGAACTTAGGCCATAGAGGTTTCGAGCAATAATTTGCACCGCGTAAGTCTTGCCAGCAACCAGTGAATCAAGTTGGCACTCGTAAGGCGCGTTGGCAACCACGATGCATTTAACCTCGTCGTCTACCTTAACTTTGTAGTCAATAACCGGGCTACCACCGTCTGCCGTTGGGGCAGACCAGGTGATCCAAAGCTTTGAAGCTACCGGGCGAAGAAGCACGCGCGCCGGCGCCTCTGGAACACCAAAGCCGAGTTGCACACCGTTGGTGGTGTTTGTAGTGATTGGAATCTGAACACCATCGGTGAAGGTGACCACACGAATCTTGTAACCAAGCGCAGGCGATGCGGCAACCGGCTGAACTACCGATGCTCGGCGCAGAGTTAGCTGGCCGGCTGCTGCGGCATTGAAACGAGCGGTGCGCAACGAGGCAGCGGTGATTGAGCTGAGGTTGTTCACCGTTGCCGAAGTCGCGGTTGGGTCGATAACGATTGCGCTGGCCGGAGTGCTGTCGGTGAACTCCGTGCCCGCAGGAATTACCTGAACCTCGTAGCGATCAAACTCGCTGGCGAAGACGGTGTCGCTAGCCGCGTTGACAGCTGGCACAGTCCAGTTGACAACGAGGTCGTCGGCGTTGCTGGCTGTAGCAGATAGCGAATTAACCGCGTAAGGCGCATCGAGTGGAGTTTGCGGAGCCGAGGTGTTTGAGAAGTTGCCTCGGCCGGCCGCTGTGATGGCAACAACCTTGGCGGTGTACTGCTCGCCATTCTGTAGGTCGATCACGGTACAGCTGAGCGGGCTATTGGAAATGTCACAAGCAGAGTTTTTGTACACGTTGCCCAGGGTGTCGGTCGCGATTAGCTCGTAGCCGATGATTGGCAAACCGCCAGTGTAGCTAGGCGCAGTAAAGGTTGCGGTGATTGACTGACTGGCCGATGACACCGAGTAGATGTATGGCGAGCCGGCGAGGTCGGCAGCAACCATGAACGAACGCAGAACCGGTGAGGCTGGTGCGTAACGAGTATTACCAGCCTGGGTTGCCTCAATCTCACAGAGGCCAACACCGGTGATGGCAACCTTGCCGAAAGCGTTCACCGAACAGGCCACGCTGGTGCCGCTAACGGCAAACGCAACATCTAGACCAGAGTTCGATTTCGCGTCAACGAAGAATGCTGGCGAACCGAATACTCGATCTTCGATTGCGGTGAAGGCAATCGACTGGTTGAGCACGCTGACACGAATCGACTGGGTGGCCGACGCCACGGCGTAGGCGTCGCTTCCTGCTTGAGTTGCAATTACCTCGCACAATCCGGCAGCCAAGAAGTTGATCTTGGCCGGGTTCACGGTGTCGAAGGCACAGGCCGATGTTGCGCTGTTGGTTGAGAGAGTGAATACAACTGCGCCACCGCTGGTTGCTGATGCGGTTGGAATGTAGCTGCCGTTTACATCTGGGTACATTGGCACGGTAGAGCCGAACGCCACGTTTTGCTCTTGCTTTAGAACCGTGATGCTCTGGGTTACATCTACAACCAAGTAGTTGTTCGAGGCGGCCTTCACGCCTCGAATTTCACAGATGCCGTTTGCCGCGGCGGTAAGCACATTGCCCGTGATGCTGCATCGAGTGTTACCAGCCGAGACCACCTGGTAGGTGAGCGCGCCGGAGCCCGAACCACCGGTTGCGAGCAGCGGGATGCTGCCCACCAAAAGGCTGTTCGAGCTGGCCATTGCCAGCGGCCTCTGAGCAATCTTGTTGACCGTGATGGTCATCGGTGCCGACGATTCTTCTAGGTAGTTGGCATCACCGAGGCGCTTTGCGGTAAGCACACAGGCCGAACCTGCATCGCCCGGGATGACGGTGTTTGTGCCAACGATTAGGCGGCAGTCACCGGTTGCAGTGTAGGTGATGGCACCGGTACCCGAACCGCCGGTTGCGGCGGGCTGCAACGTTGACAGGTAGTTGACGCTGGCGGCTGAGGTAATGGTCACAGCAGCCTGGCGAGCTTTCGAAATCACCAAATCGGCTTCGGCGTAATTGGCCTGGTAATAGGTATCTGCTCCAACATCGACCCGAACGGAACAGGTACCAACGCCCGTTACCGTGACATCACCGGTGGTGGCGTCTAGAACACATATTGTGTCTAACGAATCGGTGGTGAAGCTAACGGCCGAACCTAGGCTGTCGGTGCTGAAGGTTGGGTGCAGAACTAGGTTTGGCGAGTAGTCAACTGCGTTTCGTGCCCCGCCGGTTGGTGTGTAACTGAGGCTTGCACCGGCAACCTTAGACACAGTGAAGGCGTTCGAGTTAACTGCAGTTAAGTTGGTGCCGCGCCAAACGGCGTTGAACACCAAACGGTATGAGGTGCCCGGGAAGCCAGAAACCTTAAGGCCTGTGAAGTCGACCAAACCGTTGTCTGCGGTGAGTTCAACCTGACCCGCTACAGCACCGGTGATGTCATTCAAAATACTGGCGACGACCACGGTTTCGTCATCGGTGCTGGCAAGGTTATGGAACCGGTCACGAACCTCGAGAGCAGGCTGGTTGGCAAGCAACTGACCGGTTAGACCGCCCGTCACAGCTGCACCGCGCATGGCAAGTTCGGCCGGAGCCGCGTGAGTAGGCGCGAAGGCGTTTGATGCCGCCGAGGTTACCGAGGTAGCACCGGCGGTACCCGCGAAGGTTAGGCGGTAGCTTGCACCCGGGGTGCCGTTAAAGGTTAGGTTGGTGAAGTTAACTACACCCGCCACTGCCCGAACAGTCTCGTTGGTAAGAGTGCCGCCAGTGCCCGAGCTAATCGTTGCAGTTACGTCGGTGACGCTATCCGAGATGGCAAGGTTTCCATCGAGGTCTTGCAGCTCAAGAACCGGCGCCACATTGAAGCGCTCGGCGAGAGGGCCAACCTGTGGCTGGGTGCGCCAAACTAGAGCGCTAACTGCAGCGTGGGTCACACGGAACGCTTCAGACTCGACGGCAACAAGATTGCCCGAGTCAAAGCGGAGCTTGTAATCGACGGTTGAAAGACCACGCATGTAGAGGTTACTGAAGGTCGCAACACCGTTTGCAACTGTGGCTTCGATAGCAACCGAGTTGCCGGAAACCACGCGGGTTAGAGTGCCGCGAGTGCCGGCCGAAATTCGAGCAGCAATAACCGTGCTGCTGTCTTGGGTAACGGTGTTACCAAAGCTATCGACGATTCGAACCACCGGCTGAGTGGCAAGTGCTGCACCATTTTGAGCACCAACCGGCTGAGCCGACACGAGCACGCGAACTGGCGCTCCCGGGACGACGCGCACGTTGCCCGAGTTGATCGAGGTGAGCGGTGTTGAATCGAAAGTGAGCTGGTAATCGGTGGCCGGGGTGCCGGTGAGAGCTAGGTTACTGAACGTTGCCAGACCACCTGAAACTGATGCAGTGAACACACCAGGGTCAGCGGAGTTGGTGAGCGTTGCGCCGGTGGCCGAAGCTGTGACTGAACCGCTGTAGTTTTCAACGCGGTTGCCGAACTCATCTTGAATCTCGATGATCGGCTGGGTAGTCAAATCGGTGCCGGTAGCATTGCCGCCCTGAGGCTGCCGGTGAACGGCCAACTTGGTAGCGGTTGCGTAAGTAACCGAGAAGCTGGCAGTTGGTTCAACAGCCGAGCCGATAACGGTGGCGCCAATTGTCGATGCGAAATCGAGCTTGTATAGACCAGACGGCAGGGCAACAACCTGCAAGCCCGCAAAGTTAGCAACACCAGCAACAAAAGTCTTCGATGTGTTGCCACGGATGAACTCGAGGCTGTTGTTGATTGCAGGTGCGCCTGCAGGACCCGACTTAAGGATTCGCGCGGCAACCGAGTCGGTGTTGTTCGAGGTAACCACGTTCTCGTATAAGTCGCGAAGTTCAACCGTGGGTTGGCCCGCTAGGTTAGCACCGCTCGAGTTACCACCGGTTGGGCTACTGGTAACCGTTAGGTGGTGAGCCGCTGCATGGGTTACCTGGATAGCCGCTGCGGTTGCTGGGTTCTGACCGATTGTGAATTCGAGGATGTAATCCTGGTTTGGTAAACCAAACAGGGCAAGGCTCGTGAATGTTGCCACGCCGTTTACCGCAGCAACTGCCGTGCCAGGCGTATTGGCTACGGTGTGGCCAGCCAAGCGGGCCGCTGAACCATCGGCAAGAGTTGCACCCGCCGCGCTGGCAATCGAAACAATAACTACGTCGTTGGAATCTTGCACCTTATTACCGGAGGCATCCTGAACCTCGAGTGCCGGCTGCGTGGCCAAGGCGCTGCCGGTTGCGTTTCCGCCGGCAGGTGCAACGGTGAGCACAACGCGGTCGGAGTAACCGTAGCCAATGGTTATGCCGGTTTGAGTTGCCGCACTAATGCTTGAGTTCGAGATTGAGAAGGTCAACTTATAGGTGTTGGTATCGCGGCCGGTGATTCCCAACGTAGTGAAGGTTGCCACACCGCCAGATGCCTGGCGCTGGCTGCCACCATTAGTGCTGGCTACGCCAACTGTTGGCGCGGTGATGGTGGCGTTGGCACGAATTGTGAGGTTGTTGCTAGGGCCGGAGGTAACCGTATTTTCGTAGCGGTCTTTAATGGCCACAATCGGTTGAATGCTGAATGCGTCGCCGGCTCGGCCGCCTGAGGCTTCCTGAGTTACTACGAGGTGGGTTGCATCGTTGTGAATAACGCTAACCGAGCTTGAAACACCCGAGGTAAGTGCTGGGTTTGGCGATGCAGTGGCGAAGTCGAAGGTGTAATTTACTCCCGGTGTACCCACCAAAACTACGCCCGCAAAGTTTGCAATACCGCCAACAAAGTTTGCGGTGGTAACGCCTTCGGTTAGGTTGCCGCCGGCACCACTCTTAATTCGAATTGTGGCGGCACCGGAGTTGGCGGTGGTAACCAGATAGTTGTCTTGGTCGAGCAGCTTAACAATCGGTTGAGTTGGCAAGACGTTACCGGTCTTGGTTGTGGATGAATCTGCTTCAACGGAGGCCGGCGAACGAACGATTACCAACTGCGTTGCATCGCCCGGGTTTATGGTGAATGCGTTTGAGGTTACCGTGGCCGAATTGCTAACCAACTTGAACTTAACCTGATAGCCAGAGGCTGGGGCAGCGTTAAAGGAAAGGCCGGTGAAGGTTACGGTACCCGACGCAGCAGTAACCGCAGCGCTTTCAGCACCAACCGAGCTTCCCGTTGAATCGAATAGTTGGGCAGTAACGGTTGAACTGCTGTCGGCTGATGCGTGGTTACCCCAGGCATCGCGAAGCACCGCGGTAAGGTCGGCCGCGAAGGCATCACGGTTTTTCACCGTGCCTGGCTGCTGGCCAACAGTGATGGCAACTGCCGAACCGGCATTCATATCGATCGGCTGGGTTGTGGAGATCTGGTTGCCGGCAAATGTTATTGCGTACTTGAGGGTTAGGCCATTGGCGGCAAGACCTTCAATACCCAAGCCGTTGCCATCAAAGTTTGCCACACCGTTAGTTGCAGGTTTTGTGGTTAGGCCAAGCAAGACGCGGTTAGTCATCGAAGCCGTTACGGTTAGGCCGCTATTGGCTACCGTGTTCGCGGCCGAGTCTTGAATGGTAATAACCGGCTGGGCACTGAATGCAGCACCAGCGTTTGAACCAGCGGCAGGCGAAGTTACCGCGAGCGCCGTTGGATCGCCATAAGTAATGGCAACCGAGTTTGTGGTGTCTTTGGTGAAGCCATCGATGGCTAGTGCGCTGTTTGCCGCAGTAAAGCGCAGACCATAGCTACCCACCTTGGCACGCAAAACCAGATTGCTAAAGGTAACGCGTGCGTTTGAATCAGAAGTCGCCGAGGTGCCCGTTATCTGCAGAACATCGTTGTTTGCCGGCTGAACTGCTGCTGAAACCGAAGTGGCCGCACCAACCACAGCTGGGTTATCAAATTCATCTTGAACTTCAAGAACCGGTGCCGGGCTGAGTGCAACATCGTTCTTGGCGCCAGTTGGCTCGGTTACCCAGGCAAGGTGGTGCGGTGCGGCGTTGGTAGTCACGAAGTCGTTTGAAGATATTGCACTTAAACCGGCAGCAGTGAAGCGAATCTTGTGGGTGCCAACCTTGGTAAAGCTAAGGCCGGAGAAGGTGACCAAACCGTTCGAAGGTGCAACTGCTGTCTTGGATGAGTCAATTACATTCGGCAGCAAACCAGTCTCAATTAGTTCAGGCTTAATTGTTTTGCTGCTAGCAACATCGAGAACGCGGTTGTTGTATGCGTCTAAGAATTCAACCTTCACGACCGGGCTAAAGGCTTCGCCGGCAACGATGTTGCTAGGGCCGGCAACCGCATTGATGCTGCTTTCGACACCAGCGGCTACGGCAATGCTCTGGGTTACCGCAGTAAAACCAGTTATGCCTGCCGGCGCGGTTGCCGCAAAACTAAGGCTGTAACTGGCCACGACACCTTCGAACTTTAGGCCGGCAAAAGTTGCCACACCGGCCGAGGCATTGATGCTGGTGGTACCAGCAAGGTTGGCACCGGTGTGTTGGGCGGCGTTGTAGTTGGCTGCCGAGGTAGAAACCTCGATTGTTGCCGAGGCGTTTGCGCCGGTTTTTACCAAGTTGTCATCGGCGTCAAGAATTCGAACCGTTGGCTGATCGCCAAACGCGATGCCGGCCTTGGCCGAGTTTGCCTCAGCAAACAGCTCGAGGTGCGTGGCCACGCCGTGGGTTAGTTGAATGTCTTGCTGGGCGCTGGTCAGATTCGCCGATTCGAAACTCAGCGTGATCAAACCCGCTGTTCCCTGAAGCCCAAGCGGCTCACTGGCAAAGTTGGCAATTCCACCAACGGCATTCATCTGTGTGTGCACACCGGTTACGATTGCCGTGTTTGCCGTCACATTGATTAGCGCTGTTGAGGTAGTCACCAGGTTGCCAGAAACGTCATGCACTTCAATGATTGGCTGGACAACAAACGCCGCACGGTTTACCGCTGTCGCAGCCGGGGTTGCAACAAAAAGTTTGGTTGCGGGCCCCGCCTCGAGGCTAATGCCTTGGGCAACCGATATCTCGCTAGGTGAAGTGATCTTGAATGTGAGCGTATAGGTAGTCGCGGAACCAGTTAGCTTCAAACCCTTGCCAGCGAAGTCGGCAATACCGGCAGCCGAACGAACCACCTTCGTACCGGTAAAAGCTGCTGAACCAGAAGCTGAAACAGTCACATCTTGCGCAGCATCGGCTCCGGTCTCTACCGGGTTGCCATCGCGGTCAAGAATGGTGATTTTCGGCTGGGTACCAAAAACTGCGCCATTGGTAAAGCCTGCCGCCGGAGTTGTGGTTTCGAGTTGATAAGGCGAACCGTGCGTGAGTTGGAACGTTTGCGAATCTGGGGCAAGGCCGGTCGAGGTAAATGTGAGAGTCTTTGAACCAACCTGGCCGTGTTTGCTTAGACCGCTGAATGTTGCCACACCTCCGACGGCGTCAACCGAAGCAGTGCTGCTGAGAGTGGCGCCTGTAAGCGCAATCTGGATGGTTGCGGTCGAGGATGTAACGGTATTACCAAACGAGTCTTGAACCGTCACCTCAGGGCTCACGCTGAAAGCTTCGCGGTTTACAAAGCCGTCAGCTTGAGTAGTGATGGCAAGCTTGGTTGCCACACCAAATGCAAGGGTGATGCCCTGAGTCTTGGTGATTTCGACAGGCGAAGTGACCTTGTAGGTGAGCGTGTATCCTCCGACTGCACCCTTGAGCGAAAGACCAGAGTCAACAAAATCGGCAACACCGGCTACCGCAGGCACCGATTTTGTACCGCTGAAAGTACCAGAGCTCGCACTGACCACCACATTCTGTGTTGAAGCTGCGCCGGTCTTTACCGTGTTGCCATCGGCATCTTGAATGGTGATCTTTGGTTGAACACTAAACGCTGCATCGCTGGCAAAGCCGCTGGCCGAGCGAGTGATTTCTAGCTGCGTTGCTGCACCGTGGGTTAGAACTAGTGGCTGTGAATCGGTGGTGAGGTTGCCTGACGAGTATGTGAGGGTGTAATCGCCGGCGGCACCGCTTAGCTTTAGCCCACTAAAGGTTGCACTACCGGCACTGGCGGTTTCGGTGATGTTGGTGGCCAAAACTGCACCAGCAGATGCAGAAACCGAAATGGTTGCAGCAGCGCTAGAACCAGTATTTACCAGGTTGTCGTAGGCATCGTAGATTTTCACCGTTGGCTGAACGCCAAAGGCAATGCGGTTTACTGCACCCGAAGCCTCGGTAGTTGCGACCAACTTGTTGGCATCACCGTGGGTCAGGTTAATCGAAGCTTGAGCCTTAGATATTGAAACCGGAGTGGTAATCGAATAACTGATGGTGAAGGTTTGGCTGGTAGAACCGGCGATTCCAAGGTCGCTAAATGTGGCCGTTCCATTGATTGCTGTTGCAGTTCGACTGCCAACCAGATTTCCGGTGCCAGAAGTCAAGGTCGCTGTAACAACAGCCGAGGCACCGGGATCAAGTTGCACGAGGTTGTTGCCGACATCTTCGATTCGAATCACCGGCTGAATTGAGAACGCCTTGCCAGCAGCCATGGTTCCGCCGGCAGCTTGTGAAATAACAAGGTGGTCCGGATCTCCGGCCGCTACAGCGTAGGTGCCAGAGTCGGCAGTCGACGTTCCAGTAATTGCGGTAGAGCTCGAGGTGAGCTTGGCAGCAAAATCTAAGTCGTAGCTACCTGGGCTGCCGGTTATTTTGAGGTTGTTGAAAGTAGCTACACCGTTTACCGTGACAACCGAAGTGGTACCGGCCAAGGTTCCCGAGCCAGTTGAACTTGGGTCGAGTGTGGCGATTACGGTGTAGGCGTTGTGAAGCGTGTTTTTTGACACGAGTGCGTTGCCGTACTCATCTGTAATTGTTGCAACCGGAGGCGGGTCGAAGGCAATAGCCATGAATTGGTCTGAGGTTGAAACGTTAACTGCTGGCACCGCGGTAACCGAAAGATTGTAACCGGTACCAAATTTTGCCGGGATGGTGTCTACGGTGGCCGGGGTGTAACTTCCAGAACTCTGGTTGAAACTTACGGCGCCACCGGTAGCCGCCAAGGCGAGGTTGCCGGTCAGCACGTTTCCTCCGCCGAAGGTAATTGTGCCGCCCGCGTTGATACCCAAGTTGGCAACAGCAATTGAACCTGTGCCGGTTTGGGTAATGTTTCCGGCACCTCGAATAGCCAGGCTAGGCACCTGGTTCGAAGCAAGGGTAATTGGTACAGATACGTTCACATTGCCCGCATACGAGAGGCTTCCGATGCGCAAAACCTTGGCGGTGATGCGGTCTAGCTCCGCGTCTGTCAATCCAAGCAGAGTGGCTGAATCGGCAGCGCCAAGATCGATGTTCTTGCCCACACTCTTCGGTGCGATGGTCACGATTCCACCGGTTGTGTTGGTAGTCGTTAGCGCAGCGCCCAAGATCACCTGATCGGCACTGATCGTGATGTCTTTGTTCGTTGTGGTTAGCGCATTTGTGTTGCTAAAGGTTGAACCAGAGTAGGTAATTGCATCGCCGGTAGAGGTGACGGCAGCAGTGGTGCTCAGAGTAGCGCCATAAATGGTGATCGGGCCGGCAATCGAGATCGCAGAATCTATAGTGACGTCGACGTTGTTGGTGGTTTTACCAATACGCAATGATTTGGAGTTGCTGGCAACCGTGAACACATTGGTAATAGCTGACGAGAACCCAGTTGAGTCGGTCGGCGACTCAAATACCTTGTCACCGGTGCCGTTTAGTGCCAGTGAAGAAACCGATGGATTGTAGACACTCATCGTGACCGAGGTGTCTGAAGACCAAGCAGTCGAGCCGTTGAAGATTGCCGCAGCACCGTTTGAATCGGTAGTTGCCGATATGGCGCCACCGGGTGAGATAAAGCTTGAGCCAAGCGATTTCAAGCTACCGTTCGACAAAGAACCAGAGTAGCCCTCGGCAATGATCTTGCCACTCGTGCTGCTCACCGCTAGGTTTACCATCCAAAGCCCCGATGAGTTTGCGATGTTGCGGTCAACACTCGAACCTTTGAGGTTTATGTCTCCATCGACGGTTGTGATGGTAGTTATGGCCGCACCGGTTGGGCCCCAACCAATAAGCATTCCGATGTGGTTTCCAGCGCTGCTTGCCGAGGCAGCCGGAACGTATCCGTCGAAAGTTACATCGCCCGAGGTAGTAGTAAAGCTCGCGGTCTTTTCGATTTCGATGCCAGCATTGTGTGAGCTTGAGCCAATGTTGGTTATCGAATCAGCTCCACGCATTGTTATGTTACCGGCGCCCGAGTTGACGTCGCCCAAGAATCGAATGCCTGAGAACGCGGTTGAATTCGACGATGATTTGATGGCTTCGCTGGCCTTGGCATAACCATCCAGAGCGGTTGCGCCGTTTCCTCCACCGAGCGCAACTGCTCCTCCGCTAGTTGAGATTGTCGATGCCGAGTCGACCAATATTCCACCCTGGTTAGCGTTATCAGAGTCAGACCAAAGAGTGATGGGGCCGCCAGTGGTTGTTAGGTTGTTGCTCACTAAAATATCGGTGCCCGCCTTCAGCAATATGCTTCCTGACCTGTTTGCGGTGACCGCACCACCGATCGTTAGAGTGCCACCGTAGATGCTTACCGAGCCATTGGCTGCGATTGTTGCGGTTGAGGCAGTTGTGATTGCACTCTGAGTGTCATCGGTCTTTCCGATTCGAACGCTGGAGGCAAGGCTATTGACACTGAAACCAGCAAGGGTAAAGGTGGTGAATTTGGCGCCAGAAGACTCAATCACTACGTTGCCCTTGGTTGCCAACTTGGTTAGATAGGTGGTGCTCAAGACCAACACATCGCCAATAATTTTGATGTCAGATGTTGAGGTAGGTGTTGCCGCGCTGTCACCTATGTCATTGACAGTGGAGTTTCGTGGGTTAAAGGTCGTCCCTTTAGTGCCGCCGTTAATGGTGATTGAGCCACTAGAGCCAACGATCTTGGAGCCTGAGATGTCTAGCCCATATCCGCTGCCTGACGAGCTGCCATTGATTTCTATGTCACCCGTTCCAGTTGCCGAAATCGTGGTGCCCACATTTGATAACTGCATGCCGTTCATGGTGCCGGTCGATGCGCCCGTGATCTTGATCGCCGGGACTGCATCATCCACTGCTGCAGAGGTGAAGGTAGGTGCCGCACTCGAGTTCATAAACTCAATGCCGTCGTCACCACCGGCGGCCACACCATCAATCGCTATTCTGCCCAAGCCAGAATTAACCTGCACACCGCCGTAAGAGCTAACTCCCCACGATGATGACGATGTGGATTGACCATTGATTAAGATGTCACCGCCGGCGGTGCCTGTAGCGCCACCCGAAAGAAGTTTGACGCTATTTACGAGCGATGTTGTCTCGCCGAGGCGAACACCCGAAGACCCGGTTGTATTGCTCAATGCGTGGCCCGTTGGGTAGCCAGCGGTTTGATTCGACGAACCGGCAAGACGAATATCGCCACCGTTCGTGGTGATTGTGGTTGAATCCTTCAACCAGATTTTGCCGTAGGTAGTGGTTGAAGAATCAGCCACTCCAGATCGGGCCCATAGCGTTGCCCTTCCACCGGCGGTGGTGATGTCTACGTTTGCACTTTGCTCAATGTGCCCAAGCGCCTTGGCCATAAAACCATCAGAAGTTTTAGTAGCCATAGACACATTAACATCGCCAGCCAAAGTGAGGTCTTGGCCATAAACGCTCAACGACTTCATACCGGTGGTGGCATTCAAAGTGATGTTCTGGTTGTTGCCATCTTTTCCGACCGTGAGATTATTCACTCCGGTGAACGTTGATTGACCTGATGGGAAAGAAACCCCTTCGAGGAATGAACTCGCACCGGTCATCGGCTGAAGTGTTACATCGCCAGTGGTCTTGAAGTTCACCGGGAGCGTTGAGTAAGCTGTGAGACGCCCGCCGCTAAGTGTTATGGCGCCCGAGGTTGATTCTGTCGAAGATGCACCCAAATTAACCTTGCCAGACGTGTAACGGTTGAACCAGAAGCCACGGTTACCCGACATGGTTATGGTTCCCGCGCCCTTCACAAAGATATCGGCATTATCCAAGTCGTAGCTGTAGGTGTTTGCGCCGGTACCAGCCGCTGTGCCATTCATAACGATGTTTCCACCGCCGGTAGCAGCCACCGTGTTTCGAACCGAATCCGAGCCCTCCCAGAACAAAATTGCCGTCGCCCAGTCACCGGTGTTGTTATTGGTTGCATCGATG
>ERZ650301.115-NODE-115-length-18841-cov-4.628287_pt1 | contig 18841 bp, 17 predicted proteins | sample MGYA00376237_ERZ650301 | MGnify/ENA primary metagenome ERZ650301 (study PRJEB26733, sample SAMN07839255) | wastewater metagenome | biome: small river; feature: stream; material: water | place: USA: North Carolina | collected 2016-04-05 ...
CAGCGTGCCGACTATTTCTACGACGGCAAAGTTTGGGTCATGACTCTGCTTTGGGGCGGCCTCGGCATGGCCTTCGTTATCGCTGGTAGCGACCTCGGAACCGTCATCATCATGTTTTTGTTTTATGTCGGCATGTTGGTCATGGCAGGAATGCCATCACGCTTGATTGGTGCCATACTCGCTGCGTTGGTCGTCATAATTCCCTTGGCCGTCAACTTCGGTTCGTCTTCTCGCGTCGGTCGAATTCTGGCGTGGATGAACCCAAATGCACCCGACCCTAACGGCTATAACTGGCAGTCTGAGCACGGCATGTGGGCGTTGTCGGCTGGCCGCATCTTTGGTGCCGGTCTGGGGGAGTCCAAGATGAAGTGGAGTTGGATTCCCGAAGTAGAGAACGACTTCATCTTCGCCATCATCGGCGAAGAACTCGGCCTCATCGGTGCGCTGGTAATTATCGGCATGTTCCTATTCATGGCCGTCTGTTTCAACAACATCCTTCGGCGCACCTCAGATCTGTTTAGTCGCTATGTGGTTGCCGGCGTGATGCTTTGGATCACGCTTCAGGCTCTGGTGAACATCGCAGTTGTATTGCGCCTGTTGCCGGTGCTAGGCGTTCCGCTGCCATTCGTTTCTGCCGGAGGATCATCGTTGCTGTCTTCATTGATGGGCGTTGGTTTGGTCTTGGCGATTGAGCGCGAGAATCACGCCAGCCCTGCTCCGCGCGCCAGAACCGTGGCTAGGCCGGTCAGGGCAACCCGATGACTAACTTTTTGCTCGCCGGAGGAGGCACTGCGGGTCACGTAAATCCGCTTCTTGCTCTAGCCGATGCCATTAGTGCACAAGATCCTTCGAATCGAGTCTGGGCTCTAGGCACGGCAGAGGGTCTCGAAACCGAACTGGTTCCGGCCCGGGGCTACGAGCTTTTGGCTGTCGCGCGCCTGCCTTTCCCGCGCAAACTAAATGCTTACACCTTAAAGTTCCCATTCTCTTTCCTGAAGGCGATTTCAACCGTCAAGCGTTATCTGAAGCTCCACAAAATCGATATCGTCGTTGGCTTCGGCGGCTACGCCAGTGCACCTGCATACATAGCAGCGCGTCAACTTGGAATTCCATCCGTTGTTCATGAGGCAAACGCCCTGCCCGGTTGGGCCAATAAGCTCGGCGCTAAGTCGGCCGCTGCAGTGGGCGTTGCCTTTGCTCTGACCCCATTGCCCAAAGCCCACCTGGTTGGCATGCCGCTCCGCAGAGAAATTGAAATTCTCATCGATTCGATCGCTGGCTCACCAGACTTGCCAGCAGCTAAGGCAAACGCCCGAAAGTTTTTTGGACTATCGCCAGATTCGACGACTCTTCTGGTGACAGGTGGTTCGCTTGGCGCAAAACGAATCAACGAGACCATCGAGGAATCTCGCAAAGTACTGTCGGCCGCCGGTATTCAGGTTCTGCACATCGTTGGTGGGCGGTCTGACCTGGAAGCTGTAAATACGCCGGATTACGTGCGAATTAGCTATTGCGATCGAATGGACCTAGCCATTTTGGCCAGCGATTTTGCCGTCTCTCGAGCTGGCTCGTCAACGGTGAGTGAATTTACCGCCGTCGGCCTTCCGGCTGCATACGTGCCTTACCCAATTGGAAATGGCGAACAACGGTTTAACGTGAGCGATGTCATCGCTGCCGGAGGCGGCGTATTGGTCGAAGACCGAGACTTCACGCCAGAATATGTGGCCCAGGATTTAGTGGCCATGGTTTCAAACACCAAACGACTGAGAGAAATGTCTGCCGCGGCGCAGTCTGCCGGAATTGCAGACGGAACCTCGAGGCTCTTGGCCCTCGTTTCAGGCGTGTTGTCTGGTCGATAGGCCAAGGCTTCACCTAGTCTTCTATAGACGAAAAGGAACATTATGATCAAGCCAGATTTCACCCAGCAAGTGCCCGCAGATTTGGGCACCGTGCACTTCGTTGGCATCGGTGGGTCTGGAATGAGTGGAATTGCCCGAATCTTGCTCGGAATGGGGCACAAGGTTACCGGTAGCGACTTGCGCGACACAGCGGCCGTGGCTGCACTGCGAGACCTCGGCGCCGAAATATTCATCGGCCACGACGCCGCTCACCTTGGCAACCCTGACACGGTCGTGGTGACCTCTGCGCTTTGGCCGACTAACCCCGAATACCTTTTGGCAAAAGAGCGCGGAATTCCTGTTATCCACCGGTCGCAGGCCCTTGCCTACCTGACCTCCAAGCGCCGCGTAATCGCCGTTGCCGGTGCACATGGCAAGACCACGAGCACGGGAATGATCATCACTGGCTTGCTAGCCATGGGCGAGGATCCAAGCTTTGTAAACGGAGGCGTGATTGCCTCGCTCAATGCGTCTTCGGCTAGTGGCTCTGGTGAGCTATTCGTGATTGAGGCCGATGAGTCGGACGGCTCATTCCTGCACTACGACACAGCAGTTGCGTTGATCACAAATGTTGATGCCGACCACCTCGACCACTACGGAAGCGAAGAGGCCTTCGAAGCCGAGTTCGGTAGATTCGCCTCTGGTGCCAAGGAGTTTGTAGCAATCAGCTCTGATGACCCGGGAGCGGTTCGAGTTTCTAAGCTCGTTAGTGGCAAGCGAGTAATTTCGTTTGGGCAAGATTCCAGGGCCGATGTGCGCCTTTTCGATGTCGACGCTTCGGGCGCTCGGGTTTCATTCGCTCTCGAATACGAGGGGCAGCAATTTAGGGCCGAACTAAATGTTCCGGGGGAGCACAACGCAATCAACGCCGCTGGTGCTTTCGCGGTTTTGGTAGGCCTTGGCTTCGACCCGGCAAAAGCACTTGCCGGAATTGCGACCTTCGGTGGAACCGAACGCCGCTTCCAGCTGCACGGGGAGCGCAGAGGAGTTCGGGTTTACGACGACTTTGCTCACCACCCAACCGAGGTTTCTGCTGCAATCAAAGCTGCCCGCGCAGTGGTTGGTGACGGTCGCTTGATCACAGTTTTTCAGCCTCACCTTTACAGCCGCACTCGTTTGATGGCCAAGGAATTCGCTGAGGCCTTGTCGGCAAGCGACCAGGTAGTGGTTCTCGACATTTACGCAGCGCGCGAGGATCCGGAGCCAGGAGTTACCGGCGCACTGGTTTCTGACGCATTCCATGACTCAACTCAGGTGCACTACGTGCCACTGTGGCAAGACGTGCCTGCGGTAGCCGCCAAATTGGCATCGAGCGGCGACTTCATCATGACTATGGGTTGTGGAGACATTTATCGCATGGTTCCCGAGCTGCTTGAGGCTCTAGAAAAGTAGTGAAGCGACCGACCGGTTCAGCGGGCTCGCGGCCAAAAGCGGCGGCGGGGCTACCCGGCGCACCCGGCGCTAAGGCTACTCGTACGAAAAAGAGCAAGCAGGTGGCCGCGGTTTCTAGAAACCCCAACTTCGTGGCGCCAAAGGGTGCAACGGTCACAAAGCTCTCTAACGTCAGGGCGGCGAAGGCAGCTGCTACCAAGGCACAAAAACCAAAACGATCTTCGAACCGCACGTCGCTGTTCTTGAATCGACTTTCTCCAGAGGCAAAGCGTTTCGCCTCTTACTCTCGCCGTCGTCGGGCAATCATTTTGACCGTGGTGGCCTCGTTCGGCTCACTGTTTTTGGTCGTCGGCGCGACGATGTTCACACCAATACTCGCGGTCGAGACCGTTCGAGTCACGGGCAACAGTCGAATTCCCGTAAACGCGCTCACTAAGGCTCTGGCGGACCAGGTTGGCACGCCACTACCGATGGTGAACGCCAGCAGCATCGCCGAAGATCTCAAGGGCTTTCAGCTGATCGAGAGTTTCTCGGTAATCAGCCTGCCGCCGCACACCCTGCGCATTCACATAATCGAGCGACAGCCAATTTGCATCGTTTCGGTTGGTGGCGTCGACTACCTTTACGACCCGGCCGGCGTGCGAGTGGGCAAGGCAAGCAACTCCGATAAGTATCCGCAGCTTTCCATCGCTGGCAATCCAAAGGGCAGTCGTGAGTTCGAAGCCGCCATCGATGTGCTTCTGGCGCTGCCGAATTCAATCTTCTTGAGAGTTTCATCGATCGATGCAAAGACCAAAGACCAGGTGACGCTGCGCCTAAGAGGCAATTCTGGGCAGCGAATCATCTGGGGCGATGGCTCGCAATCGGTGTTGAAATCGAAGACCCTCGAGGCGCTAATCAAGAACCAGAAGCGCAGTGATTACGTCACCTTCGATGTTTCGTCGCCAACCACTCCGGTGGTTCGTTACGGAAAATTTTAGACACGCCTAGCAGCATCCGAACATCTGCCAAAGTTAGGCCGTAGTTTCTTCGCGCAACGTATTAAAAGCCGCAAAGGTTAACTTTCAAGTTCACCTTTAGAGATTTAAGAGTTGCAAATTTGCTCGTAGAGCTGATCAAACCGGAGGAATTATCGTGGGCCTAAACCAGAACTACCTAGCCGTAATCAAGGTCGTTGGTGTTGGTGGCGGCGGTGTTAACGCACTGAACCGCATGATTGATTCTGGCCTTCGCGGCATCGAGTTCATTGCTATCAACACCGATGCTCAGGCCCTGTTGATGACCGAGGCTCACGTAAAGATCGACATCGGTCGCGACCTAACCCGCGGTCTAGGTGCCGGCGCCGACCCAGAAATTGGTCGTCGTGCCGCCGAAGACCACGTTGAAGAGATTGAGGCTGCCCTCAAGGGCGCCGACATGGTTTTTGTAACCGCTGGTGAGGGAGGCGGAACCGGAACCGGCGCTGCGCCAGTTGTGGCTCGCATCGCTAAGAGCCTCGAGGCTCTAACCGTCGGTGTTGTAACCAGACCGTTCAACTTTGAAGGTAAGCGTCGCGCCCAGCAGGCCGACCAGGGCATCGAAACCCTGCGCGGCGAAGTTGACACCCTGATCGTGGTTCCAAACCAGCGCCTGCTCGACTTGGTCAACAAGTCAGTTTCTGTAGTTGAAGCTTTCGCCACCGCGGACGACGTGCTTCGTGCCGGTGTTCAGGGCATCACCGACCTAATCACCACCCCAGGCCTCATCAACCTTGACTTCGCAGACGTGAAGTCGGTCATGAAGGGTGCTGGTTCGGCGCTCATGGGCATCGGTACCGCTAAGGGTGAAGACCGTGCGGTTCGCGCAGCGGAAATCGCAGTTTCGAGCCCATTGCTAGAGGCCAGCATTGATGGCGCACACGGCGTCTTGCTACTCATCCAGGGCGCATCAGACCTAGGTCTGCACGAGATCGACGAAGCCGCTCGTCTCGTTCAGGAAGCGGTTAGCCCAGAGGCCAACATCATCTACGGTACGACTATCGATGACACCCTTGGCGATGAGGTTCGCATCACGGTTATCGCAGCCGGTTTTGACGGTGGCGCACCGACCCCTCGCAAGGTCGAGCGCACCCCTTACACCAGCCCAATTAGCACACCTGTGGCACCGGCTGCGGCTGCTCCGGCGGCTTCGGCCACCAGCGGCTGGTTCTCGACTCCTAGCGAGGTTTCAAACCACACCGCGCCGGTTTCGGTTGTTCCTTCAGACGAGGATGAAGTTGCCGCACCGGCCACTGAGTCAGCGATCAGTAGCCTGTTTTCACCGTCAACGCCTAAGCCTCAGACCGAGGACGGCACTTTCGGTGACGACTTGGACATCCCAGACTTCTTGAAGTAACCGGCCGAAAAGCCGACCGAGATAGCGCCTTGTCTCTAGCCGAGCGACTAGCCGAAGCCCAGCAGCGAATAGCTGCCGCGGCTAAGTCAGCAAATCGCGACCCGGAGGACATCAAACTGATCGTGGTGACCAAAAATCACCCGGCACAGCTGGTGCTCGATTTACTGGAGCTTGGCGTGCGAGATTTCGGCGAGAATCGAGATCAGGAGGCGGCTCCAAAGGCCGCCGAAGTTCGAGCAACTTCGCCTATTGAACACCGCTGGCACTTCATCGGTCAACTGCAAAGCAACAAGGTCAAATCCGTGGTTTCATACGCCGATTCGGTGCACTCTTTAGACCGCCAGTCGTTATTAGAGTCACTCGGCAAAGCCACGGCCGAGCGCGCTCATCCGCTAGATGTATTCATTCAGTTGAACCTCACCGACGACCCAGGCAGAGGTGGCATTCACCCGACCGATCTGCTGCAATTTGCCGAGAGCGTGCTGGCGCATGCTGGGTTGAATTTGGTTGGTGTGATGGGTGTCGCCGCCCTGGATCACAACCTCGAACGCGACTTTGGTGCTATTCGTTCTGCGAGTGAAAAACTTCAAACTCTCAAGTCAGATGCTGCGTTCATTTCGGCGGGAATGTCGGAGGATTTCGAGACGGCCATCGCCTATGGTGCGACACACTTGCGCATTGGAAGCGCAATCACGGGAAAACGTCAGTATTAGCCATATTCTGGGGATGTAAACATCCGCAGGAGGATAAATCATGGCTGGAATTATTTCGCAGGTTACCGGTTGGCTAGGCCTATCCGATGAAGTTGAAGCAGTGCCTTCACGCCCAGCGACCTCAACCGCAGGGGAGCAGCGTCCGGCTGCCCGTGTCACGCAGATGCGCCCACGTCGCGGGGTTTCAGACATCAACGAGATTTACACCATCGAGCCTCGCAGCTATGAGGACGCCAAGGAAGTTGCAGCGAACTACCGCCTCGGCATCCCAGTAATCGTCAACATGGGCGACATGTCAGAGGTTGACTCTCGCCGCATGCTCGACTTCATGCTTGGTCTGAAGGAAGGCCTAGAAGGTCACATGAAGCGCGTGACTCTGAAGGTTTACCTGTTGACCCCGAACCACGTAGCTGTTAACAACGAAGACGACGAAGATGGCGAAGCTGCCGACGATCTTCTAGTTCGTCCGTAACTCAAGGTTTAAAAGGCATGGGCCTGATTGCGCTAGTTATTTACTGGCTGCTTCAGGTCTATTTCTTTGCCCTGATTGGCCGGTTCGTGATTGATCTGGTGCTTTCGTTCAACCGCAACTGGCGCCCAAAGGGGATCGTCGTGGTGATCGTCGAATCGATTTACACCGTGACCGACCCGCCACTCAAAATGATTCGCAAAATCGTGCCGCCGCTGCGTCTCGGCGCTATTCAGTTCGACTTCGCCTGGACCATTCTTTTCACGGCGCTGCTATTCGCTCAAAGTTTTGTGCGAGCTCTCGCGTAGCCAACAGAATCTTATGAACAGAACCGGGATGCCGGTTAGCGCCGAAAGCGCGCCTAGGGTAACCTTGTGGCATGCCTTTAACACCTGAAGATGTAGTAAATAAGCGGTTTCAGCCTACGAAGTTTCGCGAAGGCTATGACCAGGATGAAGTCGATGATTTCCTCGATGAAATCGTCGTCGAACTTCGCCGTCTAGGCCAGGAAAACGAAGACCTTCGCCAGCGTCTGTTGGCCTCAGAGTCCCGCATTGCCGAACTTCAGCGCAGTGGCGCCGGCCTTGCCGACCAGCTGAACAACCCGACGGCAGAGTCGGCTCTCAGCCCAATCACTTCAAATGCGCCGAGCGCATTCCCTGAGGCCACTCAGGACCCATCGACTCTTGACTCGAACAACACCAACAACTTGCTTCAGTTGGCCCGCAAGCTTCACGAAGAGCACGTTCGCGACGGTTTGGCTAAGCGCGATGCACTGATCGCCGAAGGTCACGCAACCGCAGCCCGCGTGGTTCGTGAAGCCGAAGCTCAGCAGCGTGCCGACATGAGCCGCCTTGAGCAAGAGAAGGCTTTGATTGAGCACAGCATCCAAGAGTTGCGCAGCTTCGAACGCGAATATCGCATCAAGCTAAAGAGCTACATCGAAAGCCAGCTCGAAGAGCTTGAGCACTCGGATGCACCGACCACCAACACTGGTTCGACTCCGGCCATCGAGCAAAACGTTTTCAACCCTAGCTTCAAGGCCGAGCCTGCTGCGCCGACCAACCCTTACTCGGGTGACTTCGGCTTCGGCAACTAATCGGCGTTGACGAACGTGACTGCTGATCAGCAGAAGGAAACCACGAAGCGCGGGCGTCTGCTCGGTTTCTTGCTAACGGCATGGTTGATCATCGCGCTAGATCAGCTGACCAAATTCCTTGCCATTGCCAACTTGAACCCTGGCGTCGCCAAGCCGCTGCTAGGTGACTTGGTGAAGCTCATTTTGGTCTACAACGACTCGGCTGCTTTTTCAATTGGCGGGGGAGTCACCTGGATCTTCGCCATCATTTCGACCTTGGCCATGCTCGCAATCCTCTGGTTTGCTCCGAAACTTGAAACTCTCGGTTGGTCAATCGCCGGCGGTCTGGCACTGGGTGGCGTCGTCGGAAACCTAATTGACCGACTTACCCGAGCTCCTGGGTTTGGCATCGGCCAGGTAGTCGACTTCATCTCAATCCCGTTCAACTTTCCAATCTTCAACATCGCCGACATGTCAATCGTCGCCGTGGCAGTCATCGTTGTGGTGCGCATCATGCGTGGCACTCCGATTGGCAAAGCCCCAAGCAAGAACTAATGAGCGAAACTCGACTGCTTCCAGTTCCCGAAGGCCTAGCCGGTGAGAGGGTTGATGCCGGCCTAGCCAAGTTGCTCGGTCTGTCGCGTTCGGTCTGTGCAGACATGATCGTTGACGGTCTGGTCAGTCAAAACGGCAAGGTTGTAGCCAAGTCTGACCGTTTGATGCCTGAGGCGTATCTAGAGGTCACCCTCCCTGAGCCTAAGAACCGTCTCGAAATCGTTCCGGTAGAGGTCGAAGACTTCAAGATCATCTACCAAGACGAAGACATCATCGTCATCGACAAACCTGCCGGAGTCGCCTCGCACCCTTCGGTCGGCTGGGATGGCCCAACTGTTCCGGGCGCACTGCTCGCACTGGGCATTCAGATTGCCACCTCAGGCGCTCAGGAGCGCCAAGGTATCGTTCAGCGTCTAGATGTCGGCACCAGCGGCCTGATGACCCTAGCTAAGTCTGAGATCGCCTACTCGCGCCTAAAGCAGGCATTCCGCGACCGAACTGTGCACAAGGTCTACCACGCCGTGATTCAGGGACTTGCCGATCCTCTTTCTGGCACCTTCGATGCACCGATCGGGCGGCACCCTAAGGCTGAATTCAAGTTTGCTGTCATGAACGATGGCAAGCACTCGGTGACTCACTACGAGACACTTGAGGCCTTTCCATCCGCGTCGCTGGTCGAGGTCGTTCTAGAAACTGGCCGCACACATCAGATTCGCGTTCACTTCTCTGCATTCCGCCATCCGCTCGTCGGTGACACCATGTATGGCGCCGACCCGAAGTTGGCCGCCAAGGTCCACCTAGACCGACAGTGGCTACATGCCAAGAAGTTGAGTTTTGTGCACCCAACCAAGGGCGAAACAGTCGAATTCGAGAGCGAATATCCGGCCGATTTGGCAAAGGCTCTCGACATCCTGCGAGGCTACTAAGCCCCGCTCAATTATTGGGCTACAGTTGCCATTCGGCAGTGCGAAGAAGGGAGACAAATGAGCACCGAAAAAGACTCATTCGTTCACCTACACGTGCACACCGAATTCTCGATGCTGGATGGTGCCGCGCGCATCAAGCCGCTGATCAACGAGGTTGCCGCCCAGGGGATGCCGGCCATCGGAATCAGCGACCACGGTAACAACCATGGTGCTTTTGATTTCTATAAGACGGCTAAATCTGCTGGCGTCAAGCCGATCATCGGCATCGAAGCCTATCTTTCACCGGGCACCGCTCGTCAGGACCGCACCCGAGTTCGCTGGGGCAATGGCGGCGACGTCGATGGCGATGTCTCCGGTGGTGGCGCCTACACGCACATGACGATGTTCGCCGAAAATACCCCGGGCATGTACAACCTGTTCCGCATGTCCTCAAAGGCCTGGCTAGACGGCTATTACTTCAAGCCACGCATGGACCGCGACCTGCTAAACACCTATGGCAAGGGCATCATCGCGACGACCGGTTGTGTTTCTGGTGAAGTCCAAACCCGACTTCGTCTTGGCCAGTATGAAGAGGCGCGCAAAGCGGCGGCCGAATTCCAGGACATCTTCGGCAAAGAGAACTTCTTTGCCGAGATAATGGATCACGGTCTAGACATCGAGCGTCGAACTATGAGTGACCTGTTGCGACTTGCCAAAGACCTAGACATGCCGCTGTTGGCAACCAACGACTTGCACTACACCCACGCTGGCGATGCTGCCGCCCACGAAGCACTGCTTTGCGTTCAGTCAGGCTCGACCCTGATGGACCCAAACCGCTTCAAGTTTGATGCTCAAGAGTTCTATCTGAAGTCGGCAAAGCAAATGCGCGAGCTATTCGCCGACTACCCAGAAGCTTGTGACAACACTCTGCTCATTGCCGAACGTTGCAACGTTGAGTTCGTCGAGCGAGAGCTCATGCCGCGCTTCCCGGTTCCTGAGGGGCACACCGAGGCGTCTTGGTTTGAGCAAGAAGTCGCCGCCGGCATGGATCGCCGCTATAAGGGGCAAATCCCTGAAGCGCAGGCCAAGCAGGTTTCCTATGAGGTCGAAGTCATCAAGCAGATGGGCTTCCCGGGCTACTTCCTGGTGGTTGCCGACTTCATCGCTTGGGCGCGTGCGCAGGGAATCCGTGTTGGTCCTGGCCGTGGTTCGGCTGCCGGTTCGATCGTGGCTTATGCGCTTGGCATCACCGAGCTTGACCCGGTTAGACACGGCCTAATCTTCGAGCGCTTCTTGAACCCAGAGCGTGTCTCGATGCCCGACATCGACGTCGACTTTGACGACCGTCGCCGCGGCGAAGTCATCCGCTATGTTTCAGACAAGTATGGCGATGACCGCGTGGCCCAAATTGTCACCTTCGGAACCATCAAGGCGAAGCAGGCGCTCAAGGACGCCGGCCGCGTTTTGGCGATGCCTTACTCGGTTGGCGAGAAACTAACCAAGGCAATGCCGCCGATGGTACTTGGCCGCGATATCGCATTGAACGACATGATCGACAAGACTTCGGAGCGTTATAAAGAGGCACAGGACTTCCGCGACCTAATCGAGGGTGACGACGACTCGGCCAAGGTATTCGAACTTGCTCAGGGCCTTGAAAATCTAAAGCGCCAGTGGGGTGTGCACGCCGCCGGTGTGATCATGTCTGCCGAGCCGTTGCTCGACGTGATTCCAATCATGAAGCGCGAGGATGACGGCGCGATCATCACCCAGTTCGACCAGCCGCCATGTGAAAAGCTCGGCCTACTCAAGATGGACTTCTTGGGTCTGCGCAACTTGACCGTGCTTGATGACACCCTGGCCAACATCAAATCAAACCGTGGCGAAACTGTGGTTCTCGAGGACCTCGATTTGGATTCAGACCAGGCTACTTTCGACTTGCTCTCACGCGGCGACACGCTTGGTGTATTCCAGCTCGATGGTACGGCGATGCGATCGTTGCTTCGCCTTCTGAAGCCGACACTCTTCGAGCACATTTCGGCCGTTATCGCGCTTTATCGCCCGGGTCCGATGGGTATGAACTCGCACACCAACTATGCCCTTCGAAAGAACGGGCAGCAAGAGGTGGATTCGGTTCACCCAGAACTTTCCGAGTCACTCTCCGAGGTGCTTGACCCAACCTATGGCCTGATTGTTTATCAGGAGCAGGTTATGGCTGCGGCCCAAAAGGCTGCAGGCTTCACGCTCGGTAAAGCAGACTTGCTGCGCCGTGCGATGGGTAAGAAGAACAAGGAAGAGCTGGACAAGCAGTACGAGGGCTTCTCAGACGGCATGAAGGCCAACGGATATTCCGAAGAGGCCATCAAGGCGCTTTGGGACACCCTGCTTCCTTTCGCGGACTACGCGTTCAACCGCGCCCACTCGGCAGCATATGGCGTGCTTTCATACTGGACCGCTTACCTCAAGGCCAACTACCCAGCCGAATACATGGCTGCATTGTTGACCTCGGTGGGCGACTCGAAGGACAAGCTTGGCCTCTACCTCAGTGAATGTCGCCGCATGGGCATTAATGTCCTGGCGCCCGATGTGAACGAGTCAATCGCGGCATTCTCTGCGGTCGGCAAGGACATCCGCTTTGGTCTCGGTGCAGTTCGAAACGTTGGTTTGAACGTCGTGGATGGCATCGCCACCGCACGCGCCGATAAGGGTCGATTCACGACCTTCCACGATTTCTTGCGCAAGGTGCCGGCCGTGGTTTGCAGCAAGCGCGTTATCGAGTCTCTGATTAAGGCTGGCGCTTACGATTCGCTCGGCAACACTCGTCGCTCGCTAGCAGAGATTCACGAAGAAGCCGTGGACGCACAGGCTTCGCTCAAAAAGAACGAAGCGGTTGGCCAGGTAGACCTATTCGGTTCGCTATTTGACTCGGACCCTGCAGTTGAAGACAGCTTCGGCGGCTCGGTGCCAGATCGCCCAGAGTGGCCAAAGAAAGAGAAACTGGCATACGAGCGCGACATGCTCGGTCTCTATGTGAGCGATCACCCGCTGGCCGGCCGCGAGGCCCAGTTGGCTCGGTACAGCCAAATGTCGATCACCGACCTGCATGCCAGTGAAACCATCGCCGATGGTGAAACCGTAACGATGGCGGGTTTGGTGACCTCGGTTCAACACCGCGTGGCACGTGCCTCGGGTAACCCATACGGGGCAGTAACCATCGAAGACTTCGAAGGCGAACTTAACGTGATGTTGATGGGCAAGACCTATCAGGAGTTCGGCCGCACGCTAGAAGCCGACCAGGTAGTCGTGATTCGCGGTCGAGTCAGCCAACGCGACGATGGCAAGAGTTTGAACGCCTATTCGATTGAAACCATCGAGGGCGGCGGCGATGGCCCTAGCGGCCCGATTATCTTGAAGATTCAAGATGCCGAAGCCACCCGTGAGGTTCTCGAGGAGCTAGATCGCATCCTGAAGGTTCACGCCGGCGCCGATGAAGTGCAGGTTCGCTTGTTGAGCCTCGAGCAAGAACGACTTTTCAAGCTTCAGCCAAAGGTAAGAATCAGCGGCGAGCTGATCGGCGAACTGAAGGTGCTGCTCGGCGCTTCTTGCCTAAGCGCATAAGAGGCTTTAAGCCTTGAGCTTGGCGCCGGGCTTCATGTAGCTGCGCTGGTAATAAAGCAAAGCTTCATCTTCGGTGCCGGCTAAACCCTCAATAACATCGACGATTACGACGGCATTATTTTCAATGTTGTGGATATCGCGAATCTTGGCAATCAAAATCGATGTCGCAGCAGGGAACACCGGAACTCCGTAAGGACCTTCGTGCCAGTCTGCTGGAACAAAACGCTGGGTGTGGTCGGCGGCCATGCGCTGAGCGAGCGAAACCGTGCCGGCACCAAGCGTGTGGATGCCCACATACTTGCCGACCTTGAGGCTTGCAAAGGTGCTAGAGCCCTGCGAAACATTGAAACTGGCTAGGGGAGGGTTAGCGCCAAGCGATGTCATCGATGTGGCGGTGAAGCCCACTGGCTGCTTGGCATCGTCGAGCAGGGTAATCACCGAAACCCCGGATGCGTGGCGGCGGAAACTCGCGCGCAGCGCTTCTACGGGATCTTTTTCGGGGGTCAAATTTTGCATTTTCTACCTTTGTCTCAACCGCTTCAACAATAGTCAACCGGGGATTGTTTCCGTTTCAACGCCTAGAATTACCAAGAACCATTACGGAGGACCATTGACCGAGTCACAACAGGTGAATTTGCGCATCGTCGACATGCGAGGCAAGTCACTAGATTCACATTCTGTGAACAGCTCGGTTCCACGCGCCTCGGTTGATATCGACATCGCAATCGGTCAGATTTCTGGCCTTCTTGACGACGTGAAGACCCGCGGTCTTGATGCCGTAGTCGAGGTCACGGTGGAGCGCGATGGGGTTGACCCGCGCCCAATCAAGGTTTCCAAGGATGAGTTGGCCGCGGCCCTCACTTCGCTTGCCCCAGAGCTTCGCAAAGCGATCGAAGAATCAATCACTCGAGTTCGCAAGGTCTCTGAGGCAACAATGCCGAAGCCAGTCTCAGTGCAGCTTGCCGAAGGCGCCAGCGTGCACCAGCGCTATCAGCCGGTTGATTCGGTCGGTCTCTATGTGCCTGGCGGCAAGGCGGTCTACCCGTCATCCGTGATCATGAACGTCGTGCCAGCTCAGGTAGCCGGTGTCCCGCGTCTCGTTGTTGCCACTCCGGCCCAGAAAGACTTCGGTGGCCGCCCGCACCCAACTGTGCTGGCAACCGCTGCGCTACTTGGAGTTGAAGAAGTGCTTTGCGTTGGCGGCCCGGCTGCCATCGCCTCGTTCGCCTACGGCCTGCCGCAGATTGAATTCGAGCCGGTCAACTTGGTCACCGGCCCTGGCAACATCTATGTTGCAGCTGCAAAACGTGCGCTTCGCGGAACCATCGGAATCGATTCAGAGGCCGGAACCACCGAAATTCTGGTGCTGGCCGATGCGACCGCAAATGCCAAGTTCATCGCCTATGACCTGGTTAGTCAGGCCGAACACGACGAAGCCGCAGCCTCGGTTCTGGTTACCGACTCGGTCGAATTGGCCGACGCCGTGCTCGCTCAGATTTCTTCAGTCGCCTCAGCCACTAAGCACGCCGAACGTGTGCGCACCGCACTCGAAGGTCAGCAATCGGCAATCGTTTTGGTCGATGATCTAGCCGCCGGCATCGCGTTTGCCAACGCCTATGCGACAGAGCACCTCGAAATTCACACCGCAGACAACCAGTCGACCCTGGCCAAAATCACAAACGCCGGCGCAATCTTCTTGGGTGACTATTCCCCGGTCAGCCTCGGTGACTACATGGCGGGCTCGAACCACGTTTTGCCAACTGGCCAGCAGGCCAAGTTTGGTGCCGGTCTGGGTGTGCTCAGCTTCTTGCGCGCCCAACAGGTGATTGATTACAACCAGGATGGCCTTGCCGCCATTGCCGCCCTAGTGGACAACTTCGCCCAGTCTGAAGGGCTTCCGGCCCACGGCGAAGCGATCACCGCTCGAAGCGAAAACTAACCAGGAGCCAAGAATGCACTGTCCTTTCTGCCGCTACCCAGACTCTCGGGTTACCGACTCGCGAACATCTGATGATGGTTCGTCGATTCGCCGTCGCCGCCAGTGCCCTCAGTGCAACATGCGTTTTAGCACCACCGAAACCGCCAGTCTCCTGGTGGTCAAGCGCAGTGGCGTGACCGAACCATTCCGACGTGACAAGATCGTCAACGGTGTTCGTAAGGCTTGTCAGGGGCGCCCGGTTTCTGATGCCGACCTAGCTCTTTTGGCTCAAGAGGTTGAAGAGAGTATTCGTTCGAGTGGAGTTGCTCAGATCGATGCCTTTGATGTCGGTTTGGCGACTCTAGAACCACTTCGCAAACTCGACGAGGTGGCCTTCATGCGCTTTGCGAGTGTTTATCAAGGTTGGGAAACGCTCGAAGACTTTGAGGCCGCTATCGGTGTTCTGAAGCAGAACCGCGCTCACCAGGATGACCAGGCAGAGCAGGACAACTAGTGTTTTACCGCTTTATCTTCAATAACGTTTTCGCCAAGATGGACCCGGAACAGGCACATCACTTGGTCATGTTTGTGATTCGCGCTTCTGGCGCAATCGGGCTGACCAAATTGGCTCGCCTTCGCCCGACTGGCAGGGGAGCGGTTCAGGCTTTCGGCCTCCACTTTGACGCACCATTCGGCCTAGCTGCCGGTTTTGATAAGAATGCCGTGGCCATCAAAGCCCTCGGTGACCTGGGCTTTTCTCACGTAGAGATCGGCACGGTCACAGCAATTGCCCAGAGCGGCAACGACAAGCCACGCCTGTTTCGTCTAATCGAGGATCGTGCACTGATCAACCGCATGGGATTCAACAACCAGGGTGCCCAGGTAGTTGCTAAGCGACTCGAGGCCCTTCGTGCCAAGCACGGCAGCAAACTTCCAATCATCGGTGTAAACATTGGCAAGTCTCGAGTGGTCGAAGTTGAGAATGCAGTCGATGACTACCGCACGAGCGCGCGCCTGTTGTCGCCATTCGCAGACTATGTGGCTGTAAACGTTTCATCTCCGAACACCCCGGGACTCCGTTCGCTTCAATCGGTCGAATCGCTTCGTCCGATTCTCGTCGCGGTTCAGGCCGAGGCCGGCGGCAAACCCATCCTGGTGAAAATTGCTCCTGATTTGGCCGACGAGGATGTGCTTGCCGTTGCTGATTTGGCTCTAGAACTAGGTCTTGCTGGTGTAATCGCGACCAACACCACAATCTCGCGCGAAGGTCTGAAGACCGACGCAGCCAAGGTTGCTGCGATCGGCGCCGGAGGGCTTTCTGGTGCTCCGCTAAAGCGTCGTTCGATCGAAGTTCTAGAGCTACTAGCCAAGCGAATCGCTGGCCGCGCAGCAATCGTTTCAGTCGGAGGCATCGAAACCGGCGAAGAAGCGGCCGCCCGTCTGGCCGCCGGCGCGACCCTGGTTCAGGGCTACAGCGGTTACATCTATGAAGGTCCATTCTGGGCGCGAACGGTAAACAAGTTCCTGACCAAATAGACGTCATGACATTGAAAAAGGGTGATCACCGAAGTGATCACCCTTTTTGCAATTCTTAGAGTCGATTAGTCGACCTTTTCGCCGCGCTTAACCTGAGGCTTTGGCAGACGCATAGGGCGCATCTGAATCGAACGCATCGCGGCATACCAGCGAACACCCTTTTCACCCTTGCCCTTGCCAAACTTCTTCTCGATGGCCTTTTCAACTCGGCGACCGATAAAGAAAGCGTCAACGGCGATGACGAAGAACAGAATCCACATTCCGAGCAGTGTGTAAACCTGAACTGCGGTGTCACCCGAATAAGAAATGATGATCATCACGAACAGTGCCGGCATAACTAGCTGACCAGCGGTGAAGCGAGAGTCAACGATGTCACGAGCCAAGCGACGCTGTGGGCCCTTATCGCGAACGGTAAGGTAGCGCTCCTCACCACGCTGCATGCCCTCACGGGCCTTGCGACGCTCTTCTGCGGCCTTTGCCTTTGCGGCCTTGATTGCCTCAGGTGACTTAGCGCCAACGATTGGCTTGAAGTTGGCGGCTTCCTGCTGCTTGCGCGCAGGAGTTGGGCGGCCCTTGCCGGTTGACGGGGTGTTTTCAGACATCGATGTTCCTCTGATCCAAGTTGGACTTTAAGATTACTCTCATGACGCCAACGAAGATTTCAATTGACCCGACTCAACTCGACCGAGCAAAGACGCTGATCGCCGAGAGTTTCACTGCTGCGACCGAGGAGCTAGCCTCGCTCGTGCGCATCCCCGGCATCGCCTGGGAAGCCTTTGAGCCGAAAAATCTAGACCTAAGCGCGGAAACCATTGCCAAGCTATTCCGCGACACCGGGGTTTTTGAAATCGTAGAGGTGCGCCGTGCCGCAATTGACGGCAAGCCAGGTTCACCTGCCGTGGTGGCCCGCCGCGCTGCGCGTAATGGCAAGCCACAGATTTTGCTCTATGCGCACCACGACGTTCAGCCGCCGGGGGACGACACTGCCTGGATGACCGCGCCGTTCGAACCGGTCATCAAAGATGGCCGCATGTATGGCCGCGGAGCCGCCGACGACAAGGCGGGAATCGTCTCGCACTTGGCCGCAATTCGCACTCTGGTCGAAATCTGTGGACCGGACTTCGAGGTAGGCATCAGCGTGTTCATCGAGGGTGAAGAGGAGGCAGGTTCACCGACCTTCCGTCCGTTCCTCGAAGCGAACCAGGACATCCTCAAGGCCGACTGCATCGTCGTAGCTGACTCTGGCAACTGGTCGGAGACCATCCCTGCCCTAACCGCGACTCTTCGCGGTTTGGTTTCTCAAGTCATCTCGGTCAAGACCCTCGATCACGCGCTGCACTCGGGCATGTATGGGGGAGCGGTGCCTGACGCAATGACCGCCACCATCCGCTTGTTAGCCACGCTGCACGACGCGAATGGCGCCGTAGCGGTTGAGGGGCTTCACCACGGCAAGGCGGCCGATCTGCCTTACAGTGATGCAGATCTTCGCCGTGATTCGGGCTTGCTCGAGGGCGTTGACCAGATCGGAACCGGCACCATCCTTGACCGCATCTGGAACAAGCCATCAATCACGGTCATCGGCATCGATGCCCAGACGGTTGCGCTGTCTTCAAACACGATGTTGCCTTCGGTGACCTCAAAAATCTCGATGCGCATCGCGCCGGGCCAGAAGCCCGAAGACGCGCTGGCCGCACTTCGCGCTCACCTTGAAAAGCACGTGCCCTTCGGCGCACAGCTGACCTATGGCGAGATCGAACTGGGCAAGCCATTCGCTGTCGATGACACCGGTTGGGCCTCAGAGTTGGCTCGCGTTTCCTTGAAGGCCGCCTGGGATGAAACTGCCGTGGACATCGGTGTCGGCGGTTCTATTCCGTTCATCGCTGACCTAATCGAGGTTTTCCCTGGTGCTCAGATTCTGGTCACCGGTGTCGAGGACCCGGACTCACGCGCACACAGCCCAAATGAGTCGGTGCACCTCGAATCGCTTCGAAAGACCATGTTGGCCGAGAGCTTAATGTTGCTCGGTGGGAATGCTTTTTCGATCTGACCTGTTTTAGACTTGGTACAGGCAATAAATCAGCGAATGGAGCCAAAATGACTGACACTCTTACTCACGGCGTCGAACTAACCGACCAGGCCAAGAGCAAGGTTCGCGCTTTGATCGCGGCCGAGGGTCGCGATGACCTTCGCTTGCGCGTTGCCGTTCAGCCTGGCGGCTGCTCAGGTCTTATCTACCAGCTCTACTTCGACGAATTGCTAGAAGACAGCGACTCGGTCAAGGATTTCGACGGCGTTGAGGTTGTCGTCGACAAGATGAGCGTGCCTTATCTTGATGGTGCATCAATCGACTTCGAAGACACTATTCAGAAGCAGGGTTTCACCATCGACA
>ERZ650301.116-NODE-116-length-18826-cov-5.213254_pt1 | contig 18826 bp, 17 predicted proteins | sample MGYA00376237_ERZ650301 | MGnify/ENA primary metagenome ERZ650301 (study PRJEB26733, sample SAMN07839255) | wastewater metagenome | biome: small river; feature: stream; material: water | place: USA: North Carolina | collected 2016-04-05 ...
TAGCGCACTTCCTTGACATGGAAGGGGTCACTGGTTCGATCCCAGTATCGACCACCATTAGAAACCCTGACTTAGTCAGGGTTTTTTGTTTATCCGAACCAGTGACCGAAAATGCGCTGACGCGCATTTGCCTAGTTCGATCCCGACCACCAAGAAAAAAGCCCCGACATGGTCGGGGCTTTTCTTATAACCGAGTTAGTTGATCTTGAGAGTCTTCGCGGTTGATGCCAGTGAAGCAGCCGCCTTGGCAGGGTCGGCCGAAAGCTTGGTTCCGAAGCTCGGGATAATCTGCTTGAGCTTGTCCTGCCAGCCATCGAACTCGCGAGCGAAACTGCGCTCAAGAACCTGAAGCATTACGAACACCGCGGTAGAAGCGCCTGGAGAGGCACCCAGAAGGCCCGAAATCGAGCCATCAGCTGAGGTGACCACTTCGGTACCAAACTGAAGCACGCCGCCCTTCTTTCGGTCCTTCTTGATGACCTGTGCGCGCTGACCAGCGTTTAGGAGACGCCAGTCTTCTGGCTTTGCCTCTGGCATGAACTCGAGTAGCGATTCGAACTTCTTGTCCTTCGATTTCACCAATTCACCAATCAAGTATTTGATTAGCGGGAAGTTGCCCAGACCGACGGCCAAGTATGGAATCAGGTTGGCAGGTCGAAGCGAAGCCGGCAGATCGAGAATCGAACCATTCTTCAAGAACTTAGGGTTTGCGGTCGCATAAGGGCCAAATAACAAACTTGCCTTGCCATCGACGACTCGGGTGTCTAGGTGAGGAACTGACATCGGGGGAGCACCCACACTTGCCTGGCTATAAACCTTGGCCTGGTGCTTAGCAACCAGTGACTGGTTATCGGTGCGCAGCCACTGACCGCCGACAGGGAAAGTGCCGTATCCCTTGGCCTCGCCGATTCCAGACTTCTGAAGGAGCTTTAGCGCCCAACCGCCGGCACCAACGAACACGAACTTTGCCTGTCGGTATTTGCGTTGGCCGGTCTTGGTGTCGCGAACGGTAACTTCCCAAGAGCCAGTCTTTAGGCGGTTTAGACCCTGAACCTCGTGGTTGGTTTCAACCGAAACACCCTGCTTGCCAAGATAAGCAAAAAGTTGTCGGGTGATCGAGCCGAAATCGACGTCGGTGCCGGAAGCGATGTAGGTCGCAGCGATCGGCTCATCGCCTTTGCGGCCTTCGATCAAAAGGGGAGCCCACTTGGCGATTTGCTTCGGGTCCTTTGAGAATTCCATTCCGGCAAAGAGCGGCTGATCCTTCAGCGCTTCGAAGCGGCGAGCCAGGTAATCGACATCCTTGGCGCCACGAACGAAGGTCATGTGCGGAGTCGCGTTGATGAAGGTCTCCGGCGCACCAAGAATCTTCTTGTCCACGAGGTATGACCAGAACTGACGTGAGAGCTGAAACTGCTCGTTAATTGCGACGGCCTTTGCCGCGCTGGGCAGTGAGCCATCCTTGGAGTCAGGCATGTAGTTAAGTTCGCAGAGCGCGGCGTGGCCGGTGCCCGCGTTGTTCCAAGGATTAGAGCTTTCGAGTGCGACACCTTCAAGGCGTTCATACACCTCGATTTTTAGCTTTGGCGATAGCAATTTCAGGAAGGTGCCCAATGTGGCACTCATGACGCCCGCACCGATGAGGATTACGTCTGGATTTTCTGATTTACTCACTCGTTCAGTCTAACTTTGATGTCGTGTTGAGTTTGCTTTTTTCGACCTAGACAGAGGTTCCTACAAGTTGACCGATTCCGTATGTAATACCCATGGTCAAAAGGCTCACAACAACGTTGCGAATGATTGCCCTGCCTGATCTCGCACCACCGATTTTTGCACCTACGTAGCCTGTAACAGCCAATGAGGCAATTACTGCCACGACTGTCACCTGAATGCGATAGTTCACCCAAGGGCCCGTTACAGCCAGCAGCGGAAGCAGCGATCCGCCAGCAAAGGCAATGAACGAAGAAATTGCAGCCTGGCCAGGGCTTGCGTGCTGTTCTGAATCAATGCCAAGTTCAGCCTCTGCGTGCGCTTTGAGCGCATCCCTTTCAGTTAGTTCGGCAGCAACTTTCTGAGCAAGTTCTAGCGATAGTCCTTTTTGCTCGTAGAACCATGCGAGTTCCCGAAGTTCCATTTCAGGGTTCTCGGCCAGTTCGACGCGCTCTTTTGCCAGCGCGGCTTTCTCGCTGTCTTTCTGAGCGGAAACAGACGTGTACTCTCCACCCGCCATCGAAATTGACCCAGCAACCAAACCCGCAACACCAGCGATAAGGATTGCTGCAGAATCAGTGGTAGCTCCGGCGACACCCATCACGAGACCAGCTGTAGACACGATGCCATCGTTGGCTCCAAGTACGCCTGCGCGAAGCCAGTTTAGTTTTGCAGCCATCGATTGGCGTTGGAACTCTTGGTTGGTTAATACTGCTTCATCTAGAGCGTTCAAGTCTTTTGCTTTGGTCATACGTCAATCAAACACAATGAAATGCTCATCGGCTAGCAAGGCACGCCTAAGTTGACTGGCTAGGATTGGAGAGTTCAGCAAGCTATTGGAGTGCATGTGTCAGTGATCAAAGTAACCGTCGATGGAACCGAGCGCGAACTCGCCGCGGGAGCCGATGGATTTGGGCTTTTCACAGACAAGACCATTGTCGCGCAGCGTGTCAACGGTGAACTCCGTGACCTTGCCCACAAGTTGCAAGACGGTGACATAACCGAGGGCGTTCAGATCTCTTCACCAGACGGTCTCAACATTCTTCGCCACTCGGCTGCTCACGTACTGGCGCAGGCGGTTCAGTCGATCAACCCCGAAGCCAAGCTGGGCATCGGCCCTCCAATCACGGATGGCTTCTACTATGACTTCGACGTCGAGACTCCATTTGCTCCAGAGGACCTGAAGGCCCTCGAAAAGGCGATGGATCGAATCATCCGTCAGGGTCAGCGATTCATTCGCCGTGTTACCAGCGATGGTGAAGCAACCTTAGAGCTTTCAAACGAGCCATACAAGATCGAACTCATCGGCCTAAAGGGAAACCAGGATGCCGTTGGCGAGGGATCGGCCGAGGTCGGCGCTGGCGAGCTCACCATTTATGACAACGTAGACCCACAGACCAGGAATGTTGTCTGGAAGGACCTCTGCCGCGGCCCACACCTGCCAAACACCCGCATGATTGGCAACGGCTACGCGCTTACCCGCTCGGCCGCCGCCTACTGGCGCGGAAACGAGAACAACAAGCAGCTCCAGCGCATCTACGGCACCGCTTGGCCAACCAAGGATGAATTGCGAGCGCACCAGGAACGCCTCGAAGAGGCTGCCCGTCGCGACCACCGTCGTCTCGGCGCCGAACTAGACCTTTTCTCCTTCCCCGAGGAGATCGGTTCAGGCCTAGCCGTCTTCCACCCAAAGGGTGGCATCATGCGTCGCGTGATGGAGGACTACAGCCGCAAGCGCCACGAAGAGTCTGGTTACGAGTTCGTCTACTCGCCACACATCACCAAGTCGAACCTGTTCGAACAGTCAGGACACTTGGCTTGGTATGCGGACGGCATGTTCCCGCCGATGGTGATGGACGAAGAAGTGGATGCCAACGGCATCGTTCGCAAGCAGGGTCAGAACTACTACTTGAAGCCAATGAACTGTCCGTTCCACATCTTGATTTTCAAGTCACAGGCCCGCAGCTACCGCGACCTACCGCTACGCATGTTCGAGTTCGGTTCGGTTTACCGTTACGAAAAATCAGGAGTGCTTCACGGCCTGACCCGTGTGCGCGGAATGACTCAGGATGACGCACACCTGTTCGTGACCCCAGACAACATGGAAGAAGAACTAACTAAGGTTCTCGGCTTCGTGCTCGGTCTGTTGCGCGACTACGGCTTGGATGACTTCTATCTAGAGCTTTCAACCAAGGAAGAGGGCAACCCTAAGTTCGTTGGTGACCCTGCCATCTGGGAGACCGCTACTGCGACCCTGCAAAAGGTTGCCACTGCCTCTGGCCTTGAATTGGTTCCAGACCCAGGAGGCGCTGCCTTCTATGGTCCGAAGATCTCGGTTCAGGCTCGCGATGCCATCGGCCGCACCTGGCAGATGTCGACCATTCAGCTGGACTTCAACCTTCCAGAGCGCTTCGACCTCGAATACACCGCGCCTGATGGAACCAAGCAGCGCCCGGTAATGATTCACCGCGCGCTATTCGGTTCGATCGAGCGTTTCTTTGGTGTCTTGACCGAGCACTACGCCGGACACTTCCCACCTTGGTTGGCTCCGGTTCAGGTGGTTGGTGTTCCGATTGCGGAGGCATTCTCGCCTTACCTGCACTCGATCGCAGATCGCCTAAAGGCAGCTGGCGTGCGCGTCACCATCGATGACTCGGATGACCGCATGCAGAAGAAGATTCGCAACCACACCATGGCCAAGGTTCCATTCATCCTGCTTGCCGGCGGTGAGGACGAAGCAGCTGGTGCAGTTAGCTTCCGCTTCCGTGACGGCCACCAAGAAAATGGCATCCCGGTAGATGAAGCCGTTGCTCGCATTCTCAAGGCGATCGAAGACAAGGTTCAGGTCTAACGATGACCGAACCGCGGATGGAGTTCTCGAGTGAGCTGCCTGGCGTTCCGAACGCCTTTCAGCACCTCTGGACCCCACACCGCATGGTTTACATTCAGCACGGGCAACAACCGCCCGAGCACGAATGCCCATTTTGCCTGGCAGTCGATAAGTCGGATGAGGATTCACTCATCGTCTATCGCGGTGTTCACGCGTACGCGCTCTTGAACCTGTTCCCATACAACTCGGGCCATCTACTGGTTTGCCCTTATCGCCACATCGCGACCTACGATCAGGCAACTCCCGAAGAGATTGCCGAAATTGGGTCGATCACACAACAGGCGATGCGTGTGCTGAAGCATGTTTCTCGCGCTCAGGGTTTCAACATAGGCATGAACCAGGGAGAGTTGGCTGGCGCTGGCATTGCCGGTCACCTCCACCAGCACATCGTTCCGCGCTGGCTTCACGACGCCAATTTCTTCCCAATCATTGCCGAAACCAAGGCTTTGCCTAGATTGCTCGGAGAAGTTCGTAAAGATATCGCCGAGGGCTGGGACAAGGTTTAGACTTGTCTCTATGAGCTCATCAATCCCTACTTCAACCACCGGTACTCCACTCGTCAAGCGCGGTCTTGCTGAGATGATGAAGGGCGGCGTCATCATGGACGTCGTAACCGCAGAACAGGCAAAGATTGCCGAAGACGCCGGTGCCGTTGCCGTTATGGCACTAGAGCGCGTTCCTGCTGACATTCGGGCGCAGGGTGGCGTTTCCCGCATGAGCGACCCAGACATGATCGACAGCATCATCAATGCCGTCTCGATCCCAGTCATGGCGAAGGCTCGCATTGGCCACTTCGTTGAGGCCCAGATTCTTGAATCTCTTGGCGTTGACTACATCGATGAGTCAGAGGTTCTAAGCCCTGCCGACTACGTTCACCACATCAACAAGTGGAACTTCAAGGTTCCTTTCGTTTGTGGCGCTACCAACCTGGGTGAGGCACTTCGCCGTATCACCGAGGGTGCTGCGATGATTCGCTCAAAGGGCGAAGCTGGCACCGGCGACGTTTCTGAGGCGATGAAGCACATTCGCACCATCTCTGGCCAGATCCGCGACCTTTCTGCCAAGACCGAGGATGAGCTATTCGTAGCCGCCAAGGAACTTCAGGCCCCATTCGAGTTGGTTCGCGAGATCGCAACCACTGGCAAGCTTCCGGTGACCATGTTTGTTGCCGGCGGTGTAGCAACTCCTGCTGACGCAGCCCTAATGATGCAGCTTGGCGCTGACGGTGTCTTCGTCGGCTCAGGTATCTTCAAATCGGGCAACCCAGAAGCACGTGCAAAGGCAATCGTCAAGGCGACCACCTTCTACAACGACCCATCGGTTCTCGCAGAGGTTAGCCGCGGACTAGGTGAGGCGATGGTTGGAATCAACGTTGCCGACCTTCCTGCCCCACACCGCCTAGCCGAGCGCGGCTGGTAGTTTGCCAGCGCCTATTGGCGTCCTAGCACTTCAGGGCGACTTTAGAGAGCACCGCCAAACACTCGCCTCCATTGGTGTCGAGTCGATTGAGGTTCGCACGCTAGCCGACCTAAGCAAGTCGGCCGGACTAATCATCCCCGGCGGTGAATCAACAGTGATGCAGAAGCTGGCGGTTGCATACGACCTATTCGATCCGCTTCACGACGCAATCAAAGCGGGTTTGCCAACCTTTGGTACCTGTGCCGGTCTGATCATGCTTGCCGATGAGATCCTTGATGGAATCGTTGGACAATCGGGCTTTGGTGGCCTGGATGTTAGCGTTCGACGAAACGCATTCGGAAACCAGCTGGACTCATTCGAAGTGGATCTAGCTTTCAAGGGTGTCGAGGGTCCGGCAGTTCACGCGGCCTTCATCCGTGCTCCAATCGTTGAACGGGTGGGAGAGAACGTCGAGATCCTGTCTCAACTAAGCGATGGGCGAGTCGTGGGCGTTCGTCAGGGCAATCTCATGGGAATCTCGTTTCACCCAGAAGTAACCGGCGAAACACGCATCCACGAGTTGTTCGTGTCGATGGTTCACGGTTAGCCTGCTTTAGACTTATCTCAATCCAAGATTCTTTAATAGGAGCAGTATGTCTGGCCACTCCAAATGGGCAACCACCAAGCACAAGAAGGCCGTCATTGACGGTCGTCGCGCAAAGCTATTTGCGAAGCTAATCAAAAACATCGAAGTTGCTGCGCGACTCGGTGGCCCAGACCTTGACGGAAACCCTACTCTCTACGATGCCGTTCAAAAGGGTCGCAAGAGCTCGCTTCCTAACGACAACATCGAACGTGCGATCAAGCGCGGTTCTGGCGTTGGCGCCGATGCAGTCGAATACCAGACCATCATGTACGAAGGCTACGGACCTAACGGTGTCGCGATTCTGATCGAATGTCTAACCGACAACAAGAACCGCGCGGCTGCCGAAGTGCGCCTGGCAGTTTCTCGCAACGGTGGAACCATGGCCGACCCAGGCAGCGTTTCTTACCAGTTCGGTCGCAAGGGTGTAATCGTGGTCGCCAAGACCGAGGGCACCGATGAAGACCGCATTCTTGAAGCCGTTCTCGAGGTTGGCATTGATGACCTCGAAGACCGTGGTGAGCAGTTCGTGATTACCACAGAACCAAGCGCAATGGTTGCCGTTCGAACCGCTCTTCAGGATGCCGGAATTGACTATGAGAGTGCCGACGTCGAGTTTGTTTCTTCGATGCCGGTGCAGACCGATGCAGACACCGCTCGCAAGGTCATCAAGCTAATCGATGCACTTGAAGACTCGGATGATGTGCAGAACGTTTACTCCAACTTCGACATGTCGGCCGAGGTAATGGCCGAACTAGAGAACGACTAAATTGACCACGCGCATTCTAGGAATCGACCCAGGTCTAACTAGATGCGGAATTGGGCTCATCGAACTCGGTAGCTCAAGAAAAGTTAGTTTGGTCGCCGTCGACACATTCCGATCGGAACCCGCCGAAGAGCTAACCGTGCGGGTTGGCAGAATCGGCTTGCAAATCGAAGCGCTCATCGAATCACACAAGCCCGCGGTAATCGCGATAGAGCGAGTCTTTTCTCAGCAAAACGTTTCCACGGTGATGGGCACAGCTCAGATTTCTGGTGCTGTGCTGATGCTGGCTCATAAGCACAACATCCCGGTCGTCATGTATACGCCTACCCAAGTGAAAGCCGCGGTTACCGGATCTGGCAGGGCCGCAAAAGACCAAGTCGGATTCATGGTCGCCAAGATTCTTGGACTTCAAGAAGTGCCAAAACCTGCCGATGCGGCCGACAGCCTGGCGATTGCGATCTGTCACGCATGGCGTTCGCCAGCCGCCACCGAATCAGCCAATCTAACCAGTGCGCAAAAAGCCTGGCTGGCCGCCGAGCGCGCTGCCAAGACAAATTAGGGGTTTTGGTTAGTCTTAACTGGTGATTGCATCTATGCGCGGAACCCTGAGCACTAAGACCACTAGCCAGCTGGTGGTCGATGTGAACGGCGTCGGCTATTTGTTACATGTCACGGGCTCGACAGCTGCAAAACTGGGCGTTGGAGAAGAAGTCTCGCTAATCACCACACTCGTGGTTCGTGAAGACGCGATGACTTTGTTCGGTTTCATGACCGCGCTTGAGCAGGAACTTTTCGATCTCTTGCGATCGGTGACCGGTGTCGGGCCGAAGTCTGCTCTTGCGATTCTTGGCTCACTATCAACAGCCGAAATCGCGTCTGCGGTTGCGCTCGACAACGACGCTGCCTTCAAGGCTGTATCCGGCATTGGCCCAAAGACCGCGAGGCTAATTACGGTTACCCTGGCCGGCAAACTCTCACACCTAGTGCTGCTGCCTAGCACTGACAGCGCTCCAAAGGAAACCGACTTTGGTTCGGTTGTTGTAGCCCTGGTTAGCCTTGGCTGGCCAGAAAAAGCGGCCCAGGATGCCGTTCGCGAAGTGGCTTCGAGCATCAAACCAGGCGACGGCCGCGATGTCGTTTTGCGTCTCGCCCTTTCAAAACTAGGCAACAGCAAATCGACCTTGGCCGGTGCTAAGTAGTGGACGAGTTGACCAACCCCGAACTAGGCGATTCAGAGCTGGCCTTTGAATCGGCGCTCCGACCAAAGTCACTCGACGAATTTGTTGGTCAGCCAAAGGTTCGCGAGCAGATCTCGCTAATCATCGAAGCCGCTCGTATTCAAAACCGAACCGCTGATCACATCTTGTTGGCCGGGCCTCCCGGGCTAGGTAAGACCACTTTGGCCATGATCGTAGCGCATGAGAGCGGTGCTCCGCTGCGCCTAACCAGCGGGCCAACCATCCAGCACGCCGGCGACCTAGCTGCGGTGCTCTCATCCTTGGCTCCTGGTGAGGTCTTGTTCATCGACGAGATTCACCGCATGGCGCGTGCGGCCGAGGAGATGCTCTACCTAGCCATGGAAGACTTCAGGGTCGACGTCATGGTCGGAAAGGGTCCCGGGGCTACCTCGATTCCACTGGATCTAGCGCCATTCACTTTGGTGGGAGCAACCACTCGTTCCGGAATGCTGCCAAACCCTCTCCGTGACCGATTCGGTTTCACCGCGCACCTTGAGTTCTATGAAGTCGAAGAATTGCGTGAGGTTATTTCGCGTGCTGCACTGAAACTTGGCTTGGACATCGAGCAACCCGCCCTGGTCGAGATTGCGTCACGCAGTCGAGGCACCCCGCGAATTGCCAATCGCTTGCTTCGTCGAGTTCGAGATTTTGCATTGGTTGCAGGAGAAGACACAATAAACGTCCAAATCGCACGAGCGGCCCTGGCACTTTACGAAGTCGACGAACTCGGATTAGACCGACTCGACCGAGAGATCTTGAAGGTTCTAACTTCTCGATTCGATGGCAAGCCGGTTGGACTTTCAACGCTCGCAGTGGCTGTCGGCGAAGAGCAAGACACCATCGAAGCAGTTGTGGAACCGTTCCTTGTGCGGATGGGTCTCATCGCTAGAACCCCGCGAGGTCGCCAGGCGACAATTGCCGCCTATCGACACCTCGGCATCGACGCATCGGATAAGTAACAAACACGCTTCGATACGCCTGTCGAAGCCGATTTCGCCTGGGTGCTTGACCTATAATCGATAAGTTGCCCAATAGGGCTTCAGAATCTCTTCGTATCTAACGTAAGGCTCCAAATAATGAAGAACTCGCAGGACATTTTCCTACTAGTCGCTCTAGCTTTCATCATCTTCATGATGTTCTTCAACGGCCGCAAGCGCAAGAAGGCACAGGCCGAAATGCAAGCTGGCATCAAGATTGGCGCTTACGTGCTCCTGCACAGCGGAATCCTCGGCACCATTGTTAGCCAGGATGACAAGAGTGTTGTCATCGAGACCACTCCAGGCACCAAGCTGACCGTGGTCAAGGGTGCTGTTCGCTCAATCGAAGAGGCTCCAAAGAAGCCTGCAGCTGCTAAGCCGGCCGCAGCAAAGTCAACTACTGCATCGAAGACCGCTGCTAAGCCAGCGGCAAAGAAGCCAGTAGCCAAGAAGCCTGCAACTAAGCCTGCTAAGTAAATAGAGGATCATCTTGTCTGAATCAGCTGTAACCAAGGGCGCTCGTAAGCGTCTGACCTGGCTAGGCGTCCTGATTATTGGCCTAGTTGCCATCATCGGACTCGGCACCGCAACCAACGCAGGCGCATCTTTTGCACCAAAGTTGGCTCTTGACCTTCAGGGTGGTACTCAAATCATCCTGGCGCCGGTTGTTCAGGCTGGCACCAAGGTCACCGAAGAGCAGTTGACTCAGGCGGTTGCCATTATTCGTCAGCGTGTTGACGCCAGTGGTGTGAGCGAAGCTCAGATCAACACCCAGGGAAACAACAACATCGTTGTCTCGATCCCTGGAACCCCAGACGAAAACACTCTTCGTCTGATCAGAAGCTCAGCAAAGCTTGAGTTCCGTCCAGTGCTTGCAACCTCGCAGGGCGTAGCCACCTCGGCAGCCGGGGGAGACTCAACTGCATCACCTTCACCGAGCGCTAGTGCATCAGCAGCAGCCTCAGCACCAATCGCTGGTGTCGACGCCGCGACTCAGAAGTTCTATGACGAGCTTGACTGCAGCAAGCCTTTCCGTGCCGCCGGTCAAATTGACGACCCAGCGCTTCCAATCGCAACTTGTGACACCGACGGTTACAGCAAGTATGTTCTTGGCCCAGTTGAGGTCGAGGGTACTGACGTTGCGGATGCAAATGCCGGTACCGTCACCACCTCTACCGGTGCATCTACCAACACCTGGGCGGTCAACCTAAAGTTCACTGCCGATGGAACCACCAAGTTTGCAAACACCACTGGTCGCCTGTTTCCACTAACAGACCCTCAGAACCGCTTTGCAATCACGCTTGATGGCTATGTAATCACCGCTCCGACCCTTCAGGCAGTTATCACCGGTGGCACCGCGCAGATCACCGGTAACTTCGACAAGAATTCTTCGAAGGCTCTAGCAGACCAGCTGAAGTATGGTTCGCTACCAATCGGTTTTGAGGTTCAGAGCCAAGAGAACATCTCGGCGACCTTAGGTTCAGAGCAGCTCACCAGCGGTCTTCTAGCCGGAGCTATTGGTCTTCTACTCGTAATCATCTACTCGTTCTTCCAGTACCGTGGCTTGGCACTCGTCACCGTCGGTTCTTTGGTCGTCGCAGCAGTGATCACCTACCTAATGATTGCTCTGCTTTCATGGCGCCAGGGATACCACCTATCGCTTTCGGGTGTTGCCGGTTTGATTGTGGCTATCGGTATCACCGCCGACTCGTTCATCGTTTACTTTGAGCGCGTTCGCGATGAACTTCGTGATGGTCGCTCACTTGGGGCTTCGGTCGAGTCTGGTTGGAAGCGCGCGATCCGCACCATCCTGGTTTCAGACGGTGTTAGCTTGCTAGCGGCAGTTGTCTTGTATGCGCTGACCGTGGGTAACGTTCGCGGCTTTGCCTTCACCCTAGGTCTAACCACCCTGATTGACCTCGCAGTTGTGATCTTGTTCACCCACCCAATGCTCGAACTATTGGCCAAGACCAAGTTCTTCAGCTCAGGTCACCCATGGTCTGGATTCGACTCAAAGGCCCTCGGAGCAACAAGTTACGTCGGTCGCGGTGCATTCCGCGTCTCAGGCGCTGTTCCAGCAGGTAAGGCAGCTAAAGCTTCAAAGGAAGCCAACAAGCGTCAGACCCTTGCTGAGCGCAAGGCAGCCGAAAACGCCGCATCCGTTTCAAAGTCAGAAAAGAGCAACTAATGTCTAAGTTCAGTGATCTAGGTAACGACCTATACACCGGAGCTCGCTCGTTCGACTTCGTTGGCCGCCGCAAGGTTTGGTTCAGCGCGGCAGCACTCATGCTGATTCTCGCAATCGTTCTACCGATCCTTCGTGGTGGTTACAACTTCGGTATCGAATTCCGCGGCGGTTCTGAATTCCGCGTTGCTGGGGTCTCAAGCCAGTCTCAACAGATTGCTGTCGATGCAGTGCACTCCGTTGTTCCTGACACCGAGCCTTTGGTGTCAAACGTTGGAACCGACAGCATCCGAGTTCAGACCAAGCAGCTAACCGACTTGAAGTCAGAGGATGTGCGTGTAGCACTTGCGAAGGCATACCAGGTAGAAAGCTCCGCAGTCGCAAGCTCGTTCATCGGTGCTAACTGGGGTGCCGACGTCACCGGTAAGGCCCTAAACGGTCTAATCGTGTTCATCATCCTGGCAGCCGTCTTGATGGCGCTTTACTTTAGAACTCTAAAGATGTCGATGGCCGCTGTTCTGGCTTTGCTTCACGACCTCGTGATCACTGCTGGTGTTTACGGCGCGCTTGGCTTCGAGGTCACTCCAGCAGCTGTGATTGGTTTCTTGACCATCCTCGGTTACTCGCTCTATGACACCGTGGTTGTCTTCGACAAGATTCGCGAGAACACCTTCGAAGTTGAATTCAGCGAGAAAGTTACGTTCAAGCAGCAGGTAAACCTAGCCATCAACCAGACCTTGGTTCGTTCGATCAACACCTCAGTGGTTGCCGTTCTTCCGGTTGCCTCGATTCTGTTCATCGGTGCGACCCTACTTGGTGCCGGTACCCTTCGTGACATTGCACTTGCACTGTTCATCGGTATCATCGTCGGAACCTATTCGACCCTATTCATCGCGGCCCCTGCCTACTCGGCATTCCGCGAAGGCGAGGCGAAGTACCGCAAGGCTGAGCAGAAGGTATTGGCTAACGCTTAATCCCGCTTGGGATTGGCTGGTCTAGCAGTTAGAGGATTGGCCCAGATTGAGTGATGTAACTCCTACCAGCAGCATCAATGTTCTTCGGAGCAAGCTGCCTAGGTTATTCACGCGATCTGGGCCTTACTCGTCTGAACTGAACGAGATTCTGCGACTCGCCAAACTGAATCACCCTAAGGCCGATCTCTCGATCATCGAGCGTGCCTTTGTAGTGGCTGAACTTGCCCACCGTCCTCAGATGCGCAAGTCGGGGGAGCCGTACATCACCCATCCTCTCGAGGTAACTCGCATCCTTGCCGAGCTTGGTATTGGACCGGTTACTTTGGCTGCCGCCCTGCTGCACGACACCGTTGAAGACACCGACTACAGCCTTGAACGCCTAACCGCCGATTTCGGTGAAGAGGTTGCGATGCTGGTGGATGGTGTAACCAAACTCGACAAGGTTAAGTTCGGTGACAACGCCCAGGCCGAAACCGTCCGCAAGATGGTCGTGGCGATGTCTAAAGACATCCGTGTTTTGGTCATCAAGCTGGCCGACCGTTTGCACAACGCGCGCACCTGGGCATTTGTGCCTGAAGAGAGTGCTCGCCGCAAGGCGCAAGAAACCCTTGAGATTTATGCGCCGCTCGCGCACCGACTCGGTATCAACACCATCAAGTGGGAGCTAGAGGACATTTCGTTCTCGGTGCTTTACCCGAAGGTTTATGAGGAAATCGTCAATCTTGTAAAGCAGCGCACGCCAAAGCGCGCCGAATTCATCGAGAGTGTTATCGGTTCAATTGAAGAAGATCTTCGAGAGAATCGCATCAAAGGTAAGGTCGCCGGTCGACCAAAGCAGTATTACAGCATCTACCAAAAGATGGTTGTTCGCGGCCGCGAGTTCGACGATATCTACGATCTCGTAGGCATCCGTGTGCTGGTCAATGAGGTCAAGGACTGTTACGCGGTTCTCGGCTCGATTCACGCGCGCTGGAACCCGGTTCCTGGTCGATTCAAGGACTACATTGCGATGCCGAAGTTCAATCTTTATCAATCGCTACACACGACAGTCATGGGGCCGCAAGGTCGCCCGGTTGAGATTCAGATCCGAACCTTCGAAATGCACCAGCGAGCCGAATACGGTGTGGCCGCGCACTGGAAGTACAAAGAGCAGGTTGGCAAGACGACCGAGACTCGCGAGGAAGACCTGGCGTGGCTGAAGCACCTAACCGACTGGCAGGCCGAAACTCAAGACCCAACTGAGTTCCTCGACTCGCTGCGCTTCGAAATTGGCGCGAAGGAAGTCTACGTATTTACCCCTAAGGGCAAGGTGATTGGTCTAAGTGGCGGTGCAACACCGGTCGACTTTGCCTACGCCGTGCACACCGAGGTTGGACACCGAACCATGGGGGCGAAGGTCAACGGCCGATTGGTTCCGCTCGAAAGCAAGCTTCAATCTGGTGACGTAGTCGAGATCTTCACCTCAAAATCACCTGAAGCCTCGCCTTCGAAAGACTGGCTGAACTTTGTGGCCTCTCCTCGGGCACGCGCGAAAATCAAGCAGTGGTTCGCTGAGGAGCGCAAGGAAGAGTCGACAGAGCACGGCAAGGAAATGCTTGCGAAGGCGATGCGTAAGCAAAACCTCCCGCTGCAGCGCTTGATGTCTGCCGATGTTCTCGTGAAACTAGCCGGTGAACTTCGTTTCCCTGATGTCTCCGGTCTTTATGCGGCAATCGGCGACAACCACATCTCAGCGCAGTCGGTGGTCGAAAAACTTGCCGCTGCGATCAACGTCGAAGAAGACAACGAAGATACTCAATTTGAGCTTCCACAGCAATCTCGCAGCGTAAATCGTCAGAGATCAAACGATTCTGGCGTATTGGTCAGGGGAGACGCCGATGTTATGGCGAAGCTAGCTCGCTGCTGCACTCCGGTGCCTGGAGACCCAATCGTTGGCTTTGTTACTCGCGGTTCGGGTGTATCGGTTCACCGAGCCGACTGCAAGAACGTCACGGAACTAATGGCACAACCGGAACGCATCATGGATGTCTCTTGGGCGCCGACCACTAAGAGCCTGTTCTTGGTTCAGATTCAGATCGAGGCACTTGACCGGTCTGGCCTGCTCTCAGACGTTACCCGCGTACTTTCAGAGCACCACGTAAACATTCTTTCTGCTTCGGTATCGACTCGTTCCGACCGAGTGGCTCTTAGCCGCTTTGTGTTCGAAATGGGAGACGCGAATGTTCTAGAACACCTATTGAACGCCGTGCGTCGCATCGAAGCCGTCTACGACGTATACCGCGTAAGCAACGTCTAAGTACTTAAAGCAAAAGGTCCCCGAAACATTTCGGGGACCTTTTCAAGTGCTTTCGGACTACGAAGCAGCCTTCACTACCTCAAGCCAAGCCTTACGAGCCTTCAAAGCCTCGGTGGCTTCGTCGGTCTTCTTCTTGTCCTTCTTAGCCTTTGCTGCCTCTAGCTCAGCCTCTAGCTTCACGATTGAAGCTTCAAGCTGCTCGATAACTGCGTTAGAGCGAGCCTGAGCGGCAGGATCGGTCTTGCGCCAGTGCTCGGCCTCGGCTTCGCGAACCTTGGCTTCAATTGCACGTAGCTTGTCTTCGGTTTCGCGTAGCTTCTCGCGTGGAACCTTGCCGGCCTTTTCCCACTTCTGCTGAATCGCTGCAAGTGCCTTCTTGGCGCCTTCCAAGTCCTTGGTGGCGTCAATCTTGGCGGCTTCTTTGAGAAGCTCAAGCTTCACTGCGAGGTTGGCGGTGAACTCTACGTTCTCAACTGCAACAACTTCGGCCTTGGCGGCGTAAATCGCGTCGCCGGCGGCCTTGAAACGAGCCCAAAGGGTGTCGTCTTGCTTACCCGGGGTGCGGCCAGCGGCCTTCCAGTCGTCGAGCAGCTTGCGGTAGTCGGCAACGGCGTCGCTGCCCTTAGCAACTAGTGCCTCGGCGGCTTCAACGATCGCCACCTTCTTGGCCTTAGCAGCCTTGGTAGTCGAGTCCAGACCAGCAAAGTACTGGCGCTTGGCAGCCTCGAAACGGGTGCGTGCGGTTGAGAATCGACGCCAGATGGCGTCTGCGTCGGCCTTTGGAACCTTTGGACCAGACTTCTGCAGCGCCTGCCATTCTTCGAATAGCTTGGTCATCTCGACACCAGAGTTCTTCCACTGGGTCTTGGCTGCATCCTGGTTGGCAATGGCTTCTGCCTTGACGGCAATGGCCTCGCGCTTGGCAAGTGCCTCGGTGGTTTCACCCTTAGATGCCTCTTGCTTTTCGCTTACCAGGGCCGCAATCTTCGGGTCTAGGTTGGCAACGCGGCGACGCAAGTCGGCGATGTCGCCGACCGCAGCTGGTTCGTTCAAGTCCTCGGTTAGCTTCGCAGCTACCTTCTTTAGACCAGAAGCGTCTACCTTGTTTGCGACACGCTGTTCAAGAATTCGAACCTGAGCCTCGAGATCAGCGAACTTACGCTCGAAGTAAGCCAAGGCGTCTTCGGCAGGAACGCCAGGATACTGGCCAACCTGACGCTCAACACCGGCTACGGTAACGAATACGTTGTTTTCGGCGTCTACGCGACCGAATGCGTTCTTAGAGGTTGACACTTCTAGCTCCTGAGGTTTACGTCCAACACCATTGGACTAGGTCTATTTTAGGTTGATTGCGCCGAGCTTGGCTTCAAGTGCCGGCTTTCCGTCTGAACTACCGCCGGCTACACCGGCATTTGCGATCTTGGTAACTGCCGATAGGCCCGTGGTGACCTTGCCGAATACTGTATATCCGCCGACTGAGTCGGCAGGGATTGGGCTGTCTTTGTAGACGATAAAGAACTGGCTACCCATGCTGCTGGCGTTGTTTCCAACTCGAGCCATAGCGAGCACTCCGGTCTTGTAGAGGTTGTCGGTAGGTGCGTTCTCGATCGGACCCCAGTTGTAACCAGGACCACCGGTGCCATCGCCGTTTGGGTCTCCACATTGCAGAACGAAAATACCCGCAGTGGTTAGACGGTGGCACTTTAGGCCGTTGAAGAAACCCTGCTTAGAAAGTGAGACGAAGTTTGCTACCGCTTGAGGTGCAGCTTTTCCATCGAGTTCGATTCCCAAATCGGTGCCAGCAACGTTCATGGTTCCCGTCCAAGCGCGACCCTCAGCAAGCGCTGGGCTTGGAACCAGCTTTGAGTTGGTTGCCGCGGCGGTTGGGCTGGCGCTGCTGCTCGCAACAGCCTTAGGGTCGACGTGACCAGGACCAAATCCGAAATAGGCAACCTGAAGCAACCCGGCGACAGCTAACGCGGCGACACCGATGATGACAGCGCGCTTGTTGTCTGCCTTCTTGCGCTGGGCAAGCGCCTGAGCCTGGGCCTGCTTGGCCTCATAGCTGGCCAAAACCGCATTGGCGCTGGTGTGGATGTTTTGGTGCTTCTTCTTCGATGCCATGATTGCCCTTCGCTATCAAACTCCTTGAAATATTACGCGCTAATGGGCGATGAGGCGGGCAAGGCATCGTCTAACCTGAATGCATGTCTGATCAGCCGAGCGTCATTTCAAGCACGACCCCGCTTGCCGCTCGCATGCGCCCGAATTCCATCCAAGAAGTGGTCGGTCAGACACACATTCTGAAGCCGGGATCACCACTTATTGCTCTTGCCACACCCGTCGAGCAGGGAGCCAAAGTTTCGGCTGCCTCGGTAATTCTCTGGGGTCCACCTGGAACGGGTAAAACGACGCTGGCTCAGGTGGTCGCGCGAAGTAGCGGACGTCGTTTCGTCGAACTGAGCGCAATCACGGCCGGCGTGAAAGAGGTGCGCGAGGTGCTCGACCGCGCCCGCAACGACAAAGACCTCTACGGCGTAAGCACGGTCTTGTTTCTCGACGAGATTCACCGCTTCTCAAAGGCACAACAGGATGCGCTACTGCCAGGCGTGGAAGCCGGTGTAGTAGTTCTAATCGCAGCAACCACGGAGAATCCATCGTTCTCTGTGATCAGCCCGCTGTTGAGTCGGTCTCTGGTACTGACACTTGAATCACTGCAAGACGAAGACGTTAAGGTTCTGCTCAAGCGAGCGATGGTCGAACCGCAGGGGCTAGGCGGAGCCGTTTCGGCGGATGATGGAATCCTCGATCAGATTTTGAGACTTGCACTCGGCGATGCCCGCAGAGCACTGACCCTCCTTGAATCGGCATCAATTTCTGCACTGTCTAGGCCAAAAAAGGCGACCAAAGCCTCAAAAAGCGCAGCAAAAACTGCGACCGCGCCGGCTGTCGCCATTGAGCTTAACGACATCGAAGCCTCCGCCGATCGAGCACTGCTTCGCTATGACAAGGATGGCGATCAGCACTACGACGTGATCTCGGCTTTCATTAAGTCGGTGCGTGGTTCAGACGCCGATGCCGCGATTCAGTACGTTGCCAGGATGATCGAGGGCTGGGAAGACCCGCGATTCATAGCCAGGCGCTTGATGATTTTGGCCGCGGAAGACATCGGGTTGGCCGACCCGCAGGCACTGCCTTTGGCCGTTGCCGCTGCCGAAACAGTAGCGATGATTGGCATGCCAGAAGGACGCATCCCATTGGCCGAGGCCACGATCTACCTTGCCTTAGCGCCTAAATCCAACACCGCCTACAACGCCATCAATGCCGCGCTGGCCGACGTTCGAAACGGGGTAGTCGGCCAGGTGCCAAACGCCCTCAAGAGTTCGAACTTCGCTAAGGCGCAGGATCAGGGTGCCGGCGTGGGTTACAACTATCCTCATGACTCGGCTCGAGCCGTTGTTCCGCAGCGTTACCTCGACGACAAGGTGCTGGGCCGACGCTATTACCTGCCCAAGGATGTTGGTCAAGAGCGTGAGCTCGGAGAGCGCTGGGCGAAACTGCGCGACATTGTGCGCTCTTTTAGAAGCAAGTAGCAGGTTTACTGGGCAAAGGTCCTTGGTTTAGTAGGCGCTCAACTGCTAGGATTGTCAGGTTGCCGACTGGAACACTCAATCGCGGCTGTGCGAGTGTTCACCTACGGTGCGACTGTCCAATAGCCAGACAGTCCGTGGCAGAGGATCACCTCGATC
>ERZ650301.117-NODE-117-length-18797-cov-5.048074_pt1 | contig 18797 bp, 17 predicted proteins | sample MGYA00376237_ERZ650301 | MGnify/ENA primary metagenome ERZ650301 (study PRJEB26733, sample SAMN07839255) | wastewater metagenome | biome: small river; feature: stream; material: water | place: USA: North Carolina | collected 2016-04-05 ...
AACAGTGGTGCCAGAAGCCATTTCTTCCAAGCCAGCCTGAGAGAAGGTGCGCCAGACAATGGCAGCAACCATGCGCTCCAGCACACGTGCGGTGTCTGAAACTGACTCTTTCGCACCAAGTTGACTGGAGCCGGAGTCCATAATCAGGGGAACACCACCCAAGTCAGCAATACCGACAGCGAAAGACACTCGTGTGCGAGTAGAGGTCTTGTCGAAGATGACGGCGACGGTCTGTGGACCGGCCAGTGGCTTCTCGCTATAGGGCTGAGCCTTAAGCGCGGCAGCCAGATCGAGTATCTCGCTCTGTTCTGCCTGGGTGATGTCATCATCACGAAGGAAATGCTTTGTCATCAGGCCACTACTTCCGTTCCAGAACCGGTCTGGGTAAAGATTTCGAGCAAAATCGAGTGCGGGTTACGGCCATCAATGATGGCAGCCTTGGGCACTCCCCCATCAACGGCTTCTAAACACGCAGCCATCTTCGGGATCATGCCTGACTCCAGCGAAGGCAGGAGGGCACGAAGTTCATCTGCGCCAATCTCGGAAACAAGAGAATCCATGTTGGGCCAGTCGCTGTAGAGACCTGCAACATCGGTGAGGATCACAAGCTTGGCTGCACCAAGTGCAACCGCAAGTGACGCTGCAGCTGCGTCAGCGTTCACATTCAACGACTGACCAGGAGTGTCTTTATCTGGCGCAATCGAGGACACCACGGGAATACGACCAGCATCAATGAGAGCGTGAACCGCTTCGGGGTCAACGGCAACAACATCACCGACGAGGCCTAAGTCCACGAGCTCGCCGTCGATCTCAACGCCGCGACGTTCACCTACGAAGAGGCCTGCATCTTCACCTGAGATCGAAGCTGCCAACGGACCGTGTTCGTTCATGTGACCAACCAGGTCACGTGAAACTTGCCCGGTGAGCACCATACGAACCACGTCCATGGCTTCAGGGCTGGTGACGCGGTAGCCACCGCGGAATTCGCTTTCAATACCCAAACGTTCCAGCATCTTGGTGATCTGTGGTCCACCACCGTGCACAACAACAGGTTTGATGCCGACGGTGCGCAAATAAACCATGTCTTCAGCAAAGGCACGAGTGAGTTCTTCACTCACCATGGCATTGCCACCGAACTTGACCACGACAATCTGGTCGTTGAACTTTTTAAGCCACGGCAGTGACTCAATCAGAGTTGCAGCTTTGATGGTTGCTGCTGCGTCTTCTTCACGCATTTGGGTCATGAGAAATCCTTGAGTTCTAGCTCGCGTACGCGCTGTTTTCGTGCACGTAGTCGTGGGTCAAATCATTGGTCCAGATTGTTGCAGTTTCAGTTCCGCTGTGGAGTTCAATCTGGATATCCACTTCGCGCGGGGTGAGATCAACCAGTTCACGAGACTGATCAGGCTCCCCTGCGGTGCAGACGGCAACACCGTTGAAGCTCACATCAATGTTGTACGGGTCAAAGACAGCAGAGCTGGTTCCTACCGCTGCCAACACACGACCCCAGTTGGGGTCGTTGCCGAAGATGGCGGCTTTGAACAGGTTCGAGCGGCTCACTGTTCGTGCCACATCCACTGCATCATCTTCTGATGCAGCACCGGTGACGGTGATGTGAATGTTGTGACTTGCGCCTTCAGCGTCCTTCTGGAGCTGGATAGCCAGATCACGACACAACTCCGTCAGACGAGCAGTGAACTCTGCCAATTCTGGTTCAACACCAGAGGCACCTGAAGCCATCAGGGTGACCTGATCATTCGTCGACATACAGCCGTCAGAATCCAAGCGGTCAAAGGTCACACGAGTGGAAGCACGCAGGGCAGTGTCCAGTTGCTCACTGGTCAACACTGCGTCTGTAGTGATGACAACGAGCATGGTTGCCAGTCCAGGTGCCAACATGCCAGCACCCTTAGCCATACCGCCGATGGTGTACCCCGCACCGGTGGAAGTCGACATCTTGGGAACAGAGTCGGTGGTCATGATGGCGTGAGCAGCATCGATACCGGCTTGTTCACTGGTGCCCGCGTCAGAAAGAACTTCCAAGCCCGAATCCCAGACACCGGTCTTGAGTTTGTCGAGGTCAAGTTGTTCACCAATCAGACCAGTGGAACACACGAGAACGTCACCTGCAGAAACTCCCAGACGCTCGGCTACCGCCTCAGCAGTGGCATGCGTGGTTTGGAATCCACGAGCACCGGTGTAACAGTTCGCACCACCCGAATTCAGCACGATAGCTTCCACCACAGGATCAGCCATAACTTGCTGACTCCAGAGAATGGGGTTGGCCTTGCATCGGTTCGAGGTAAACACTGCGGCTACTGACTTCAAAGGCCCCAGGTTTCGCACCATGGCGAAATCCTTCTTGCCAGTGGACTTCAGTCCACACACAACACCTGCGGCACTAAAGCCAGCTGCAGCGGTCACACTCACGGTGCAACTCCATTCGTGGTTAATCCAGTGGTTTCTGGGATTCCGAGAGCAATGTTGGCGGACTGAATAGCCGCACCAGCAGTGCCCTTGGTCAAGTTATCGAGGGCACTGATGACAACAACGCGACCCGCGTTCTCATCCAGCGCGAGGCCAATAAGGCAAGTGTTTGCACCCACGGTGTCTGCAGTACGAGGGTACTGACCAAGAGGAAGCACCTGAACAAATGGTTCGTTCGCATACACAGCACTCCACGCAGCGTGCAGCTCTTCCAACGTCACTCCGGGCTTAATGCGAGCGGTGGTGGTGGCCAGAATGCCACGAGACATGGGCACCAGCACGGGAGTCATGGAGACAGAAACCTCTGCAGCGCCTGCTTTGCGCAGGTTTTGTGCAATCTCAGGAGTGTGGCGGTGAACGCCACCCACGGCATATGCCGAGGCAGACCCCATGATTTCGCTCGCCAGCAGGTCAACTTTGAGGCTCTTTCCTGCTCCAGAAGGGCCAACTGACAACACAGAAACGATGTCGACAGCGTCAATGAGATCCGCCTGAACACCAGGAGCAATAGCTAGCGAAATAGCGGAAGCATTGCAGCCAGGAGCTGCGATGCGCTTCGTTCCAGCAAGGAACTCACGCTGGGAACCCGAGGACAGGGGAAGCTCAGGTATGCCATAGGTCCAAGCGGAGTTGAATTCCCCGCCATAGAACGCATCCCAGTCTTCTTTTTCTTCAAGACGATGGTCAGCACCACAGTCGATAACCAGAGTGTCTGCACTCAATTGCGCGGCGAGCGCGCCGGAAGAACCGTGTGGCAGAGCCAAGAAAACGACGTCGTGGCCCGCAAGAATCTCGGCAGTGGTGTCCTGCAGAACAAGATCTCCATAGCTGCGCAAGTGTGGCTGCACATCAACCAGACGCTGGCCAGCATTGGAGTGTGCTGTAACCGTGCGAACCTCAAACTCGGGGTGACCTGCGAGCAGGCGAAGCACCTCGCCACCGGCATAACCGCTGGCTCCAGCAATGGCAACCGAGTATGTCATTAGATAACTCTATCTAAACCTTCAACCAGTTATTGAACCCTGGTTAAGGCGTGGCGGTCACTACTCGCGAATAGTTGCGCCAAAGCGTGAAGCGGCGAGCGCAACACCTGCTTCTTTAGATGCTGTTGCTTCAGCAGCAGTCAAAGTGCGGTCATCGGCTCGGAATCGCAGTGCGAAGGTCAGCGAACGCTGTCCTTCAGGGATTCCGGTGCCCTGATACACATCAACCAGAGTTGCAGTTTCCAGTAGCTCCCCTGCACCTTCCACCACAGCAGCAAGAACGTCTGCTGCAGGAACGGCGTCAGCAACAACCAACGAGAGGTCCTGTGTTGCTGCAGGCATGGTCTTGACGTCCACGGCAACGTGAGGAACACCAGCTGCCTCAGTAACAGCATCGAGGTTGAGCTCAAACGCTGCCACGGTGCGAGGAAGGTGTGCCTCTTCTGCCACAGAAGGAAGCAGTTCTCCGGCATAACCGATCACAACATCACCGAGAAGAAGTTCTGCTGTGCGACCTGGGTGGAATGCCTTGTGGCTTCCCTGGCGAACAGAAATCTGAACACCAGCACCCAGGGCAATTTGCTGAACAGCAGCAAGTGCATCCTGCCAGTCATACGCAAGAGCCTTCTGGCCTACCTGCTTCGAGACGGCATCTCCGACAAACAGACCAGAGATGTAGCGAGGCTGGGGTGGAATACCGGCATAGAGCTTGGCTTCCACGTCGGGTGCGGGACGGACTCCCCCGGCGACAATATCTTGGCCGTAGGTCTTACCCTCTTCAGGAAGGAACACGAGTCCCGTTTCAAACAGAGCAAGATCGGTCAAACCACGTGAGCGGTTACGCGCAGCGGTTCCGATGAGACCTGGAAGCAAGGACGTACGCATCCAGCCCTGAGTAGCATCCAGCGCATTTGCCAGACGAACCTGAGGAACAGACGGCGCAGTAGCCGAACCAAAAAGGTTATTGGTTTCTTCATCGAAGAAGGGGTAGCTCAGCACCTCGGTGTGACCAGTCGCAGCCAAAGTGTTGGAAACTCGACGACGCACGTCCTGGGCAACGGTGTAACCACGTCCGGGAGGTGCCACAGGAAGCACGGCAGGAATGAGGTGGTAACCGACAATACGGGCCACTTCTTCTGCCAAAGTCCACTTATCGGTGAGATCTGGACGCCAGGTGGGAGGTGTCACGGTGAAACTTGTTCCCGCCTTGACCACAGCACAGCCAATTTCAGTCAGTGAAGCCTCAATCTGCGCGTCGGTGTATTCCAGACCAATCAGGTTGGTCACGAAACCGGCAGGAAGCTCAATGGCTGCAGGAGCAGAGAAGTGGTTGAAGTAGGAACCTTCATCCACGATCTCGCCACCGGCAAGCTCAACCAACAGCTGGGCAACGCGACCAGCTGCAACAGCTGCAATCTCAGGGTCAACACCGCGTTCAAAGCGCTTAGAAGCTTCAGAGTGAAGCTTGTGACGACGTGCTGAGCGAGCAATGGATACAGGATCAAAGTTCGCTGCTTCAACGAGAACGTTGGTGGTGCCGTCACTGATTTCAGTGTTGGCTCCACCCATGACTCCAGCAAGACCGATGGCTTTGCCACCAGAGGTGATGAGCAGGTCTTCCACATCCAGCGTGCGCTCTGTTTCATCAAGAGTGACGATCTTCTCGCCCTTTGTGGCACGACGAACAACAATGTCCCCGGCAAGCTTGTCCAGGTCATAAGCGTGGTTGGGCTGGCCCAACTCGATCATGACGTAGTTCGAAATGTCCACCGGTAGCGAGATGGAGCGGATACCAGCCAACTTCAGGCGTGAAACCATCCAGGCAGGGGTGGGTGCGGTGGCATCGATGCCGCGCACAATGCGGGTGGCAAAGACATTGCAGCCCACGCGACCACGAATAGGAGCCTGGTCGTCGACCGACACGGGGAATTCTTTGCCGAACTTCTTCACCTCGGTCACACCATGGGAAGAAATGACCTCAGTGGCAGGATCGCGGAAAGCAGCACCGGTTGAGTGAGCATATTCGCGCGCAACACCACGGATCGAGAAAGCATAACCGCGGTCAGGAGTGACATTGATTTCGACTGCTGATTCAGACAGACCCAACAGCTCGAGAGCGTCCGTGCCAACCTCAGGATCAAGACCCATTTCAGCAAGGCGAATAATGCCGTCGTGACCTTCGCCGAGGCCCAGCTCCTTGGCCGACGCCATCATGCCGTCAGAAACGTGACCATAGGTCTTACGCGCTGCAATCGGGAACGGACCAGGCAGAACAGCACCAGGAAGAGTGACAACAACCTTGTCGCCGACAAAGAAGTTTCCAGCACCACAGACGATGCCGTGAATGGCGTCGCCGCCATCGGCGGCGACCTGACCATCCGGAGCAACACGAACCTGGCACCAACGAATGGTCTTGCCGTTGTTCTGCTCTTCAGGAGTGAATTCGAGAACTTCACCAACCACGATGGGGCCAGAAATGTCTCCGCCGTGGATATCTTCTTCTTCGAAACCAACCTTGACCAGGTCTGCTTGAACCTGCTCAGGAGTGATGTCAGTTGCGAGGTCGACGTATTCGCCGAGCCAACTCAGTGGGACGCGCATCAGACCACCATTCCAAACTGCTGGCTGAAGCGAACATCGCCTTCGACCATGTCGTGCATATCGCTGACGTCATTGCGGAACATGAGCGTGCGCTCCACTCCCACACCGAAAGCGAAACCGGAATACACCTCAGGATCAATGCCTGCCGAACGCAGAACATTGGGGTTCACCATGCCACAGCCACCCCACTCGATCCAGCGAGCACCACCAGCGAAGGTGGGGTGCCACACATCGAGCTCAGCAGAGGGTTCCGTGAAGGGGAAGTAGTTGGGGCGCAGGCGAATCTTGGCACCTTCACCGAACATGATGCGAGCTGCGTGCTCGAGAGTTCCGCGCAGGTGAGCCATGGTCAGGCCCTTATCCACGGCAAGACCTTCGACCTGAGTAAACACAGGAGTGTGAGTGGCATCAAGTTCATCTGTTCGATACACGCGACCAGGAGCCAGCACATAGATGGGAACTTCGCGCTCGAGCATCGAGCGCACCTGGACGGGTGAGGTGTGGGTGCGCAGAACAAGGTGAGAATCAACAGGCTCAACGAAGAAGGTGTCCTGCATCGCACGTGCAGGGTGGTCAGCATCGAAATTGAGGGCATCGAAGTTGAACCATTCGCCTTCGAGTTCTGGTCCTTCGGCAATTTCCCAGCCCATGCCCACGAATGCATCACAGATACTTTCCTGCAGAAGCATGAGTGGGTGACGTCCACCTGCACTCCAGCGTGAGGCAGCAGCGGTGACATCGACCTTCTCGGCAGCAAGCTGAGCAGTCTGCTCTTCACGCACGATGGCTTCTTCACGGGCAGCAAAAGCCTGGTTCACCTCGGCACGAGCCTGACCAACAAGCTTGCCTGCGGCAGCCTTCTGGTCGCCAGGAACGTCCTTCATGAGGGCATTCAGCTGGGAGAGAGTCGAGGACTCCCCCACGTGGGCAGTGCGGACAGCCTTTAGCGCTGCGGAATCGACGGCAGCAGCGATAGCTGCCAGGGCGTCGTTGACCGCGGCCGTGACGGCTGCTTCGGTGATTTCAGTAGGTGCAGACACAGTTCTCAATTTTATGTCGGGAGACGGCTAGAGCCGACTCGACAGGCTAGGCCTTGTTGTGAGCGAAAGCGCTCTCGTAGATGAGCACAGCAGCAGCTGTGGCCAAGTTCATGGATTCGGCATCACCGTAGATGGGCACGGTGATGGCTTTCTCTGCCAAAGCAAAGTGTTCATCGCTCAAACCGCGAGCTTCGTTACCGAACAACCACGCAGTGGGAGCATCGAGGACACCATTGGTGCGAGCAAGCACGAGATCTTCACCCTTGATGTCGGCAGCAAGTAACTGAAGGCCAGCTTCACGAACGTAGGGAAGAACGTTCTCTAGCTCCACGTCCACCGTGATGGGCAAGTGGAACAGCGAACCAGTCGTGGAGCGGACAACCTTGGGGTTGTAGAGATCGACAGAGCGGCCCGTCAGAATGACTGCATCCGCACCGGCAGCATCTGCCACACGAATGATGGTGCCCAAGTTTCCGGGATCACGAACCTCTTCGAGGATGATGACCAGCTTGGGGTCTTCCGCGAAGATGTCTTTCAAAGCTGTGGGGAATTGGTGAACCACCGCAATGAAACCCTGCGGGGTAACCGTGTCCGCCATGGCGGCGAGGACTTCTTCGGAGACGAACTCGACATCTACCCCGGCATCGACAGCTGTTGCTGCGATGTCCTGGTAGCGCTCAAGCGCAGTGGGCGTGGCATAGAGTTCCACAATCAACTGTGGGCGATATGCCAATGCCTCAGCGACGGCTTGCGGGCCTTCCAAGAGGAAGAGCCCGGTCTCGGACCGGGCTCCCCTCGTGGCTAGCTTCGCAACCGCCTTCACGCGAGGAGCGCGGGGGTTGTCGAGCATGATGTTCCTTAGGCCTTGACCTTGGGTGCAGAAGTATCTGCAGGAAGTGCCTTGCGTGCAGCTTCAACCAACTTGGTGAAGGTTGCAGGATCGGTTACAGCGATCTCAGCAAGCATGCGACGGTCAACCTGGATGTCAGCCAGAGCGAGGCCCTGAATGAAACGGTTGTAGGTCAGGCCGTTTGCACGGCTTGCTGCGTTGATGCGCTGGATCCAGAGGCGACGGAAGTCACCCTTGCGGGCACGACGGTCACGGTAGCTGTACACCAGCGAGTGGATGACCTGCTCTTTTGCCTTGCGGTACAGGCGCGAACGCTGACCGCGGTAACCGGAGGCGCGCTCGAGGATGACGCGACGCTTCTTGTGAGCGTTAACGGCTCTTTTTACTCTTGCCATTTTCTTATCCTTTTAGTTTTCGCTCAGCCGGATTACAGACCGAGAAGCTTCTTGATGACCTTGGAGTCAGCTGGAGACAGGATCTGGTCCTGGTTCAGGCTGCGCTTGCGCTTGCCCGACTTGACTTCGAGGTTGTGACGCATGCCGGCCTGCTGCTTCTTGAGCTTGCCGGTACCGGTCACCTTGAAGCGCTTCTTGGACCCGGAGTGGGTCTTCATCTTTGGCATTGGATCTCCTTGGGGTTTCACATTCCCTGGTGAGGGAAGGCGGGGCTTTTAGTCGTCGAGCTCGTCTGAGACCGACTTGGTGGACTTCTTGGGTGCAGCTGCCTTCGCAGCTGTGGTCTTAGGTGCAGCCTTAGCTGGCTTTTCGGCAATGACTTCAGCTTCAACAACCTGAACGGCATTTGCCTTGTCATCTTCAACAGCAAGAACGGATTCGCCAGAGTTGGCGACCTTCTTGTCGCCACGCTTGTTGGCATCGCGCTTCGCGTTCTGCTCTGCCTTGGCTTCTGACTTGCTCTTGAGTGGTCCAATGATCATGACCATGTTGCGGCCATCGATGGTGGGGCTGGATTCGACGGTGCCGAATTCGGCAACTTCTTCAGCGAACTTCTGAAGCAAGCGAACACCCTGCTCGGGACGTGACTGCTCACGACCGCGGAAGAGGATCATGGCCTTGACCTTGTCACCGTCGTTGAGGAAGCCGATAGCGCGCTTCTTCTTGGTTTCATAGTCGTGTACATCGATCTTCAGGCGGAAACGTACCTCTTTGAGGATGGTGTTGGCCTGGTTACGACGAGCTTCCTTGAGCTTCTGCGCAGCTTCGTACTTGAACTTTCCGTAGTCCATGATCTTGGCCACAGGCGGCTTGGCTTCGGGAGCAACCTCAACGAGATCGAGGTCAGCCTCCTGTGCAAGTCGAAGGGCAACATCGATCGCCACGACACCTACCTGTTCGCCGTTGGGACCAACGAGGCGAACTTCAGGGACGCGGATACGGTCGTTTGTACGTGGATCGCTAATGCGGTGCTCCTTGTTATTTCTCTAAAACCCTTACGGGGAGAAAGAGGAGTCTTACGCGCACACAGACTTACATCCGTGAAAACACGACACAAGATAAAAACCTTGTGGCACCCTGACCTACCTGCCCAGCAAGCTGAACCGGCGGAGTGCAAGAACCCAGTAACCTGATGGTGCGGGTTACGGGTGGGAGATAACTCCTCTTTCAATTTCTTGGCATGAGCTAAGAAACCTGCATAAGCCTAGCAGAGGAATACATTGTGAGCGAAAGCGACCAGAACGAAGCCATTCACAAGGCAGTTCTCGACATTGCTGAAGTCCCCGCCATTGAGGTCATTGTCGAGGTTGCCGTGAACCTGATGAGCGCCGCCGCTATCAAGTGCGGTCTAGCAGAGGGCCCCGATGCGGCTTCGCTGACGGATCTGGATGAAGCACGCAAGCTCATCAATGCTCTGGCCGGCCTCATTACTGCTGCAGCACCAGATATCAGCGACTCGCACGCTCGACCACTGCGCGATGGACTGCGTTCTTTGCAGCTCGCGTTCCGCGAAGCCTCCCCTATCCCCGATGAGATCGGCAAGGGTCCAGGCGAAAAGTGGACTGGTCCAGTCAACTAGCTTGCTAGTTGGCCAATCAGGCCAAGCAATCGCTGCATAAACAGCTGGTGTGCATCTTCTTGCACCTTGTTTCCACCACGCATGATGGCTTCTTGAAGTGCCGCTTCATAGGTATTCATCAGCACGTTCGCTAGCTCAACAGAATCCAATGCAGGAGTCAGACCTACGGCATCGAATGCTGCAGAGATGATGCTGCCGAATTCGGTATCTGCGGCCTTCTTCTGCTCGAGGTAGAGCTTGCCCACTTCTGGATCTCGCATCGCCAGCAAGCGCAATTCAGATTGGAACAAGAACCATAAACGGTTCTCTCCCTGCTGCTCCAGGAAGCTGGCCACGATGGGACCTAACTCAGCAGCACTGAGTTTTCCCTCAGTGGACCCCACCAATGAGGGCATGATGACGTCAATGTTGGCGACACTGCCACGAAGCAGAGCTAGGCGTTCGTTATTGCCGCGTTCGGCGAGCGCGAGGAAGAGTTCTTCCTTCGTGTCGAAATTGGAGTAAAAAGCTCCGCGGGTGAAATCTGCGCGTTCGGCGATCATTTCCACACTGGCCGCGTGGATACCCACTTCAGAAAAGACCTCAAAGGCAGCATCCATCAGGCGTTCACGGGTCTTTTGACGCCGTGCTGACTCTGCAGGCTTAGCTTCTGTTTCAGTTGTGGTGCTCACATTCTTAACGATACACTCATGTATCGGATACACCGGTGTATCGAAATGTGTTTTATCCCCGCAACGCCGGCTGATCCCCGCTGTTGCTGACACCAAGGACAGCCATGTCATCACTGCTCTACTCTCTTGGACGCTGGGCATACCGCTCGCGCCGCCTCGTACTCGCTGCGTGGATCATCGTCTTGGTTGCTATCGGTGGTTCTGCCGCCGTATTCAACAAGGGCCTCGACAACGGCATCTCCATCCCTGGTACTGAGTCCCAGAAAGCACTGGACTCCCTCTACACGACCTTCCCCCAGGTCAGTGGCGCCTCAGCACAGATCATTGTGGTGGCCGCTGACGGTCAGCTGATCACTGACCCCGCATACAAAGACGCTCTCAACACCGCAGCTGATGACATGGCCAAGCTGCCCCAGATTGATAACGCCACCTCACCCTTTAACGAGCGCATCAATGGAGCGATCAGCAAGAACGACAAAGCAGGTCTACTCAACATTCAGTTCTCTGGCCCAACTGCAAGCATCACCCCCGAATCTTTAGCAAAGCTCGAAGGAGCTACGCAAACCCTGAGTGACGAACTTCCCGCAGGCTCAACGGTGTCCTTGGGTGGTCAGATCTATAGCCAGAGCATGCCCAGCATCAGCCCCACTGAACTCATCGGCGTGGGCGTGGCATTGGTCGTGTTGATCATTACTTTCGGTTCATTCCTGGCAGCAGGTATGCCGCTACTCACCGCTTTGCTGGGTGTGGGCATCTCCATTGCTCTGATCTTCTTAGCCACTGCATTCGCCAAGGTCACTTCCACCACACCGATGCTGGCCCTCATGCTGGGCCTTGCCGTCGGTATTGACTACGCCCTCTTCATCATTTCCCGCCACCAAGACGAACTGCGCAAGGGTGATACTCCTGAGGAAGCCGCTGCGCGTGCAACAGGAACCGCAGGTTCTGCCGTCATCTTTGCCGGCCTGACCGTCATGATTGCGCTGGTTGGTCTGGGTATTGCTGGCATCCCCTTCCTCACCACGATGGGTGTGGCAGCAGCAGTAGGTGTCGGCGTGGCCGTCATCATCTCGATTACCTTGATCCCTGCTTTGCTGGGCTTCGCCGGCGAGCGCTTGCGCCCCAAGCCCAAAAAGACAAAGAAGGCCGAGGCAGCATCACACAAGCCAAACCGCTTCTTCCTGGGTTGGGTCAAGGCTGTTACCCGCTTCCCCATCGTCACCATCTTGGCTGTGGTTGCCGTCATCACGATTGTGGCGCTACCCGCACTAAATCTGCGCCTTGCTCTTCCAGATGCTGGTAGCAACGCTCCCGATGACCGCTCGCGCATTACCTATGACTTGGTTGCTGAGAACTTCGGTGAAGGTTACAACGGTCCACTGCTCGTTACCGGCACAATTGTCACCAGCACGGACCCGCTGGGACTCATGGATGACCTCAAGTCTGAGCTGGAAAAGATTCCTGGAGTTGCCGCCGTTCCCTTGGCAACCCCCAACATGACTGCCGACACCGGCATCATTCAGGTAATCCCCACTGGAGCACCTGCCTCAGAGGAAACAAAGGCACTAGTTCAAGCCATCCGCGATAAGCATGACTACTTCCAGAAGAAGTATGGCGTTGACCTCTCCGTCACCGGCTTCACCGCCAGTGGTATTGACGTCTCGGAACGCCTCGGTAATGCACTCCTCCCCTTCGGCATCGTGGTGGTGGGACTCTCCCTCATCTTGCTCACGATGGTGTTCCGCTCGATTTGGGTCCCCATCAAGGCAGCAATTGGCTACCTCTTTAGCGTGGTGGCTGCATTCGGTGTTGTCACACTCGTGATGCAAGAAGGAGTGGGAGCACACCTCATCCATATCGACCGACCTGGGCCGGTCTTGAGCTTCATGCCGATCATTGTGATGGGTATCTTGTTCGGTCTGGCCATGGACTACGAGGTGTTCCTCGTGGCTCGCATGCGTGAAGACTATGTCCACTCTGGCAAGGCACGAAAGTCCATCGTGACCGGCTTCGTCGGCTCCGCCAAGGTTGTGACAGCGGCAGCTGTGATTATGTTCGCCGTGTTCGCTGCATTCGTGCCTGAGGGTGATGTGAACATGAAGGGCATCTCACTGGCGCTTGCGGTGGGTATCTTCGTTGACGCCTTCATCGTGCGCATGACCTTTGTTCCCGCCGTACTCCAGCTCTTGGGCGACAAGGCCTGGTACATGCCCAAGTGCCTCGACCGCGTTCTCCCTCACTTCGATGTGGAAGGCGAAGGCGTTCAGCACGAGCTTGAGCTTGCCGACTGGCCAGCTCAGAAGAACATTGTCGTTGCAGCCGAAGGTCTCAGTCTCAAGAACGCCGAAGGAACCCGTTCTTACTTCAAGAACCTTGCCTTCACCGTTCCTGTGGGAACCACGCTCTTTGTCACCGGTAGTGACAAGATTGCGACCTCAGCACTGCTGCTCACCCTCAGTGGCCGCCTCGACCCTGACGCCGGCAAGCTCAAGGTTGCTGACATGGTCCTGCCAGTTCGTTCCGGTGCTGTGCGCTCACGTGTTGCACTGATCGATGTCTCTGAACACGCCAACCGCAACACGGTTGCCGCCATCGAAGATGCGGCTTCTGAAAAGCCTCAGGTGATCATCTTGGACAACATTGACTTCCTCTCCTCCGAGAGCGAGCAATATGCCGTTGCCGATGCCCTCAATGCAGCTCGTGAGGCTGCAACCAAGGCAGGCAGAACCCTCACCGTATTCGTGGGAACAACCAATGACATGCCCGTGGAGACATGGGGAAATGTTCTCAGTGCCCGCGTTGACTCAATGGTCCTCGACCTCGACACTGTGTCCGCTTCGAGCAAGAAAGTGCAGGCATAACCATGGCATCACTGATTACCCGCCTGTCCAAGAACTCTGCCAAGACAGAGGGCAAACCACGCATTCTCACGCTGGCTGCGCTCATCTTTGTTCCATTGATCGTCGTGGGAACTTTGATGTGGGGTTTGTGGAACCCTACTGACCGCCTCGATAACGTGACAGCTGCCATCGTGAACAACGATGAGCCCGTCACCATCAACGGTCAACTCACTCCCCTGGGCCGCTTGCTCACTGCTGGTCTTGTCGATGGCGCTGACGGCACTTCTAACTACAACTGGGAAATCACAGACGCAGCAGAGGCAAAGAAGGGTCTGGAAAGTGGCAAGTATGTTGCTGCTGTCACCATCCCCAAGAACTTCTCCAAGGTGGCGACGTCGTCATTCAGTGATGCTTCCAACCCCCAGCAGGCCATAATTGACGTCACCTCAAGCGATAAGTCACGTCTGGTTGACGACGCCATTACAACTGCAATTACCTCAACAGCAGTCAACATGCTCAACCAGCAACTCAGTGCCAGCTATATCGAGAATGTACTGATTGGCTTCAGCACGTTGAGCGAAAGCCTGGGCAAGGCAGCTTCTGGAGCTCATGACCTCAGCAACGGCCTCGGCACACTTGCTGATGGAGCCACACAGCTCTCCACGGGTGCCAGCCAGTTCTCCAACGGAATGTGGGCTCTGCAGTCACAGGCATCTTCCATCCCTGGCAACGCACAATCTCTTGCTGATGGCCTTGCTGGTCTCTCTGCAACCTGCAATCAGGTTGTTGTCGCACCTGCACAAGCTCAATTCTGTGGTGGTCTTGCTCAGCTTTCTGGTGGAACAGCTGGCCTGGCAACGGGTCTTGGTGGTCTCAGTGACGGAATTACCAAGCTTGCAGCTGGAAGCACTGACATCGCCACCGGAGTCGAGGGCATTGCCTCCGGAACTACCGCAATAGCCGGCGGTTCAACTAAACTCGCAAACGGTCTCGACACCGCGGTAGAAAACATCCCGGTCTACACAAAAGCAGAAACGAAGAAGCTCTCCGAAGTTGTGACAGCACCTGTTGCACTCAAGGATGCCGGCAACCTCAGCTTCGGCGCGAACAGCACCCCGCTCTATGTTGTCCTTTCACTCTGGATTGGTGCTTTGGCCATCTTTGTTGGTCTGCGCACGCTCCCCCAGCGCCTGCTTGAATCAACGCGTTCGTCGCTGTCACTTGCCACACGTTCCTTTGTGATCCCTGCTGTGGTGGGCATTGCTCAGGGCGTTGCGGTGGCCACCGTCATTGCTGTTGCCAACGGCTATGACCTGGGTGAATGGGCCAGCGTGGCAGCAATTGCTGCCCTGATTGGTATTGCGTTCACAGCAACCAACCAAGCTCTCAACGCCGTCCTCGGCGGCTTCGGCCGCATGGTGTCGCTGGCTGTGGGAATTCTGATTCTGGTCACCGGCGTGATCTCGACAGTGCCCGCTCTGCTGGACACACTCCTGGGATTCACCCCTGCCAACGATGCAGTGACCGCACTGCAAGCCGTTATCAACTCTGGAAATGTCTCCGGGTTTGCTTCAGCTGTCACCGCGCTGGTGCTGTGGAGTCTCGGTGGCGTTCTGGTGACCGCACTGGCCATCTCACGCAAGCGTCACGTCTCCATCACCACACTCAGCAAAGAAACCCAGCCCGTTTAGGGCTGGGTTTCTCCTGAAGTTCCTCCGCTACACAGCGGGGACGAGCTGAAGGCGCATTGAGTCCACACGCTCAGAGAAGATGCTTTGCTGTGCCCATTTGTTGGACAGTGAGCGGATAACACGCTCTACTTCGTTTTGCTCAAGGCTCGGTGGCAAGACAACTTGAACGACGAGCTCTTCATCGAATCCGCGCGCATCAGGATCACCAGAAGTGAGGCGAATAGCCTTCACAAAAGGCTCATCTGTGATGGATTCGTTGAACACCTGCTGAAGCATGGGGTCAATCTGGTTGGGAACCCAGGGTGTGCCCTTCGCAATGGCTTCAACCGTGGGGCGACGAAGCACAATCTCGGTTGAACTTTGTGGATCCACAACCATCCACTGCGCACCGTCCGCAGCAGCAGCGAGCGCAGCACGACGAGCTTCAACAGGAACGGGACGAGCCTCAGGCTTCCACTTCTGCATTGCCTCAACGGATGTGAAGACAGGAAGAACCTTCTGACCGTTAGGGCCTGCCACGGTCACAATGGCCAGTTCTTGAGTCTTGTCAACAACAAGTCCAGCTGCGTTCACGCCCACATCGCCTGCTTCTGCCAGAAGCGGCACAAGAAAACGTGAGACACGAATGGCATCCACGACGTTCATGTGACGACCAGCGCGCTCTTCGGAATCCAAAGGTAGTGCGTGGAAAGTATCCAGAGCTAGCTTGAGCTGCTCAGGGGTGGTGCCATCATCAGATGCGAAAGGGTTCGCTTCAAACTCGCGGCCTTCCCAGGGCTGCCCTGCAGAATCTGCGTGGTCGGAAGAACCAAACATATGACCGTCGTGGTTGTGAGACATGGTTGTTCCTAGTTGTAGGCGACCTGGATGGCCTGCTCAAGCGTGAACTTCTGAGCATAGAGAGCCTTGCCCACGATTGCACCCTCCACGCCGATAGGAACGAGGGAACGCAGTGCAACGAGGTCATCCAGGCTTGCGATGCCACCTGATGCAACGACGGGTTTACCTGTCTTCTCAGTAATCGCAGTCAGCAGCTCCAAGTTGGGCCCGTTGAGCATGCCATCACGGGTGACATCGGTCACGACATAACGAGCGCAGCCAGCATCTTCCAGGCGTGCGAGCACATCCCAGAGGTTTCCGCCTTCTTCGGTCCAGCCACGAGCAGCAAGTGTTTCGCCACGCACATCCAGACCAACAGCAATCTGTTCACCAAAGCGAGCAATCGCCGAAGCAGCCCAGTCTGGGTTCTCGAGAGCAGCTGTACCGAGGTTCACGCGAGTAGCGCCGCTCTCAAGAGCAGATTCGAGTGACGCATCATCACGAATACCACCAGAAAGCTCAATCTTCACACCAGGAACCTCGGTGATCACACGACGCAGCAGGGCGCGGTTCTCACCGCGACCAAATGCTGCGTCGAGATCGACGAGGTGGATCCACTCAGCACCTTGACGAGCCCAGTCGGCTGCAGCATCAACGGGGTCACCGAAGTCTGTTTCGGTGCCGAGAGCACCTTGGGTAAGACGAACAGCCTTCCCCTCGGCAACGTCAACAGCGGGTAGCAGCTCAAGAATGGGCGCAGTCATGAGTAGATATTCCTTTAGTTAGAGAGTCTCGAGCCAGTTGCGCAGCAGCTGGATACCTGCTTCGCCAGACTTTTCGGGGTGGAACTGGGTAGCAACAAGGGGGCCGTTTTCAACCGCAGCGATGAATCGTTGTCCGTGTTCAGCCCACGTCACAGAGGGCTTAGGGAACGGAGGAATGACATCGAGATTCCACTCGGTCACTCCATAGGAGTGGACAAAGTAAAAGCGCTCGTTTTCGATTCCCTTGAAGAGTTTCGAGTTTTCGCCCACCTCGACGGTGTTCCAACCCATGTGGGGAAGAACGGGAGCCTCGAGCTTGTGCACGGTTTCTTCCCACTCGCCCAGTCCTGGAGTGTCCACTCCACCCTCAAGCCCGTTGGCAAACATGATCTGCATGCCCACGCAAATACCCATGACCGGACGACCACCAGCCAGGCGACGCTCAATGATCTCGCCACCATCCACGGCGTTGAGTGCTTCCATCACGGCAGCAAAAGCACCCACGCCAGGAACAAGCAGTCCATCAGCCTCAGCGCACTTTGTTTTGTCGCGCGTCAGTTCGACCTTTGCTCCTGCGAGCTCCACCGCTTTGATGGCGGAGTGGATGTTCCCCGTGCCGTAGTCGAATACAACGACGGACTTTTGGGTCACAGAGCACCCTTTGTGCTGGGGATTCCCTGCACGAGAGGGTCAAGTGCCTTGGCCTGGCGGAATGCACGAGCAAACGCCTTGAATTCTGCTTCAGCGATGTGGTGAGGGTCGCGACCGTTCAACACCGTGATGTGGGTGGTGAGACCTGCATTAAAGGTGATGGCTTCGAACACGTGACGAACCATAGAACCCGTGAAGTGACCACCAATGAGGTGGAATTCAAAACCTGCAGGCTCACCTGAGTGCACCAAGAAAGGGCGTCCAGAAATATCCACGACAGCCTGAACAAGTGCCTCATCGAGAGGAACGAGTGCGTCACCGAAGCGGGAAATACCGGCCTTGTCTCCCAGTGCTTCGCGAATGGCGAGACCGAGAGAAATACCAATGTCTTCAACAGTGTGGTGAACATCGATGTGGATGTCACCGGAAGCCTTGACAGTGAGGTCAGAAAGAGAGTGCTTAGCAAACGCGGTCAGCATGTGGTCGAAGAACGGAACAGTCGTCTCGATGTTGCTCACACCCGTGCCGTCAAGATTGATCGTGAGTTCAATACTTGACTCGCTCGTGGTGCGAGAAATGCTCGCAATGCGCGGTGCTGTAGTCATAAGACCAGTTTAGTAGGGCTTAGAGAGCACCATTGATCGAGCCATCGAGGGCTGCCAGCGCGTTCAAGAACTCGGTTGTTTCTGCTTCAGTTCCTGCCGTCACACGTAAGTGGTTCGGCATACCGATGTCACGGATGATGATTCCCTGAGCCAACAGCTTCTCAAAGACTTCTTGAGGATCACGAACACCGCCAAAGAGCACAAAGTTCGCACTCGAGGGGTACGGGGTGTATCCCAACGCTGCCAGCTCTGTAACCAAGCGGTCACGCTGCTGACGAATGTCATCAACCATAGCCAACATGGCTGGGGTGTGAGCCAAAGCTCCTTCAGCTGCAGCCTGCGTCAACGCAGAGAGGTGATAGGGCAAACGCACCAAACGAAGAGCATCAGCAACAGCAGGATCTCCTGCAAGATAGCCCAAACGAGCGCCAGCGAAGGCAAACGCCTTACTCATGGTGCGAGAGACAACCAGACGTGGTCGACCTTCAAGCAAGGTCAGCGCCGTGGGCTCACCTTCAGGTGCAAACTCTGCATACGCTTCATCAACGAAGACAATGCCGTCCGTTGCGTCATAAGCCGCAGCAATGGTTTCCAACGACACAGGTGTGCCCGTGGGGTTGTTGGGAGTGCAGAAAAAGACGATGTCGGGCTTGTGTTCTTCGATAGCCGCAACTGCAGTGGCAGGTGAGATTTCGAAGTCGGCATCACGCTGAGCAGGAATCCACTGGGTTCCCGTTCCCGACGCGATGATCGAGTGCATG
>ERZ650301.120-NODE-120-length-18699-cov-5.758314_pt1 | contig 18699 bp, 15 predicted proteins | sample MGYA00376237_ERZ650301 | MGnify/ENA primary metagenome ERZ650301 (study PRJEB26733, sample SAMN07839255) | wastewater metagenome | biome: small river; feature: stream; material: water | place: USA: North Carolina | collected 2016-04-05 ...
TAGTTCCGTGATGGCTGCCATCTGGTGGGGCAGTCCGCGGTAGTAGCGGAACAGGTCAATCAGGCGGATCTTGTCTGAGGGCATCGGACCAGGGGGAGTGGATGGTCATGGCGCCACCCAAAAGGCGGCTTTCGCCGGTTTGTAGTTCGTCATTCGGTGGTTCGTGAACCACAACGGGTTTTGGTGTTACTGGCTGAGCCGCAAGCCATTCTTTTTTGGCTGCGTCAAGCTTGCCAGGAAGTAGCAGCTCGAACCACCATTCCCTGGCCGCTTGCTCCCAAGTTTTGCCTAGAGCTTTTTTCCCTTGACGGCACGCAGAGCGTGGAACACCAGCTGGATGATGCTGTTGTCCTTAAGCGGGGACAGCGCGATCAGCTCGGAAGCTGCGGCGATAACAATCCAAAAAGCGGGGTGTTGAAGGAAGTCCATCACGGGTACGGATTCTTTTACGAGTGTAGCTGTACTAGATAAGAGCGCCAGCTCACTTAATAGTTTCCATCGCTACATTGTGGGTAGCCACTGCTGGGTATGGACCATCGCATCGAAGATGGCGAATACTTAAACAAAAAACAAGCAAAGGCAAGGTTCAGACAGTCCATTCTTAAAGAATGGGATAACAAATGTGCTTACTGTGATACACACTTAGGTAGGTCGGCGACCTTGGATCATGTGCATCCAAAAATTCGCGGTGGGCATACGCACCAGCAGAATCTGATTGCTTGCTGTTTTGCGTGCAATATCTCGAAGTCTGCTAACGATTGGCTGGAGTGGTACCGGGATCAGGAGTTCTGGGAGCCGCACAGGGAGGATGCGATTATCCGCTGGATTACTGGAGGGCTGTGTGCGTAGGGTCCCAGCCCATACCTTCTAGGTACATGCGGGCTATGTATTCGTCTTCTGCATAACGGCAGATGCTGTTGATGCAGGCGCGGTAATAGATCTCGCCGCGTTCGTTTTCCAGCTGTTCCAGGCGGAAGCCGTTGGGGTAGCTGGTGCTTTGGATGATGGCCACGATATCAGCGGGCTTCTAGCTTGGCGACGCGCTGTTCGAGGACTCCCAGCCTGGAGTACATCTCTTTGCGGTCGGATTTGATGTCGATGTGGAGTTCTTCGAGTTTAGTGGCCACGGTTTCGACGGCCACAGTTAGGCGGATTACAGCGTCGCGACCTTCGTTACCGCGGCGGGCCATACCGGAAAAAGCCATGGCGGCTACGGAGATCGAGGCTCCCGTTACAGCGGCAAAAACCTCGATCATGGCCGTAGCTGTCTTGGTAATAGTTTAGCGGCCTTGCCCTCTTAGTTTTTTACGCCCGTGATTGGGTTTGCTGTGCTGGCCGTTGCCTTGGCGCGTTTTTTTGGGACGGTGGACGATTTCAACACGTCCCAGGGCTGTTTTGGATTTGACTGCCATTAGAAGTCAGAGGATGGGTTAGCAGGATCACCAATAGCGATCCTGCCAATCGGAGGTGTGGCACCACTGCCAAGCCATGATGCCGAGGATGGCAATGGCTAGTAGCAGTGCCAAGGCAGCGATCAGGAGGCCCAAGGGAGGCCTTGTGCCACGGTTGGGTTGCGCTGCTCGTCCAGCTGCTTCTGGAGGGCGGCCTCGATCTCAGCGACCTTCTCGCCGGTCAGCTTGTGCTGCACCCAAACCACCACGATTTCGGGGGTCAGTTCACTAAACGGGACCATTTCACCCTCTGGGCGCTCTAGGCCAATGGAGCCGTAGGCGCCAGCGCTGTAGGTGTCGTCCTTAGCGTCCACGGTGTAGTGGGCGGTGAACACATACCCGTCACTTGCCTCGCGCTCGAGCTGGGCAATGTTCCAGGTGAAGGTGGTGTCAGCCATGGGTTTGATGGTGGTAGCCGAAGTGTAATTGTGGTGCAACCAGTTGGGTAGGCCGGTTGCCCGCCTTTAGTGAAGGTGACTTGCGGGGCTGGGCGGACTATCCGGAAACTCCAGAAGGTTCGACCATTTTGTTGATGTCACCAAAATGGTTTAGTGAGTAGGACTAGATGGTCTAGGTAGATGTCCCTCCAAAGAACTGGATGTTTACAGTCTTTGAACTCGCAGACGTATTGGTCACACGGATTACCCCATTTGTGGGGGTTGTCACGGTAAAGCTCGCACCAGATGTCGTGCCGTTGTCTGTGGCAATCTGTTGAATTGAAGAATCGGTGCCACGTCCAAACACTGAGAACGTTGTGTGGGTACGAACGGCTGCGTTGCCGGCGTCTGTGTTGCTCACAACTAAAAAGCCTTGATAACCACCGCCGCCAGTATTGATGCTTATATCAACAGTACCGCTAGTGGCTATGCCTGTTGCACTTTTAGATATAATTCCAATGTTCGGGCCGATAGCTACCACTGTGTCGCCTGACATTGTGCCTTCGGTTGATGTCCCAATGCAAGTAACTCCATTGGCTTTAATCCTCATCCGCTCCGTCGGGCTGCTCGCTCCGTCGGCGGTAGTGGAGAACACTAATCTGCCAGGCTTGTCTCCGCTTCCACTGGCCGCATCCATTTCTGCTGCTATTGATGCGTGATACTCTCCAGCGCCGCCAGCATTACTTAAAAAAGAAATAGTACCAATAGTGCTGCCTGATCCTGAAGCACCATCGGTTCTGCCAACTACAATGTTTGCATAAGACGCACTATTGACAAACTCCGCTTTTGTAAAAACAGAGTTGCCAAAACCAGAAGACGTGCCAACTAAAAGGCGACCCGATGTATCGATGCGCGCTTTCTCACTTGCCTGTATTTGGAACGAAACTGCGTGATTGGAGCGAGTTCCAATAAAGCAGGTGCTGGATGCTGAGAACGGATTAATTTCTCCAGTTACAGTCCCATCAGAAACGGAAAGCACTGCCTGTGGGCTAGTAGTGCCAATCCCTAAGCGGCCGAGGTAGTCAATTCGAACTTTCTCAGTACAAGTGTTGCTATCATCGCCGGTACTAAAAACAATTTCCCCTCGGTTGACAAAAGCGTCTGTTTCAAAAGAAATTTTTGTTGTTTCAAATTGATTGGCAGAGCCAGCAAAAGAACGGATGCTTGCAATAGTTGCATTGCTCGAAGTAAAAGCGGAACCGTTTGTAAGCCTGAAGTTTCCAGATGCGAGGTGTAATGCGTCGCTAGGGCTACTAGTCCCCAGACCTAACCTGCCGGAGCTATCGAATCGGCCACTTTCGCTACCGCTGTATCCACCTCTCTTGAAAGTTATGGCGGAGTTGGTGTCAGTTGCGATTCTGAACTCATACGTTTCAACGCCAAACCCGAAACCATTGTTCCCGTAGAAGTCAATCTTCTGCCCAGTTGTTGCGCCAAAGCCTAAGGGTGCCGCTGGGGCATTAGTGCCAATCCCTACGTTGCCTGAGGAGTTGATACTAAATACATCACGCCCAACTGAACCATTGCTAGAATACTGGGAAATACGTAGCGTTCCAGCTGTACTTGTGTCGGCTCCAACAACACCAATTCGAGAAAGTGCAGATGCTGGTTGGTCGAAAAATATGTTGCTGGCGCTCAGTGCTACTAGAGCAGAGCCGGCAAGAATTGCGCCGTTTACATGACACGTTGCCTGCGGGCTACTAGTGCCAATCCCTACGCGGCCTGCGGAGTCAATAAAAACACGATCCGCTGTGCCGCCAGTGCGGAAAGAGATGCTGGAACTGTAGGATGCAGACCCCGAGCTAATTTCAAATCTGCCAGTTGAATACTCCTGCTTTATGTAACCAAGTACTTCGTTGTCTGTCGAAGTGGCAAAATAAATACCACGATCACTAGCATTGTTGGAGCTATTAAGTAGCAGCTTGGCGTCACCAGACCCTTTGATGTGCAGCAATTGCGCAGGGCTACTAGTCCCCAGCCCCAAGCGGCCACTGGAGTCCAGGCGCATGCGCTCGGTGTTATTTGTTTCAAACGCGAGGGGAGAATTAGCAATGTTGCGCAGGCAAGCGGCGCCAGAATATCTTGTACTGTTGTCATAAGTCAGATATACGCCATAGCCATCATTGTTATTTACACCAATCCCAGTGAGTATGCCCGCGCCTGCATTTGCCTGTACTTTCCAGTTGCCATCAACCGAGGTAGCTGTACCAGTAAGAACTTCTCCTGTGCCGTTAACAAACAACCGCCCCGTGCCGCCCGTCGCGAGCGCGAGCTGATCGCTGCCGGGACTGAATAGGCCCGTGTTGGTGTCGCCGGTGAAGGTGACGGTGGGTGCCAGTGCGGTACCAAGGGCGTGGCTGACGACGCCGGTGGTTTGGACTGTTTGGCTGCCGAAGTCTGGGCTGATCTTGGTGCCGGCGATGGCGGCCGATGCGTTGATGTCGGCGTTGACGATGGTGCCGTCAAGCAGCATCGTGCTCGTGACGGTGCCGGTGTCGCCGGTGGTGACAACCGTGCCGCTGATATTGGGCAGCGTGATCGTCCGATCACCAGTTGGATCGACTACAGCCAGCGTTGTTTCAAAACCGTCGGCGGTGCTGCCTTCAAAGGTCAGGCTGCCGGTGGTGCCGATTTCGAGGTTGCCAGTAACCGTACCGCCGGATTTGGGCAGGGCTGCGTTGGCCAGGTCGTAAGCCGATTTGACTGCCGTGCTCGAGGCAATCGTGGTCGAGCTGGTGGTGCTGGTGCTGTCGCTGACTTTGGATTGCAAGCCGGCCGGTGTGACGGCACGCGCAGCGTCACTGCCTGCTTGAGTTTCTACATCAGTAGCAAGTTCCAGCAGACCTTGGACGGTAGTGCTGCCCGTGGGCGTGCCGTTTACCCAAGCGCTGCCGTTCCAAATCTTGACGCCGACGGGGGTGAGGCTTGTATCTAGCCACACTTCTCCGGTGCTGTTGCCGCTGCTGCCACCTGCGCCAGGTGTTGCATTAGGGGCAGTGGTGCCAACGTGGACAGGGCCGATTTTGATGATCGTGGCGCCTGTTGAATCTTTGAAAAACAGACCTGCTGAGGTGCTGTTGTTGTTGATGGCAAGCTGGCCATCGGCGATGCTAGTGGTAGGTCGCTTATTGGCAGTGCTGCTACGGATGTGCTTATAGGTGGCCATGCCTTAGCTCCCGATGGGACGGCGTTACCTCCAGAGTCTACTAATACTCGCCTTCGTCGATCTCAACCTCGTACTCGGTGAAGACTTCGGTGAGGCTTTTGTACTGGACGTAGTAGTCCGCGTTGTTGACCTTGATAAGGACTTCGCCTACGACGCCGCCGGGTGGAAGGTTGCTGCCGTTGTACCGAAAACCGGACATGGCATTACTCAGTAGGTGCCTTCGTCAACAACACCAACGGCCATAGCGCCAGTGCTGTTATCCACGGTGATTTCGGTGGATTCAAGGACGATGCCAAGCGTGGATAGCGTTGCAATTTGAGAGCGACCCCAAAGAACAGTAAGTGCAGCTTCGGCATCGGCAACGCCAGTCATGGCGGGCGTAAGCGCTCCGCCGTTAAAGGTCACGTCACCAGCGTCAACCACGCTGATACCTGCGCCCACGATGTTCACGTGGGTCCAAGTAGTACCCGAGCCAGGGCTAAGGATCCAGTCGCCTACGTCCAAGGCCACCGCAGGTGCTGGTGATGTGCCAGTGCCTGCGGTTGTTACCAGCAGATACAGACCGGAGCTTGCGGCAGTGGGTGCCACCAGTGCAGATCCAACTGTCAGGCCAGCTTCAGAGCCGTAGCTATTGAGGCTGCTGATGGTGTTGGTGGTGGCGTTATAGGTGCCGCCGAAGCGCAGGTTGGCCTGAGCGCCGAACTCGTTGTTGAGTGGGAGGTAGTAACCCTGGGCTGGGGATACTTGGCCGACCCAGACGTAGGCGGTTCGGTCGGTGGGGTTGATCCAGAGTTGGCCGGCAAACTCCGGGATGGGTTGTGCGCTGCTGACTTGGGCGATCCCGTAGTCCGCCAGTTGGGCGGCGGTCACGGAGTTAGTAGCTAGCCGCGCAGAACTAAAGGTGCCGCTGGTGATCTTGCTGGCGTCTAGATCAGGAATGTCCGTGGAGACCAGTGCCAGTCCGCCGGTGATATGGCCTTGGGCGTCAAACGTAACTTTGGCGGCAGTGCCAGCAGCGACAACGTTGTTGTGGTTGAGGGTGCCGGCGACATCAACGCCAAGGCCGGATCCAGGTTTAATCGCACCAGCAGCACCAGCCGTGGCGAATGGGAGGTCGGCTGAAATCAGCGTCCGGCCGCCGGTAACGAGGCCCTTGGATGTGTATTGGACAAGGTTGAAATTGGCAGTCTCGGCGGTGACTGTGTTGTTAATGACGATGGTGTCGCCACTTAGGGTCAGGCCGTTGCCATTGACGACTACACCACCCTTGGCGCTGCTAGTTGCTGTGGGTAGGTCATCACCAGCAATTACGCGGTAACCAACGGCGCCACCTGCTGACGTTGGGCCAGCTAGAAACTGAGCGGCGCTTGCGGTGTTGTCGAGGGTGGTGCTAACAGTGGCGGTGTCGTCAACAGTTGAGACGTTGACATTGACGACGCCTGTTGCATCGCCCGCCACGGTATTAATGGAACCGGCAGCTTTGAACGGCGTCCAGATGGAGCCGCTCCAGGAATAGGCCTTGTTGTCGCCGGTGGTTAGCGCTAGCTGGCCGACGTAGGCGCCAGTGGCTGGAAGGGTTGTAACGAGGTCAACGGTGGATTCGTTGGCCAGCTTGGCTGCTGTGACTGCGCCGTTGGTGAGTTCGCTGGTGCCGATGCTGTTGGCGGTGGCGACGGTGCCCAGACCGAGGGTGGTGCGCTGATCGGAGGCGGTGGCGTCGTCGAGGAGTGCTCGGCCAGCGGCGGTCAGGCTGGTAACCGCGTAGGTATCAGCGCCGGTGGTGTAAATGGTTTGGTTTGCGCCAGTGGCAAGGGCGGCAATGGATTGCAACCCGGTATCATACGCCTGCACGTTGGAACCAATGGCCACACCGAGGTTGGTGCGTGCATCGGCAGCGGTGCTGGCACCAGTACCACCGTCGGCTACAGCCAGATCGGTGATCCCAGTAATGGCCCCACCGGTAATGGTGGTAGATGCCGAGGTAATCGTGACGCCACTTAGCGTGCCGCCGGTAATGGCCACGGATCCAGCGGCTTGGGTGGCAATGCTGCCAAGGCCGAGAGTGGTGCGTTGGTCGGTGGCAGTTGCGTCATCAATTAGTGCGCGGCCGGCAGCAGTACAGGCAATTTCCTGTACAACGCCGCCACCGGCGCTACTGCGGCCCAGCAAAACATCAGTGGTGCTGGTGTTTTGGATTTTTGCGTAGGTAACCGCGCTGTCGGTGATTGCCGTGGCGAAGGATCCAGTGCCACTGCCGGTAACCGCACCAGTCAGTGTGATCGTTTGATCGCCGGTATTGGTGCCGCTGGTAGTGCCACTGTGGGTGCCGGAGAATGTGCCCGACTGCGTGGCGAGGGTGCCCAGCCCCAGTGTGGTGCGCTGGGCGGTGGCATCAGCGTCATCGAGCAGCGCACGGCCGGCTGCGGTGCAGGGGATTTCTTCGACAACCCCGGCGCCAGCGCTGCTTCGACCCAGCAAGCGGTCTGCGGCAGTTACGTTTTGGATTTTGGCGTAGGTAACCCCAGCGTCAGCGAGGGCGCCGGTACCAAGCTTGGTGGTGCTGGCTTGGTCGAGTTTGGCGAGGTCAATCTCGCCATTGTCGACAAGGTCGATGCCGGCGGCAACCAAGTCCTTGGCGGTTACCTTTTTGGTTTCAGAGGCCGAGATGTCCGCAATAGGCAGGACATCGGTAGCAGCGACACCAGCCTTGGGCAGCGCTGTCAGTTGGGTAATACGCTGGTCAGCCAAGGCCCGGCTCCGCTAATGGGTACTGCTTGACCCAGTTTAGTCCTCCGATTCTTGCAACAGGAAATCGAGCGAACTCTCTAGGTAGATGCGGTCTTCATCCTCCTTCAGGATGTAACCAGCGGGTTCGCCTACCAACAGCTTGATTTCGCCGGTGGTTACAAAGTCCAGCGTGCAAGTGATGGCTGCGTCAGTATCTACGCTGACGCCAGACGCTGTGATGACAGCTTCAAACTCGTAATAAACCGACGTTTCGGTTGAGTCCAGCGCTCGGTCAACAATGTACAGCGCCAAGTCGCAACTGCTACCGATGTCTACACGCTGCAATGTTTGCATCAGCATCAGCGGCACTTCTTTGATGCCGGTGGTTGTGTAATCAAACAAGCAGTCAATACGACCGCTTCCACTGATAAGTCCAGCCGCAAATTGTGTCTTAAATTTGTCGCTTAAGGCTGTGGTGTCTACCTGATCACGCGTGGTATTGAGTTCGTAGCTGGTGACGTTACCGAGCACGCGTGAAACACTATCGCGCAGGGTGATGGTTACGGGAAGGGCCGCACCAGCAAAGGCAGTGACTGTGTACTCAACGCTGCGGTTGTTGTTGACGGCCTCGTTAAAGGTGTCGAACAGGCGTAGGCCGCCAACAGCGTTGACGTTGACGTAGGCGGTGATGGTGTTTTCAACTGTGGCGCTAGGCCAGTTGGAGGCAGCGAAACAGACCAAGCCGCGAGCATCGGTGGTAGCAATTTCGATCCGGTCGCCCGTTACGAGGTTGTCGCCGGAACGCGCCAAGCCCACTCGATTGAGTGTGACAGTTACGTCATCGGGCGTGATCTGGTCTGCAAACTGACCGGAGCCGGCTTGGCTGCCGCGCTTAAGCCGGATATTGCCTGTCGCACCAAGAAAGACGGCCATTATGCGGTGACGACCTCAGTGAAGTCGCCGTCCATAGTGAATTGGATGGGTACCGTGCTCAACTCGCCGGTGCTGACGCTGACCTGGGCGCTGGTGATGTAGGCGTTGAACTTGATGTCATCCTTGGTGTCGCCGCCTACGTTCAGCTCAAGAAACACACGGTCGGACTCGGTGGCGGCGCCACCTTTCATGATTTTGTTGAGCAGTGCCGTGAACTGGGTGTAGCTGGAGCTTTCGGCACCCTCCAAGCGGTAGTAGATAAGCGTGGCGCTACCGGTGGCGCCTTTGACGCCGGGGGTAAAAGTGTTGACGGTGCTGTCGATGGCGTTGGTGGACAGCAACTCAACCGTAGTGTCTACCGACCAATCGCGGATCTTGGCTACCGGCTTTCCGTCAAAGGTCAGCGACCCGGAGCGACCTGTAAAAAAAGCCATGGCGGCTACGACTCGTGCAATGCCTTTAGTTTAATGGCGGCCTAGACAACAGCCGTCAATTCAATAGACACCGAACAGCGTCCAGCGTAGAAATGCTGGATCTTGGGTTCTGCCTCGTAACGCCAGCGAGTGCCAGGCGGTGCGTTCAGTCCTGTGGTATTTGGCCAGCCGGTGAAAACTACGGACGGAAGCGTGAAGGTGCGGAGGGTGCCGTAGGTACTGTTGAAGTCGTCGAGAAATAGCTGCCCGTTGGCGTTGGTGATGTTTTCGTAGTTCAGGCTGATCTTGGCGTTAGTGCGGAGATTGCCGTAGAGAATGCGGATTTCGGCACCGGACTGCGAATTGAACCGCTTGATCGGCCAGTCGCCAGGCGTAAACTCGCGGGCTGTTGGAATCAGGGTGGGGAAGGCCATTACTCCAGTACGCGGAAGCTGGCTTCTGACAGCACGTCCTTAGCAACAATGCTAGCGCCAGTGGAATCGACGGGGACTTCCACGGCGGTAACACTGACTAGTCCATCCTCGTCAATAGTCAGCTGTTCGACTTGATAAATACCCCTGTTTACTGTAGTAGCTAACAAGGTAAATAGACAGCCGTATAGCGTTGAGTCGGACACAAAGTTATTGGCTACTGCAATCACTTGTTCGGATACGGCCCCAGTAGTTGGGTTGTAAATCAAAGCGTTGTAGTTGCCGTTGGCAACTGTGGTGATGCTTACTAGTGAGCCCGCGTCGGTAATGGCGCCGTTATTGCTAGAGCTGTATGTAGTAGCGGAAGTTATGACGCGGATGTACGAGCCCGGTTGGATGCTCAGGGCGTCGGGCACGGTTTTAAACGAGACCGTATGACTGACACGGCGGCGAATGCTAAGTAGGAAGCGGGCAGTGAGTAGGGCTTGGGCGCGGTTAGTGCAAAATTCGGTAAGGTCAAATGCTTGTTGAGTGGTGGCGCGGCTGCCTTCTGGAATATCGGCCCAGTCCACCAGTGCTGAGGCTTGGGTGGGAAGGTCGTTCTCAACAGTGACGCGATAGCTAACCAAGGCCCTGAAGTTGGTGCGTTGGGCAGCGTCGATGTACTGGACCTGCAGCGAATCTTCGATGATGTTGCCAGCAGTGAAAATCTGCTCCACGGCAATGGGGCTTGTGCTGATGGCGTAGTTGCTGTCGTAGGGCAGCGCGGGCATCATGCCGAAGCGACCATTTTTGATGGTAAAACTGCAGAGTTGTAGAGAGGCTGTGTCGTACAGCAGCGACCGCAAACTCTGGCTGTCCTCTAGTACGCCATCAAAGAAAATCTTGTTAGCACGCAGAAAACGAGCTGTAATTTCTAGTGATTCAGTATCAATCAATTCTGTAGGGATAACATTACCAACGCCTTGGCTTTTGCTGGTAAGCAGGTAATACACGAGGTCCGCAAATAAGTTGCTGGGTGCGGTGTCCTTTTCGATGAGGCGGTAGACGTTTATACCCGTTGGTACCCAGAGGCGCATTTGCTCCACGCCACTAATCTGGCCGTTGGACTTGACGGATAGGCCGACGGTGGACATACCGTAATACTCGGCTAGGTTCTCGTTCGATGTGTATTCGTTGACGTAGACAATCTGGTGCTCGGGTTGATTTTCGTTGGATTTTGTGAGTTCTAGGTAGTGGCTACAGTCAGACACCTGAGAGTTTTCTTCAAATACGCGACCTAAGTTGCGGTCAATGACTTGAATGGGTGGAGTTGTTTGGGTGGTTGTAGCAGTCACATAAAAAGCCCAGGCTACGCTTATGTACCCTTTGGCGTTGCCGAAGCTGCTGCCTACAGTGTTACGTTCAATAGTAAACGCGTCGCCGTTGGCCCATGTGCCAGTGGATGACACGACGGAGATGGTGATGCTGGTCCAATAAAAAGTAGATCCGGTAGTGTTGACGTAATCTTGGCCGATGTCCACACCAACTCTGCCGCTTGCAGAAGTTGCAGTCAGACGAAGCGTGATATATCTGTCGCCATTTGGTTTATAGTGCTGTACATCGGCAGACCTTGTTTGCCATGGGTAGCTACTAGCAGGTCCCAATAGGCTGCTGTACCACGCATGTTTGATAAGTTGAATGCTTCCGTTGTTTGAAGACGGATCACCCATAAACGCAACGCTTGTGGGTACATTGCGCGATACGCCGGGGGCTTCTGTAATTGTTTCGCTAGGATCTGCGAGCAATTCACGGTTATAGGTAAGCTCTGAGATTGTTACAACTTCGCCGGTGGTGGTGAGGCGAAATGCGCCGTAAGGTGTAGCGTAATCTTCGCCAATAAGGTCGCCGTTGATTGCGTCTAGGCGTGTTGCAAGGTTGGTATCAATGCTGTTGATAGCAATATCGGAGCCGGTCCGTGGCACGAACTTGTACTCGTAGTAGCCGCTGGTGCGAGGGCGTACGCGTAGGTAGTTGAACTGGTCTGTAGGTGAATTGCCTGTGACGCAGAAGACGCGTGGGATGCGGACCCATGCGTCGGGCGCGGATGCGCTATAGGTCTGGACGGGGCGAACCCACAGCGAAAAGCAAGACGTGCGTTTGAAATATTTATCCATACGCGGCGTAGTAAGCGTAATGTTCGCTTTGTCCATCTTGTGTAGCCGTCCATCGGCCTCAGGAGAGGGGACGGCGTTGAAGTTGCACAAACCGTTGGCACGGTTCCAGACTTGGCTTTTGATGCCAAACTCGATTACTTCTGCGTCACGTCGCACAGGGCGGAAGTTGGCCGCGTGGTAACGGCAGATGTTGTAGAAAGCAGCGCCGCAATGTTTGTTGGGATTAAACTCACCTCCCTCGTACCCGCCAAGGGGTTCACGGATGGTGCGTGTACCAGGGATTCCGATTTTATTAACACCGATTACTTCAATGCACTTAAATGTAATCTGCATTGTCCTATTCGGTTTCCATATTTCGCGAGTACGACTTTCAACGACCCAAACGCTTCCTGCAATTACCCAAGTGGAGCCTACGGTTAAAAGATCTGCTGCACGAATACGCCAAGATTCGGAGGAGCTTTTGAGATCTTTTAGATCGATTTCTGTGTTCTTGAAACCGCCACCATCTGGATCGGTGGGTGTTCTGTTTTCTAGCTCGCTGTAGTCTGCACCGTTAATCTCGAAAACTAAAAAGTCGTCCTTTTGGATTGTAATTTCAGTGCGGTTTTCGTAAGTGACTACAGATCCACCACGTTGGTGCTGGATAAAGCCCATGCGGCGGGAGTAGGCGCGACCCACTCCTGGCATACCGATTTCATCGCGATCTGATGTTGGTTGTCCTTCGTATTTGTGCAGAACATCCGCAAGCGACCCAGCGATCTTGCGACGGCGAGCCTGAGTTTCTGTGCGGGCAACCCTGATTGCGTCATCGTCGTCATCGCCGGAGTACGACGGATTGGTACTGGCGTAGGGGGCGCTGATGACCTCCCAGTTGAAGCGGTAAGCACTGCCGTTATGGATGGGAGTTGACGTACCGAACGCAGTGTTGTTCTGCGGGTTGTACGCCATTGAGAACCCGCTGCTGAACTCACCGTCTGCAGTGGGGGATGTGAAAATTACACGTCCGTTTGTTCCATTTGCTGCACCGGTTTGTGTGCCAGCAATGATGCGATCTGTCGTTGGGCGATTGTTGCCCTGCGCTGACGACCAGAACAAGGCGTAGTCTTGGCTGTTGAGGCTGTCTAGTGCGGCGGTGCCGAGGCGGATGCCACTGACCTTGGGTGTAGTTACACCGTACTCGCCGACGACGTAAATTCCCTCAAAGGCTTGGTAGGTGCCGTAGGAGTAGAGGCGGCTCCAGACGAGGGCGGGGGCGAGGATGAGGCCGCCAGTTAGGGCGCCATCGGAGCCGGTGCCGCGTTTGCCGAAGGGGATGGGGATGGGCTGGCCGTACTCGGCAAGGCTGGATACGTTGTCGAAGCTGGTGGTTTGGTTAAAGCGAGTGGGGCCTATCTGATCAGCTAACTTGCGGCCTCGGATTCGTGCGGGTGATTCGAGGGCGGGGGCCTTGGGTGCCAGCAAAATGCTGACCGCTGACAGTGCTACACCAACAGCCAGGTTGATGAAAAATAAGGCCAGCGGTGTAACGGGCCCGTTTTGAACGTCCGGGATTAAGTCGTACTCGGCAGGGCGAGTGCGGGCGGCTAGTTCTGCGTGGCGGACAAATTGACGATATTCCTCTTCGCTGCAACCGAGGGTGGCGATCAGCGCCTTTTCATACGGTAAGAGCGGCGGATTGAAAAGTGCGCCAGCGGTTTCCAGTCCACGGCCATCGTTAACTGGTTGATGTGCAGAATCCCGCTTTGCCATGCGACACCAAAGGTGGGCGGCTCTGCCGCAAGTAAGGCTATATCGCCATCATAGACAGGGACTTTGATCCGCTCGCAATAGGTCTGCAGCTCAGTAAGTATGCCGCGAGAGCCCATCGTGTACCAAGCGGTAGCAACGTTGGGCGGGTTCATGCCCATGCTGCTGAGGGCGTCGATTACGAGGTGGATGCAGTCGTCGCTGCCGTATTCGTAGCGGCGGCCGATCAGGTGTTCACACACGGATTTGGGCGGTAAAGGGGATGCTGCCAACCTGCCAGCGGTGGAGGCGACGGCCGGGGACGTTGGCTTGCACGGCGTCTAGCACGGAGTTGAGTGTGACTTGGATGGTGGTTTCATTCCAGCCGCCGCTAGAACAGCTGCCCCAGTAGTTGTAGAGCGCCCGTTGGACTGCGCCAGTGGCGGGATCCCACAGCACGGTGGTGACCTTGGCGACCCAGAGGTTGTCCAGCGCTGTGGTGATCCAGCTGCGGGTCATGTCCACGTTGGCGAACTGGAGCGTGGCGTCCAGGTTGTCGCCTTGGAGGGTGGCAACGGCGCCGCCAAAGCTGAACGGCAGGAACAGGTAGCCGTTGACGTTTTGGTTGATGGCGTAGTTCTGGAAGCGGTACTGGGCTGCGGCGCCGGTTGGGCCGATGTCCAGTAGGTGGCCGTAGGCGTACTCCATTAGATTCCGACGCTCCGGCGAGTGGCGGCGCTGGTTTTAAGGCTACGCATAGCGCGTTGTTCGCCTTGGACTGCACCTTGTTGGGCGGCTTGGGCCATGCCGCGTTGGAACTGATCGGCGGTGACGTAATCCACACTGTTGATGCGCTCCACGGTGTAACGCACGTCGATGGCGCCACCGCCCCCACCGCTCATGGGACCGCCGCCGCTTGCGCCGGAGCCGGGGATGACGGACGAGCCGCGTGCGCCAGCAGCGTAGCGACTCATGGCGCCACGCATCTTGCTGGCGGGGATGACGTATTCAGATTCACCGCCTTCGCCAATAAGAGCGCGGGTAGGGCCAGTGACAAAACCGCCTTCCGCAAAAGCACCGCCAGAGAAAAAAGGTCCGCTAGACAATGCACCTGCACCTTGTAAACCAGGAAGACTCATGGAGCCCACACCAAAACTTCCAAGTAGAGGAGACAGTAAACCCTGAAGTAATTGAATAGCTTGAAGTTTTAGTGCCTCAGCAGCAATACGAACAGCCATATCAATAAAGTAATCCCCAATACTTTTGAAGAAGTTTGCTAAACCTTCACGAGCAGACATTGCACCTGATATGATACCTGTAAAAGAACTTGCAAAAGCTTCTCCGATTGCAGTTGCCGCACCAATAATCTGATTTACTGGATCTGTCAGATCTCGGATACTTTGTTTGATCTCTTCTAGAGCATCTGGTATACGCATATCAAAAATTTCTCGCATACCTGTATCATCCCAAGAAACGCCTCCACGAAGATCGTCAAGAGTATTGGTAATAATCTCGTTGATATCCCGAGCAAGTTCGCGCAATTCGTCGTCGCGTTCCAGCTGAGCATCTTTAATGCGCACAATTTCTTGTGCTCTGATTACGGCTTTTTCAGTTTCGTAGTTAGCGCCTAGTAGTGCTTTGGCTGTGTCGCGGTTAATATCAGCTACTTTTTGATCATATTCGAGGCGAATTGCGAGTGCTTTATTTCCTTCAAATAGAGCGTCACGTATGCCATCTTGAGTTCTAGATATAAGATCTAGAGCTATAAGATCTTCCTGTAAACGTGCAGTTCTATCTTCTGGTGGTTTAGGTCCTTTAGCACCAGCGGCGCCTGTAGGGCCAAATTCGCTTGGGACTTGGAAGGATTGGACGGGCGTGCCAGGGCGGGGTATTCCAGCAGGCCAGTTTGCTCCATCCATTCCCGCGTTCAGGTTTAGCGAAGTAGCTAAGCCGCCTTTGCCGCCCCCTCTGAGATTGTTTATTGCAGATAAAGTTGTGTAAATTGCGCTAAGCCCTGGAATCATATTTGCCAGTGCTGTAGCTACAACTTGAATAGTCCCTGGAATACTGTAAAAAGCAGTAGCAAATTTAACACCCAGTTCTACAACGTAGGCACCCAGCGAAACAATTTGCCCGCTGATTTTTGCTAGCTCAACAAGTGCAGGTGACATCGCTTTGACCATACGGTCAAATGCCGATACAACTGTATTTTGCGTGTTAGTAAAGCTGGTATTTATACTTGTGGTGGCGTTTGCAAACGCATTGGTCATTGCGGTTGCAGTTTCTTCGTAGCTACTTTTAACTTTTGTAGCTCCTGTAGTACCTGCGTTGGCTACTTCAACGAGGGTGTCGATCAAACTTTGGGCTGATATTTCGCCATCTTTAGCCATTTGAAGCAGTTCGGTCCTGCTTACGTTGTATTTATCTGCCAGTGCTTGTTGGATATTTATGCCTTGGCTGGTGAGTTGATTTAGCGTTGCTTGTGTTACTTTTCCGGATTCCAGTGTGCTAGTAATTGCGTTGCCAGTTTTTTCAAAGGATCCGCCGTAGGCTTCTGTAAGACGGGTTACAAGCTGGATTGCTTTTGCCTGATCTTCAATAGCTAATCCGACACCGCGAATGTTTTGGATGACGCCAGTGAACTTTTCTACGTCGGTGTTGGCAACTTTGAAAGCGTCAGAAAGTTGTTTTGTTTGTTGAGTAGAGAAACCGATGTCATCGCCAAGTTGTTTTATAGCTTGCCCCCTGGAGGCAATGTCACCTAGAAGTGTGCCAAGCAGTGAGCCAGCAAAACTTCCACCAGGGCCCGCAAGACCGCCAACTAGACCGCCGATGGCGCCGCCAGCTGCTGCCCCACCGCCTTGACCGAACAGTAAAGGAAATGCTCCGCCGATGATGCCCCCGCTGACAGCTCCACCAAGACGCCCGCTCATGCCTTTACCTTTTTGTGCTGCTATAGCAAGTGGAGATCCGGGTATGTTTTTACCGCCCCGAATAGGAGAACTAAGTGCGTTTTGTTTTGTCAACTCTGCGGTTTTTTGTTTATCAAGTTCTAGTTCTTTAGCTTTGTCAGCAAGCCGCCGACTTATTACACCGGAAATATAATTTTCAGCGATACCCCGATCTTTAACAAGCTTGAGTCCTGCTTGGGCTTCTGTGCGACGAGTTTGTGCTACCTGACGTTCAATGGCAGCGCTAGCAGCAACTGCACTAGCACGAGTTACACCGGAGCCGCCGGGGCCTGCAGGGGTAGCGTAAGCTGCGCCAGCGATCGTGCGTCGAACAACAACTTCCTTTGCGTTTACTGCATCAATGGCACGAGAAACTTGCGTTAATTTATTTTGAAGCTGGTCTAGGTACGCCGCGCCCCTTACGCCAATTTCAATATCGGCTCTGTAGGCCACGGTGCCGCTATCCTCTGGTACTTCAGTTTACGCGACAAAAAGCCGCCGGGGTTAGCGGCGGCGTTTGGCTTTTTCCATCTCCTTTTGCTGGTCCTCGTTGAGAATGCTGAAATAGGCGCTCCAGCCGAGGAGTTCTTCGGGAGTCATGCTGGTGCTGATCTCCGAAAGGGTTTTGCCTAGCTCTTTGGCGACTCCGAATTGGAGCATCAGCCAGTTGTCCTTTCGGAGTTCGGCGCTCAGGATTTTGGGTCGAGGGGCTCCGCGTCGTCGGTCAGGATTGCCAGCATCAAGGCTTGAAGATCTTTGTCCTTGACTTCGTTCTTCAGTACGTCAATTTCACCGATGCTGAAGATCTTGGCGCCAGTGTCGTCAAGGGCTTTGGCGATCAGCAGTTGAAGGGCAAAAGCGTTGGCGTCGTCGGATTTGGCTTGCTTTTGGGCGCGTTCGCGCTCAGCCATTGTTAGGGGCGCCACCCACATTTCAAACTTGCTGCCGTCAGACAGTTCGACGACTTTTTTTACGGGCTCCAGGTTGGCGGCCTTGCGCAGGCGGTCAATGGCGCGAACTGGAACGGGCATAAACCTTGAAGGTTAGTGATTTCTACTGTAGCGGACTAGACAGCAAAAAGCCCCAGGTGACTGGGGCGGTTTGCTGAATCTGGCCGGCGATAGCCTATCAGGACTTAGCGAAGTCGAAGCTAGGAGTGCCGGAGGGGCGGAAGTTGACGGTCACCGATTGGGCGTCGTCGGGGTTGATGTTCAGGCTGGCCGAGGTCAGCACTGCATCGAAGGCGATGGAGCGGCTGAGGGTTTCGCTCAGGCTGCCGCCGCTGAAAACGCGGTCGGTGTAGAGCTTGAAGGCAGCACCAGTTTGCTGGCGCTGCAGTACGTCCTCAATCATCCGGTTGGACAGGGCGGCGTCCTCGTTAGTCATGTAGACCGTTGCGGTGCCTGTGCCATCGCCAAAGCCGCTGATGTAAGTGCGGAAGGGCACGTACTGGCCAGGGGTTTGACCGATGGTGGTTACGTCGATTTCTGCGCGGCTGATTTCGAAGCTCCAGTCGCGTACTTGCCCGACGACTGCAAAGTCGGCATATGCAACTTGGAACTCGTTGGGGGCAACGGCACTACCGTCGTCAGTGATCGGCAGAATCACACCGCCAGCGGTGGCCGAGACGGTCAGCGCACCAGTGGCAGCGGTGTAGCTGAGTACGTAGTAGGTGGTGCCGCCGGTGATGCCAGCAGGAAGGGTGCCGCTGCCGGTGCCGCCGGTTTGAGCGTTGATGACGCTAAACACAACCGGATCGCCGACTTTGAAGTTCAGATAGGGTTCGACGGTGATTACATCGGTGCCGACGTTCACATTGGACTCGCCAAAGCTGCCGACGGTTCCAGCGGGTTTGTAGTAGAGAGCGCCGGACGTGCCGGACAGAACAGTGGTGGCCATGGGGCGTACCAAAGAAGGGGATAGGGGCGGGCACTGCCCGGCTTAATACAGGTTAGCGCCTGTACAAAGCATTACCTACGACAACACAGTTGCCGTGTAAGAGGTGTCGATGCGGCCCACAAAATGAGGTGCCTCCTCTGTTGAGGAAAAGGATGGGCCGTTGATGCTACCAACCCTGAAAAATACACCCGTTGTTGATTTATTTGAGTTGTTTAGTGTTTCTAGGGCGTTTACTGCTGTGGTAATCAATGTTTGGTTGCGAGCAGGGCCGCGGCCCTTCTCTGTAAATACGCGGATTACGATGGCACCACGGGCATTGTCAACGCTAGAAGTAAGCGTTGGATCGTTGGTAAGCCCGAAAGTAACGTTGACTCGGACGTATTCAGTGGTGGTATGAGCTGGGACAGCGG
>ERZ650301.121-NODE-121-length-18697-cov-5.497908_pt1 | contig 18697 bp, 17 predicted proteins | sample MGYA00376237_ERZ650301 | MGnify/ENA primary metagenome ERZ650301 (study PRJEB26733, sample SAMN07839255) | wastewater metagenome | biome: small river; feature: stream; material: water | place: USA: North Carolina | collected 2016-04-05 ...
CCTGAATGATGTCAGGCCGGTCATCATCGTTTTTTGCGATGGTTTCACAGGTCAGTCGTCATAATTACGCCTCTACCCTTACATGAAACTGACCATAAGCCAACCCGAACCAGCCATGACTCAACAAACATCACAAGGTACCGAATCTCAAAGCCGCATTGCTGCGGTTGCACAACTAGGTCAGCAAATATGGCTCGATACGCTCTCACGCCAACTCATCGAAAGCGGCACCCTTGCGTGCTGGATCCATGAAGATGCGGTTGCCGGCTTAACCTCGAATCCCGCCATTTTTCACCAGGCGCTCAGTAAGGATGCTGCCTATCAACCGGCGATTGCTGCGGCCCGCAGCACAGAAAGCAATCCGGAAATCCGTTTCGAAACCGTCGTCCTGCCCGACATTCAGGCCGCTTGCGATCTTTTTCTGCCGCTCTGGACCAAAACCAAGGGTGCGCAAGGCTACGTCAGTTTTGAGGTCTCCCCCACGCTGGCGCACGATGCAGCAGGTACGACCGCCGCCGCAGTACGTTTGTGGCAAACGATTAACCGGCCAAATGCCATGATCAAAATCCCGGCCACTGCCGCCGGTTGCCAGGCCATCACCGACGTGATTGCCCAGGGCATTAACGTCAACGTCACTTTGATTTTCTCCCTGGAACAGCTCGAAGCCGTGCAAGCCGCACACGAAGCTGGCTTGCGTCGCTGGGTCGCTCAGTGTCAGGAGCAAGGCACACCAGAACGGATTGGCGATGTCGCATCGGTAGCCAGCTTTTTCGTCAGCCGAACGGACAACACCCTGGATTCGAGACTCCCGGAAGGCCTGCAAGGCAAAACCGCCATCGCACTTTGCAAAACCGCCTACCAACGCTGGCTAGATAACCAAGCCGGTCCGCAGGCCGACCTCAAAGCCGCCGGCGCCAAACCACAATGGCTACTCTGGGCATCAACCTCGGTCAAGAACCCGGCTTACCGCGATACGCTATACGTGGAAGAACTCATCGGCCCACAAACCGTCAATACGGTGCCTGACGCCACCCTCGTTGCTTTCCGTGATCACGGCATTGCGCAACGAAGCCTGGATCAGGCGACTGATGCAGCGACTGAGCAACTGGCAGCGATTAGCGCGCTGGGCATTGATCTGGAACAGGTGGGGCAAGATCTACAGACGGCGGGGCTCGCCCAGTTTGAAACGGCCTACGCCGATCTACTCAAATTGGTCTGATCTTTGCGCCTAGTTTTTAGACAAGGGTGGCAGGCCGTGGCGCTGACGCGCCCGGTCACAGGCATCATCAACAATACCCAACGCGGCCCACGGGTTGAACTCATGGCAAGGCGATGGGCGGTCGGCATAAATACTGCAACCCACCTGCTGACCAACCTCGCCCGTCAGTGCAATGCAACGGGGCGCCGCTTCGTCGGTACCCTTCATGCGCATCAGTTTCGGGGTCAGCGCAATGGCCATTGCTGCGGGAACCCCACTCGCCTCTGCACTGCGAGCCAGTTCAGAGGGATGAAAATCCACGCGATAGGCGGCACAGCATGCGCCGCAGCGTTCACAGACCGAAAGCGCTGAAATGCCCACTGGTTCAGCCATGATACCCCCGCCGCGACTGGTACTCGATACCAATGTCGTAATGGATCTGTTTCATTTCAAAGCGCCGCCGCTGGCCGCGCTGGCTAAAGCCATTAACGATGGCGCTGTCATCTGCCTGGCCAACAACAGCACCTTGGCTGAGTTGGAGCGCGTTACCGGCTATCCGCAATTCAGGCTGGATGCCGCCGGTCGGGCTGATCTGCTGCAACGTTACCAAGCGCATCTGACGGTGCTGCCCAGCCCCAGCGCAGACAGCCCGGCCTTGCCAGCGCTGCCCAAATGCCGCGACCCGGATGACCAGATGTTTCTGGAATTGGCGCAATACGGCCAAGCCGATCTGCTGATCAGCCGAGACAATCTGGTGCTCAAACTGGCCCGGGCCCGACAACGCCCCTGCCCCTTTGCCATCGTGACGCCCGATGCGGCAATGATTCATCTGTTTGGCGTGGCATTCACTGCGGATTCAGGCAACGCGCCGACGGAAAACTAGTTTGTTTTCTGTCGAGGATGCTGGCACAAAGCCATAGCCTTCGGCATCAAACTTCTGCAGATCCGCCGGGGTTTGCCAATTAGCTTCGGCCGCTGCCCGGACAAATAAGCCGCGGGCACGCTTGGCGTAAAAGCTGATGATTTTGAACTTACCATCTTTAAAATCTTCAAAGACGCAATCAATCACCGGCACACCAGCTTTCTCCAAAGCCTTACGATCAACGGATTTGAAATACTCATCCGAGGCCGTGTTAATCAATGGTTCGCCCGCTGCCTTGAGATCGGCCAGAACGCTTGCGGTATTGCTCGCGCGCCACCAGGCATAAAGATCCTTGCCGGCCGGGTTTGCCAGCTTAGTGCCCATTTCCAGGCGATAAGGCCGCATCAGATCTAAGGGGCGCAACACCCCGTAGAGGCCGGACAATACGCGGACGTGATCCTGCACATAAGCCAGCTGTTTCTTATTAAGCGAGGGGGCATCCAGGCCTTCATAAACGTCGCCATTAAACGCCAGGATGGCCTGTTTGGCCTCGGGTTGCTCATGTTTAGGTGACCATTCGGCATAACGGGTCACATTGAGTACCGCCAATTTGTCGCTCAGCGACATCAATTCGGCAATCTGGGCCGGCGATTGTTTGCACAAAATATCAATGAGCGGTGCCGATTTATCCAGAAAACGCGGTTGCGTCTGCGGAATATCCGCAGAAACAGGCTCGAAATCCAGGGATTTAGCAGGTGACAGTAAAAAAAGCATGACCCTCTTCCATAAAACAGGCTAGGGCAAATTATGGCATCAAACTGTTTCTTTCCCTGCTGTCCGCCACAGGACCCAGGCTTGGTAAAATGTGACAATGAAACGACCCCCTTATGGCTCACGCCCTCGACTGTCCCGAGAAATGGCTCAGCTCAGCTGGCTGGCAACCGGACTTGCCCAGGCAGGCAGCCGCCTTGAACGGACTCATTGGCATACGCGTTTACAGAGCCTCGTCGCACAATTGCTGACCGATGGGGATGATGAGGCGTTGAATTCGGTCCTGAATCGATTGAGCGAAAGCGAGCCTGTTGCGCACGATGCCCTCATGGATACGATTGAATCGGTTGTCGAATCGACGGTCGTCACCATCAAAGATGACACGCGCGATGTATTGCTCATTGCCTGCCCGCTGCTGGCCTGGTCGCGCTATGCCATTCCAACGCCCGTGCTATCCGCCAAAGATCAAACCGCTCTGGCCGATGCGCTCAAAGCAACGGTCCTGACCCGTCATGCAGAGGTCGCCCTCTTGGGCATGCTGGTCGGCCCGGATCAGATCCCGCGAGAATTCACCCAGTTGGCGCAACTCACGCGCAATCTGGCTGATTCCTTCGTGACCAGCCAAGCAACGCCGCTGCACGCGCAGGCCACCGAAGAAACCAACCGCTTTCTATCCGATACCCGTTATCTGATTGCTACCGTCTCCGTGCCTCGCGGCGAAGCCATCTTCCGCTGGCAAGAGCCACGTGCCGCCAGCACCTCATTGCAGCTGAATGAGCGTGGCGAAATCGGCCGGGTCTGGTCTGCACAAACGCTGAAAATTCTCGAGCCGTTACTGGCAGGTTGCCGCATCACCGTTCTATTACCTGAGGCATTTCATGCGGCTTGCGCTGCGGCCGACCGTGCCTCTCGCCCGCATTCCATAGAAGCCTGCGTCCGCTTCCTCACGGAAGCCATTGATCTGCCGCCGGAAAAACAACGGGCCGTCATTGGACCCTTCTACGCACAACGCCTGGAAGAGTACCGGATCGGGCTGGGGCCCCATAACGATGATGCGCTCTATCACGGCGTTGTCTGGCCCTTGCTTGGCATTGAAGACGAGCAGGGTGATATGCCCGCAGAGATAGAACAGGTGCTCCGTTCCCTCGGTGTCACCGATATCGTGTCGCACGACCATCGTTTCCCGATGGAATACTGCGACGATTGCGGCTCACCCATGTATGCCAACGCCGATGGCGAACTGGCGCACCTGGAAATGCCCGAATCTATTGCGGCGCAGCCGAGCATCCTGCACTGATATGACCGCCAATACCGACTGGCTGCAACGAAGCCTGACTGCGGTCTGGCACCCTTGCACGCAGATGAAACACCATCCGGCGCTGCCGCTGGTGCCGGTTGCCCGTGCCGAAGGTGTCTGGCTCGAAGACTTCGAAGGCAAACGCTACCTCGATGGCATTAGCTCCTGGTGGGTCAATCTTTTTGGGCACGGCAACCCGCGTATTAATGCCGCCATTACCGACCAGCTCAGCAAGCTGGAACATGTCATGCTGGCTGGCTTTACACACCAGCCCGCCATTGAACTTGCCGAACGGCTCTCCGCCAAAACCGGTGGCGCACTCGGCCACGCGTTCTTTGCCTCGGATGGCGCCAGCGCCACTGAAATCGCGCTCAAGATGTCCTTCCATGCGTGGCAGAACAGTGGTCAAACCCAGAAGCAGGAATTCGTCTGCTTACAGGGTAGTTATCACGGTGAAACCGTCGGCGCACTCTCAGTAACCGACATCGCACTTTTCCGTGACGCCTACGCACCACTCATCCGTAACGAACACGTGCACCTGGCCCCTTCACCGGATGCCCGCCTCGCGCAACCCGGCGAAAGCGCAGAAGATGTTGCCAACCGGGCTGCTGATGCATTGGAGCAACTCTTTGTTGCCCGTGCCGGAAAAATTGCCGCCCTCATCATCGAGCCGCTGGTTCAATGCGCTACGGGTATGGCCATGCATCACCCGCGCTACCTACAACGGGCGCGTGCTTTGTGCGATCAATATCAGGCCCATCTGATCTGCGATGAAATTGCCGTGGGCTTTGGTCGTACCGGCACCTTCTTTGCCCACGAACAAGCCGGCATTCGCCCCGATCTGCTCTGCCTGTCCAAAGGCATTACCGGTGGCTATCTACCGCTATCCGTAGTGTTAAGCAGCGACACCATTTATCAGGCATTCTGGGACGACGATGTGCGGCGCGGCTTCCTGCACTCACATTCGTACACGGGCAACCCGTTAGCTTGTAGCGCCGCACTGGCCACGCTGGATATTTTCGATACTGAGAACACCCTAGAAAATAATCGCCACCTAAGTAGCGTCATCACTAAAGCATTACAGCCTCTGGCTACCCATTCTGCCGTTCGCCATTTCCGCAACACCGGCATGATCTGGGCCATGGATATTGATACCGCGCAGGCCGATTTTAGTCGGCGCTATTTTGCGGCCGCTATGGAACGCGGCATCCTCGTGCGCCCCATCGGCAACACGGTGTATCTGATGCCCCCTTATGTGCTGAGCGAATCAGATGCCGAATGGCTTGCCGGGCAGATGCTGTCTGCGCTGCATGCAACACTGGCCTGATCGCGACAAGAACACGCTATGAAACCAAGCGATCTCTCCGCGGCACTAGCCAAACTCGAAGCCGAGTTTCTGAAACGGGAACGCAAGACCCCGGAGAATCCCTGCGGGCCAGAAATGTTGCTCAATGGCCGCAAACTGATTGCGTTTGCCAGCAACGATTATCTCGGCCTGGCCAATGATGATTCCCTCAAGCAGGGGGCCATGACAGCCATCGAACAATGGGGAGTGGGTGCCGGTGCATCACAACTGGTGAGCGGCCGTCTCGGCATTTTTGCGGCACTGGAGCAAGCCTGCGCCGACTTTGCTCAGCGCGAAGCCGCCGTTTATTTTCCATCCGGGTTCCTTGCCAACTTAGGCGTACTGACTACGCTGGCCGACCGGCATGATGTGATCTTTGCCGACCGTATCAACCATGCCTCGCTGATCGATGGTGCCTTGCTGTCCCGCGCGCAGCATGTGCGCTATCAGCATACTGACATGGATGACTTGGCCCGCAAGCTGGCTCATACGCCGGTTGCAGAAGGCAGTGCGCGCCTGATTGTTACCGATAGCGTGTTCAGCATGGATGGCGACGAAGCGCCCTTGCCGGCCTTGCTAGATCTCGCCATTCAGTACGATGCCTGGCTGATTGTTGATGATGCCCATGGCCTGGGCGTACTCGGCCCTCAAGGGCGCGGCAGTATTGCTGATGCCAGACTGCCTGCCCATCCGAATCTGATCATGATCGGCACCTTGGGCAAAGCCGCGGGCGTATCCGGTGCCTTTGTCGCCGGTAGCCGGGATCTGGTGGAATGGCTGATTCAGCGCGCACGTACTTATATTTACACCACGGGTGCCAGCCCGATGCTTGCCGGTGCCTTGCTTGCCTCGTTGCAACGAATCATCCAGGGCGATGATCTTCGCACCCAGCTTAACGACAACATTGCTGCGTTCAGATCGGGCATTGCCGCATTGAATTTGCCGTATGCCCTGCTACCTTCACGCACCGGGATTCAAGCACTGGTCATTGGTGACAATGAAGCCACGCTCAAAATAGCGGCCAGACTCCATGAGCAGGGCTACTGGGTACCTGCCATTCGGCCGCCAACCGTTGCCGCGGGTTCGGCGCGCTTACGCATCTCGCTGTCTGCAGCCCATACGCCTGCACACATACAAGGTCTGGTTCAGGCCATTGGGTGCGCCTGCCAATGACCACGCAAACACCCATCGTATTGCTCCACGGCTGGGGATTCCTGCCCGGCATCTGGAGCGCCGTTATCGAACAACTGCGCCAACGCGGCGTCGCCGCGCCCATAGAAACGCCGGCGCTACCGCTCAACGGCAACATCTCTCAACTGACAGCTATTGAATCGCTGTTCGAAACTTTGCCGGACACCGCCCATCTCGTTGGCTGGTCTCTGGGTGGCGAGCTCGCCTTGGCGTATGCGCTCTGTTTCCCGGAGCGGGTCTCTTCGCTAACGCTCATCAGCAGCACGCCCTGCTTTATGAATCGTCCGGATTGGGCGCTCGGTCAACCGGCTACGCTGCTGGATGATTTCGACCAGCGACTCGCCGAAAACCCGGCGGCACTCCTGAAACGTTTTTCTTCACTCATCCGCCTTGGCGACAACACAGCCGTACGCAACCGCACACTCACTGACGCCTTACAGCATCAGTCAGAACCCGATGCGGAACGCCTGACGGCGGGGCTCAAATTTTTACGCACGATCGACTTACGAGGTGCCTGTAGTTCGCCAACCGAACTGCCCCCCGTCACACTCATTCACGGAACTGCTGACAATATCGTTCCTTTAACGGCAGCACACTGGTTGGCAAGTGCGCTCAATGCGTCGCTCACGACCATCGAAGGCGCAAGTCATGCGTTGCCGTTAACGCACGCCGCGCAAATTGCCGATAGACTGGTCAGCACCTTATGAACCCGGTTCGCCAGAGTTTTAATCGTGCCGCATCGTCTTATGATGCCGTTGGTGACCTACAGCATCAGGTGGCAACCTCACTGACCGCGTTCATCAAAACGAAACTATCAGCAAACTTTGATGGGCACCTACTCGATGCTGGCTGTGGCACGGGTTACTGCCTGGGGCAATTGGTGCCAAGTTATCCGGCTGCAAAATTTATTGGCGTAGATTTTGCCGAGCGCATGTTGCAACAATTACCCACAGATCTCCGAGCCTTAGGCATCAATGCCAACCTTGAGAATCTGCCGGTCTGCACAGGCAAAATCGACACGTATCTTTCCAGCCTCGCCTGGCAATGGTGTGATGCCACCCTAGCCGCTAAAGAAGCGGCTCGTGTACTCAAGCCACAGGGTGAGCTCTTTATTGCCACCCTGGTCACCGGGACCTTTCAGGAACTCGCCCATGGTCTACAAGCATGCGGCCTGAATCCGGATCAACATTTATTACGCTGTACATCGCGGGCACAAATACAATTTGCGTTAGAGGCTGCGGACATAGAGGTTCTGACGCTATCGGTGACGCGAATCACCACATGGCACGCAGACTTCAGCGCTTTACGTCATTCGATTCGGGGGGTTGGCGCCAATCATTTGCCTCAACAGACAACGCCCGCGTTAAATCGTCAGACACGCATGCAACTCATCGAAGCCTATGAAGGTTTGCGCACCGCACGCGGTTTACCGCTAAGCTATGAAGTCCTAACGATTCATGCAGGCAAACGCTAACCGACCCAACATGGCCAAAGCTTATTTCATTACCGGCACCGATACGGAGATTGGCAAAACGCATGCTACCTGCGCGTTACTGGCAACCGCTGCGCAGCAGGGTTTACGCGCAATCGGCTTAAAGCCTGTCGCAGCCGGCACTGATGCAACCGGCCAGAATGATGATGTTGTACGCCTCATGGCGGCCAGCAACGTAGCACTGCCCGAACGCACCGTGAACCCGTGGTTGCTCAAAGAGCCCCTCTCGCCGCATATCGCTGCGCGGCTGGCGGGTGTTGAAATTACGACCGCGCCTATCCTCCAGAGCTTTAAATCTGCCCAATCCGTAGCCGACCTCATTCTGGTAGAAGGCGTGGGCGGTCTTTATGCACCGCTGTCCGATTCGCTGTCACAACCGGATCTCATCCAGGCGCTTGATATCCCGGTTATCCTGGTGGTCGGGCTGCGTCTTGGTTGCCTGAACCATGCTTTGCTGACGGCAAGCGCCATTAAGCAACATGGCCTAAGGTTTGCCGGTTGGATCGGCAATCAGATAGATCCGACTTTTCAGGCAATGGATGACAACATTCAAACGCTGAAGGCGCGCCTGGAAGCCCCCTGCCTCGGCATCCTACCGTTTCAAAATACCGCGGCAGTTGCGTCGCTTGCCAGCCCCCTCTCCCTCCCGCAATAATGCCTCTATGAAAATTTTATTTGATCTGCTACCCATCCTGCTCTTTTTTGTCGCTTTCAAAGTGGCCGGTATTTATGTAGCCACGGGCGTTGCCATTTTGGCCACGGCAGCCCTCATCGGTTGGACCTGGCTTAAAACCCGCAAGGTCGACCCCATGCAATGGGTCAGTCTGGGGCTGATTGTGGTCTTTGGTGGTGCCACCATCTGGTTGCAGGATGAGACTTTTATTAAATGGAAGCCCACCATTCTGTACTGGCTCTTCGCCATCGTCTTTCTGGTCTCCAACCAGTTCATGAATAAAAATCTGGTGCGTTCCATGATGGGACACCAGGTGGAGCTTCCCGCCGCCATGTGGTCACGGCTCAACACCCTATGGATTCTGTTCTTTAGCGTGATGGGCTGCCTGAATCTGGCCGTCGCTTACAACTTTGATACAGACACCTGGGTCAGCTTCAAACTTTTCGGTGGCATGGGGCTCATGCTGCTTTTTGTATTAGCCCAAGGTCTCTATATGGCTAAACACCTCCCCAAGGAAGGAACACACTGATGCTTTATCTGATCGTTGGCGAAGACACGCCAAACTCGCTGGAAAAACGACTCTCTGTCCGTCCGGAGCATGTGGCCCGTCTGCAAGCCCTGCAGGCAGAAGGCCGCCTGGTACTGGCTGGCCCCTTCCCTGCGGTTGATGCGCCAGATCCGGGCCCTGCCGGATTTACGGGCAGCGCCATTGTGGCCGAATTTGCCTCACTGGCTGAGGCGCAAACCTGGGCAGAGGCTGACCCTTATGTTGCCGCTGGCGTTTACGGCAAAGTCGTTGTTCGCCCCTTCAAGAAAGTATTGCCAGCCTGAGCCGCTGTATCTTCTAAAGATAAGCAAAAACACTAGCCAAGAAAGCGGCCAGCCTTTATGCTGGCTAAACATGAATCGTTCGTCACGAACGGTTCGCCCTGACACTCTGGAAACAAACATGAATCTGAAAGCTCTACGCACCACTTCGCTGGTTTCTACCCTGATCACCGCCGCCATGCTGTCTGCAGCGCCTGTTTATGCGGCCCCTGCTGCTGTGGCAACGGTCAACGGCACAGCGATTCCTCAATCGCTGGCCAATCTGCTCGTCGCTGAACGTGTAGGCCAAGGCGCTAAAGACACGCCCGAACTGCGCAATGCGGTTCGTGAAGAACTGATCCAGCGCGAACTGATTCTGCAAGATGCTAAAAAAGCCGGTATGGCGTCACAAGCAGATGTCCAGGCGGCGATGAAGCTGGCTGAGCAAAACGTGCTGATCCGCGCTTACATGGCTAATTTTGCACAGAAGCACCCCGTCTCGGAGGCTCAACTCAAGCAGGCTTACACGCAAATTAATGCCGGTCTGGGCAAAGAAGAATTCAAGACCCGTCACATTCTGGTTTCTAGCGAAGCACAAGCCAAGGATGTCATCGGCAAGCTGAATTCGGGTGATAGCTTCGAAAATCTCGCCAAGCAGAATTCGGTTGATCCGGGTTCCAAAGACAACGGCGGCGATCTGGGCTGGGCAGCACCAAGCAACTTTGTGAAGCCTTTCGGCGATGCCATGACCAAACTGGGTAAGGGCAAGTACACCACGGAACCCGTGAAATCGGACTTCGGCTGGCACGTGATTCTGGTGGAAGACCGTCGCCCACTCACCCCACCACCATTCGATCAGGTTAAGGGCCAGCTGTCACAAGCGATTCAGGAACAAGAGTTCCAGCAACAGATCGCCAAGCAGCGCCAGAGCGCCAAGATCCAGTAATCTGAATCAACGCCAAAGCAAAACGGGAGGCCGAGGCCTCCCGTTTTGCTTTGACTGTCTACCAATCAGCCGAGCGATTTGCGTGCATTGCGGAACATACGCAGCCATGGGCCATCTTCACCCCAGACTTCACCAAACTGACCCGGGTACCACGACATTTGCAGCGTACGGAAGGTACGTTCCGGGTGCGGCATCATCACCGTAAAACGGCCATCCGGTGTGGTCACACCGGCCACGCCTTGCGGTGAGCCATTCGGATTGAACGGATAGCGCTCAGTCGCTGCGCCCTGGCTATCGATGTAACGCAGTGCGACGGGCACCTTCGCCAGATCATCGGCCTTGGCAAACTTGGCACGCCCTTCGCCATGCGACACGATCACCGGCAGCTTACTGCCCTGCATGCCAGCCATAAACAGCGATGGCGAGTTCGGCACTTCGGCCATGACCAGACGCGCTTCAAACTGCTCGCTCAGGTTACGCACAAAGCGTGGCCAGTGGTCAGCCCCCGGAATCAGATCCTGCAAGGTGCTCATCATCTGGCAGCCATTACAGACGCCTAGAGCAAAAGTATCAGCGCGGTTGAAGAATCCGGCAAAACCATCGCGCAGACGTTCGTTGAACAAAATCGTCCGTGCCCAACCCTGGCCTGCACCCAGCACGTCACCGTACGAGAAGCCGCCACAAGCCGCCAGACCGGCAAACTGATCAAGGGTGATACGTCCGCTGAGCAGATCGCTCATGTGGACATCCACTGCGGTAAAGCCGGCGCGATCAAATGCTGCGGCCATTTCTACCTGGCCGTTAACACCCTGCTCACGCAGGATAGCGACGCGTGGGCGCGCACCACTGGCGATGAACGGGGCTGCAATATTTTCCGACGGATCAAACGACAGCGCCGCAAAGAGGCCACGATCATGGGTGTCCAGAATGCGGTCGTATTCAGCCTGAGCACACGCCGGGTTGTCACGCAGCGACTGGATACGGAACGACGTTTCCGACCAGGCGCGCTGTAGTTCAATGCGTGGCTCGGCAAAGGCCGTTTTACCCAGATGCGAGACACGGATCTCATCCGTCTGATTCGGATAGCCGACGACTTCAGAGTAACGTGACAGCCCATGCGTACGCAGACGCGCCATCACGGCTTCACGATCCGAACGGCGCACCTGAATCAGCGCGCCCAGTTCTTCACTGAACAGCACGCGCAACAGGCGCTCATTACGACGGCCTTGCAGAATGCCCGGCTTCTTGTCGTAATCGACGTCCTGATCCATCGGGTCATAACAGAGGATGTCGGCGTTGATCGTTACACCACAACGGGAGGCAAAAGCCATCTCGGCGGCTGCGGCAAAGAGGCCGCCATCCGAACGATCGTGGTACGCCAGCAGCAGGCCATCTTCGTTCAGCGACTGCACGGCGGCATAGAAGGCTTTCAGCTGCTGCGGGTCATCGACATCCGGTGCATCATCGCCGGTAGCGTCAAAGACCTGCGCCAGCGCCGAACCACCCAGGCGGTTCTTGCCATTACCCAGATCAATCAGAACCAGTTCGGTATCGGCTTCATCACGGTTCAATTCCGGTGTGAGCGTCTTGGCAATATCCGGCACGCGAGCAAATGCCGTAACAATCAGCGACAGCGGTGATACCACTTCCTGAGGCTTGCCGTTCTCATCCCAACGCGTACGCATGGAGAGCGAATCCTTACCCACCGGAATGGCGACATCAATCGCCTGACACAACTCGGAAACAGCCTTAACCGTATCGAAAAGGCGTGCATCTTCACCCGGCGCGCCGGCAGCCGCCATCCAGTTAGCCGACAGTTTGATGTCGGCCATGGTGCTTACGCGGGCCGCAGCCAGATTAGTCAGCGCCTCACCGACCGCCATACGACCGGAGGCTGGTGCATCGAGCACGGCAACCGGGGTGCGCTCACCCATGGCATAGGCTTCACCCAGGCGGGTGTTGTAACCCATCGCCGTAACAGCAACGTCAGCGACGGGCACTTGCCACGGACCAACCATCTGGTCACGCGCAGTCAAGCCACCCACGCTGCGATCACCGATAGTGATCAAGAATGATTTATCAGCCACAGACGGCAAACGCATAACGCGATATGCTGCCTCTTTCAATTCGATCGCATCAGCATCCAGCGCGGTAGCCTGCTCTGCTGTATGGGTCACATCACGCGTCATGCGGGGTGGTTTACCCAGCAACGCATGCATCGACATATCGACAGCGTGATTGTTGAACAGGCTATCGCTCACGATGAGCTGGCCTTCCGCCGTGGCGGTACCGACCACCGCAAACGGGCAACGCTCACGCTCACACAATGCGGCAAAACGTTCGATATCTTTGGCGGCAATGGCCAGTACATAACGTTCTTGCGCTTCATTACACCACAGCTCGGCTGGGCTCATGCCCGGATCTTCGCTCTGAATGGCACGCAACTCGAAGCGGGCACCGACACCCCCCGAGTGAGCCAGTTCCGGCATGGCATTTGAAAGACCACCCGCACCCACGTCATGGGCCGAAAGAATGGGATTATCGGCGCCCATTTGCCAGCAGCGATCGATCACTTCCTGGGCACGACGTTCGATTTCCGGGTTGCCGCGTTGTACCGAAGCAAAGTCCAGATCGGCCTGGTTGCTACCCGATGCCATCGACGAGGCAGCGCCACCGCCCAAACCAATCAGCATGCCCGGTCCGCCCAGCTGCACAAACAGCGTGCCCGGCTCGAAGCTTTCCTGCTTGAACGATTGCTCAGCCTGAATCGAACCCACGCCACCGGCAATCATGATCGGCTTGTGATAACCGTGCACGGTATCGCCCACGACTTGCTCATAGGTACGGAAGTAACCGGCCAGATTCGGACGTCCAAATTCGTTGTTAAATGCTGCGGCGCCAATCGGGCCTTCGATCATGATGTCTAGCGCACTGGCGATGCGATCCGGTTTGCTGGCCGGACGTTCCCACGGCTGCTTGGCATCTGGCAGATTGAGATTCGATACCGTAAAGCCGCAAAGGCCGGCTTTAGGTTTGGAACCACGACCCGTCGCGCCTTCATCACGGATCTCACCGCCCGAACCCGTGGCTGCGCCCGGGAATGGTGAAATGGCGGTTGGGTGGTTGTGTGTTTCCACCTTGGCCAGATAGTGCGTCAGCTCTTTGTTAAATGCATAGGTGCCGTCAGCCGCCGGATAGAAGCGCTCGACTTCAGCACCTTCCATAATGGCGGCGTTATCCGAGTAGGCCACAATGGTGCCTTGCGGTGTTTTGTTATGCGTATCGCGAATCATGCCGAACAGCGACTTGGCTTCAGTCACGCCATCGATAATCCAGTCGGCATTAAAAATCTTGTGACGGCAGTGCTCCGAGTTTGCCTGGGCAAACATCATCAGCTCCACATCGGTCGGATTACGCCCCGCTTCGGTAAAGATATTGAGCAGGTAATCCACTTCGTCATCCGACAACGCCAGACCCATGTCGCGGTTGGCAGCTTCCAGTGCTGCTTTGCCACCCATCAGCATGTCTACCGTTGCCAGCGGACGTGGTGCCACATGATCAAACAACGCATGCGCAGCTTGCACGCTATCAAGCACCGTCTCAATCATACGGTCATGCAACAGCGCTGCCAACGCAGCACGCTCAGCGGCCGAAGGCGCCTTCTTGCCCGCAACGGGTAAGAACCGAATAACGCGTTCAACACGCACGACATTCGCCAGGCCGCAATGACGCAGGATATCGGTGGCCTTGGAAGACCAGGGAGAAATCGTCCCCAAGCGCGGCGCCACAACAAACGCACCAGTCAGCTCAGCGGCAACGCCCGTAGCTTCAAGCACGGCATTGAGCCGCTCGGTTTCAGGCGCATCGAGCGGTGCCGAGAGTTCGACTAAATAGAGATAGTCGCTCTCGATCCCGGTGATTGCCGGCCAGGCCGTCTTCAGTTTTTCCAGCAAACGTTGCGTGCGGAATTCGGAGAGTGCAGCAGCACCACGGAGAGCAATCACAGACGACATGAGCGAGACCCAGATAACCGGTGGCCGCAGAAAAAAGACCTTATGTTGCTAGGCCGCTAACGCGCCACCGTAGAGACTAAAAAGAAGGTTGAATTATAGCGGAGAGGCCTCTGTGGCAGGATAAAATAAGGCTTTATCACTGACCGGCGGCCAAACCGTGGATTCAGCCCAATCGCACCCCCTTGCATCGATTTCTGGCGCTATGCGCAACCAGTTGCTCACGATTCGTGGACTTCGGGCCGTTGAAAGCGCATTTCAGGCTCAAAACCCCGGGCAATCGCTGATGGCACGTGCTGGCGAAGCCGCCGCGCGATGGGTACGTGAACTCACTGGAGAAAGGCCCGATCCGATTCTGGTTCTAGTGGGCCCCGGCAATAACGGGGGAGATGCCCTGGTTTGCGCCCGCGAGCTGATGGCGCTGGGTTACGGCTGTGTCTGTGTCGGCGAACCCGCCACCGACCACACACCGGCGGACGCCCAAGCCGCGCACGCCGCTTTTATTGCAGCGGGTGGCGTATTGCACCCCGACATCCCCGAAACTACCGGTTACCGCTTCAGCCTGATTATTGATGGCCTGTTCGGCATCGGCCTCAACCAACCGCTCAGCGCGCCTTATGCAGCATGGGTTGAAGCGGCCAATACGCTCAGTCTGCTGGACGACATCCCGCTGCTGGCGCTGGATATTGCCTCCGGCCTCAATAGCGACACCGGATTGGCCCAGGATATTTGCGTCACCGCCACGCATACGCTGACTTTTATTGCGAACAAGCCGGGGCTCCTGACAGCAGATGGCCCCGATCACAGTGGTGAGGTTCAGGTCTGCGATCTGGATATCGATCCTGCCTTGCTCACCCTGGCCTTGGATAACGAAGCCGGTAATCTCAACGATCCGAATCTCTGGGCAGACGATCTACCGCAACGCGCGCTTAATGCCAATAAAGGTGATGCCGGTAGTGCCGGGCTGTTGGGCGGCTCACCGTCGATGACCGGCGCGCTCATTCTTGCCGCCCGCAGCGCCCTGCATAGCGGTGCCGGACGCGTTTATGCCGCCGCCTTGGGTAACGCACAGTCCGGTGCGCCAATGCTGGACCCGCTTCAACCGGAAATTATGTTCCGTGACCCAGCCAGTCTGCGCGAAGCCCCGCTCACCGCGCTCGGCGTTGGCCCTGGCCTAGGCCGCACCGATTTGTCGCGAGCCTTACTCGCCAGCGCCCTGGATTTCGAAGGACCCCTGGTATTGGACGCGGATGCCCTCGTTCTCTTGCCTACGTTGCTTGATGCCGTCCTGCAACGCCATGAACCCACCCTGCTCACACCACACCCCGGCGAAGCCGCTGCATTGCTCGGCACCGACATCCCAAGTATTGAAGCCAACCGTATCCAGGCTGCATGTGACATTGCGGCCAAATACCACGCGACTGTCGTGCTCAAAGGCTGTGGCAGCATCATTGCTACGCCGGATGGCCGCTGGTGGATCAACACCACCGGCAACCCCGGCATGGCTACGGCCGGTATGGGCGATGTGCTTACCGGTATCACCACGGCCTTACTGGCCCAAGACATGGCACCTGAACAGGCTCTGTGCGCCGCCGTCTGGCTACATGGTGCCGCAGCAGATGTCTGTGTCGAATCTGGGAATTTACCCAAACTCGGCCCATTGGGCCTGACCGCCAGCGAAGTCATTCTGGCCGCCCGAACTTTACTGAATGCCCTGATCTGATATGACTACTCAAGATTTTGCTGATTTTCCTTATCCGCTTGAAGCGGAAATCGCCCGGAACGTTACTGCGGCGCTCACCGAGGATATCGGTGCCGGCGATCTGACGGCCGAACTGGTGCCCGCGGGCAATAACAGCATCGCCACGGTGATCGTGCGTGAACCGGCCGTAATCTGCGGTATTCCCTGGTTTAACCGCTGCTTTGCCGAAATCGATGCCAGCATCCGCATCAACTGGCGCGTGCAGGAAGGCGACCACGTGGGGCCAGATACCCTGCTCTGCGAAATTCACGGTCCATCACGTGCCTTGCTTTCCGGCGAACGGGCCGCACTCAACTTCCTGCAGCTGCTCTCCGGTGTTGCTACCCGAGCCGCTACCTTTGTCGACACCATCGCCGGTACCAAAGCGCAAATTGTTGATACGCGCAAAACCATTCCCGGTCTGCGTTTTGCCCAAAAATATGCCGTGCGCGTTGGCGGTGGTGGCAATCATCGCCTGGCACTGTGGGATGCCATCCTGATCAAAGAAAACCATATTCTCGCGGCGGGCGGCATTACGCCTGCGGTTAAAGCCGCTCAGGCAGTTGCCTCGCAACACGCAGATCGCTGCCGTTTCATTCAGGTGGAAGTGGAATCCATCGCTGAGCTGGATGAAGCACTCGCTGCTGGCGCAGACTTCCTGCTGCTCGATAATTTCGACCTGGCCATGATGCGTGACGGCGTTGCCCATCGCGATGCCTGGGCTAGCAAGACCGGCACAGCGGCCAAGCTGGAAGCCTCCGGTGGCGTCAGCCTGGATACAGTGCGCGCCATTGCCGAAACCGGTGTGGACCGCATCTCCATCGGCGGCCTGACCAAAGACGTCCGTGCCATCGACCTGTCGATGCGCTTCAAAGATATCCCCGCTTAAAGGAAACACCCATGTCAAAAGCACCGAATGACCGCAAATACTCTGCCGAACATCAATGGGCGCTGCCCGAAGCGGATGGCACAATCACCGTCGGCATCACCGATTTCGCGCAGGAAACCCTGGGCGACCTGGTCTTTATTCAATTGCCTGAAGACGGCAGTGAGGTTGCCGCCAACCAGCAAGTCGCCACGGTGGAGTCTGTCAAAACCGCCTCCGACGTTTTTGCTCCCATGAGCGGCACAGTCATCGCCATCAACGAGGCTGCCGTCGATGCGCCCGAAAAGATCAACGAAGACGCTTACGCCGCCTGGCTGTTCAAGATTCAGCCGAGCAACCCGGCTGAATACGATGCGTTGATGAGCGCCGAGTCTTACCTGGCAGCAAACTAAACGGCAACGTGCTGCTGAATGAAGGCCTTGACCACATTGACGTCCGGATCAATCACTTCAACGCGCTGCGGCAGCGTTTCCAGATGCTCCAGGCCCTTCGGCGGTTGCGGCAATTGCCCAATCGCTTCCTGAATCGTCTCAGCAAACTTGGCCGGCTGTGCCGTTTCCAGCACGACCATCGCAATACCTTCCGGTAACAATTTGATCTGTTCCTGAGCCACCTTCACGCCATCTGCGGTGTGCGTATCGATCAGCAACTGATACTGCACCCAGACTTCACGAATGGTGTTGAGGCGATCCGCATGCGTGCTTGAACCCGATGCAAAACCGTACTTAGCAATATCAGCCCAATACGGCGTGCCGTTCAGATCAAATGCACCACCGGCGTCGACCTTAGCCCACAGCTCACGCACCTTGGCCGCGTCACGACCGACCAGATCAAAGATGAAACGCTCGAAGTTCGATGCCTTGGAAATATCCATCGATGGACTCGATGTCACATGCGTCTCAGCCGTTGCCCGTGGACGATAAACACCCGTGCTGAAAAACTCATCCAGCACATTGTTTTCATTCGTCGCCAGAATCAGCTTGGCAATCGGCAAGCCCATCTGACGCGCAATGTGACCCGCACAGATGTTGCCAAAGTTACCCGACGGCACACAGAACGCGACCTGCTGGTCGTTGTGCTGGGTGGCTAGGAAATAGCCCTGGAAGTAATACACAATCTGCGCCGCAACACGACCCCAGTTGATGGAGTTCACGGCGCCGATTCGGTACTTGGCCTTGAAAGCGGCATCGTTCGATACCGCTTTAACAATATCCTGCGCATCGTCAAACATACCACGCACAGCCAAGTTATAGATGTTCTCGTCTTGCAGCGAGTACATCTGCGCACGCTGGAATGCCGACATCTTGCCATCTGGCGACAGCATGAAGACAGTCACACCGGCCTTGCCACGCATGGCGTACTCCGCAGCCGAACCGGTATCGCCGGAGGTAGCGCCCAGAATATTGATGCTTTCGCCGCGCTGGGTCAGCACATACTCGAACAGATTGCCGAGCAACTGCATGGCCATATCTTTAAAG
>ERZ650301.124-NODE-124-length-18600-cov-5.438609_pt1 | contig 18600 bp, 21 predicted proteins | sample MGYA00376237_ERZ650301 | MGnify/ENA primary metagenome ERZ650301 (study PRJEB26733, sample SAMN07839255) | wastewater metagenome | biome: small river; feature: stream; material: water | place: USA: North Carolina | collected 2016-04-05 ...
GGCTTTATTCGAATGGCTCATGGCAAACCTCGCGACTAAAATCTTAACGGTTGCGGTGCAGCGGGCTGCGCAGAGAAAAACGCAGAGCCCGTTCCGCAAGGAAGGGACTACAGGTGCGAAACAGCAAACTGTGGCAGACTGCGAATCAGCGTGCCACGGACATTACCGAATGATACGTTATTCATAATTATGGGCGCAACATTGCCGAAAACCACAAAAAAATCAGAACAGACCATGAAGCAACCCATTGTTCCTTCAGCACTTTATCAAGAGGTCGCCGACCGGCTCCGGGAAGAGATCTTCGATCATGCCCTGCAACCGGGTGAATGGATCGACGAACAGGCGCTGGTGGTCCGCTATGGCATCTCCCGCACGCCGCTGCGCGAAGCGCTCAAAGTACTGGCAGCGGAAGGGCTGGTTACGCTTAAACCCCGCCGTGGCTGCTATGTGGCCGAGATTTCTAAGGAAGATGCTTCAGAGATTTATCCGGTACTGGCTATGCTTGAAGGGCGATGTGCCTATGAAGCGACGCGTAAACTCGATGACGCAGCGGCCAGTCGGCTACAGGCGTGCCACGATGCATTGGAAGTAGCGGCTGCGGCCAACGAAATCCGTCAGTTCTTTGAGGTTAATCAGGAGTTTCACCGGATTGTTCAGGAGCAGGCAGGCAACCGATGGCTCATCCAGATCATTAATGACTTGCGTAAGGTACTTAAGCTCTCTCGCCTCAACTCGCTGTCTCGCGTTGGCCGGCTGGATTCGTCGCTGGCGGAACACCGGCTGATTCTGGCCGCCATGCTGGACCGGGATGCTGAAGGGGCCGAAGCCGCCATGCGCGCGCATCTGCTGGCCGGCCAGCATGCGATTCAGAAACTGATGGATGAGGGTGCCCCTCGCGAACGTAGCAACACCTAGGTGACTCTGAACCTGGGTTCAGTGAGGCCGCTGGCTAGCCGCATCAGGTTCACCCGCAAGGGGCGATCACAACAGCGGGTTAAGCGCCAGCGACCATTGCTATAAGCATTGGTCCAAGCAACGCTGGGCATCGCCAACGCCGCAAGGGGCATAGAGAACTAGAACAGCGCGTTTTGATGCGTTTCAATAGCCGCATCAATGCGTGCTGCCATGATGTCCACTTTACGCTGTGTTTCAGTCGTGTCAACGGTGGTTGCGGCAGGCGCTGTGACACCGTTGCGCGCCTCCAGTAATTCATGGGCCAGCGTAACCGCCGCCATAATGGCAGCACGTTCAGCAGACACTTGCCGTCCTTTGCCGGCCACTTCCTGCATTTTGCCATCCACCAGTGCCACGGCTTGCAGTAGGGCTGCCTGTTGCTCCGGCGGACAGGCGAGACGATACTCGCGGCCAAAAAGCGTGATATCCAAGTGATTGGCAGTCGTCATGGCAAATTCACCGTTTCCGGCAGGCGGCTGACCACCTGTTCCAGCTGGCTGCGTGCAGCATCCATCTGAGATTCAAGTTGCTGGCAACGTGCTTCAAACGTGGCGAGCTGCGTGCGCAGTGCCCCATTCTGATCACGGGATTGTTCCAGCAGAGAGATGAGCTGGGAGATTTTCTGATCCAGCAGAGAGAGATTGCGATCCATGGCGCGAACTATAAGACGCCGCAGCCTTAGGGTCAATTGGATTTTCTATTAAATCTAGGCATTTCAAATGATTGGCGGGATTGGTGATAGAATCCGCCCGGTTTCGGGTTGAACTCGAAACTTCCGAACGGTGCCCCGCTGCAGTGAAACTGCCTCGGGGTGAAACGGGAAACCGGTGATGCATTCAATGCTAACCCGGTGCTGCCCCCGCAACGGTAAGCGCTGTGTCGTACCAAGAGCCACTGGATCTTCGGATCTGGGAAGGCGGTACGTTCGGCAGGACTGTCCTGCCCCGCGCGAGCCCGGAGACCGGCCTTTCGGACATACGCGCTGCGGGTGAGTAGCTGCCGATTGCCTTGGGCCGTCTGCACACTCCTTTCAGCTTTTTGATGGTCTTGACTTGCGGGGACGCTTGTCAGGCGTTGGGCACACGTGTGCCAGGAGTTCCTATGTCCTATCCAATTTTTGCCCGGTCGGCATTGGCGGTTGCCATTGCCTCGTTGTCGATGGCTGCGTTTGCACAGGAAAGTGAAGCAGCAAAATCTCCAGAAGAAATCTCTGGCCCGGCGGATCAGATTGTTGTGACCGCAACGCGGACGCCAACGCGTTACAACATGCTGATACCGGATGTTTCTGTGGTTGATCGTGAAACGATGCAGCAGTATGGGCCACAGGCTCAAATCACAGATGCATTAGTCAATGAGCCAGGCATCACAGTGAACAATACCGGTCCCATGGGTACAACCGCGACAGTTCAGATTCGTGGTGCTAGCAACAATCAATCTATATTGCTGGTTGACGGGATGCGACTGAGTTCGGCATCAACAGGGGGTGCGGCATGGGCATATATTCCGATGCAGCAGGTTGGGCGAATGGAAATTGTGCGCGGCCCAACATCTTCGTCATATGGTTCAGATGCCATCGGCGGCGTGATTCAGCTTTTCACGCGTAAGGGTGAAGGCCCAACCAAGTTTTATGCGGATGCAGGTTATGGCACCTATGGAACGAGCTCGGAAACTGTCGGGGTAGAGGGCTCTCAAGATGGTTTGAGCTATAGCATTTATGGCGGCAATACCCATTCACTTGGATTGCCAACTTATACGAATTCCTCCAACAACTTTAATCCTAACAGCGCAGCTTTTGTGAATTCGAGTGCTTCGACACGGCTGGCCTACACCATTGCAGCAGGTCAAGAGGTTGGCGCGAGTGTGTTGTATGGGAACGGTTACAATAATTTCACTGGCTATTCGTCAATGCAATATCAGACACAGCTATTATCTGTGGCCTCAATCTATACCCAGAACAGGATTATGGACGAATGGCAGAGCCTGATTCGTGTTGGGCAGAGTGTCGATACGCAAAGAAATTATCTGGCGGGCGGTGCCCCGAACAATAATTACCGGACCACGCAAAATCAGATCCAATGGCAAAATGATCTGAAACTACCGATCGGGAAGGGGTTGTTGGCATATGAGTTCTTGCAGCAAAATCTTGGATCCAATGTTGTTTACAGCACTACCTCACGAAATGTAAATTCATTTCAAGCGGGTTGGAATGGCGATTTTGGCAAGCATCTCATGCAAGCCAACGTTAGAAACGATAACAATACGCAATTTGGCAATGCGACAACAGGGTCGGTAGGCTACGGATATTTTGTATTACCGACCGTACGCGCTACAGCAACATGGGGGACAGGGTTTCGGGCACCGGATTTTAACGAATTGTATTGGAGCGCAGGAGATGGTTTTACTGGCAATCCTAATCTAGCCCCAGAGCGCTCACAAAATACGGAAGCCGCGCTGCGTTTTGACGATGGCAAGCAACGCGCCGGCATCGTTTATTACTATAACAAGGTTAATAATTGGATTGGCACTGTTTCGACAGGCGGATGGGAAACGACAACGCAAAATATAAATTCAGCGGTTCTCCAAGGATACACGCTGTCATATGGTGGAGATCTTTTGGGTTTGCGTATCTCTGGAAGCTACGATTATCAAGATGCAAGAAATGCTGATACAGGAACGCTCCTTGCTTATCGCCCGGCAAACTATGGCTCCCTAACGGTGGAGAAAAAAAAGGACGCGTGGAATTTAGGCAGTCAGATGCAAATGACGGGCAGCCAACAAACAAACCCTCAGGGGACATGGGGCGATCCGAATCTAACGTTGGGCGGGTACACTCTGTTTAATGTTTTTGGCGGTGTATCGCTTGTTAAAGACGTTTCATTGTTTATGCGAGGAAACAATGTCTTTAACCGACAGTACGTGAATAATGCGACATCATGGGCCGCTAGCATGTACGGACCTGCTGGTGCAAACTACTACCGAAATCCGGGCTCCAACTTCTTCGTTGGTCTGCGTTTCGATACGCGCTAGTATGAGCGCATGAAAGCATCCCATCGACTACTGCTAGTTATTCTCTGCCTTGCGCTTATTGGCGTGTGCAGCATAGCGGTCAGTTTGTTGGTGGGTAGCATCAAGCTCCCTTTGTCTGAGGTGCTGTCCGGATTGTTCGATCCGACAGCCTCTTCGGCTATGCTCATACGTGATTTGCGTTTGCCACGGGCGTTAGCCGCGTTTGCCTGTGGTGGTTTGCTCGCGCTGGCGGGGGCGTTGATGCAGGTGCTACTGCGTAATCCGCTGGCTGACCCGTACATCCTGGGTATTTCCGGCGGTGCCGGGGTCGGTGCGCTATTGGCGATATTTTTTGGTTTGAGTGTAGCCGGGCTCAATGGTTTTGCCTTTGCGGGCGCGCTGCTGGCGATTCTGCTGGTCTTCGGGTTGGCGCATGGTGACGGCAGCTGGACGCAAACCCGGCTGTTACTGACCGGCGTTATGGTGGCAGCGGGCTGCGGTGCAATGATCACGCTGTTGTTGTCGATTGCACCCGAAGAGCGCTTGCGCGGCATGCTGTTCTGGTTGATGGGCGATTTTTCCCAAGGTGTTAATCCTACGTATGCGCTTGCGGGCCTGGCTGTGCTGGGCTTGCTGACGACGCCATTGGCGCGAGATTTGAATGTGCTGATTCGCGGAAACGACACGGCCAAGGCACTGGGTGTATCCGTCAGCTTTGTACGCGTCGCCATTTATGTGTTGGCTTCGATGGCAACGGCAGTATCAGTCACGACCGCAGGTTCGGTCGGTTTTGTAGGGTTAGTGGTCCCGCATTTTATGCGCATGATCGTAGGTAATGATCAACGTGTCCTTCTGCCGACGTCAATGCTGGCGGGCGGTATTTTTCTCGTACTCGCTGATACGCTTGCCAGAGTATTCATCGCACCACAACAACTGCCCGTGGGGGTGGTGACGGCGTTGATTGGTGTGCCGGTGTTTCTGTTCCTGCTGAACCGGACGCGCTATCAATGAATAGCGGACACGCTTCGACGGTTGACCCATTACGCGCTATCTTTAAGGTGGACGCAATGGATTTGCGGGTTGGCGAAACACAGGTCTGTACGCAGCTAGGTTTCGAAGTGTACCCGGGTGAGCTGGTTGCGATACTGGGCAAGAACGGCGTGGGTAAATCCACGCTATTGTCCGGCCTTGCTGGTCTGCCGCGCGGCGAGATGGTTGGTGAAGTATTGCTGGGTGGGAAAAGCTACGACGCGCTTGGTATGAAGGCCGCCGCTTGCTGGCGTGGCTGGCTGCCCCAGAAACAGCAGGATCAATTTAGTGCCACGGTTTTAGAAACAGTGCTCTCCGGGCGGCACCCGCATTTAACGCGCTGGTCATGGGAGTCGGCCGATGATTGTGCATTGGCTACGGCCTCTTTAGCGGCTGTCGGGATGGCAGATTTTGCCCAGCGTGACGTGCTGACTTTGTCGGGGGGCGAACGTCAGCGCGTTGCCGTCGCCACATTGTTGTGCCAGAACCCGACGCTTTATTTTATGGATGAACCATTGGCCCACCTCGATCTGAACCATCAGATCGAGGTGCTTGATCTCGTGCGTAGCAAGGCGGTGCAAGATCGTGTGAGTGCGCTTATGGTGTTGCATGAACCAGGGTTGGCCCACCGTTACTGTGATTCCGCGCTGCTGTTATTCGGCGAGGGTGAATGGCTGTATGGTTCAGCTGCGAGCATCCTTACTACCGAAAATTTGTCGCGTCTTTATGGCTACCCTCTATTGCAGATCGAATCCACGGGTGCCAAGGGCGAGATGCAACGCTGGTTTGTGCCGGCCTAATGCTTTACTGGATGCCGAGCACCGTCAACGCGCCCAGGTAAAAAGCCAGTTCGGATAACTGTTGCGCCGCACCCAGGCAGTCACCTGTATAACCACCCAGCCATTTTTGTAGTTTGCGGCCTAGCCATATAGTTACGATGAGCCCGGCAACCACACCTGCCAAACTGGCGGAAAGAGGCAGCAAGAGCAGCGGTAGGATGCCGAAGCCCGTTGCGACAAGCAGCGCATTATGCGAGAGTTGTGTAGCTAGTGGCTTGGATTTGCTGAGGGTGTCTTCGCGCACGTAGGCCATGCCAGCCATGATGAGGACCGAGCAATAGCGCGAGAATGCGTGGCCGGTGATCAATAGCAGGGGAATCCAGAAAGACGCAAATTCGTTGAGCAACGCAAACTTACCAAGCAGCGCCATGGCGATGGCAATGGCCCCGTAGCTGCCAACGCGTGAATCTTTCATGATTTCCAGGATGCGCATCTTCTCCCAGCCGCCGCCCAGGCCATCCGTCATGTCGGATAAGCCGTCTTCATGAAAAGCCCCGGTGATATAAATGCTGGTTGCCATGGCAATAAGAATGGCAATGCTCAATGGTAGGAACAGCAAGGCTATGCTGAAAGCGATGGCGCTTAGAGCACCTACCAGCACGCCGACCGCCGGGAAGTATCGGGCAGAGTGATTTAAGTATTCGTTAGAGTGCGGCACCCGGCATGAAACCGGTATGCGTGTAAAAAAACGCACAGCCCCCAGAAAAGCGAAAAGTTCACGTTGAATCTGTTGCATTATTTTTGCGAGGCCTGTGGGGTGTTGGGACGGCGGGCGCGCGCAGTTTGTAGTGCCTCACAGACCTGCACGGTGCCTTCCAGCATGCGGGGACCGCTGCGATTCATTAAATCCGGGTCGATAAAAAAGAAATTACTTCTTTGCGTTGCGGTGAGTGCGGCCCATTTTTTCCAGAAATCAAGACCGGTGGGGTTCAACTTTGCCATGCCGGAGGTCATGATGACTTCCGGGTTTGCTGCTAGCACGGCCTCCGTACTAATCACAGGTGCCATAGGGGTAAGCGCAGCAAATATGTTTTTGCCACCGCAGATTGTGAGCGCGTTGGAAATGATCTGATGGCCGCCAATGGTCATGAGCGGGGCTTCGGAGATCTGGTAGAACACGCCAATGCTTGGTCGGTCTTGGTAGTTTTTGGTTAATGAGTCCAGTTTTTCCCGGTACTTCTGTGCAGCAGGTGTGGCAACAGCACTCGTGCCAGCAAGTAGGCCGAATTTTTCTATCTCCGAACCGATATCTGCCAGCGTAGTTGGTTGCGAAAGATAGATAGGAATGCCAAGTGCACGGAGTTTTTCAAGGGCACTGGGGGCGTTGCCGGTTTCCCAGGCTATAACAAGATCTGGTTTTAAAGCGATGATCGATTCGAGATCAATACGGGCATAGCCGCCAACGCGCGGGATCGTTTTGGCCTGGAGCGGATAGTCGCTGTATTCAACGGCACCGACGATTTTTTTGCCTGCACCCGCCACAAAAAGTGTTTCAACCACATGCGGCGATAGCGCAATGATGCGCTGCGCTGGCTGGACAAGCACAATCTGTTTGCCCGTGTCGTCGGTCACCGACACCGTGGCGGCAAGCGCCAGGCATGGGACAGCGATGAGCAGTGTAAGTAGTCGCTTGAAAACGTCTTTAATCGGCATGATATTGAGTCAGTAGCGGTAGCGCATGGGATAATAAACGAAGCGATAGATCTGTGCGCGTGAGCAGTAATTTAGAAATTGAGTGCAATCGTAACCAACTTGCCGATGCATGAGCGCTATGCCTCGATGGGTTAAAAATATTCTGTAGGAGCGCCGTCATGCGTGAACTGATTCTGGGCGGTGCTCGCAGTGGCAAAAGCCGCTTGGCCGAAAGTCGTGCGTTAGCCTATGAAACCGCCGGAATGCAAGTCGTATATCTGGCAACAGCTGAAGCATTAGATCCGGAAATGCTCGAGCGCTTGGCGCATCATCAGGCAAGCCGCCCTGCGCATTGGCTGACTATAGAAGAACCCGTTCACCTGGCCGAAGCGCTGCAAAAGCATGCCGCCGCAGATCGTTGTTTACTGGTCGATTGTCTGACGCTCTGGCTTTCTGCCTTGTTGTTCAAGGGTCAGGGTGGTGCGCAATTGGCAGCGGGTGAGCCACTCAGTTGTCCGCAATATTGGGCTGAGCGTCAGGCCTTATTGAATGTGTTGGCTGCCTTGCCCGGTGAAATCATTCTGGTCAGCAATGAAATCGGTTCGGGCGTGGTGCCCGAAAATCGTCTGGCCCGCCGTTTTGCCGATGAACAGGGACGTTTGAATCAGGCTGTCGCTGTGTTGTGCGAACGGGTTACTTTGTCGGTTGCGGGGTTGCCTCTCAGCTTACGTAGTTAATTTCAGGAAATTTATGCGACTTTTTAATATCGAATCAACGGTTGATGCTTTGGCCCAGCAGCTGCAAAACAAAATTGACGGCAAAACCAAACCAGTGGGTGCGCTGGGTCAGTTGGAATCCCTCGCCCTGCAGATTGGCCTTATTCAAAAAACCGAATCGCCAAAATTGACTGCACCCCAGATGCTGGTGTTTGCCGGTGACCATGGTGCGGCCAGGGCAGGTGTTTCGGCGTATCCACAAGATGTTACTTGGCAGATGGTTGAAAACTTTCTCGCTGGCGGGGCTGCGATTAATGTCTTTACGCGCACCTATGGGCTGCCTTTGGCCGTGGTCGATTGTGGTGTTGCTCATGCGTTTGGTGAGCGCGAAGGGCTCCTCGATTTCAAGCTGGGCAATGGCACCGAGAACTATCTCGAAGCACCGGCAATGAGCGCGGCGCTGTGTGCGCAGGCTATCGAAAATGGTGCAGCGTTAGTGGCGCGTTATGCGGCTGCCGGTTGCAATGTTGTCGGTCTGGGTGAGATGGGCATTGGCAATACAGCATCGGCAAGTCTGATCACGCATTGCCTGACGGGCGTCGCGCTGGATGTCTGTGTCGGACGTGGCACCGGCTTGGATGACGCGGGTCTGCAGCGCAAACAGGCGTTGTTGTCGCAAGCGATGCAGCGCACGGGTGCGTTGGCCGATCCGTTAAAAGTTTTGCAGGAATTCGGTGGCTTCGAGATAGCCACCATGGTGGGGGTGATCCTGGCTGCGGCCGCGCGTCGTATGGCCGTGCTGATCGATGGTTTTGTGGTCGGCGCGGCAGCGCTGGTGGCCTGCCGCCTTGACCCGGCCGTGCGCGCTTATTGCATCTATTGCCACCAGTCTGCCGAACCCGGGCACGCTTACCAGTTGGCTGCGATGAAAGCGCAACCGCTATTGAACCTCGGGATGCGTCTGGGTGAAGGCACGGGCGCGGCGTTGGCCTGGCCTTTAGTACAAGCTGCGGTGGCCTTCCTCAATGACATGGCCAGCTTTGCTTCGGCCGGTGTATCAGAAAAGGCCTGATGACCTATGGTGCGGCTCTGGCTGATTCGGCATCTGCCGCCCGATGTCGCATCGGGTGTTTGTTATGGTCAAACCGATCTGGCGTTGCGGACACCGTTGCATGAACAAGCCGATACGATTGCGCAATTGCGCCAACAGTTACCAACGGGCGTGCCTGTTTTTAGCAGTCCGCTGCGCCGTTGCTCTGAGTTGGCACAGGCGCTGACTGAATCGGTGGCGCAGGATGACCGGCTCAAAGAATTGCATTTTGGTGATTGGGAAATGCAAACCTGGGACAGCATCGGGCCGCAGGCACTCGACGCCTGGGCAGCCGACCTGGCTGGCTTCAGGCCACCCGGAGGTGAGACTGGTTACGAGGTGCAACAACGCGTGTTGTGCTGGCTACAGGAGGTGTCACAACAGCATCAGGCGCTCATTGTCGTGACACATGCGGGGGTAATCCGTGCGCTCCAGGCACATCATCTCGCTTTGCCGGGCGCAGCCTGGCTGAGCCTGAAGTACGACTATGGCCAGCTCGTATGCCTGGAATTTACTCTGAAGCAAATAACCAGGGCACCGGTACAATAGCGCCATGCCCGCAGACGCTATCAACCTATCGCAAGTTCGTCGTGTACTGGTGACCAAATTGCGTCATCACGGCGATGTGTTGCTGGCGTCGCCAGTGCTGACGGCACTTAAAGCAGCGGCACCGTATGTGGAAATTGATGCACTGGTGTATGCCGATACCACGGAGATGCTCGACGGGCATCCGGATCTGACCCAACTGCACGCGATTGATCGCGCCTGGAAACGCTTGGGCCTCATCGGACAAGCCGCTGCCGAATGGGCGCTCTTGAACCGCATGAAGCAGCGTCAGTATGATCTGATCGTTCACTTAACCGAGCACCCGCGCGGGGCCTGGTTGTCGCGCTTGCTGAAGCCACGCTATGCCGTGGCACCTAGGGTGAACGGGCGTGGCCGTTTCTGGAAGAATAGTTTTACGCATTTTGTATCGCCCATCATGGGGAGCGGTCGCCGCCATGTTGTTGAACAGAATCTGGACGCACTGCGTCGCCTGGGTATTCAGCCGGGCCTGGATGTACGTGCATTGACGCTAGTGCCGGGTGTTGAGGCTGACGCCCATGTTGCTGTCCGTTTGCAATCACTGGGCCTGCAGCCCGGCGGTTTTGTGCATCTGCATCCGCCGTCACGTTGGCATTTCAAATGCTGGACCGCATCCGGGTGGGCCGACATCATTCAACGTATTCGTGCGGCGGGTTGGCCTGTGGTGCTGACGGCAGCCCCGGGTGATAAAGAAGGTCGGTTGATCGATCAGATTCAACAGGCACTGGCACAGCGCAATGAACTCCCCGCTTTAAGCCTGGCGGGTGCATTGTCACTAAAAGAGCTGGGCGCGCTGACGGGCCAAGCCAGGTTGTTTGCCGGTGTGGATTCGGCACCCATGCACATTGCTGCCGCCATGCAGACACCGGTTGTTGCCCTGTTTGGCCCGTCGGGTGAAGGACACTGGGGCCCCTGGGGTATGCCGCGTCTGGGTAGGCATCAGGTGATTACACGGAGCGCCCAGTTTGGTTGTCGGCCTTGCGGCCTGGATGGTTGCGGGGGCGGCAAGGTGAGTGAGTGCCTGACCAGCATATCGCCCGATGAGGTCTGGGCGGCCATGGCACCCTTGCTGTCAGAGCCGCCAGGGCTACTGCCGAAGGCTTAACCGAAAGCGATTACAGCGCTGCGTTGTTAAAGGATTGACCCGCAGCGTCTTTGGCTGCCAGTGTTGGTGCCATGCCATTTAGCGGCCACGGAATGTTCAACGTTGCATCATCCCACATGATCGCCCGCTCATGCTCGGGTGACCAGTAGTCGGTTGTTTTGTAGAGAAACTCGGCGGTTTCGGATAGTGTCAGAAAGCCATGGGCAAAGCCCGGCGGGATCCACAATTGCTTTTTGTTCTCAGCCGAAAGGACTTCGGCGACCCATTGCCCATAGGTTGATGAGTCCGGGCGGATATCGACCGCCACATCAAATACTTCACCCTGAATCACCCGGACCAGTTTGCCTTGGGCCTTGGGAGGTAGCTGGTAGTGCAGGCCGCGCAGCACGCCTTTGACAGACTTAGAGTGGTTGTCTTGTACGAACGGCGTTGCAATACCGGTGGCATCGGCAAATGCTTTGGCGTTGAAGCTTTCGAAGAAGAAACCGCGTGCGTCACCGAAAACACGTGGTTCGATGAGCAGGACTTCCGGAATCCTGGTGGGTGCCGACTTCATCGAATATCTTCCTGCAGCAGGTTCAATAGATACTGTCCATAGCCGGTCTTCAGATAGGGCTGGGCCAACTGTTCAAGCTTTTCGGCACTAATCCAGCCATTACGATAGGCAATCTCTTCCGGGCAGGCTACTTTCAGGCCTTGCCGGTGTTCGATGGTCTGAATAAACTGAGCAGCTTCAATCAGCGAGTCATGCGTGCCGGTATCTAGCCAGGCATAACCACGGCCCATGATTTCGACGGCCAGTTGATTTTGTTTGAGATAAGTTTCGTTGACTGTAGTGATCTCAAGCTCGCCACGGGCGGAGGGTTTAATCGACTTGGCAATATCAACCACCTGGTTGTCGTAAAAATAGAGGCCAGTCACCGCATATTTACTTTTGGGCTTGAGCGGCTTTTCTTCAATGGAGAGGGCCTTGCCTGCCGCATCGAACTCAACAACGCCGTAACGCTCGGGGTCATTCACATGATAGGCAAAGACCGAGGCCCCGGAAGTCTGGGCGTCAGCACGCTTCAGGATGCTGGCAAAGTCATGGCCGTAATACAGGTTGTCGCCCAGAATCAAGGCGCTGGGGTTATTGCCGACAAATTGCTCACCCAGAATAAACGCCTGCGCCAGACCATCCGGCGATGGCTGGACACAATAGGACAGATTCATTCCCCACTGCGATCCATCACCCAGTAGCTGTTCGAAGCGCGGGGTGTCCTGCGGTGTCGAAATCACCAGGATGTCGCGCATGCCCGCCATCATTAAGCTGGTGAGCGGGTAATAGATCATCGGTTTGTCATAGACCGGCAGCAACTGTTTGGAGACCGAGAGGGTGGCCGGATACAAACGGGTGCCGGAACCGCCGGCGAGGATGATGCCCTTGCGGGCGCTGGGAGTGAGTGTCATAGCAAACAATTATTGAATTAACGCGGCCATTGTATCGAAGGCGCAAAAAATATGCCGTGATTTGCAAAAAACCGCTATTCAATGATTAAACTGCATAATAAATTATGACTAAGTCTATAACCAACCGATTCATACGATGGCTCACCGGTGTCCACCCTGACCCTGTCGGGGTGTATTGGGGGCGGGATGGATTGTGCCTTGTGCGTTTGCCTGTGCAGACAGCGGGGGGTGCGTTGATGGCACAATGTGTTTACGAAGCATCTGCCTTGGGCGTTACGGTGGAAAACCTCACGTCGGCATTGGGTCAGCTGAGGCAGTCACAAGTTCACTTGTCGGTGGCGCTGCCGGCAGATGAGGTCATTGTGCGCAGTATGCGGGTGCCGGTAGGGCTCAGCGATCTGCAGATTGAACAGATCGCAATTGTTGAGGCCGTGACCAATATACCCGTCCCACCGGAAGAGATTTGCCTGGATTTTCTGAGAGCAGATCGGGTGCCGTTAGAAGGTGATGAAATCGTGCAACTCGCCTTTTGTCGCCGTGAGCGTATTGATCAGGTACTGGCCTGCGCTGAAGAGGCGAATGTGCAGGTGGCGATCGTAGATCGGGATATGCAGGCTATTCATGATGTGGTTGTCCGGCATCTGCTGGGCGCAGTTTGCGAAGCGCCAGAGGTTTATCCCTTCGCCGTTCTATTGATGGCAGTGGAGCCTCGGGTCCTGTTCTGTATGGGAGAGATCGATATCAGCAGCTGTCTCATTCGATCTAATTCTCAGGAGGGGGATCCTGTACGCTGGCATGCCGACATCATCGAGCAAATCTCGGTGTGCTGGACGAGAATAAAACTTGCGCAACTGGCCGGTGATAAGCGCTTGCAACGGGTCGTTTATTTAGAAGCAGGCATTGTGGACCCGCTTGATGCGTTTGAGGCAGCCATGCGGCTCAGCCTGGATTGCCCCGTGTCACGGTTGCCGCCGGTGAACGCACTTCTTTCACTGCTACCCACGGTAACCGAAGTGCCCGAAGAGGCCGCGCTCATTGCATTGGGTATGGCGATCAGGAAGCCTCGATGAGTCCACGGTTTAATCTTCTGCCACACCGACAGATGCGCCGCGAGCAGGCCCGCCAGATTCTATTGCGGCAGGTCGTTGTGGTGATGGCTCTGGCGCTAGGTATTGCGCTTGCGATCACGGGTGCGTTTGAACTGCATGCAGATCGTCAACGAGCGTTTAATGGCGTCGTGCAAGAAGCCATTGATTTAATGGTCCCTGCAGAGCGGGCATCCGAGCGGCAGAAACAGCGCCATGTGTATCTGCTGCAGCAGAAACGACTCATCGAGTCGCTGGATGCGCGACGCTCTACCAGCGTGCTATTGCTCTCTGATGTGGCGCAGGCGTTGCCGAAAGAAATTTCCCTTGTACGACTGGAAGAAAATGGTGAAATTTTCTCGCTAGAGGGTAAAGCAACAGACAATGCGGCCATTTCGAAGTATTTCGAACGCATCTCAAAGTCTGCTTACCTCAGCGGGTTAACCATGCAGGAGATTCGTGCGACCGAAGAACAGGGATTAATCCTCTACGCATTTCTCATATCCGGCCGGGTCAAACTGATCCACGTACAGGAGCCGACACCGTGATCAGTCTCAGAGAGATGGTCAAACGGTTCCGTCAGAAAAGTATCATGGGTCGCATGCCGTGGGTGGTGCCAGACGTCCGCAAATGGATGCGTATGGATCTCCGCGAGCTTGGCCGTCATTTGCAGAAATTGCTGTCGAGCCGCCCGCAAAGTTATTCGTTGGCACAAATGCGTGACGTGAGCCAATGGCCACTGCGCATCTCCATCGCATTTTTGTGTGGGGTGTTCGTGCTAACCCTGGCAATTGCGGGTGCCTGGCTCTGGCACGACGCCATGGCCCGTGGGGAAATTGCGACGCAGGAGAGCGAGATGCTTCAAGCGCGCTATCTGCAATTTGCAACGCGGGTCAAACAGGGGCCGATCTATACAGCACAAATTGCCGAGATCGAAGGGCAGTTTGGCACCATGCTGGACATGATTCCGGCAGAGCTTGAAATGGTGCAGGTATTGAATCAGATTAATCGCGCGGCGCGCGATAGTGGTTTGCGGCTGGAATTGTTCCGGCCGGGAGCAGAAGAACCCGGTGATATATACGCCATATTGCCAGTCGATATTCGCCTCGTTGGCAGTTACCATGGTGTTGGCCGATTTCTCGAAGCGGTTGCGCACATGACGCATTTGCTGACAGTGGACGTGGTGTTGGAACCTTCATCTACGATGGCCGGACAGGTTGTGTTGATCACGCGCGTCAAAGCCTACAGAGCACAGACGTTGGCGAAGCCGGACAAACCGAACAATCCGATGGCCAAATCATGAGCGATCAACGCGGGCTGTGTATGTACTGCCTGATCGGACTGTGTCTGCAACTGATCGGTTGTGGCGATGGTGGCGCGCCGGCCGGCCGGACCTGGATCGAGCAACAATCACAGGCGCTGGTTGCGCCAGTGTTGCCGCCCGTACCTGCATTCGTTGTGTTGCCGCCGGCAGTCTATGCTGGCGAACCGGTGCATGATCCTTTTGCCGTCGAACGGGCTCGGTCTGGCTTGGATGATCGCATCCGCAAAAACGATGGCGTGGTGTTCGCAGATGCGCCGTTGTCGGCGCTGGTGATGATGGGATATCTCATGGGTGAAGCGAATAAGCCGGTGGCCATGATCCGTTCGGGGGCTGATTATCGCGCTATACGCGTTGGTGATCGTCTGGGCGATGCGGCATCGCCAGTACAGCAGATCACCGCCAGAGGTGTGCAGGTGCTGGTGGATGGTAGTAGTCAGTGGTTGGCACTCAACAGACCGTAATGGACAATCCATAAGGAGCAGAATTTTGCAGAAAACGCATGTCGGATGGCTGCCCGCAATTGTTCAGGGCTTGTTGCTTCTGTGGGCATTGGGTGCTCTATCTTCACAGAGTATGGCGGCTTCTCGTATCAGCATCGATATCCAGAACGGCGATGTGCGACAGGTTCTGGGGTTGATTGGCAAAGAGCTCGGTTATAACGTGGTCGTCAGCGATAGCGTCAAAGGTAACGTTACGGTGGTCATGAAGAATGTGCCGGCGGAGGAAGTGCTTCAATCCATTTACCAGCAACGCGGATTATCCGGCCGCATGGACAACGGGATTCTCGTGATTCGCCCCAAAGCAGAAGCAGTCGAACAAGAGCGTCTGGGGATGGAGATGCAGCAGCAGGCGCAAAGCATGGGCCCGCTCACACAACAGTCATTTCATTTGCGCTTTGCACAAGCCATCGACCTGGAAAAACTAGTGCGTGAGCAACTTACCGCCCGCGGCAAAGTCAGTGTTGATTCGCGCACCAATACCCTATTTGTTAATGACACCAGCCCGAAGCTCGCTGAAGTCGCTACGCTTATACGCGTGGTCGATCAGCCGATCCGGCAGGTTTTAATCGAAGCGCGCATTGTCGAGGCCAACGAAACTTTTAATGAAGAGCTGGGCGTGCGATTGGGGGCGCTCGATACAGTGCGCATGGGCGGTGGCGGCTTGCAAATAGGCGGCGGCCAGTACGTGCCGCCGACACAGGCCGGGCAGGCGCTGAATTACAACCGGCTCGTGCCGGGCGGCACACCGACCTATCAGACGCTCAATAGCGTCAATGGCCAGCCTTTCTCGGTCAATCAGACTCTAGGCGCGGTTAATTTGCCGACTACGCGCGCGGCGGCCGGCACACTGGCGTTTGCTTTGTTGAGCCCGAGCGGATCGCGCATTCTGAACGTCGAATTATCGGCGCTGGAGTCCGATGGTCGTGGCAAGATTATTTCCAGCCCTAAAGTGGTGACCGGCGATAACGTCAAAGCGGTTATCGAAGATGGCACCGAGATCCCCTATCTATCGACTGCACAAACTGGGGGCACCACTATCCCGACCGTAGAATTTAAAAAAGCAGTCCTCTCGCTGGATGTCACGCCGCAGATCACCCCTGATGGCAAAGTGCGGCTCAAACTGTCTGTCCGCAAAGAGGAGCCAGATTACGCAACGATGATGCTGATACCCGGCTCAACCAACCCGCCGATTAAAAGCACGGTCGTGACGACCGATGTGCTGGTCGATAACGGCGGCACGGTATCTATCGGCGGCGTTTTCATCAAGAAAGTGGATAATCTCGTCACTCAGGTCCCTTTTCTTGGCGACATTCCTTTCATCGGCAACTTTTTCAAATACCGGTCAACGACAGAGCAACGGCGTGAATTGCTGGTGTTCATTTCTCCGCAGATTGTGGCAGGGGCTTCGACCGGGCCTTAATTCAAACGTATGACCATTGTGATCCCCGAAAATATCTATCTTGTTGGCCTCATGGGGGCTGGTAAGTCCACCGTGGGCCGTTTGCTCGCGCGCCGCTTGAACAAGCGCTTTGTGGACACTGATCAAGAAATCGAGAGTCGTAATGGTGTGACGATCCCAGTAATTTTTGAAATCGAAGGCGAAGAGGGATTCCGCAAGCGTGAACACGAAGTGTTGAGCGATCTGGCCTGTGAGCAGGGTTTGATTCTGAGCACGGGGGGCGGCATCGTTATGCGATCGGACAATCGCGAGTTACTGACGGCTAATGGCTATGTGGTGTATCTGCATGCCCGGCCGGAGTTGCTGGCCGATCGTACCAAGCATGACCGGAGTCGGCCTTTGCTCAACGTGGCAGATCCGCTGACCCGCTTGCGCGAGTTGCATGCCTTACGTGATCCGTTGTATCGGGATGTTGCTCATGCCGTGGTTGAAACCGGACGCGGCGCACCGCAACAGGTGGTGCAGGGCATCCTCACGGAAATCATGCGCGGCTAGTTCGTCGTACAATTCGAGCATGACGACAACGCACCAAACTCTGAATGTCGCGCTGGATGCGCGTAGTTACCCGATCCATATCGGCTGTGGTTTATTGGGCAATGCAGCGCTCTGGGCACCGCATCTGAATCCTAAAACCGGGGCGGTGGTGATTACCAATACAACCGTTGCGCCGCTTTATCTGGACCGGGTGATGGCAACGCTGGCCGAGCTAGGATGCCCGGCGTTTTCGGTGATCCTGCCAGACGGCGAAGCCTATAAAACCTGGGAAACGCTCAATACGGTATTTGATGCGCTGCTGGCACATCACTGCGAACGCGGGACGACGCTGATTGCGCTGGGCGGTGGCGTCATCGGCGACCTGGTTGGGTTTGCGGCTGCGTGTTATCAACGCGGTGCGCCGTTCATTCAGGTGCCTACCACCCTGCTTTCGCAAGTGGATTCTTCCGTGGGTGGGAAGACGGCGATCAATCACCCGCTGGGCAAGAATATGATCGGGGCCTTCTACCAGCCAAAGCTGGTGCTGGCCGACCTGGACACGCTGGATACCCTGCCGGCGCGTGAAATGGCGGCGGGCATGGCAGAAGTGATCAAATATGGTCTCATCCGCGATCCTGCTTTTTTCAGCTGGCTGGAAACCTACGCCGAAGGGCTCATGCAACGTGATAAGGCGCTGCTTGCCCAGGCGGTGCACCAGTCCTGTGCGCACAAGGCGGAAGTTGTTGCGCGCGACGAGCGCGAGGCGGGTGAGCGGGCGTTGCTCAACCTGGGCCACACCTTTGGTCATGCCATTGAAACGGGCATGGGTTATGGCAGCTGGTTGCATGGAGAAGCGGTGGCGCCGGGCACGGTGATGGCAGCATTGCTCTCGGAGCAGCTGGGCTGGCTGGATCCGGCTGCCATTGAGCGGATCAAGGCCTTGTTCCGTCGGGTGGGTTTGCCGGTTGAAGGCCCCTGGCTGGCGTCAACGCCGGTGGCCAGCGCCGAGCGCTATCTGGATCTGATGCGGCATGACAAAAAAGTAAGCGCGGGCGTCATGCGTCTGGTTTTGCTGGAATCGATCGGTCAGGCAGTCCTGTCAGCCCAAGCCGATGATGCGGCAATCCTGCAGGCCATTCAGGCCGGCTTGGCGATTGCGCCAACGGCCAAAAGCGTACCGCCGACTCAAATTTAAGCCATATTTGGCCCGTTAATGTGTCATTTTTGGCACAACCTTTGCTTTATTTAGCCTCGTAGTACCGTTCATTGCACTTTTTGCGCCGCAACGTCTTGAATCAAAGGGGCGTTTGGGCGTATATTGGCCGGTTCATTTTGGTGCATAGCGCGAAATGG
>ERZ650301.125-NODE-125-length-18538-cov-4.992425_pt1 | contig 18538 bp, 13 predicted proteins | sample MGYA00376237_ERZ650301 | MGnify/ENA primary metagenome ERZ650301 (study PRJEB26733, sample SAMN07839255) | wastewater metagenome | biome: small river; feature: stream; material: water | place: USA: North Carolina | collected 2016-04-05 ...
AACCGGAGCCAATGGCCCACGAGAGCACCGAGACCGCTGTCAAGAAGACGAGTCGTGAACCGCGCAGCAAATCGAGCCAGGCTTTGGGTGCCGACACCAAACGACCGAAAGTAACGCTACCTACACCCGCAGACACGGCCCCCGATCAGATTGAAACCAAGGGCTTGCGCGGCAAAGCCAGTTTCTACGGCCCCAAGTTTCAGGGGCGTAAAACGGCCACGGGTGAAATTTTTAATAACAAGCTGTTTACCGCAGCGAGCAACCTGTTTCCTCTAGGCACGCTGGTCGCCGTGAAGCGCCCGGATACTAATCTGTGCGTGGTGGTCAAGGTCAATGACCGGATGCACCCTAAACACCAATCGCGCGTGATTGATTTATCCAAGAGCGCGGCGAGCTATTTGAACATGGTGCGTGATGGCGTGGTGAAAGTGCAGGTGATGCGCGTCCCGGCGGATGCCGTGGAGGGCAACACCATCAATTGCGAGATGGGCTTTGAACTGGAAGAAGATTGCCCGGAGTGTGCACCCCCGCTGCAGTTCAACAATTAGACCTGAACGCCATTCGCCTGAATACGGTGATGGATCTCCCGCCGCACCAGCTCCAGCGCACTTTTCATCGTAAAGAAGCGATTCATCTCGTCCGATGAAATCCAGAAGTCGCTGATCTCCAGTTCCAGCTGATCCAGTCGATCAGCCAAATAACGCAGTTCTTCCAGATGAACGGCAGCGAACATACGCTGTTCAATGACTTTGATTTCGTCATAGGCATCCGAAATGAGCATGCGGGAGCGGAACAGACGATAGTTGGGCACCAGACGGAAGAACGGCAAAATGACGGCCAGTGCACCAAGCACCAGTAACCACATGCGGTCTATGTAGCTCACCATCCAGAACGGCATCATGCCGGAGAGCCAGGGTGCCCCTTTGTCATAGTAGCGCTGAGCCACGGGACTGAGTGGAATGCTCCTGTCCAGATAGGCCGGAAAGGTATCTCCCTGCCCAAAGAAATGATTGTTTTCGTCGCCGATCTCATCGGTCGCCATCAGGAATAGTTGTTGTATCGCCGGATGCATATTCTTTTCGACCAGTAGCGTTACGGTCGAAGCAATCATATGTATATCTTCCGGCGGATCGAGTTTCACCAGATCCAGCGAACCCCGTGGAATCACCACCATGTCCAGATAGGGCATACGTTTGACGTAGGCAGCGGCATAGGCAAAGTCAAAAATCTTCAACTCAGGATGAGCAAGCAGCGTCTGAATGGTGGGTGAATCAAAGCCATCCACGATGGCCATGGCTTCGATCTTGCCATCCAGCAGATCCTGCATGGCCTGGGTATGCGATATGCGGCGGAAGTTTTCATCGTCTTCCTTAAGGCGAATACCGCGCATGGCCAGCATTTTTTTAAGGAGCAGCTCGGTGCCGCTGCCCTCTAGCCCAATGGCGATGGGCTTACCTTTGAAATAGTTGAGCGCGTCCTGACCACGCAAGGTTTTGCCCCGGTAAAAAAGCCAGAGCGGCAAGTAATCCACACTGCCTAACGAATAAAGCTCGGGATAATCCCCTTTGTGCGCAATGCCACCGAGCAGCAAGCCTGCATTGACGGGGGACTTGCCATCTGCAGCCTGTTCCAGACTTTCACGCGAACCCTTGGTGTTGAGCAGCTTTAAGGTGACGCCTTCACGGGCAAAAATTTCCTGGTAGCGTTTACCAATCTGCTCATAGGTAGAGCCGTGCTGCCCCACCGCCAGGGTGATCTGATTGGGCGGCAGCGGTCGGGTAAAAACCAGCAACAACAAGAATCCGAAAATAATGACGAGAACTGATACCCACTCTTCCCTGAATAGCGTGCGCCACGCCATGTGCTCTTCACGCAGACGGTTACGGGCATAACGAACAAGGGTGTGACTATTTTTTAGGCTCATAACCTGTGATTCTGACACGCACAAGCAAAAAGACCACGACTCGGCGTGGTCTTTTGTCTATCGTTTGACGCAGATCAACTGGCCAGTACGGCCTCGATCTGAGCAAAGGTTTTGGCTACCGAGTGGATCTGGGTAGCAACGCCCAACTGACGGGCAATTTGCGAGGCAGAGAAAATACCGCGTACCATCTGCCGATCACTCAACGGATCGGCATCGACGACCAGCGCGTGATTACGATTGTGCGCCTTGAGGGTTTCAATAATATCGACCACCTTGACCTGAGTCACTTGCTTGAGGGTCAGGACTTCAATGTCGTGCTGCGCGGTCATCACATCTTTAACTGTAATTTCGCCATGCTTGAGCCCCTGCTTCTGCACGCACTGCATGGGCTTTTCGCCCAGGATGTCGGTGGCCGTCAACAGGCCCACGATGTTGCCCTTGTTATCCGTCACCAGCAACGAGCGCACGCCGCGCGAAATCATCAGGTGATTGGCATGGCTTAGGAGCACATCGGCACCCACCGTTGCCGCAACAATCTGCTTGAGGTCGGTCATGACTTCGATGGCCGGAGAGTCTGGCGTCACAATATCCGCTTGACTGGTTGGCAGGTGAAATCCGGCATCTTTTTGTAGGGTACTGACTTTCAGGATAATCGGGCTGCTCATGGGTGGCTCTCCTATGCATGTTTGCTCTGCAATACATTGTTGCAGGCGTGCGGCACACTTTACTATTAAACTGGCACAATCAACCAGACATTTCGTTGCTGCATTGCAAAGACTCCCCTATGAAACTACCCGGACCGCTGACCTCTCTGATTCTTGTCCTATTCGGCCTGATGCTCTGGCAGATGCAACAACAGGACTGGGGGAGCTTCCTCCTGCTCCTGGCTGCCGAAGCCGGACTCATTGCCATTAGGGTTACGGACCAACAGAAATCCAGCCGGCTCTGAGCCATGAACGCCCTACGCCGCTTATTATTGATGGCACTGGCCACGCTCTGGTTGAGTGCCTGTAGTCAGCCAGCGCTGCCGTTCAAAGCCAAACCCATTGCCAATACGCCTGAGGCTCCCGCATTTACGCTGACAGACCAGTTTGGTCAGTCGCGCTCTCTGAGCGATTTCCGGGGCAAAGTGGTCAGTTTGTTCTTTGGTTTTACGCATTGCCCGGATGTCTGCCCAACGCATCTGGCCCGCCAAGCCGAAGTGATGCGTCAACTGGGGCCACTGGCTCATCAGGTATCTGTGCTTTTTGTGACCCTGGATCCGGAACGGGATTCGCAGACGGCGCTCCAGCGTTATATGGATGCCTTTGATCCGCGCTTTATCGCGCTGACCGGCACCCCGGAAGAAACCAGCCAGGTTGCCAAGCAGTACAAAATCTTCTGGCAGAAAACGCAACTACCCGGTTCTGCGCTGGTTTATACCATCGATCACACGACACATAGTTTGATCATTGATCAGCAAGGCCGGCTACGGCTGACGGTGCCGCACGAAATGTCGGCCACGGACGTCACGCACGATCTCAAACTTCTCATCGAGGCCCCCGCATCATGATTCCTTATGCCATTACGCCACCCGCTGAAACACTGATTCCTGTTGTGGGCAGCGACGCCCTGTTTCCTGTGCGCCGCATTTATTGTGTGGGCCGCAATTATGCCGAGCATGCACGGGAGATGGGGGTCGATCCGAATCGTGAACCGCCCTTCTTTTTTTCCAAGCCACGCGATGCGGTCGTACCGGGTGGCGGAAATGTGCCGTTTCCGCCGGGCACAAGCAATCTGCAACATGAGGTCGAACTGGTCGTCGCTATCGGCCGGGGCGGTCTTGATATTCCGGTCGAGGACGCACGATCGCATGTCTATGGTTACGCCACCGGCATCGACTTTACGCGCCGCGATCTGCAAATGATGGCGCGCGAGAAATGCCACCCATGGGAGCTGGGCAAAGGCATGGACCATGGCGCGCCAATCACGCACATTGTGCCGGTGAGCGAGGGCGTACCCGCTGAAGATGCGGCAATTTGGCTCAAGGTGAATGGAGAACTACGCCAATCGGCCAAACTGAATCAGGTGATCTGGTCAGTGCCGGAGGTCATTAACCGCTTGTCACACTACTTTGCACTGGCCCCCGGCGATCTGATTTTTACCGGTACGCCCGGCGGTGTTTCAACGGTGGTAGCAGGAGATTCACTGACTTGCGGTATCGATGGCCTGCCGGAGCTTAGAGTCACTCTTCGCTGAGGCAACTGACTTCATTGCCGCTTGCGGCGTCATGGTCACCGAGACCTCCAGTGAGTGTTCGCCCCCGCCAACCACGACGCCACGCAACGGAATCACATCCGCATAATCCCGGCCACAGGCGACGGTAACAAACTCATCGGTGACTGCCTTGCCATTGGTCGGGTCCAGCCCCAGCCAACCGTGTCCCGGGCACCAGGCCTCAACCCAGGCATGCGTGGCATCGGCACCGACCAGCCGCGCTTGACCCGGTGCCGGATGGGTTAGGATGTAGCCACTCATATAACGTGCCGGTATGCCGACACTACGCAGGGCAGCAATCATCAGCTGTGCAAAATCCTGACAGACACCCCGTTTAGCCTGAAAGACTTGCCGCAATGGCGTGCCGACCGTCGTGGCTTCCGGATCAAAGACAAACTCCTCATGGATTGCCTGGGTCATGGCCAATAGCTGTTGGTGCAGGGGCTGTCCTGAACCCAGATGACCCAGCGCCCATTGGGTTGCTTCGGGCAGGGCGGGAATCATGGGTGAATCAACCAGATACTGGGCACAGGCCAGGGCAAAGGCGGTGCCTTCCTGGTCACCCGGATCAAAACTGCGTCGGGCCAGGCTAACCCCGGACCAGAGCGCACTCGTGGTTGGCCAGATTGGCGTACGCACAGCCACCGCCATCTGTGCGCGCACACTCAGCAATCGATGCGGCACACTGATTGCGAAATCTTTATAACGATTACCGAAGAAATCACCTCCTTCGGTAGATTCGGTCAGTGGCTGATTGATCTCCAGCGCGTTGCTCTGGACACGCTGATCCTGCCGGTCGATCGGCACCAGATGCGCCCGGTGACGGGCGCTACTCACTGAGTAGGCATAGCAATAAGTTGTCTCGTGCTCGATAGAATAATGCCGCCACATACGCTTGTTTTCCAGGGGCATCATCAGACGGCCATGCCTGTTTCGCTGACACTGAAATAACGTGCCGCCAACTGATCGCTGAGCGCTGCAATCTCTACCCCCAGCGTCATAAAGGCGCTACGCAACGCCTCCAGGCCGGGAAAACCGCCCAGCGTCCATTCGGTTAACTGGATAGCACTCTGCTCCAGGCCCGAAATGGTACAGCCTGTTTCGGCACCGAGGCGCTGCAAAGCCTGCTGCACCCCTTCAATTTGAAAACGTAAGGAGCGTGGATTCGTTGCATCGAGCAAAACCAGGCTGCGCACAGCATCCCAACTGGCCAGGCCCGTGGTTTGGCTGCGAAATGAGCCTGAAGAGTCCGTCAGATCCAGCAACCAGTCCAAAGGTTGCGTAGTCTCTGCTTTATCACCAGAAAGCTGGAGTTGCCGAAGCACAACATCCAGCGCCGCAGCTAACAATACCAACCGTTCCAGACGACGCCCCAGAGAGAGAAAGCGCCAGCCCGCATCGCGATTCATGGCATCCAGCGAAAACCCCGATAGGGCTGCCAGGCCAGCAACGGCGCGATCCAACCAGACCAGTGTTGGACCCAGGGTCATATCCGTAGAAAGCGCCTGATCATTTGCCAGGCGGTTAAGCGCTCGCCAGTGATCGTGCGATAAGCGATCACGTAGCGAGAAGCCGACTCTGCCCAATTGCGCGAGGTTTTCAGCCAATCCCTGCCGGTGCTGGCGGCTGGTCGCGCTTTGAATCAGTTGCTCGACGGCTATGCGTGACGGGTCATGACTCCCTTCTGGCAAAACCACGAGACCATAACGCCAGACCAGTTCGTGCAGCGCCATGACGCCATGACGGCGCGCATGATGCAGGCGTTCACTGAGCGTCAGACGCAGTAAGCGTGCGATGCCCTCTGCCCGCTCTGTATATCGCCCCATCCAGAATAGATTTTCAGCCACGCGCGAAGGCACGCCTGTATGTACTACCGGTGAAGTCCCGATCACCGCGCTCGTACTTAATGGCAGCTCATCGTTCTCGCCCGCCTGCAGTACCCAGGTATCTTTGGAGGCACCACCCCGCTGCATGGTCACCACACGGGCATCACGGTGAGACTCGACCCGGGTCAGCCCGCCCGGCATGACCTCATAACCCTGCCCGGCGGCAACAGCATAGGCGCGCAAACCTACCGATCGGGCCTCTAGCTGCAAAACGCCTGGGCGGCGATTAAGTACCGGTGCCTGCGACAGACGCACCCACTCTTGAGCCACAAAACGATCCGGACTTGCTTCAATGCGTTCGATTAGCGCCGCACGCTGAGGCGTATCAAGATCCTGGCCAAAGATGGGGGCAAAATCTCCCTGCCCCTGCACCGATTTGATGACCAGATCATCCAGATGCGTGCGTACATAATCCATCGCCGCTGCTTCGCCACACCACCAGGTGCCTACTGAAGGCAGCGCCAATTCTTCACCCAACAGAAAGCGGCAAGCTGCTGGGAGAAACCCCTGGAGTGCCGCAGATTCGACAACGCCACTGCCCAGCGCATTGGCCATCAGCACCGTACCGCGCCGTGCGCAGTCCGCCAGCCCGGCAATGCCCAATGCCGAATCGCTACGCAATTCCAACGGATCACAATACGCGTCATCCTGACGCCGTAAAATGGCATGCACGCGTTGCAGACCATTGATGGTTTTGAGCCAGACATTGCCATCGCGCACCGTCAGGTCACCCCCTTCTACGAGCGGGAAGCCAAGGTAGCGCGCCAACAAACTGTGTTCATAATAGGTTTCGTTGAGCGGGCCCGGTGTCAGCACCACCACACGTGGTGATTCATCGCCACAGGGGGCATGCAGTGCCAATGATTCACGCAAAGCCGTAAAGTAACCCGTCAGTGAAGCCACGGGCATCTGCGCCAGCAACTCCGGAAAGGCCCGTGTCATGATCATGCGATTTTCCAGCGCATAGCCGGCCCCGGAAGGTGCCTGCGTCCGATCCGCGACGACCCACCATTGGCCATCCGGAGCGCGCAACAAATCGGCCGCATAACTGTGCAGAAAGATATTGCCCGGAGCACGCGTACCAAAGGCCGCTGGCAGCCAACCGCCTGCCCCGTAAACCACTTCGGGCGGCATGATGCCCTGATGTAATAACGTTTGCGCGCCGTACAAGTCCGCCAATACCGCATTGAGTACGCGGGCACGCTGCCCCAGCCCGTAAGACAATGAGGCCCACTCTTCAGCAGGCAACACCAGCGGTAATTCATCGAGCGCCCAGGGCCGGTCTCGTCCCTGGGGGTCAGCGTAAATCGTGTAGGTGATGCCCTCGTCGCGAATATGTTGCTGCGCTGTCGCCAAGCGCGTCTCAATGTCGGCGGCCCGAGTGCTGCCTAATAGATTGAGCACCGGCAACCAGTGCGGACGAGCCGACCCATCCGCTGCACATAACTCATCAAAACGCGCGGCAGCACCGACTCGCTGGGCATACCCGGCGAGTAGCGGTTGCAGCGCTGCCCCGCACGTTTGCTGTGTTTGTCGCTGAAGTTGCTGCGCGAGAACGGGTGGCATAAGGTTGTGGATGGCTTCCGGCAATCAGGTCAAACGTAAGTCCAATGTAAACGGGAAATCCGGGTTGCGATGGCGCTGTTCAACGCGGACTTCGCCCGGAGTATGACCGATCCGGAAGAAGCGTGCCAGACGCCGGGCTTCTGCCTCATAGGCATTGACCGGAAACGTGTCATAACTGCGCCCGCCCGGATGTGCCACGTGATACTGGCAGCCCCCTAAGGAACGATGCATCCAGGTATCTACCAGATCAAATGTTAAGGGTACATGGACGCCAATCGTTGGATGCAGGCAATTGGGTGGCTGCCAGGCACGATAACGCACACCAGCCACGCACTCTCCCTGAATACCGGTGGGATGGAGCGGGACAACCTCTCCATTACAGGTGACCACATGGCGACCTTCCACATAACCCTTCACTTTGATCTGCACGCGCTCCAATGATGAATCGACATAGCGCACTGTACCGCCCTGTGCCCCTTCTTCACCCATCACATGCCAGGGTTCAAGTGCCATGCGGATGTCCATGTGCACGTTGTGCACATCCATCTCACCGATATGCGGAAAACGAAACTCGAAATGCGGGGCAAACCATTCTGCCTTGAAGGCATAGCCTGACTGATTCAACTCTTCGATCACATCACAGAGATCAGTCCAGATAAAATGCGGCAGCATGTACCGATCATGCAAACCAGTACCCCATCGAATCAGACTGGCTGGCTGATAGGGCTGCTGCCAGAAGCGCGCGACCAGGGCGCGCATGAGCAGCTGCTGCGCCAGGCTCATACGGGCGTGCGGCGGCATTTCAAACGCACGCATTTCCAGAAGGCCGAGACGACCTGTCGCACTATCGGGCGAATACAGTTTGTCGATACAGAACTCGGCCCGATGCGTATTGCCCGTCACATCGACGAGCAAATTGCGCAACACCCGATCAATCATCCAGGGCGGCACCTCGTCTAACATTGCATGCTGGCGGCGCAATTCTTCAAAGGCGACTTCCAGTTCGCGTACTGATTCATGGCGCGCTTCATCGACCCGCGGTGCCTGGCTGGTTGGCCCGATGAACAACCCGGAGAACAGATAGGACAAGGCCGGATGGTTATGCCAATAGGCCACCATACTGGCCAGCAGATCCGGACGCCGCAGGAATGGCGAATCTGTCGGTGTTGCACCGCCCAGGACAAAGTGATTCCCACCGCCAGTACCGGTGTGGCGGCCGTCCACGAGAAACTTCTCAGTGGACAGTCGTGTCTGGTGCGCCGCCTCATAAAGAAAACTGGTGTGCTGCGTCAGCTCTTGCCAACTATTAGCGGGTTGCACATTGACTTCAATGACACCAGGATCGGGCGTGACACGCAGTACCGTTAAGCGCGCATCGCGGGGGGGTTCGTAGCCTTCCAGAATAATCGGTAGGCCCATCGCTTCTGCGGTAGCTTCACAAGCTGCTACCACTTCCAGGTAGTTTTCCAGCGCCTCTGTGGGAGGCATAAAAATATAAAGCTTGCCATTGCGCGGTTCGGCACACATGGCCGTCCGTGTAATACCCGCTGCTGATTCATGCATGCCTGGTTTTTGGATCGACTTCGAGATCGACTGCAATGCAGCTGCTGCAGACTTTACTGTCTTGGTTGCCCCTCCAACCCGCACCCGCAGTTGCTCGTGGCTAGGCAAGGGCGGTTGCTCAATCGTCGGATCAGGTTGGTTGATATAGGGAAACTCTGCTTTGGATACCCAAGGTTGAGAATCCAATGGCATCCGGTAACCCAAAGGCGAATCTCCCGGCACCAGATAACAGCGCTCGTCACGCAGAAACCAGGGGCCACTTTGCCAACTCTCATGACGGGCGCTGCGCGCCATCGGCAAAATGTAGCCGATAGTCTTATCCAGGCCCTGCATATACACTTTGCGGAGGCGATCCCGTTCCATCTCATCGTCCAGTCGCGAATCAAATGGATCGACGTTTTCGGGCAGGCGACGTTCGCGCCACAGGTAGTACCAGACGTCTTCAAAGGCCGGGAATACAAACTTGGGATTCATTCCCAGGCGTTGGGCAACGCCTTTCAGAAACGTCGCGGCATCATCAGCTGTAACGCGATAATCCACGGACTCATCCGCGACCAGATTTGGATTAATCCACAGGGGCTGCCCATCTTTACGCCAGAAAATATTCAACGACCAGCGCGGCAACTGTTCGCCGGGATACCACTTGCCTTGCCCGTAATGACGCAAACCCTGCGGCGCATACTCATGACGCAGTTTATCGAGTAACGCGGCACTCAGAATGCGTTTTGTAGGCCCCATGGCCTCCGTATTCCACTCGGCCCCATCCCGATCATCGACAGACACGAAAGTCGGCTCACCCCCCTGGGTCAGGCGCACATCCAGACGTTTAAGGTCGGCATCGACCTGGCTGCCCATGCTGTCGATTTCGATCCAGTCTTCTTCCGAGTAGGGTTTGGTCACGCGTGGCGCTTCCCAAATGCGGCTGACGCTCATGCTGTGCTCAAACTCACATTCACATTGATCAACGGCACCACTAATCGGCGCGGCAGATCCGGGATCAGGTGAACAGGCGACCGGAATATGTCCTTCACCCGCCAGCAAGCCAGACGTGGGATCGAGTCCGACCCAACCTGCACCCGGTAAATAGACCTCACACCAGGCATGCAGGTCTGTGAAATCCTTTTCCGGGCCGGACGGACCATCCAGTGATTTGATGTCCGGTGCTAACTGAATCAGATAGCCAGAGACAAAACGGGCGGCCAAGCCCATATGCCGCATGACTTGCACCATCAGCCAGGCAGAGTCGCGGCAGGAACCTGAGCGCTTGGTCAGCGTTTCTTCCGGCGTCTGCACACCCGGCTCCATCCGAATCGTGTAACTGATATCGTTATGAATCCGCTGGTTCATGCCCACCAGAAAATCAATGGTGCGTACTTTCTGATGCGGGATCGTGAGCAGATAAGCGGCTAATTTGGGGCGTGGGGTGATGCAGGCGCGATAAGGCTGCAGTTCATGAGCCTGTTCACCCGGATAAGAGAACGGGTAGTTTTCTGCCCGTGGCTCGAGAAAAAAATCGAAGGGGTTATGGACGGCCATCTCGGCCACGAAATCTACCTCGACACGGAACTCAGTCGTCTTTTCCGGGAAGACCAGACGCGCCAGGTAGTTCGCCTGAGGATCCTGCTGCCAGTTGATGAAGTGCTCACCCGGCGTCACCTTCATCGCGTAGCTGAGGATGCGCGTACGCGCATGTGCGCAAGGCCGCAGCCGGATGATCTGAGGCCCCAGATTGATGGGGCGATCATAGCGATAGTGGGTGACGTGATTTAAGGCAACATGGATGGACACAACGCAGCTCCGGAAATGTCATAGGGACACTTCTTACTACGCAAAAGCTGTGCCAATCTGCTGCAAAGCGGCGGTCAATTGACCGCCTTGTGTTACTGCTGTCCGGCGAGTGTCTGAATCGTGTGTGTCGGACGCGTATCCTGCGCATTGCCAACGCGCAGCGATACGAGCCGCGCTTCTTCGGCACTGGTTTCTGCCCAGACCGGGTTCGGCAGTTCGCTGAAGACTTCCTTAAGCTTCTGGCCCCACATCTGATGGACGCTGTTGAAGTACGTATTGCCGGCGTCGATATGACTGAAGTGGGTAATTTCCAGCGTATCGGTTTCATATACCAGCATGTCGAGCGGCAAACCGACCGATAAATTCGAGCGCAAGGTCGAGTCCATCGAAATCAATGCACACTTGGCGGCGTCATCCAGCGAAGTTTCCGGGCGAATCACACGATCGAGGATCGGTTTGCCGTATTTGGATTCACCAATCTGCAGATACGGTCGTTCGTCGGCGCATTCAATGAAGTTTCCTGCTGAATAGACTTCAAAAATCCGGCAACGTTCATGGCCAATCTGACCACCGACAATAAGACTACAATTAAAGTCGATCCCGAACTGTTGTAATGCCTTGGCATCGCGCTGGTGCACAAAGCGGACGGCATCACCCACACGTTGCGCCACATCGTACATGCTCTCGGCACTGAGCAATCCCTTCTCATGCTCGATGTTTTCAGCCAACACCTGACGCACGGCTTGCGTAATGGCCAGATTGCCGGCGGACATCATGACGATCACCCGGTCACCCGGCCGCTCGACGATATTCATCTTGCGGAAGGTGCTCACCTGATCAATACCCGCATTGGTCCGGGCATCCGAGAGAAAGACAAGGCCGGCATTGAGCCGAACAGCTACACAGTAGGTCATAAGTATTCAGAAAACGTCAGAGAACAAGGAAATCCTGACGAATTCTACCGCCCAGGTCATCAATATCGGCAAGCAAGGTGGTTAACCAGTCATGCAGGCCAATCTCCAGAATTTCGTCAATGGTCAGATATTGCAGCGTCGCAGCCAACTTGCCTGCCCGCCGACGCGTTTCACCGGAGTTTCCATTGCCCACTTTTTGCAGATTAGCCACCACCTCATTCATACAGGCCGCAATAGAGCGCGGCATATCCGGGTTGAGTATTAGCAACTCGGCCACACGCGTACCGCTGATCGTGTCGCGGAATACTTTACGGTAGGCCTCAAAGCCAGACAGGGAGCGCAACACGGCTTCCCAGTGATAAAACTCGCGGACGGCAAATTCCGGATCTGCAGCGTCCAGCGTACCGGCTTTAGCATCCTGACTTTCAATATCATGGAAACGCACGTCGATCATGCGCGCTGTACTGTCTGCACGCTCCAGAAAAGTGCCCAGCCGAATAAAACGGAAGGCCTCATCTTTAAGCATGGTGCCAATGGTGATGCCGCGTGATAGATGTGAGCGCATTTGCACCCATTCAAAAAACTTACCCGGGTCGGCCAACGGCAGACCTTCGTCGCAGAGCTTGAGGAACTCTAACCAGGTGCTGTTGGTGATTTCCCACAGCCCCGTCGTGATCTGACCGCGGACGGCACGTGCGTTTTCGCGTGCCTGATGCAGGCTACACCAGATAGACGACGGGTTTTCTTCATCGAGCACCATAAAACGGATAACCGATTCCGGATTCACCTCACCGAACTTCTTCTGGTAGATCGGCATCAATTCGGCCAGCCCTAGCATGCCCGCCAGGCTAGCTTCTGCTTCACGTTGCTGACCGGGCAACAGCGATTGCTGCAGACCAATATCAATCAATCGAGCCGTGTTTTCTGCGCGCTCGGTGTAGCGCGCCATCCAGTACAGACTATCAGCGGTGCGGGAAAGCATGGGACATCCTTAAAAGTGATGCAGTTTCAAAGGGTAGGAGGTAGCGCTTAGTCAGCGGCGACCCAGGTGTCTTTGGTACCACCGCCTTGCGATGAGTTGACGACCAGTGAGCCTTCTTTCAATGCCACGCGCGTTAAACCCCCCGGCACCATACGGACGCCACTGGGCGAGCTGAGCACAAAAGGACGCAGATCGATATGGCGCGGGGCGATGCCTTTTTCCACCATCGTCGGGCATGTCGATAAAGACAAGGTTGGCTGCGCAATATAGGCATCCGGGTGGGCGATCAGCTTGGCCCGAAACTCGGCAATTTCAGCCCTGGAGGCGGCTGGCCCAATCAGCATGCCGTAGCCGCCCGCGCCGTGCACTTCCTTGACGACCAACTGCTCCAGGTTATCTAGCACATATTTGAGTGAATCCGCATCCGAACAGATATGGGTTGGCACGTTATGCAGAATCGGTTCCTGTCCCAGATAAAAGCGAATCATGTCCGGCACGTAGGGGTAGATCGACTTGTCATCGGCCACACCCGTACCTACGGCATTGGCCAGCGTCACACGCCCCGCACGATAGGCGCGCATGAGGCCGCGTACGCCAAGCATGGAGTCCCCATTAAAAACTTCCGGGTCCAGATAATCGTCATCGATGCGGCGGTAAATAACGTCCACACGTTTCTTGCCGTGCGTGGTGTTCATATAGACCGTGTCGTCATCAACGAGCAAATCTTTACCCTCTACCAGCTCGACCCCCATTTGCTGCGCCAGAAAGGCATGCTCGAAATAGGCCGAGTTATACAGTCCGGGTGTCAGCACTACCACGGTAGGGTCTTCCAGAGAATCCGGTGCGCCCTGTCGCAGGGTCTCAAGCAATAGATCCGGGTAGTGCGCCACAGGTGCAACACGATGCGCACCGAACAAATCGGGCAGCAGGCGCATCATCATTTTGCGGTTTTCCAGCATGTAAGACACGCCAGAGGGCACGCGCAGATTATCTTCCAGCACGTACCACTCGTTCTCGCCCACGCAGACCAGATCAATACCGGCGATCATGGCGTAAATACCAGACGGCACGTCGAGCTCCAACATTTCCTTGCGGAATTGCGCATTGCCCAGCACCCGGTTTGCCGGAATGATGCCTGCGCGCAAGATGTCGCCGCGGCCATAGACATCTTTGAGAAACAGGTTCAATGCCTGCACCCGCTGGGCCAAGCCTTTCTCTAGCCGCGCCCAATGAGAGGCCGGAATAATGCGCGGCACGAGATCAAAGGGAATCAAGCGTTCAGTCCCCACATCGTCGCCATACATCGAGAAGGTAATCCCTACCTGACGGAAAAGATGGTCTGCCTCGGCTTTTTTACCTTCTAGATAACCGGCTTCACACGCGGCCTTCCAGCGATCGAAACCCGAATAGTGAGGGCGGACGCTTCCATTTTCCAGCAGCATTTCGTCAAACATGATTTTCCTCGCAGGGCGAACTGATATCACTTTGACTAATACAAGAAGCGTGCCAACCTGTTCTTTTGCCGATGAAGCAGGAATCGGATGCGCACGCCCCATAAAAGAGAGCGAAGATATGCGCGCTTCGCCCGAGATTGGTGCGGCACCAGAAAATCATCCCTGTTCTGGTGCAGAAAATACGCGGGTGCACCTCGATACTTTGCAAAATGCTAGGATGTCACACCAGCCCCGCCCCTTCATCACCCCATGCATTCACTGCTGACCTGGATTATCAACGGCTCACTGATTGCCACCGCTGTCTTCGTTCATTATGAAACGCTCTACAGCATGGCACGTCATATGCCTAATTTTTCGCATGTAGCACCTCGCTACCGTGTGTTGCTGGGGGTTTTTGTCATTCTGGTAGCGCATGCCGTAGAGATCTGGGTGTTCGCGCTGGGTTATCTACTCATGATTCATCTGGGATTGGGCAACCTGTTCGGCATGACGACGCCCGATGTACTGGGAGACTGCGTCTATCTGTCGTGGATTTCGTTTACCACGGTGGGTTTTGGCGATGTGGCCGCCAACGGCGACCTGCGCTTCTTGCCGGGCCTGGAAGCACTCACTGGATTTGTACTCATTACCTGGTCGGCCTCCTTCCTGTTTATAGAAATGCAGAAGTTCTGGCCAATGATCAGGCGGGTCGAGCACTTACCGGAACATCACGACCATTAATCAATGGGCGGATGGGGCAATGTTAGAATCTCGCCCTAATTTCCAGTAAGCAAAGACCCCCCCGCATGGATACCATTCTGCTGCTCAAGGCGCTCATTCTCGGCATTGTCGAGGGGCTGACCGAATTTTTGCCGATTTCTTCGACCGGCCACCTGATTCTGGCGGGCGATCTGCTCGACTTCAACGATGAGGCCGGCAAGATCTTCGAGATCGTGATCCAGTTCGGCGCCATTCTGGCCGTGGTCTGGGAATACCGCGCCCGACTCTGGGAGACCGTATCCTCCTGCCGCACCAGTCGCAGCGCGCAGCGCCTACTTATTAATGTGGCCGTCGCATTCATGCCTCTGGCAGTACTGGGCCTGCTTTTCCACAAGACGATCAAAGCGCACCTGTTCAATCCGGTGTCTGTTGCCGCCGCGTTCATCATCGGTGCCCTGTTCATTTTCTGGGCCGAACGACGCAACCACCGCGTGCGCGTGCCTTCGGTCGATGATCTGACTGTGCGCGATGCGCTGGCGCTGGGTTGCATCCAGGCATTAGCGTTGATTCCCGGCACTTCCCGCTCCGGTGCCACCATCATCGGTGGCTTGCTCATGGGTCTGTCGCGCAAAGCCGCCACCGAATTTTCGTTCTTTCTCGCCATTCCCACGCTGGGCGTAGCAACGATCTATCAGGTCTATAAAGAATGGGCGACGATCCAGAACACCGATCTGAGCATGTGGGCCGTAGGTTTTATCTCCGCCTTCATCTCGGCTTTCCTCTGCATCCGCTGGTTGCTCCGCTATATCACTACGCACAACTTCATCATCTTTGCCTGGTATCGCATCGTCTTCGGCCTTGTCGTTCTCATCACTGCTTACACCGGCCTCGTCAGCTGGTCTGCTCACTAAGTCTGCGACTAACCCATGAGTGAATACCTCCTCTACGAGGAAAGCGGCAGCTTTCGCGCCGCTACCATTCAAGCAGATCAGACCACCAGCCTGCAAGTCGAACTGCCCGGTGGCAAACGCCTCAAACTGAAGGCCGCTCAGGTCATGCTGCGCTTTAAGGATCCGTCACCGGCCCAATTGCTGCCGGCCGCCGAACCCCTGGCTGCAGATATGGATCCGGCGTTCTTATGGGAATGCGCGCCCGAAACCGAATTTGGTTTTGCTGATCTGGCCACGGATTATTACGGACATACGCCATCGGCCATTGAAGCCACGGCCCTGCTCCTGGCCGTACACAACAACCCCTTGTATTTTCATCGCCGCGGCAAAGGTATGTTCCGCCGCGCGCCACCCGACATTCTGAAGGCCGCACTCGCCGGAGCCGAAAAGAAACGGCTGCAAGCCGAAGCCATCGATACGATGGTGGCGCAACTGGTTGCCGGGTCACTGCCGCCGGAACTGCTTGATCAAGTCGATACCCTGCTCGTCCAACCAGACCGCAACCGTCCTGAAATCAAAGCCTTCGAAACCGCCTGTGCGCAAACCAACGAATCACCGGCGGCGATGTTGCTCCGCTGCGGGGCCTTTCCGGATGCGTATCACTGGCACTTCCGTCGCTTTGTGGCGGAGCGCTTTCCCAAAGGCCTGGGTTTTCCTGAGCTGCCGGAACCGGCAACAGCCGGGGATCTTCCGCTAGCGGACGTGCAGGCAGTCTCGATTGATGACGCGAGCACCACCGAGATTGACGATGCCCTGTCTGTGACCCGCCTACCGGGTATCGGCTGGCGTTTCGGGGTTCACATTGCTGCCCCCGGCCTGGGCATTCTGCCAGGCTCACCCCATGACGCAGTTGCGCGCGCGCGACTCTCTACGGTGTACATGCCGGGCCACAAGATCACCATGTTGCCCGACGATCTCGTAAGCCGCTTTACGCTGGCCGCCGGCCGCGCCTGTCCGGCGCTATCGCTTTACGTCAACACCAGCGAAGACTTCGAGATTCTCAGCCATGAGTCACGGCTGGAGCGCGTGCCCATTGCCGCCAACCTACGTCTACACGAAATTGAACCGCATATGGATCTTGACCGGCTGAACGCCGGAGAGATCCCCGGTTGCGCGCACGGTGACACCCTGCGCACGCTGTGGCGCTTTGCCGGTGCCTGCGCCGGTCGTCGTGGCAAGCCTTCGGCCCAGGCGGGGTTGCATGACTACCACTATCAAATTGACGGGCCACTCCACGACAAGACAACAGGGGCCATTCTGGATCCGGCGGCCTGCACGGTGAATATCGAAGCGCGTAAGCGCGGTAGCCCAGTTGATATGCTGGTGGCCGAGCTGATGATTCTGGCCAATGCCACCTGGGGGCAATTACTGGCCGACAAGGGCGTTCCCGGACTTTACCGTGGCCAGGTTGCCGGCAAAGTCCGGATGACGACCTCGGCCTTGCCCCACGAGGGTCTGGGCGTTGCCTGCTACGCCTGGAGCACTTCACCGCTGCGGCGTTATTCGGATCTGATCAACCAGTGGCAACTTATTGCCGTGCTGTCTGACAAACCGGCACCCTTTCCACCCAGATCGGCCGAACTCTTTGCCGCAATGCGCGACTTCGACCTGACCTATTCGGGATATGCGGATTTTCAACGCCGGATGGAGCGCTACTGGTGCTTGCGCTGGCTCATGCAGACGGGCACGGTTCAGGCCGAAGGCTCTCTACTGCGTAATGCGCCCAACGTGCGGGTCGATGGTTTGCCGCTCGTTGTCCAGGTGCCGTCGGCACCTGCAGAGCTGGCCCCTGGCAGTCGCATTCGCCTGGCGCTGGGCGAACCCGATCTGCTGGAGCTTTCGGTGCACAGTCGTTTTGAGGCTGTTATTAAGGGCAACGAAGTTACGCCCGCGGAAGATCTGGAGCTGTTGGATGAAGTGCCACTAGAAGAGGCGCTGGCCGAAGCCGAAGAAGCACAAGCGACCGAAATCGACAGCACGCCCAGCCTCGACAGCAACACCACGGCCTGAGGCAGCTTCATCTACAATGGACGCATGTCCGTGGCTCCACACCTTGCTCCCCAAACGCCGCATGACGACCATGACCATTGGTCGCCTAAGCCGCTGGGTTGGCACTTGGTCTTCAATGACCATCTGCTTTGGTGGGCGTTGGGCATTTCCTTCGTGGTTCACCTCGTCATTCTGGCACCCCAGTACGGCATCAAGCTACCGCAACATGGCGAAAAGTCACTAACGGTTTCCTTTCATGCCGCTAGTCAGCGCATGCCACATGCAGGTGAGACGCACAACACGCCTAGCCAGCCCAGAAAAATACAGAAACCCAACGAAACGCAGGCGCGCGTAATTCAGCCCACCGAATCTAAGACGCCTCGCATCACCCCCCCTTTGCCGAGCGCCGCCGATCTGTTGATGCGGGCACCGGCAACTTCGCCGCCGGCAAACAGCGCAGCAGGTAATCCCAACGGTGGCGGCCGACGGGTCACCCTGACCCCCGGCATGAAGGACTATCGTTATAGTCAATATCTGGATGACTGGCGACGCAAAGTGGAGCGCATC
>ERZ650301.127-NODE-127-length-18482-cov-7.230151_pt1 | contig 18482 bp, 9 predicted proteins | sample MGYA00376237_ERZ650301 | MGnify/ENA primary metagenome ERZ650301 (study PRJEB26733, sample SAMN07839255) | wastewater metagenome | biome: small river; feature: stream; material: water | place: USA: North Carolina | collected 2016-04-05 ...
GTAATTAAATTTATGTGCGTAATGGGTCTGCCAGTGGCAGTTTCTCGACGTTGCGACGAGTTACCGACAGGCTCTTTCGACGCTTTTTGATCCTGGGTCGCAGTCTCTTGCTTGGCAGGTTTGGGCGAAAAGCCGCCACAAAAGCGGCCGTCTGTGCGCAGCACCTCTAACGACGGCACAACCTTCGAGCGAAAGCCCATGAGTTTGCAACCGTAAGGCATGCGGACATCCCAAGTGATCGCCATGTAGCGACACTCCCAGCAATTGGGGCCCTTTTTAGGTGGCATGGGACTCGCAGCGACCATTACCCGCCGAGCAACTTCATCACCGACTGTTGGCTGGTGTTGGCTTGTGCCAGCACGGCCGTCGCGGCTTGCTGCATGATTTGCGTTTTGGCCAATTCAGTCGAAGCGGATGCGTAATCTGCATCTTCAATCGAACTGCGTGAAGCCGACATATTCATCGACACATTGGTCAAATTGTTGATGACGTGATCAAGACGGTTCATCACCGCACCCATGGTCGCACGCGTGGCGTTGACTTTGTTCATGGCATTGTCCAGCAGGTTCAACACAGCGGTTGCCCCTTCTCGACTGTTGATACGAACTTTTCGTTGCTCCACGCTCAAGTCCACATCACCTGTAATTTCACCGGTAATCGGGCCTTTCTTGCCGAAATCGGCCAAATCAATGGTAATTAATTGGTATGCACCAGACCCCACTTGGAAAGCCATGCGACCGACGCGAGGTGGGTCCATATCCACACTGGCACGACCACCGAAGCTACCTTCGTTAAAACCTAAGTCCATGAAATTACTCATGGCTCCCAAGCCGTCACTGCCTGTGCGAATTTGAATGGGTTTGCCCTGCACGTTCATGCTGCTGGGTGGCAATCCGTCCACACCAGGCAACGCGGGAAGCACTGGCGCATCAGACACCATGCGCACTGTGCCATAAACCGTTTTGATGTTCATGGCGCTGATGGGAGCTGTTGGGCTACCCAACACATTCTTCAAATAGCTATCGCTCATGTCCACCGCAGACACCTCATTGGCACCTTGTGAATTCTCCGTCACCGTGCTCAGCTTGAGAGTTTGATCGCTGTCAGAGGCAACAGAGGGGGTACGCAAATCAAATGCGGTGCCTGGCACATTGGACGTGATCAGAACCGTGTCGTTGGTCACCGTCGCTGTCAAGTTTTTCAGTGATGTGTTGGCGTTGATCGCAGCAGCCAAAGCTGCTGCAGTTGTCTCAGCTGAGGCATTGGCAGGCAAGCTCTCTGACTCCACCTTGACGCCATTGATCATGACCGTGGCTTTGTCTGTGGTTCCTGTGGTACCGACACCTGCCACAACAATCTTGGAGACTTGCGCAACAGAGCCGCCTTTGTCCAAACCAAAATCAGAAGCGGAGAGTTCATCTTGGCTGGAATCAAACCACACTGACAGGTTACGGCCGTCGGTCGCCAAGCTCACGCCCTTGCCATTGTCTGTCGCGATCACGCCATGTTGACCTGTGCGCTCATTGATCGCAGCGATCACTTTGGCGCGACGGTCTGTTCCACTCTCGTTTTGTACAAAATTCACATCAATCTGTATGCCGTTGACATACAGCGATTGTTTGCCGCTGATCGGCGTGTCCGTCGATGTAATAGAACCAGCAATCGTGGCGGGATTTGCAAAGGCCTTCACACCTGTGAGGCTGGTACTGCTGTTGATGGCCGCCGCAATGGCGATGGCACTCGATGCGGGATCACTGCTTGAGGCCAAGGTATTGGAGAACTTATCGTCATGAACCGATGTCGGACGAATGGCAATGCCATTGATTTCCAAATCGCTCATGCCCAAGTTTTTGTAATTGGCAGGTGTATTGGGCGTCACTTCGGCTGTGACCACGCTCATCCCCGCACTGGCGCTCGCCGACGATGTCATGGTGAACGCCACGCCTGGTGTGCGTGCGGTCAGCAGGACTTCGCCTGTTTCTTTTCCTTTGGTGGCATAAACACCGAGCGTATTTTTCTCGTTGATGAGCGAAATCAATTTATCGGTGATGGCTTGTGGCGATGTGCCACCCGCTGCATCTGCGTCAGTTTCAAAGGGGATGCCATTCACCACAATCGAAATCTGATCGGCAGCACCTGCTGTGCCAGTCAGTTTGACACTGTTGACTTGTGCGACCGAAGCCGTCACAGGTGCGCGCGCTTTTGTATTGAGGACAGATTCGTTCTTAGAGTAATTACCACTCACCAGACCTGAACGGTTGATATCGCCCGTCTCAGACGAGCTCAGCACAACAGGTGCTTGAATCTTGGATTCCAACGAGATCGTGGCGCTTTGCACACCTTCACGCATACCAATGCGCTCGCCGAGGACGATGGCACTGGTAGAACCTGTCGGTTCAAACTGCACCTCAATGTTGCGGCCATCGGCAGCAACCAAACTGATGCCTTTTTCGTCCGAGCCAGAGTTGATCGCCTTGACGCCAGTTTTATCACTGATCAAGTTGATGGCGCGGACCACATTCTCGCGTGTCGCCTGGGAGTTGTTGTAAACCGTGGTGATATTGGCAGATGCAAAACCATTGATGAACACCACACCTGTTGCGACAGGGCCACCCACCATGGCTTGACCGCTAAAAATGTTTTCGTTCACTTTGGCAAAAACACCAGTGCCTGGAGCTTTGGTGGCGAATTGTTGTGTGGTGTTCACCACGCTGCCCAGGCCTGTCACACCAGGTTGGACTTCCAACTTGGCAGCACTGCCTTCAGAAGTCGGGAAGTTGACACTGAGGGACGCAGAACCCGGCGCATAAGTAAGGGTGCGTCCAGTGCTGCTGTCAAACAAAGGACTGGCCTTCATGGCCGCAGCAATTTTGGCGGCTGCCAATGCAGGCGTGCTGTCATCATTCGTCAACACCACACTCACCCCACCGACAGTGATGGTGCCAGCCATGGGCGTTCCGCTGAAAACCACCGATTGAATTTGTCCCTGAGAAATACCTTGGTCGACCGCAATGCGGTTGATCGCTGCAGCTTTGGCAATTGCGCTGCCAGCTGCATTGTTACGAGGTGACAAAACATCATCTTGCGAAGAAGAAGGGCCGACATTGATGCCATTGATCAACAAATCGCCTTCGCGCAAAGCGGGAATGCTACCTTCCACACCCACCGTCATTGAAATTGCGCGGGGCGTGTTTTCCAAATCAATGTTGCCCCCTGCAGAGTCTTGCAGCGTGTATGACAAATCGTTGGTGATGACCGTACTGTTCATGCCGTCTGCTTTGGCAAACTTGATCACGGCTGGATTCAATGTATCCAACGTAGCGGTCAGTTGAATCGTTTGGTTATCCGCATCAACAAAGGATGCCGTGATGGCCGACCCTGCCGTGGCCCCTGAAGGCACACTCATTTGTAATCCACCACTGCGCAAGAATTTTCCTGAGCTGTCAAACACTTCATTGGCTTGGGTCACGGCTGAACGCAAGGTTTGCACCTCAGAAGCCATCAAATTGGTAGAACCACTCAACACGAGGGCTGTGGATGCATCTCCTGACGCTGCGCTGTATTTGATGGTCACAGAACCGCTGACAGCCAAGTCGGTGACATCGGTTGCATCGGTTGCACTGGTGAAGTCAAGACTGGCATTGGTGGCTGCACCTGTCGAAAAAGCAGTCAATGTCCCAGTGAACGCACCGGTATCGGGGTCGGTCGGTGTATCACCGGCGGCAAGATTGGCATAGTAGCCCGCCACATCTTCGGCCGTCACATCGGTGTTGGCTGTGAATGTCAAACCCGCCACAGTGACCTTTTGGCCTGCTGCCATGGCGGTAAACACCACGGTTGATTTTTCATTGACAGCCGCTTTACCTTGCGTCGTTGTGGTGACGCTCGCAGCCGTGCTCACTTGAAGATCCGTGACGTTCGTGTTGTCGGTTGCGCTGGTGAAGACAATGGAATCCGTGTCCACCACCACATCGCTGGCAAAGCCTGTCAAGCTCCCAGTGAAAGCACCCTCATCGGCAATGTCATCAGGCGTATCGCCATCCGCCACGCTCGCAAATTTAGCAGCTACATCTGCAGCACTCATGGGGCCGACATAGTCAGCATCGACTGTAAAAGTCAATCCAGCCACCGTCACACTTTCGCCTGCACTCAATGCGGTGAACTTCACGGTGCTGGCTTCTGTGACAGCAGTCACGCCTTGAACCGTTTTGGCCGAAGGTACGCTGTGGCTCACCGTCATGCCGTTTCTTGCAAAGACAGACGAGTTGTTCAGCGCCGTTTGGATTTTTGAGGCTGCCAATGCCAATGTGCTTTCGCTCGACGTGATTTTCACGTCAACGCCCGCAAGGCTGAAAATACCCGTTGTTGGCGCGTCACCTGAGAGTGTGAACTGTTGAATTTCACCCACATCTGGACCCGTGATCGACTTGGTGGAGGTGGGCTGAATGAAGACATCGCCAAACTGGTTGTCAGAGGTGACCTTGTAAACAGGCATTTCACCCACTTGCTCACCCGCCTTGCCATTCAAGACAGAAAAACCGTTCCATTCTGTGTTGTCGGCAATCTGAACCATCTGTTGCTTGAGTTGTTGAAACTCTAAATCTAGGTAGCTGCGATCTTCATTGCTGTTTGTATCGTTGACCGCCTGCACCGCCAACTCACGCATGCGTTGCATCATGTCCGTGATCTCGTTGGTCGCACCTTCTGCGGTCTGGATCAGGTTAATGGCATCACCCGCATTTCGCACCGCTTGGTTCAAGCTGCGAATTTGATGCGTCATACGCGTGGCGATCGTCATGCCTGCGGCATCATCTCGTGAGGAGTTGATGCGCTTGCCTGTCGACAATTGCTGCATTGCTTTGCTTTGTTCGAGCCCTGAGGTTTTCAGAGCCATCTGTGAAAACAAAGCTTTAACGTTGGTATTGATAACTGCCATTTTTTTCTCCTGACCCTATCGGTCAATCAAACTTGCCACTGATTAAGCACAAGGCGTGCCAACCAATTCCGACACAACTTAATAAGGGTTTACCCGTTTTTGAGCGGGGATTAGTGTTCATTTAAGTACTCAGTGGCAAGGTTTTGTCGCTGAAACGGCAAGTCGTTGCCGCTTGCCGTTTCGGTCCAACCCATTGCCGTTTAGTGCTGTAAGCCCGATACGGGCATCATGGATTCACTGAAGTCGTCCAAAGACAACTTCTCAGCGAGCAACTCCACCTGGTCTGGGTACAAAGCCAAACCTTGGCGAGCAACCTGCAAAGCACGTTCTGGGTCGAGGTTGCAACGCAGCGCACGCACCAGCATCACAAACGTAAATGGCTGCGCTTTACCGCCCTGCACTTCGACCAACTCATCCATCAACTCAACGGCTAGAGGCCAGTCTTGGTTCATCATGGCCAGCAAGCTGGTGATGGCCAATACATCTTCGCTGTGGGGGTGAAGGCTCAAGCCTGCATCGCCCAGAGCGTTGGCCAAATCGAGTTGCTCTGTCGCCACCAATGATTGAATGGTTTCGCGAATTTCAGCGGGCGTGAAGCGCTGAATAGATTGGACGTTCAATAAGCCGCCCACCGCGGCTTGATTCATCAGTTCTTGAATAAGTGTCATACCGTGCCCCTGAATAGGATGTTGAAAAACGTCTGTTGAAAAACTGACGCACACACGGTAACTTGCAAGGTTTATGCCAAAAGAAAAAAGCCCACCGGCTTTCGCACGGTGGGCTTGGCGGTCAGTTAAACCGAGGGGTGTACTGCTTGAATTACTTCAAGAGTGACAACACACCTTGTGCTGACTGGTTGGCTTGCGCCAACATCGCGGTAGCGGCCTGTGTCAAGATCTGGCTCTTGGCCAAGGCGGTGGTTTCCTTGCTGTAGTCAGCATCTTGGATGCGGCTGCGAGAGTCTTCCGTGTTGGTCACCACATTGGTCAAGTTATTGACGGTGTGGTCCAAACGGTTTTGCAAGGCACCCAGCTTTGCACGCTCAGAGCTGACGTAGGTCAAGGCGTTGTCCAAGCTGCTCAATGCGCTCTCAGCACCTTGAATGGTGGTGATGTCAATCGTCGAGACTTTGGCCGCTGTGGCGTTGGAGTCAACACCCACTGCGCTCAAAGAGCTACCGAAGCCAAGACCGGCCAAATCATCGCCTTGGATGGAAATGGCGCTCTTTGCGGAGCCCACTTCACCTGTCGTCACTTGGAACGACAGCGCGCTGGTGGCGTCGTCGAAACTGACCTTGACACCTGCGGCTGACAAGTCGTGGTTGATTTCATCCACCACATCCGTCATGTCTTTAAAGACACGGTAGTCGCCGTTGCTGCCACGAGCAGTTTGGTCTGCACCAAATGCATCTTTGACAATGTCACCACTCAGGGTGAGTGTTTTGTCGCCAGAGTTGGCGAGGCCAAAGGAGAGTTGACCGTTTTGAACACCACCTGAGAAGGTCACACCCGAACCGGCGAAAGCAGCATTGGCATCTTGCACCAGTTGTGTCGCAAAGTCAGCAAACGACATGTTGGCATCGCGCTTGGACAACTGAACTTGCTTAGAAATGACCGTGTCACCCGAGGCCACTTGGATAGACACGACGCCGTTGTTGGCTGTGGTGTCAACACCACCCGCCAAACGACCTGAGGTGTCGTAGTTTGTTGCAGAGTTGGGCGTGATACCCAACTGCTCCAAGACTGCAGCATCGTCAATGAAGCTATCAGTTTCTCCGCCGAAGACAGCTGCGTCATCCGTATCGATCGTGATTTTTTTGCCGCCTGCATTCTCAAGTGCAAGGTACTGAACAGACACAGAAGGATCTGCCACTGTGTTGCCACGATAGACCTTGGCTGTGATGGCGTTTTCGCCAGTGAATGCACCGGAAGCTTTGATCGAAAGGTTGATCGAAGCCGCCAAGTCGTCCAAGGTGTTGTAGTCACCTGCGGTCAAATTAACAACCACGGGGTCATGACCATCTAAGTGCAGCTCCAATGTGTCGCCATCAGCAATGGTGGTAGGAGTTTCTGCAAATGCAGCCACACGATCTTCAGCGACTGCCGCAGCATATGAGAAAGTTTCGGTGTACTGCTTGGTTGCGGTTGTATCGCGGCTGAGCTCCCATACAACATCACCTGTATTGACGACGTTCGCTGGTACATCGTTGTAGTTGATGGCGAAATCACCAGAAGCATCAATGTAGGTTCCAACAAATGTACCGTCGACGCCCGAACCATTGAAGTCGCCATCTTTCATTTTGATGACGCCTTCGTTGTTAGCCGTGTGGAATTCAAGGGCACCATCACCGTTCAAGGACACCGTCACCGCATTTTCACCTTTGAACTCGTCGTTAAAGGCTTTTTGCAAAGCTGCTGCCATTTCGTGGCCAGTCAGTTTTGATGGGTCGTTTGTACTGCTCAAGATGTAAGAGCTCATGTCAATGCTCACAAAGTCACTGCCATTGACCGACACAGACATGCTCAAATCATTTTCTTGGAATTTATAGGCGACATCCTTTGCGGCAGACAAATCAACTGTCGGGTCCAATCGATCAAAAGTGCCACCCCCCAAGAAGTCGGCTACAAATGTGGCATCAGCGCCACTGCCATCCGTGAGGGTCGCCTCTGTAAAGGTTGCTTGGCCCAAACCCTTTGGCACAAACACATTCACGTAGCCTTCAGCGTCAACACTGAATTGCACTGCATCATTCCCTGTGAAACCTGCGTCAGCCACTGCTTTGTTCAAGACGTTGACCAATTCATCTTTGGTCACCGCAGAGCGGGTTTTGACCATTGATGTGTCATTCAAGTAGGGGCGCAAATTGATGGCCGTTTCCACGCCTGAATTGTTGACCTCGATCTTGAATTCTGTGTCCTCGTTAGTGCTGAAATCCAAAGTGCCTGCAGGTTGAGCTGTATTGATGAAAGTCGCCACAAAGGTCGTGGCAGTTGTACCATCCGTCAATGACACGCCATCACGCAGGTTCACGCTCTTACCACCTGCAGTGGACATAGAGATGAATCCCTTGTTGTCCAAGCTCACAGTCACCTTGTCCGCACCAGTAAACAGGCCTGTATCATCAATTGCTTTTTGAACAATTTTCACAAACGCATCACCCGTGACTTCGTCCGACTTTGATTTCACATTCAAAGTTGGGTCATTGACAGCGGCTTCGTCCACACCAAAATATTCGGCCATGGCAGCCGTGATATCCACAGAGTGGTAGGCACCACCAGCAACAGAGATGTCGAAGCCACGGTTTTCAAGGCCAGACATATCCTGAGTTGCTGCATCAACTGAGGTATCCGACATCACAAACGATGCCGCTGTTGAGCGGTCCACGCCGACGGCTTGGCCAGTGATGGTGGCTGCGCTCTTTGGCACCACGGTCGCGCCAGGTAAAGACACGGTGCTCGCCACACCATTGACGTTCACTTGGAAAGTTTTGCCTTGGTAATCGGCTGCGTTGGCTGTGACGCCATTGGCGACCAATTTCGCTTGTGAGGCCTGGATGGCGGGGCCAGTGGCCAATTCACCCAAGGTGTCAGCGTCGATGGCATTGATGCCAAACTGCACGATTTGACCTGCGTTAGAGCCAACTTGCAGTTGTTTTTCTTTGAATGAACCATCGAGGATGTTCATGTTGTTGTACTGCGTCGTCTTAGAGATGCGTGTAATTTCAGACTTCAGCGCAGTGATTTCAAGCTGTGAAGCGGCGCGATCTTCATCGCTGGATGTGCTGTTGCCACTTTGAATGGCCAATTCACGCATGCGTTGCAGCATGTCTGTGACTTCCGTCATGGCGCCGTCAGCTGTTTGCACAAGGGCAATGCCGTCGTTGGCGTTTTTGATCGCCATACTCAAACCGCGTACTTGCGCGGTCATCTTGGTGGCGATGGCCATACCCGCTGCGTCATCCGCAGCACGGTTGATACGGCTACCAGTAGACAAACGCTCCATAGCAGTAGCGAGTTTCATGTTGTTTGCGCGCAAGGAGTCTTGGGCAACCAGGGACTTCACGTTGGTGTTGATGACAGACATGATCTTTCTCCATTCGTAGATCAGATTTCAAGTACATAGACCCAATGTCCATGCGCCAATTTCACAAGTTAGAAAACTGTTGGGAATTTCTTCCGACTTCAGATTTCATTCCTCAGTACTCAGTGATTCGGTGTATGCCGAAAAACCTTTAGCGATTTATTCAAATATTGATGTCATGCCGCATCGTCGTGCAGCAAACCTTTGAAATCTTCGATGCCATGCGCAACACGTATCGCCACCTCGGTGGGAATCGTGCGCACAACTTCACCCGTTTCCGTGTTGGTGACAGTAATGACATGGCGACCTAACTTGGGGTCCGCCTGAAAATTCAAACCACGCCCGCTATTGACAGCCATCTTGTTGAGTTGGGCCACAGCCTCTTGCATCTTGGCCGCCATTTTTTCAGCGTTGACAGTGACTGCGTTTTCTTTGGGGGCTTGCACCTTGGGCTCAGCAGGTTGAGGCTGCCCAAGGGGTTGAACGGCTTGGCTTTTTTTGCCCACGACCACACCCACCTCTATCGGTTGATTGCTCGCCGGAGAAGTACTGCGCAAAAGAGAGATTTCGTCGCCCATAGTCGGACCACCTTTCTACGTTCATGCCACCAAACAGCGGCAAGAGATCCAATCACTGGACCTAGTCGAACGTAGTAATCGACCCGAAATTCAATAACTTGAGTAAGAAATTAAAAATATTCAACGAATTAATTTTTATTCGTGTAAGCCGCCATCATGCCATCGAATGTGGATTTAAGACTTGATTTTTGCGCATTGGCGCTGCCTACCATCGACTCCATAGAGGCAAATTGCTTGTTGTAACGAGCCAGCATCGCTTGCATACGTGTGTCGAGTTTGGTGAGTGAATCTTTGTAACCCGTGTTTTGCTTGGTCACGCTGTCACTCTCAGTAGCCAGCACGCCCGTGGGAGAGGTCCAACGATTGATCTTGTATGTCGCGTCACCAAAAAATCCAGCCGGGGTGGGGCTGAACTTGCTCAGATCGTTTTTATTGCCAGTGAGACTGGTGACCACATCATCGAAATTGCTGGTCAAGGCTTTGTCTAACTTGGTGGTGTCCAAGGACATCACACCAGTAGCGTCAAAAGTGATACCCATCTGCCACATTTGCTTGACTGTGGTGCCAGGCGTTTTGGAATCGCCGGAAAAGGAATCGCGCAAACTCCTAGCCACGCTGCGGATCGTGGCATTGCCCACCAAAGTTGCACCATAAGTCTCTAAGGTGGACTTGGGGTTGGTCACTTCTTTGAAGAGGCTTTGCGCATCGTTGTAAGCCATCACGACCTTTTGAAACTTGGTCTTCAAGTCGGATGTGTCTCGCGTCAAACTCACCGTATCAGCCACGGCAGATGGGTGTTTGATGTTGAGGGTCGCACCTGCGATGACATCGGTGATGGCGTTAGTCGAGCGTTTGTAAGTGATGCCATTGACGTTGACGACCGCATCCGTCGCCTCTTGTCCTGTGATGCTAGCAAAGCTCAACTCATTCGCCAGTGATCCACCGTTGTCAGTTTTTTCGGCTGTCAGGGAGAAAGCACCTGCTGCACCTGCTGCACCTGTCAACACAATTTGATAGGCAGGAGAGGCACTGGTCCCCGTATTGATCAGCTCGGCTTTGACTCCCAAGTTAGAGGCATTGTTGATCGCATCTACGACGCCTTGGGGCGTGGTGGTGGCCACAGGCAAACTGGTGGTGGTCACATTGGGTGACACGCCGACTGAAACATTCAAATTAAACGGCGCACCACCATTCAAAACAGCTGCTTTATCTGTGAATGAATTGCTGATGGACTTTTGGGGTTTGTAGAGCGAAACCACCTGTACGCCAAAGTCTCCTAAGGCGGTTGATGTGCTTGTGTCAATCGAAAAAGAAGACGCATTGCCACCGCTCACAGCGATGGCATTGAAGTCTTTTTTATCCTTCAAATCAGCCAATGCCGTGTTCAACTCGCTCAGCATGAACATCGCGGCGGAGATACCGCTGACACGACCTTCATTTTTTGTGATCTTCGCGTTGATGGCATTTTCTTGGGGAACACGTTCAGCGTTCACCAAGTTTTGAGCCAATGCAGCCACGTCAACGCCTGAGCCCGCACCGAGTGACGAGATCAAACTTTGGGCAGCCGCCTTGTTCGCAGCAGCTTTTTGTGCTGCTGTCGTCGCTGCGTTGGTAGTGGTGGTGCCCGAGGTTGAGCTGACTGCTGTGGTGGCCATGCGATGAGGGATTTATCGTTGAAGATTCGGAAGCAGTTCTGAAAACTTGAACGATTAATTCAAATATTTGAACAAGCTCAGCTGCGAAATTTTGGCAAAGCTGCTCTGGGCCGCCTCCAGCGCCAATTGATCTTTGTTCATTTTGGTGATCGCCGAGGTGTAATCCAAGTCCTCAACATCCGAGCGTGTCGTTTTGAGCTGCAGCACCACTTGATCCAGCACCGTGGTTTGCATGTCCACGATGGTGAGGTCTGAGCCCACTTGTCCCAAGCCATCACTGATGCCACTTTGCAAAGTGTCAACTTCAGCAATTCCACGCTGCATATGAGCTTGGTCACCCGCTTTGACCGCGGTCACCAAGTCATCGAGGGCTTGAAAAAAGTTCACACCCGTTTTGCCACCTTTGCCATCATCGCGGACCACGCGGGTGTAAACATCAGAACCGGGCATGTTCAGACTCATGCGCCGGCTGTCGCCCACGTTCACCTGCATGCGCGCTTGATCACCTTGGTACTGCACATGGCCTAACGCATCCTTTTCGAAAGCAGGCACGCCAGTTCGACTTCCTGCAAACAAGTAATTGCCATTGCTGTCTTGGCTGTTGGCGAGACTGAGCACTTGATCTCTCAAGCTACTCAGCTCTAAAGCCACACTTTGACGGTCTTGCGGTCCCAACGTGTCGTTAGCTGCCTGCATAGCCAGCTCTTTGATGCGATACATCACATCGCTGGTGTTTTTCAGTGCTGTTTCTTCGGCAGTCAAGCGAACGTTGATGGCTTTCAAGGTGTCTTGATAGCCCGTTTGACGACTCAACTCAGTCTCTAAACGGGTGACCAAGGCTGCCTTGTCTGGTGCATCGCTGGGTTTGACGATTTGCTTGCCCAAGGACAGCTGCTCTTGGGTTTTAGAAAGCTCACCTTGGACGTTGCCTAACTGCGAAGAGGCCCGATCAAAGTAAAGACTGGTAGAAATTTTCATGACGATTTACCTTGATCAACGAATTTGGACAATTGAGTCAAACAGCTCACCAGAGACCTGGAGAGCTTTGGCACAAGCTTGGTAGGCCTGCTGGTAACGAATCAGCGCAGCGGCTTCATCGTCTAAGTTAACGCCAGACACTTTGTCGCGTGCGGCCACCGCTTGGTCATTGACCACGGTCAGCGCCTCTTGGGTGATGATGGCCTGCTGAGCCAGGTTACCCACGTTATTGATTTGGTCAATGTAGGTATTGCCGATTGTTTTTCCGTTGGCTGTCGGTTTTTTGCTCAAGTCGACCATCTCAAGCATGTTGACGTTGTTACCCAAACCGTCAAAGTTACCGTCAATGGTGTAGCTATCGCCAACAGCGGGGGCATGACTGAGCTTGATTTGCAGACCTTGGAAATCAATCATCGGCTCCAAGACCGAAGGATCATAGTTGCGATCCGCCAATTCGGTTCCCGTAGCCGCATCGCTGATGGTGTAACGATTTTCCGCCGTGAATTTCACGATGAAGGATTGACCGCGCATGCTATCTCGCATGTTGCTGGGTTGCGCGGAGTACTCGGTCGCTACTTTTGCGGCACCTTTGCCTGTGATGAACAGCAGTAACTCATCGGGACACCCTTTTTCTATGTAAGCACCGGTACGCAAACCAATCTTGGAAAGATCCGAAGGATCACCAAAAGCAGCAGGATCCCCGTAACTACCAAACGACACGCGGATATCGCTGATGAAATCAGGATCTTGCAATTTGCGTTTCAATCGCTCGGTGACATCGTAATCCATCGACTCCAAACCAAGTGCATTTGGAATTTGAGCGCCTGATGCATCTTTACTGGGACCAATTGAAATGTTGTAAGTGCCCTTCTCATCCGTCGTGCTGAGCTTCAAATCGCCATACAGATCAATCTCTGCCACCACACCAGTTTGATGCGCCTTGCTGTTGATGCGATCGACCAAGTCCTGCAGTTTGGTCATCCCTTTTTGCGGAAGAACTTCACTGCCTTGAGACTTAAATACAAATGCATTTTTGATATCCACATCAACCGTATCGTCACTCACAGCAGAAATCACGACAACCCCATCTCTGATGGTGGCCATGTAGTCTTTGGAGAATTTTTTATCCAAATAACCTGCACTGATCGACTTGACTGGGTCAGATCCAATTTCAATTGAATTCAATGACAGTGGCGTGACTTCTTTACCCAACAGGTTGGAAAAGACCAAGCCATTCGGTCCTGCTTGAACAGTGATTCCTGGATAACCTTCGGTTGCGAGTCGCCCTGCAATCTCTTGTGCAAGCGTGGTGCCTGTTTGCAAACTCGCCGTCAAGTCAATGCTTGTCCCTGGATCCCCAATGCCACTAGCAGTCGTGATATCAATGGACGAAACATCCTGAGGCGCCACAAGGAGCAGCTCATTCGGATTACTAACACTGCGTGTGATGCTGTATCTGCTGAATTGAGGACTTGCCAACAAGGCTGTCTTGACACTTTCGGCCACCGTATCAGCAGCATTTCCACCCACAGGTACTGCCGCTAGCGTGACCTCAACCCCTGCCACATAAACTTTTGTTCCAGCAGGATAAGCATTTGCTGTGAAAGTGAGTGTTTTAGAAACCCCTTTTGCTTCCAAATTATCCAGCGTAATTTCTTGGCTATCGACCTCTAAACCAAGACTCAGTGTATGAGCGGCATCCGGAAACTTGATGTCACTGATGCTGCTGCTGGAATTGAGAGCCTTGACTAAATCTGTGACGTTTGCTGCCGATACAGATTGCGCAGGATAGCCAAACTCTGCAGACGCTGGGGACAAAGAAGGAAGCGCATAGATAGCTTCGCTCATGTTCAAGCCATTGATGGTCAAAGGTTTTTTTAAGTCAATGTCTGCCGCTGAAACCCGCATGTCGCGAACGACTTGCACCATTCGAACTTGTCCGTTATAGGTCGTAGGCTGAACATTTAAAACGTTGCCGTCTGATGTAGCGTTGATACGAATGGGACTGCCAAGTGGGTCCGTCAAGACGAATTCACCATTGTTTTCAATGGATGCGGTCACCCCTGTGTCGGAGGTGTTGATTTGATCGACCAACTCATCCACACTTTCATAGTTCGTGATCTCTTGACCATTGATCTTCAAAGGCTTAGAGAGGTTCAATTGGGCGACAGGCACACGGATTTCAGAAAAAACCTCCGCACGAACATTGGTTTGTGACACGTTGCTGTTGGTGATTTCAACCGTTCCGCCAGATGCCAATGAGTTGCTATCGGCTGGAATCAGTGAGAAGTCTTTGAACGTGCGACCGCGCGTGTCCCTGATTTTCAAATGGGTGCCATCAACCACGACGCTGATGTCTGTGGATTTGTCTTGATCACGAAACTGTTGCTGTAAAACTGCAGCAAGACTGGGTAAGTCAGTGGCGGTGGTCGGTGTCAAATCGAATGACATGCCGCCCAAGGTGGCATGAAATTTTGAGAACCCACGATTCGCGCCTGTCCCAAACATGGGGTTCATGACCGTTGCCTGTGAGTTGCCATTGATCCAATCGGCAGCCTGAACAGCAGCCGAGCAAACCTGAACATGCCCTGCGGATGCACCTGCATCTGTGGAGGCAGGAAGCAAAGACACGCCACTGATGTCGCGCCCCTTGCCATCGACGATGCGGATGTCTGCGTTGTTGTTGATCGCGGTGACAAACAAGCCTTGCGATTCCAGACTAGCGTTCATCGCGGCGGCCAGTTGACTGACACTGCCTGTGTTAGTCGACAGGATAGGTAGAGAAATCAACTCACCATCCACCACCGCTTGAAAATTAAATGACCGAGCTGATGATCCGGTACTGACACCAGAGATGATGATTTCAGACGCGATGTTGGACTTAAAGGCTGGCAGTGCAAGACCGTTTACCGTGATCGCACCCGCTGGGATTTCTGTATCGCTTGAAGAAATTCGCGAGGTTTCCATGGATGCAGCCAAAGGCAATGGCTCCCCTGCAGCACCATATTGGTCAAAGTTTTGGCCATACAGCACTTCAGCTTTGGCACCATAGAAAAGATCTAAGCGACGATAGGCTTTGTCACCTGTTTGGTTCAAATACGCATCGCTGTAGTTGGCGTTGGCAGCAAAACCGTTTTGGGTATTGAACAACTGATACTTTTCAGTTTCCGTCAATGACTGCCCCAGCAGCTGACGACCATCACGCGTCAGAACCTGCAGTTGCTGACCCGGTTTTGCATCATCCAAGTAAAAGGAAGCCTGTACGCCTGCCGACAAGGTGGTCACAGGGGTGAACACGCGTGCGCCATCTACCTTGAAAGTGACGGCTGCAGACGGGTTGGGATTGTTGACCAGTTGACTGTTGCTCAACTGCGTGGTGGGTGTCGTTCCCGTGAATTTCACGGTGGCACGCGTGGTGGTGATGTTGGTATTGCCCTCACCGACGCGGAACTGCGCCGCAGTCGCCACACGCATACCATCATTGATGGCAAGACGAATGCCAGCAGCAGGAGAACTGGCACTGGCATCAAACGCAAACAAATCGGCACCCATTTGGCCGTAACCATCAATGCCGCCTTGCTGAATCGTGTTGGTTTCAGAAGCAAAGGTTTGTGCCAAGGATGATAGATTCTTTTGCGCAGGCTCTAGCACTTGACTGATGAAGCTCTGATATCCACCCAACTGCCCACCACTGGCACTGGCCAACGATTCGGTTTTGCCATAGGGGTCGAGCACGAGTTCGATTTTTCCTTGTACGGCACTGTCAATACCAACAGGACGAGCTTTGTTGCCATTGACTACCAAACCTTGCGTCATCGTGGCGCCCAAGCTGACGTTCACTGCACCGTTGCTGGCAAACGTGGTTTTGATGCGGACCAAATCTGAGAGTTGACGCAAAGTCAAATCACGACGATCTAGCAACTCAGCTGGTTGGCCTTCGAGCGTAGGTGACTTGGTCAAACTTTGGTTGACCAAGGCCAACTGGCTGGTCAGCGTGTTGATTTGAGCGGCCACACTTTCAACACCTTGACGGGTTTCTGTCGCAATCAAATCAAGCTGCGTGTTGAGTTCACCAAACCGAGAGGCCACGCCATCCGCGCTGCGTAAAAAACTGGTTCGCTGTACGGTCGATGCAGGATCGGCAGACAAAGCGCCTGCGGCTGCAAAGAAATTGTCGAACGCAGAACTCAGGCCAATGCTCTTGTCACCCATGATATCCATCACGCGCTTTGCGTAATTCACCATGGGCTCTTGACTCGCTAAATCGCTGGTGCTGTTGCGTAAGTTGGACTCGGCAAATGTATCGTACTGACGTTTGATGTTTTGCAAAATCACGCCCGTGCCGACATACATACTGGCCAACTTTTTAGGCGCAGAGTCTTTGAGCACTACGTCTTGCCGTGAATAACCCTCGGTGTTGACGTTTGAAATATTGTTTGCCACCGTGCTCAAAGCACGCTGGTAAGCACCAATGCCATTGCTGGCAATGCCAAGCATGTCACTCATTTACGGCCTCCAGAAAAAGGAGCCTTGAACTCTTGCAAAGTTTTCAAAGGTAATGCTTTCTCTAAAGCAAAACCTTTGTTCAAGTCAGCCGCCGTGGGCAACGCCATGGGCTGTTGCGGAGGATTCAATGCGATACCCGTGGAACGAGATTTCAGCAACGCATCGGTGCTGGGTGCTTGCTGTTGTTGTTTGACCGCACGTTCCATAAAGTCAGCGACCCCCAAAGCGCCGCGCTTGGACATCTGCAGTGACACCTCTTTATCAAACATGCCTTCGAACGTATCCCGTGCTTGGGATTGGTTCTCTTCGTCTTTCATGGGGGCATTCGCCTCACGCATGGACTTCAGCATCATTTGAATAAACAGCCCTTCGAATTGCTGTGCGGATTCTTTCAGCGCGCTGTTTTGGTCTTTCTGCGCTTTGCCGCGCAACTCGCCCAGACCTGTGAAGTCCGTGTAGGACCTAGGCATTGAGGTGTCGACGGGGCTACTCATGAGATATCTCGCTTAAATGATGACCAGCTCGGCGCGTAGGCTGCCGGAGCTTTTCAAGGCTTCAAGAATGGCAATCAATGCAGATGGCGTTGCGCCCACTTGGTTGACCGCATCCACAATTTGACGCAGCTCGACACCGGGCTGGAACAAGAACATAGGTTTGTTAGGCTCGGCAACCGCGATGTCCGCGTTTTGAACAGCTTGTGTTTGACCACCAGCCAACATATTGGGCTGCGACACTTCATTGGTTGCCGTGATGGCTACCGAAATAGTGCCGTGCGACACCGCCGCCGCCGTGACACGAACCGAACGGTTGATGACCACTGTGCCTGTGCGCGAATTGATGACCACGCGCGCAGGAGGTTCACCAGGCGTGATGTCTAAGGCCTCGACTTCACTCATGAAGGCGACGCGTTGATTCAAGTTTTTAGGTGCTCGTACCGATACCGATACACCATCAATGGCTTGCGCCACATCACCGCCAAATTTTTTATTGATGGCATTGACGATGGCAGTGGTGGTGGAGAAATCGTTTTCACGGATGTTGTAAATCACGTTTTCAGCAGATTCGAAAGGGGTATCAACCACCCGTTCCACAATCGCGCCACCAGGAATTCGGGCTGATGTAGGCACACCAATTTGTATTTTTGAACCTGCGGCACTGGCATCAATGCCAGTTGCTGTCAAAGCACCTTGTGCCAAGGCATAAATTTCACCATCGACACCGCGCATGGCAGTCATGATCAAGCTACCACCACGCAGGTTAGAAGCCTTACCGATGGCTGATACGTTGATGTCAATGCGCTGGCCCGGTTTGGCAAAACCAGGTAAATCTGCCGTCACTAATACAGCAGCTGTGTTTTTGATATCAACACGAGCTGCGGTGGCGGCTGTTTCAAAGTCAGTCAAGGGTCCGTCAATGCGAACCCCCATTTGCGAGAGCATGGCTTTCATGCTTTGCGTGGTGAAAGGCACTGAGGCGTCATCGCCCGTGCCTTGCAAGCCGACTACCAAACCATAACCAATCAATTGGTTAGGGCGTTGAGCAGCCAACGTGGCCAAGTCTTTGACGCGGTCAGCTTGTGCAACAGCAGTGGTTAAAACACACAGGCTGGTCACACATATGCGCAAGAGCGAAGATAAATTTTTCATAATTAAAACGGCCAAAATTTGTGCATCAAACTAGTGCCCCAACCCGCACGGGTTGCATTGGCCAAGTCGCCTGATCCACGGTAAGCAATTTGTGCATTGGCCA
>ERZ650301.128-NODE-128-length-18465-cov-7.491961_pt1 | contig 18465 bp, 16 predicted proteins | sample MGYA00376237_ERZ650301 | MGnify/ENA primary metagenome ERZ650301 (study PRJEB26733, sample SAMN07839255) | wastewater metagenome | biome: small river; feature: stream; material: water | place: USA: North Carolina | collected 2016-04-05 ...
CGTTTATGGTGTTTATTGCGCTGTATAGCATTCCGACCTTTGATACGCTGACGAACGTCATGGGCGCCGGCGGCTTATTGATCGGGTTTATTCCGTTGTTGCTCAACGAGCGTCGATTTGGGCGTCAGGTGATCCGCTCAAGCAGGCCCTGACCGGGCCGAGGTGCTTATTCCCCAGGGAATCGAAAATACGTTGTTTGCAGTTTCCCGGGAGTGACGCGTATCTGTTGTTCCAGCGTTTGCCCGTTCTTCTGCGCTTTGACGTTGTAAGTGCCTGCTGGCAGGTTGGCGAGTAGTACAGGGCCTTCGCTGGTGGTGAGCAGCACGCCTTGGCCTTGTGCATTGGTAATGGTGATGCGGATATCGCTTAAATAGCCACCGGATTGACCGACCAGGAAGAGCTTGAGGTCAAATTCCTTTTCCCGGGCAACCAGATTGGCCATCGAGTCATCGCCGACGCCCCCTGAAATAAATGGGACAGCCGGTGCGATCGACGGGGTGTCCGCCATCGCGACAGAAAGGGTCGCCGAGCAGAGCAAGGCGCTTACAAGGACACGGTGTTTCATGATCGTTGTTCCTAAGGTTCGTCAGACGGCGCACACGGGCCGCTAAAGCCACCCGTGTGCGTGATCCGATGTCGCAGAGGCAACAAGTCCGCTGCGTTTAGTTACCCGCCATGCCGGCTGAAACACGCACTGCTGTGGTGACCCAGTCGATGGCCAGTTTCTGGAAGGCTTCCGGTGAGCTGGATTCCTTGCGGAAAGTCTCGCCTGACATCACGTAGACACCTTCGCCCAGGATCTTGCCGCTAACGCTGTCGCGCATTTTGGCTTCGACCACCAGGGAGGGCGTTTTAGAGTCAAGACCGGTGGCCTTTTGCGCGGCAAACAGCACGGCCGACACCGGGACGACGTTCCAGGGTTTGAAACCATCGCCTTCAATCTGGGCGCCGGTGATCGCTACGCTCAGGCGCGCAACGCCCGGACCTGCTTTGTCGACAACGTTAAAGCGACGCGCTGCTTTTTCTTTAAGCTCGCTGTCGATAATCATCCGCGTTTTATAAATCGTTTCTTCGCTCAGGCCTTTTTGGCCTTCATTCTTGAGCGCTGTCTGGAATAGGATAACCGGATCGATCATGACACCCTTCCAGTCGCTGCGAACGAAGCCGGGGCTGACATAACGATAGATCTCAACGCCGGGTCCCGGGCTGGCGACGGGTTCTAGACGATTGTATTCGGTGGAGGTCAGGAAGCCGGATTTCTGGGACGGGGTAAGGCCACCGCTGGCGCAGGCGGCGAGAACGAGCGTTGCCGTCGTGGTGAGGGCAATGGTGCGGATGCGGCCAAGCAGCTGCAGCTTGTTTTTCGGGTGAATCATGGGGTGCTCCGGTGGAAGAATGGAATCATGTTTAAGCAAGACTAAAGCTAAGACAGGTGGATGTCTAGCATGGTTGGGATATTTTTATCAAAGTCTCTGCAAAGCTGTCATCCGGCCCTCATTTCAGGCGTTATCGGCATCAGGCGTTGTGAATTTTTGAGAAGGAGTACGCCATGAAGAAAACGTTGGTTTTACTAGCCGTGGCAGTAACGGCTGCGCTGGCTCAACCCGCCCTGGCGGATAGTCGACACCATCACCGTGGTCAAGGGAATGGCTGGGTGCCTTTTGTGGCGGGTGCCGTCCTCGGCGGCGTGGTGATTGGCTCCTGGATGCAGCCGCAGCCGGTCTATGCACAACCCGTCTATGTAACCCCACCGCCACCGCGGATGGTGGTGCCGCGCCCATACTATGCACCGGCGCCTATCTATGCCGTGCCTGCCCCGCCGCCGGGTTATTACTACGAGCGTTATTAAGCTGGGGATCAGCTTGTAATCTGTCGCTGCAAAGTCTGATAGTCAACCTTGCCGGTGCGTAGCACGGGCAATTCGGCCATGTGAATCAGCTCCCGCGGCAAACTGATATTAGGTATCTGCGCCTCGCTATAGTGCGCGCGGATGGCCTCTAAGGACAGATCGGGGTCATTGGTATAGAGGCGGATCAGGGTTTTGACCTGATCATCGGATTCGATGGCAATAGCTGCGTGCTGATGATCAGGAGAAATTTTGGAGATTTCATCTTCGATGTGACCAAGTGAGATCATCTCGCCCGCAATTTTTGTGAAGCGCTTCTTGCGTCCTTTAATGGTCAGGAAGCCATCCACATCAACCGTGACGATATCGCCGGTGTTATACCAGCCATCCGTGAGTGACGATTGCTCTTCCAGAAGGTCGTGCAGGTACGACTTCATCAAATTGGGGCCGCGGATATGCAGGACGCCACCTTCTTCAATGCCTTCGTGTGCGTCAAGCCGGTACTCGATATGCGGCAGCAAGCGGCCGACGGTGCCGTGACGAATAGCGCCGGGAACATTCACCGCAATGACTGGTGCCGCTTCGGTGGCGCCATAGCCTTCAAGCACCGTCACGCCTAAGGCTTCATAAAGTGCCTGCGTGCGTGGTTTGAGTCGCTCTGCGCCCGCGACCACAAAATGCAGCGTCGACAGATCGTCAGGCTCGGCCACTTTATACATCTGGGCCAGAAAGGTATCCGTTGAAAGCATCACCGTTGCGCGATGCGAGCGGATCAACTGCAGGTTTTCTTTATGACGTAAAGGAGACAGGCCAATAATCGTCTGCATGCCATTGAGCAGGGGCAGCAGGGCGCCCGCCGTGAAACCGAAAGCGTGGAAGTGCGGCAATGCGCTGAACATGACCTCGTGCTTACTGATCGGGAAAGCCTCAAGAATTTGTCCGCAATTCGTGAGCAGGTTCCGGTGCGTCAGCACCACGGCTTTAGGTTCGGCTTCGCTCCCCGAGGTAAAGAGTATGACAGCTGCGTCATCCGGTGCGCTGCGTTCGGTTTGCAAGCGCTTTAGTTTGACCCGCAGGGCGCCACCGAGTTTGGCCAGGCGACCAATCTGGGCAGCGATGTCTTCCAGAAATACGGTGTGGATACTGCGGGCGGCCAACTGGTCCGGCAAATCGCTTAAGCCACTTTTCTCAAGGAATTGCCGCGAGGTCAGCACGACATCCAGATGAGCGCGCTCGCAGCAACCGAGCAGCGTAGGCATCGGGAATGTGTAATTAAGAATGACCGCTGTTTTGTGCGCAAATTGACAGGCAAAGGTGGCAACAACGCCGGTCACGCTATTGGGCAGCAGGCATCCCACATGTCGGCGGCGCGTGGTGGCCTCAATTTTGCGCGCGAGAACAGCGCAGCCGATGATCAGACGGTTAAAGGTGAGTGAGCGGCCCAGCTCATCGTAAATAATGGGTTGTTTGCTGCGATGGGCGGCAGCCGCCATGAGCAGGCGTTTGGGAATGGTGTTGTTGGCGGGCATGGTCAGTCCCTCGTTTTTATATTTCGACTAGTTTGCCATGCGCAGGGAAAAAAATCGCGGTGCGAATGGGCAGCCCTTCGGTCGCAAAGAGTGCTGCGTAGCGTTCAAGTTGGGCTTTGTAGGCCGCCGCTTTTTCTTGGAGCACGGCGTCGGGTGCCGCGTCCTCATCCACTGTGTGTAAGGTTTTGTAATCGATGATCCAGCGCGTGCCGGCCTCAATAAATGTGCGGTCGATGACATGGTGACTAAAAGCATCGGGCGTGTCGGGGTGCAAACTGCTCATGGGCACTTCGCAACCGGCCGCTTCTCGTGGTCCGAGAATCCAACGCCCATGTTCGCTATTGAGTGCGCCGAGAATTGCAGTGCTTACGTGCCGTGCGGCTGTCTGGCTGCTTGCCAGGTCGTGACCTTCTCGATGGAACGTGCGCTCGAAGTGGGGCAGCAGCTGGTTGATGCGTTCCTCGTGCCACGCTTCCAGACCATCGAGGGCAATGGCTTCCAGGTAGCGATGCACCAGGTTGCCGATCGCCATATCAAGTGTGCTCTCAGATACGGGTTCGAGGGGTGATTGCTGGATTGGGTGGTCGCTGGTGTCGGCGGTAAGGCTTGTCAACGACAGCGGCGCTGGCTCGGTGAGGTGCACGCTTCCCAGACGGATGAGCCGCGGCACGAACTGGGCTGGGTCGATGCTGCTGGCGCGGGGTGGCGGCGCTGTCGGTAAAGCGGCGGCGGCGCTGAACGTGGCTTCGAGGCAAGGCCAGAGAGGAGCGAGCAAGGACGTTGCCGCAGGTGCTTTGAGCGTCTGACCTGTCTCGTCTTTGGGGTCACGATAGGCCGCACCCAGTAAATGCAGTCGACGTTCGGCACGCGTGACTGCAACGTAGAGCACGCGCTGTGCCTCATTAAGGCTGCGCGTCTTCTCCAGATTGCGTAATAGATCGTAGGCGGTGGGTATGGTCGATTTCGCTGAGCCAATAGGCGGCACCGGGGCTACGACCAGGTGTTCGTGATCATCATCGAGCAGCACGGTATCCCAGATGATCAGGGCTTTATCATCCGAAGGCAGTCGTTTGTGCAGACCCGGCAGAATCACGGTATCAAACTGGAGCCCTTTGGATTTATGCACCGTCATCAGTTGCACATGCTGGCTTTCGGGGGAGGCCTCAGGCGCAGCAAACAATCGGCCAAGGCCATCATCGAGCAGCGATAAATCCAGCATACCGTGATGGTCCAGTGTGTCGAGCAAGCGGAAGTAAGCCTGCACATCGGCAATGTCGCTGGCGGCGCTCAGGCATTGCGGCCCACCCAGTGCGCGCCAGATGCCTTCGATCCAGCGTCTGGGTCGTTGCAGACTGCGTGCCGCATAGGCTTCCGCAATAATCTGACGTAAGCGGCGCAGCCGGTGCTGACCGTCCTCGGACAAATGACTGATGTGCGTGTCATCCTGCATCAATGACCAGAGGGTCTGCGCATGGTCGTGGGCGGCCAGCTGGTGTAGGTCTGCCAAGCAGAGGCCGGCCCAAGGGGCACGCAAAATGGCAAGCCAGTGAAGTCGGTCGCCCTGGTGATGCAGGGCGCGTGTTAACGCCACCAGATCCTGAATGGTCTGGCGTGCGGCCAATGCATCAATTTCAACCGCTTGAAAGGGGATCGGCTTATCCTGTGCCTGAAGCAGCGCAACCAGCGCGTCGAGGTGGCTACGGGCTCGAACCAGAACGGCGACGGTTCCTGCGGGGCGTTCGTTACGGGCATCGCGAATCAGCTGAAGAATAATCTCTGCCTCGCGCTGATCAACCAGACTGCGCGGTGCCTCTTCCCCGGATTCGGGATCGCGGTCGCCGCTGATCACTGGGTGGATGCTGACGCCGGCGTCGTCAAGGTGGGGCTTTTTGGCTACTGCCGGGCTAAAACAGACCGCGCCGCGGGTGGCATCGTCTTGATCCGCGAACACCTGATCGAAGGTGTGGTTCACCCATGCAACGATGTTTTCGTTGGAACGGTTGTTTTGATAAAGCTGTAAAGAGATCGGCGCAATAGGCCCAATGCCGTGTTGTCGCACCCGGATAAATAGCCCGACATCGGCTTTGCGAAACCGGTAGATGGATTGCATGGGGTCGCCGACCAGAAATAGCGTTTGCCCACTGTCAGGGCTCCAACCGGCGGTGAGCTTTTCCAGCAGTTCAACCTGAGTCGGGCTGGTGTCTTGAAACTCGTCGACGAGTAGATGCTGGATTTGATAGTCCAGTTGCTGGGCTAGGTCGGTAGGCTGTTCAGCATCACCTAGCGCAGCCAGAGCACGACTGGAGATTTCAGTGTGATCTACCGTTTTCTCCCGGATAAAGGTCAGCCAGAGGTTGCCGTAGGCCAGCTGCAGCAAGCGCGCCAGGTCCTGGACGATCGCCGCTTCGTCATGGCCCAGCGTGGGATCGGGTAGTTCGCGGATACGCGCCAGTAAGGGCCCCAGCTCAGCGGCACCGAGTGTTGCCAGGGCGTCTTTGAGCGTTTGCTTTTGTTCTTTGTTCGCCGTACCCGCCAGGTTGATGGGCGCGCGATAGTCTTTACGGAGCTTGTTGTCACCGGTAAGGAAGAGTTCTGCCAGGGCACGCCAGCGCGGCAGGGCATCGGCTGTTGTGGGCAGCGGCGCAGCCCAGTCAGCTAACAAGTGCACGGGAGAATCCGGGCTGTTGGCCGCGGCATGGCGTGCCGCACTCATCACGGGAGCGTCAAAGACGCGGCCGAGTGGGCCGGCGATATCAGCCAGTTCTGACGCAATAAGCCTGGCCAGCACATGGCTCACGGCTTGTTGCAGTTGTTTGCTTTGTCCGCTGTGCGTAAATTTTTGCCACTGATCACGCCGTTCCAGCATGGCGATAAGCATTTTTTGCAGTCGGCCGGAATCGTTATCAAAGTAAGCCAGTACGCGCGCCACGGTGTCTTGGTCGTCTTCGCTGGCGGCGGTTTCGAGCAAGCTGAGGGTATCGCGCGCAGCTTGTTCGTAAAGTGGTTTGCATTCCGTGCTGAGGCCCGGTTGGGTGCCGAAGCGCGAGAGCAGCGGCATTTGCCGTGCCAGGCTCATGGCCAGCGCATCTAAGGTCATTACCCGCAGCCGACCGGGTTGATCGAGCAGCCGCCATTCGCGCAGGTTGTTTTGCTTCAGAACATTGAGGGCGAGCTGGTGTGTTACCTGTTTGTGCGGCGGAGTTTCGGTGGGGAGCGGCTGGGTTGCCGCACGCAGGCTGGCCATGATGCGGTCGCGCATCTCGGCAGCGGCTTTACGGGTGAAGGTGAGGGCAACCACTTCTTCAGGTTCGTTGACTCGCGCCAATAAAACAAGAAACCGCTGCGTGAGCAGCTCTGTTTTGCCAGCACCGGCGGGTGCGTCAACAATAAACGAGGCCAGGGGGTCCAGTGCGCGCTGGCGGGCTAATCCATCGGCAACCAGTTGCTCTTGAGCCGTCAGCGGGTTTTTGCTGTGCTGGTGCATGCGATTCATAGCGGACCGCCGCTACGCCGTTCGATGTCCATGGCGGCGTCGAGCTGATACGCTCGCTCGGCTAATCGCAGCAGCGGTTTCACATCACAATACATCAGGTCCTTGTCGTTCATATAGCGAACGCTGGCATCTCCTGCGCAGACTTCTTCGGCGACTTTGTAAATGGCGGTCTCCCAGTGTGTCAGGACGCTCTGCCAATCGGGAAACTGTTCGGCATTAAACAGCTTGCGGGCCTGATAACTTCGTAGGTCGTCGACGCCGGGTAGCAGACCTTCCGCATCGCCCACGCCCTTGAACCCCAGTTTGCTCAAGTGCACCTGGGCAAAGGCAACGCCCGCGACATCCCCTTCGGGCGGATTGGCAATGGCGGCATAAATGGGTAATTGTGGCTCGGTCAGCCGTTCGCTGGCCCAGTTGCGCGTGTCGATACTGGCGCCGGTTTTATAGTCGATGATCAGTAGCCGACCATCTGCCAGCTGATCGATACGGTCGAGGAACATACGCACTTCGATGCCGCTGATGTTGTCTTTGAATTCGTGTTCACAATAGAGCACGGTAAAGGGCTCGGTACGGGTCGCTTCCACCATAAGCCAATCATTGAGCAAACGTTGCAGACGGTTTAGCTCCAAGACGCGCTGACGGGGCTTGAGGGGTTCATGTTGCTGGTTGGCGTTGTAAGCATCGAGTGCCTGGTGCACGGCCTGCTCAACGGCATTGGCGAGGCCGCTGCGCACTAAAGATTGCAGCCCTGCCTGATCTCGTGTTGCGTTCCAAAAGGCTTCCAGTGCGTCATGGACCAGTGTGCCGCGTTGACGGGCGTCGAGGCCTTCAACGGGCTTCTGCAGGGGCACAGCACCCAGTCTAAACTGGAAGTACCCCCAGGCCGGACAGATCGCCTGCGCGCGCAGTAACCAGGTGCCGCCACGCACGTGAGCGCCTGGGTCTACTGCCGGGGCAGTGGCATCTTCTAGTGATTCAAGCCCCAGACCCACTGCCGTGACCGCCGCTTGAACCCAAGGCAGTGATGCGTTAGAGGGTAACTCGGTCGGCGTAAAGCGTGTGATCAGGGCGCTGGGTTGTAGCTCGGTATCACCCTCCATGCGCGGCGCACTGACCATAATCTCGGGCGCACTGCGCAGGAGTCGATGCTGGATACGTTGTGCAAAATCGAGTTGCACGCTGGCGCAAGCGTTCGGTGCCTGTTGCTGCCGCTGCGCGGTAACGGACAGAAGCGGATTCGGGTGTGCCGCAGGTGGCCAGGCTGCTTCAGTGAGGCCGGCAAACCAGAGCGCATCGAAGGCCAGGCCAGTCGATTCCAGAATGCCGAGAATCTGGATGTTGGGATTGCCGCGTGTTTTGGGCTGAAAGAGTCGCTCGTTACAGAGCTGATTCAGCAGTCCGACCGTCTCTTTCAAAGTGAGCTTGCCGGTCATTTGGTCGAGCCGAGCAAGCTCGTTGAGCGCCTCAACAAATGCCTGCCGTGTTTGGAATTCGATGCTGTTCAGTTTGCCATCGGCTAACCAGCCACATTGAGCAAGCAGTGCCTCAAGGCTGCGCCGCCACTCAGAAGGGGGGCGGCTGCCGCGTTGGCTACGCGCTGCCTGACGCAGCGCATTCAGGTGCTGACGCAGCTCAGGCGCCTGTAGTTTGTGTTCATTCAGATACCAGTTGGCAAAGCGATCGTATCGATCCAGCGGCGCTTTAAACGCAATGCTGCTGCGGCAGGCGGCATCAAGTCGTGCGCGGGCATCCGCCTCTGATGGGTTGCTGGGCTGCGACCAATAAGGGCTATGCAATAACGTGGCAAAGCGCGTTTGCTCAACGTCATGCGCCTGCGTGATCAATTGCAACAGGGTCAGCGCCGTGTGCACGATGGGCGTGTTGGAGAGCGGCTGGCCCAGGCTGATGTTGAAAGGACGGGGTTGATGCGCATGGCGACCCATGATGAGCGCTGGCGCCAACATGTCTTCAAGTGCGTCTTGAAGGGGCTGCTGGTAAGTTTCTAGTCCGGGAATCACAATACCCAAACGCGCGTGGGGCTTTGCCGCTAAATGTTGTTGCGCCCAACTGGCAATGGCCAGACATTCTTGCGCCAGATCGGCGGGCTCGACGCGGCTGATTTTGCCGACGGCGCTTGGTGGGGCTATCGCCAGCGTGGCAATGCCCATCGATTGTAGTTGGGCTTGCAGTTTGTACTCAAGCGCCGTGTAATGATCAAAGCCAGCAAAGGCCAGCGTGGTAGGCAGCAGCGTGCGTGCCACTGCCGGCAGATGGTCGATCAGTCGGGCATGAAGGCTGGCGACATCGATGAGGCCCTGTTGCTGACAGTGCGCGCGAAATGCTTCTTGCCATTGCTGGAACTGGCGTTGCTCTTCGCCGCCTAAGGCACCACCATCCACCGGGATATTCCATTCAATCGATAGCTTGTGTGCCTGGGCGGCACTGGCGGCGAGCGATTTCAAGTCAAACAGTGGCTCCAGCGCCGTGTCAATTTGCTGACGGATCACCTTTTCCCAGACCAATTGCTCTTGAAACGTATTCAGCACCCGCCGATCAACCAGGCTGGGGGGGGCTTGGCCCCGGAGCACCAGCGCATCGTACAAAGCATGCAACCATTGCCCCAGCGTGGTGGCATTCAGCGAGCGCCAGCTGCTTTGATTTTCGGCCGATGCATCATGCGTTTTCGCTAGCGTCTGTGCGAGGCGTAGGGTGGCGCACACAACCACGCTGTCTGTTGGTAGGGTGGCTGTGTCTATCTGCGGTAGCCGGTGTGGTTCAAGTTCTGTCATGAGCATGTCTTATCCGGTTAACATACTATCCGAAGCAGCCACAGGTTGCGTTGGATTACCCCACAGGAATTTACACATGCATATTGTTGACCTTACGCAGCAGCGTAAAACGACCAAAGCGTTTGACCCCACGCATCAGTTAAGCAAAGATGAAGTGGCCGCGGTCCGTTCGCTTTTGCGGATGAGTCCCTCTTCGACAAATGCCCAGCCTTGGCATTTTTTCTTAGCCAGTTCTGACGCGGGTAAAGCACAGGTTGCCGCTGGCGCCTCGGGGGCGTTTGCGTATAACGAGCCTAAGATCATGAATGCCTCATTGGTCGTGGTGCTGTGCGCACGCACGCGGATGGATGATGCCTATTTGCGGCAAGTGCTGGATCAGGAAACGCGTGATGGGCGTCTGCCCACCGAAGAGGCGCGTACCAATCAGCATCATGTGCGTTCGAGCTACGTGCATAAGCACGAGCAGAGCGCCGTAGGCTTGCTGCAATGGTCGGCGCGCCAAGTGTATATTGCGCTGGGTTTTCTGCTGCTGGGCGCGGCAGAGTTGGGTATCGACGCCTGCCCGATCGAAGGTTTTGATGCAGCCGCGCTGGATCAATCGCTGAATCTTGAAGCGCAGGGCTTAAGCAGTCAGGTGTTGGTCGCCTTAGGACGCAAGTCGGACAAAGACTTCAACGCCGGTTTGCCTAAGTCTCGCTTGGATGAATCCGTCGTCATTACCGAGCTGTGAGCACACGATGAAGCCTTTGCTGTCTTCCATGCGCGGTAGCATCGGCATCATTACCATGAACAATGATGCCCACCGTAATGTGCTGTGTGAGGCTTTTTTTGAACAACTGACTGACTTGCTCGAGACGTTCCGAGAAAATCGTGCCCGGGTCGTGATTCTGCGCGCGAATCCCGGTGTCCATGTTTGGTCCGCCGGGCATGATGTGAACGAATTGCCGCCGGCCGGTCAGGACCCGTTGCACTGGGCTGAAATACTGCCCAGCATGACGCGGGCGATTCATAACTTCCCCGCGCCGGTGATTGCCATGATTGAGGGTACGGTCTGGGGTGGCGCCTGCGAACTGGCGCTGGCCTGTGACATTGTCGTGGCGGCATCCGGCACTACCTTTGCGCTGACGCCGGCGCGTCTGGGCATACCGTACAACATTAATGGCTTGTCGACCTTTACCCGGTCGCTGACGCCGCAGCTCTTAAAGGAACTACTCTTTACCGCAGCGCCCATGCCCGCAGAAAGACTGGCCAGCGCAGGGGCAATCAATCATGTGGTGCCGACAGCCACCCTGGAATCTTTTTGTCTCAGTTTGGCTGAGCAGATACAGTCCAATGCGCCGCTGACCATTCGCACGACCAAAGAAATGATGAATGTGCTGCTGGGCGCTCGGGACTTATCGGCTTCTGAGTTTGAGCGCCTGGAAGAGTTGCGTAAAGATGTTTACAGCAGTACTGACTATGCGGAGGGGCTGGATGCGATCCGCAATAAGCGCAAGCCGAACTTTATAGGCAGCTGATGTTAGCTGTTTCTGTGGTCATCATCGCGCGGCTGATGCCAGCGTAGCCAACCCCATACCCCCAGCACCAGTAGCAGTGCGATCCCGACTTCGAGAAAAATCACAGCGGGCATGTCGGCTCATGTGGTTGCGTTAGCCTGGCGTTGGTTGCCAGTCGATAGAGCACAACGGCAAGCAGTATCTCAAACACGAAGTTAAAGCCAGGGGCCAACTCCATGCCCGCCAACTCCTTTTGATTACCCAGTTGGTAGGTCCATGGCGTTACAGCTAATAGCACCATACAGACGCATAAATTAGCTCGCGGGCTTAGCGACAGGCGTCGTGCGGCGGGTAACGTGAAGCAACCGATCAGCAACGCGACAGCCGCCGTGGTGCCGTTTTCCAAAGTGAGCGCCCGAAAGGTGGGGGATACGGCCATGCCATACACGAGCGCCACCAAGCCCAAGGCTACAAAAAAAGTCGCCACACCCAACGCCAGCCGCTTTAGCAGCTGCTTTTGTGAACCGACGCGTCTGGGGCTTGAGCGTTTGGGCTGTGAACGTCCCTGCTCAATATTGCCCGAGGGCAGGCGGTAGCGTTCGGCCTGGCCGCCGTTACCGCCTTCGGACTGCGGCACCTCAGCCTTGCAATACCGTCTTCATGGACTTGCTGCGCGAATCCAGATGCTTCATGCCCGAGTCAGACAGTACCAAAGACTTGGCGCGGCCATCGGTTGCAGAGCGTTTGATTTCGATCAGGCCACGTTCTTGCAGTTCGGTCACTTTACGGTGAACCGTCGGGCCGGTACCAAATTGCAGGCTTTGCACCAGATCGGTAATTTTGACGACTTTGCCGAGTGCATTGGCCTCATGCATATAAGCCATCACCTCTTCACAGCCGCTAAAGCCGCTGTCTTCGTTGTTGGCTGCACGCATGAAATTGAGAAGGCGTACGTAAGGATTTTTAGATTTCATCATAGTGTTCCGCGGGAGAAGTGAAAGTTTTAGTAAGTTATAGACAACAATTTAAACCCTTGTTGCCATTTAGTCCATTAGTTGTTTGTAACACTTTGTAAACTTGTTTGGCACATATGGGGTTGGTAAGCCCCAAATCAATAGGCTATTCGCAGCGTTGAATCATGCTGACCATCGAGCGATCAGCAATTTCATCGGCGCGATTGGTATAAAAGCGCACGGACGAGCCTTCGCGGCTGGTATTCACTTCAACAAAGTACATAGGGATTTGAGTGTGATCGACCGCCAGTTTTTGGGTCGATTGCAGCGTGTAGCCGGTTTCGGTCTGGGTTTGGGTGAGTTTGGGTTGCCCCGACGCGGCCCAGTGGTCGCCGATACAGGTTGCCATGGCTTGCGGACTGATGGTGGTGAATGTCGTAAAGCGTGGCACTGTATTGCGTAGATGCCCAGAAGACATTTCGATAGATCCACAGCTGCAGAGCAGTGTCAGCAAAGCGGACATCAGAACGATTTTTTTCATGACGTTATGCTACCCAGTAGACAGGTTACGGGCAAGCGGCAGTGCAACCCGCCGCGCAGGTCATTTTAAATTTTGGTGCGTGCAGCACTGGGAATCTTGTAGCGGTTATAACCCCACAGATACTGGGTGGGCATGCGCCGAATCATCGCTTCCAGCGCGGCGTTCATCTCGGCGGCGGCAATGGCGGGGTCTTCAGACAGCGGAGATGTCATGGGAATGACATGCAGGTGATAGCCCTTGCCATCGTCCAGCCGCTCCAAACCCACCGTAAAGATGGGGCTCTGGCGTAAGGATTGCATACGCTGCACCAGGGTCAGGGTGTAGGCCGGTTGTCCGAAGAAGGGGGCAAAAACCCCGTCGCCCGCCGTGGGCACCTGATCTGGCAGGAAGCCAACGGTTTGGCCACGCATGAGCGTCCGCACGAGCCCTTTGACGCCTTTCTGCGTGGCAGGCACCAGGGTGAGTCGCGGTGCGACACGGATATGCTGAATCAACGCGCTAAGCCATTTCTGGCGGGGTTCTTTAAAGATCACTGTGGCGGGATGGCGCTCGCTGTAGATGGGGCCGAGCATTTCAAAGCAGCCAATATGCGGAGAAATAAGAATGAGTCCGCGCCCTTGAGCGACAGCGTGGTCAATCAGTGGCCAGTGGTCACAGCTCACCAGGTGCCTGAGGCGCGCATTGTTACGGGGAGACCAGAGAAAAGGTAGTTCCAGCACAGAGCGCAGCAGTTGTTGCATAGCGCTTTTCTGCATGGCGGGCGTTACATTGGGGTAGGCTAGGGCCATATTGCTAGCGGCCCGCTGTTTGTAAGTGCTGGGGAGCAACCAGGCCAGGTAGCCAAAAAAGGAGCCCAGACGCTGAAGCGTATTCAGCGGCAACAGGCCCAGCGCCCGAAAAATAGCGATAGCAAAAAAAGTTGCGAGACGGCTTGCCATAAAAGACTCGAAACAGAAAAACCCAAAATGAAAACACCCAGAACTGCCAAGCAAATCGGTGAATCCTACTTGGCTGCTCACAAGGGGGCCGCGTGGGCATCGATCTTTGCAAGCGCTGTATGGATAGTATTTTACTAGAAGCCGGCCCCTACGGTGAGCGACGGCTTAAAACCGCTGGACTACCCACGGCGTTTGCGAGCGGGCCTGGCGTTCTGTGGTACTTTTCGTCATTGTTAATACGCATCTAATCGCCAGCTTACAGAGACTCAATCATGCGCCCACGTTTATCCAGAGCACTCCTGGCGCTGGTCTTTGTCTGTGTATTGCCCGCCTGGAAAGCACTGGAGCGTGCACCGGCGCTGCCGCCTGTTTATGCGAACGAAGCAAGTATCGATGGCATGACGGGTGTTCGCTATGCCACTTATCAGCCCTCGGGCATTGATGCGTTGCTTAAAGACCTGGAAAGTAGTTTGCGGGTCATGAACCGCGATAGCCCGGGTACGCCCATCAACTATCTGTCGATCTCCGGCGGGGGGAGTCGAGGCGCTTTTGGTGCAGGGCTGCTGAATGGTTGGACGAAAAATGGTACGCGGCCAGCCTTCAATATGGTCACTGGGGTCAGTACGGGCGCGCTCATTGCGCCGTTGGCTTATCTGGGCCACGAATACGATGCTGTGCTCAAGCAGCTTTACACGAACATAACCGCCGACAAGGTTTACCGCAAGCGCTCTTATGCGTCGGTGTTGTTTTCAGATGGCTTGAGTGACACTACGCCGCTGTACCACATGATCTCGGAACACATTACTGAGGCGCTGTTGCAAAAAATTGCGCATGAGTACACCGTCAATAACCGATGGTTGCTCATCGGCACGACGAACCTGGATACCGGGCAGCCCATTATCTGGAACATGGGTAGGATTGCCGCGTACGGCACGCCGGAAGCGCTGACCTTATTTAGAAACGTCATGTTGGCCTCGGCCTCCCTGCCGGGGTTCTTTTCCCCGGTCATGATTGATGCGGTCTATCAGGGCAAGGCGTATCAGGAAATGCACGTCGATGGCGGCGTCAGCCGTCAGGTTTTTATCTATCCGGCGTCGCTCTTTCATACAACGGGCGCTTATAAATTGCTCGAAGGTCGAAAGCGCGAAGCCTATCTGATCCGCAACGACATCCTGGAAGCCGATAACTTCCAAACCGTTGAGCGGAAAACCCTGGCAATTGCCAACCAGGCCTTGACCCAGTTTGCGCATTCGCATGGCGATGGCGATAGTTTCATGGCCTATCTCACCGCTCGGCAAGATGGTTTTGGTTTTAACATGGCGTTTGTCACGGAAGACTTTACGCATGCCGCGCCAAAATCTCGATTCGACAAGGATTACATGGTCTCTCTGTTCGATTACGCAGAGATGCTGGCTGAAAAAGGCTACCCTTGGTCCAAGGTGCCGCCAGGTCTGAATGAATCACTTTCAACGAGCCTGATGAAATACCGGGAGGTGCTCAATGGAAATTCACCCAGGAAGTAAACCATTTGCCAGTTACATGGCGAAGCTTGTCGGTTTTTTTAAAGTAATCGCGGCGGTCAGTGTCGTCGTTGTGGGGGTTTCGGCCTGCGGCCAGGAGAAAAATGACATGAATCAACCAGCAGCTTTAGCAGGAACGCCAATCGTTTTGAAAAACAACCCGGCGTCAGCAGAATCGGTCGTGCTCGGTATGGGTTGCTTCTGGGGCGCGGAGCGAAGAATGTCCGAATTGCCCGGCGTCCTGGATGTTGAGAGTGGTTATGCGAATGGCGATATTGCGGGCAATTATGAAGCGGTATTGGCTCACGAGCGGGCCTTGCATGCGGGGAGAGCGCAGGGGCGCAATCATGCCGAAGTGGTTAAAGTGACCTTTGATCCGGCGCGGGTGAGTCTGACGCAAGTGCTCGCCCGTTTCTGGGAGAGTCACGATCCGACCCAAGGCGATCGTCAGGGAAATGACATCGGCTCCAATTATCGCAGTGCGATTTATACGCAGAGTGAAGCACAGCGGCAGACGGCGCTTAAAACGCGAGAGATCTACCAACAGGCGCTGAGTGCGGCGGGTAAGGGCAAAATCACTACGGAGATTGCACCGCTCACGACCTATTACGCAGCGGAGGATTATCATCAGGACTACCTGCAGAAAAATCCCAATGGCTACTGCGGGCTTGGTGGCACCGGGGTTAAGTATCCGGCTGAAGGCGGTGCCAGCGCATCCCTCACGGCTGGTACAGCTGCTGCGCTCGCGAAGCCGCTGGACGGCAAAGCACTGGGTTTTAATCGCCAGCTCGTGGTGTTTGAAGCGGCGGATTGCGCTTACTGCAAACAGTTTAAAAAAGAAGTGCTCGATCACTGGCAGTCTGAAGTGCCGGTCGTGCGGACGATGAGCACGAACCCGCCTACGGGCTGGGTATTAGAAAAAGCGCTCTTTGCGACGCCGACGATTGTGCTCTTTGAAAAGGGCAAAGAAGTCTCTCGCTACACCGGATACAACGGTGAGCAAAAACGCTTCTGGCACTGGCTCGGCTTTCAGCTGCTGACGCCGGAACAGCGCAAGATTGCCTTTGAACAAGGCACTGAATATCCAGGCACGGGCTCGCATCTGGACGAGAAGCGAGCGGGGACGTTTGTCGATCCCATTACGGGTGCGCCGCTATTTCGGAGCGATACCAAGTTCAACAGTGGGACGGGTTGGCCGAGCTTTTTTAATCCGCTACCCGGTGCCATAACCCTGCACGAAGACAACGCGCATGGGATGAAACGTGTTGAGGTGCGCAGCGCAAGCTCCGGCATCCATCTGGGGCATGTGTTTGATGATGGTCCGCCACCGACCCACAAGCGCTACTGCATCAATGGCAATGTCCTGAAGTTTGTGCCGGATACAGCGCAATGAAGCTGGGTTGGCTGGATTTCTCTTCGAATCAGACGAAAGGCGTGCTGGCTGCGTTGGTAACGGTCACGTGCTGGTCCGGCTTTAATATCGTGTCGCGCTTTGGCACTAAAGGGGTTTTTACGCCTTTTGATATGGCCGCAATGCGCTTTGGCGTGGCTGCTACGCTGACGATGCCGTTTTTTCTTTACCTGGTTCCAGTGCGCAGCTGGCCGAAGTACATGGCGCTCGCGCTGTTCGGTGGGCTGGGTTATGGACTGCTGGTCTATTCTGGGTTTGCGTTTGCACCCAGTGCGCATGCCGGCGTATTTGTTAATGGCGGCATACCGTTCTGGACTGTGATCCTCACCGCCATTTTGGCGGGGTTTAAATTGTCTCGCCATGTGTATATCGCGCTTGCGCTGTCCACCTGTGGGCTGGTCATGATTGCCTTTAACAGCATGCTGGCAGACCACGCGCCCAACCAGTGGATTGGTGATTTGCTTTTCTTGGGTGCGGCATTTTGTTGGGCGGTCTTTGGACTGCTGGTGCGGCGTTGGCAGATTCGTCCTCACCACGGTATTTTCGGCATCGCCACCTTTGCCGCGCTGGTTTATTTGCCGATCTATTACTTCTGGCTGCCCAAGGGGCTGTTGGATGCGACTACTGGCGATATTGCGTTGCAATGTATTTACCAGGGCATTATCGCGGCATTGCTGGCAGCCGGCATGTTCAGTTACGCCACACACAAAATCGGCGCTTGCGAAGCTGCGATGATGCTGGCGCTGGTGCCCGCTATCTCGGCGATTGGTGGTTATTTTATTCTGGGCGAAGATTTGGGCATTGTTGTGATCGTCGGGATTCTGATCGTATCGCTGGGCGCGTTGTTGGGCGCTATGCCGACCAATACGGTGGCGTTTCTGGTGCGGGATAAAAACTAAAGCGCGTTGATCTCTCTATGAGGTTTATAGTGAGAATCAATTGGCAGGGATCGGACTATAGGACTATTCTGGTGTAACAAAAACACAGGAGGAGACGAGCATGACGACCCAAGGAAAATGCCCCGTAGTGCACGGCGCAAATACCGAAACCGGTAACAGTGTTATGGCCTGGTGGCCTAAATCCCTGAATCTGGATATTTTGCACCAGCACGACACCAAGACCAATCCGATGAGTGCTGGATTCAACTATCGGGAAGCACTCAAATCGCTGGATGTCGCTGCACTCAAGAATGATCTTAAAGCATTGATGATCGACAGTCAGTCCTGGTGGCCGGCAGACTGGGGGCACTATGGGGGTCTGATGATTCGCATGGCCTGGCACTCGGCGGGAACTTACCGTATTGCCGATGGTCGCGGTGGTGCCGGAACCGGTAACCAGCGTTTTGCGCCGTTGAATTCCTGGCCGGATAACGCCAACCTGGATAAGGCGCGTCGTTTGCTCTGGCCGATTAAGAAAAAATACGGCAATAAAGTCAGCTGGGCTGACCTGATGATTCTTGCTGCCAACATGGCTTATGAGTCGATGGGGCTTAAGACCTTTGGCTTTGCCTTTGGTCGTGAAGATATTTGGCACCCGGAAAAAGACATTTACTGGGGTTCAGAGCAGCAGTGGCTGGAGCCAAGTGGCGGTGCTAACAGCCGTTATTCCGGGGAACGAGATCTGGAGAACCCACTGGCGGCCGTCATGATGGGGCTGATCTATGTCAACCCTGAAGGGGTGGATGGCAGCCCGGACCCACTCAAAACGGCTCATGACATTCGGGTTACCTTTGCCCGCATGGCCATGAACGATGAAGAAACCGTAGCGCTTACTGCGGGTGGGCACACGGTGGGTAAAACCCATGGCAACGGCAATGCGGCCAATCTAGGGCCGGCCCCAGAAGGTGCCGACCTGGAAGAGCAAGGCCTGGGTTGGATGAACCACAAGACCCGCGGCATTGGTCGCGACACGGTGACCAGCGGCATCGAAGGCGCCTGGACGACACATCC